>Ga0209415_10005990_pt1 | contig 21734 bp, 25 predicted proteins | sample PeaSoiSIISIP2007_FD_187696 | JGI IMG/M metagenome (GOLD analysis project Ga0209415, IMG submission 187696) | Peat soil microbial communities from Weissenstadt, Germany - SII-SIP-2007 (SPAdes) (version 2) | ecosystem: Environmental > Terrestrial > Soil > Wetlands > Peat | place: Germany... | reverse complement strand
ATGAACGCAAAAAACGCAAATGGGTCCGTGCCGAACCGGCCTTCCGGGCGACACTTCGGCTTCGCCCTGGCCAGGTGGTGCGTAACTTGGGAGCGTTGAACAGCCCTGGGCTGTTCAGGCCAAGCGACCCGGCTCATTCACCCGCTTCGCCGCGCGTCGGGACACCACGCGCTGAGCCATCGAGCAGCGCCACCCGACGCTGCTCGGCGCGCCGGTCGTTCGCCGTCGCGGCCTTGGTGCGGCCGTGGCGGATGCGATTTTCCTTCGCCTCCGCCGCCTGCTCCGCACGCGCCAGGCGCTTCTTCACCGATCGGAGGTTGACGATCTCGCCCATCCCGGCATCCTGCGCGTCTCGAACAGCTCGCACAACGGGAGGGATATCATGGGTAGCATTGTCACACTGAAGGCCGCGGACGGGTTTTCGCTGTCCGCCTATACCGCGGGATCCGCGGACGCCAAGGCCGGCCTGGTCGTGGTGCAGGAGATTTTCGGCGTCAACCACCACATGCGCGACATGACCGACCGGCTCGCCGCCGCCGGCTACTACGCCATCTCGCCCGCTATCTTCGACCGCGCCGAACGCGGCGTGGAGCTCGGCTACACGCCGGACGACATCGCCAAGGGTCGCGACTACCGGATGAAGCTGACCGACGCCCAGGTGATGGAGGATATCGAGGCCGCCGCCGCCTTTCTGGGCGCCAGGAAGCTGGGCATCGTCGGCTACTGCTTCGGCGGCACCGTCGCCTGGTGGGGGGCGACGCGCACCACGAAGTTCGCCGCTTCCTGCTGCTGGTATGGCGGCGGCATCGCCGGCACCAAGGACGAGCGGCCGCACTGCCCGGTGCAGATGCATTTCGGCGAGAAGGACGCCTCGATCCCGATGAGCGATGTCGAGGCGGTGCGCATGGCGCAGCCGAAGGCCGAGAGCTATGTCTACATGGGTGCCGGGCACGGCTTTGGCTGCGACGAGCGCGGCAGCTTCGACAAGGCGGCCTACGAGCTGGCGCAGCAGCGCACGCTGGAGTTCTTCGCCAAGCACCTGGGGTGAGCGTCATGCCGGCGGAAGTTGACGTGTACGATCGACCGTCCGAGTGATTGGCCGTTCGGTGGTAGCCACATCGTCATGCCGGCGAAGCGTGCCACGGCGAAGGCCGGGGGCCGGCTCCCACGACCTTGCGTCCTGCACGAAGGCAAGTCGTGGATGCCGGCCCACCGGGTCAAGCGCCCGGTGGCAGGATCCGCCTGCCCTCGGGCGGGCCGGAGCCTGCCCCTGCGAAGGCGGGGGGCCCGACCCGTGGGCCGGCATGACGGAACGAGCGAGCGTGCGTGCCACAAGACGGTTCGATCATTGCGCGTCGGGCCCTGAAGTGAGACCGCTACCCTGATTCCCCGAGGAGTTGATGATGACCAGGCATACGCTCGTCGAAATGGGGCGCCGCGACATGCTCCGGCTTGGCGGAACCGCGCTGGCGGTCGCCGGCGCACCGCTGCCGGTTCTGGCGCAGGGGACGCCGCCGCTCAAGATCGGCATGGTCGGCGCCGGGCGCGAGGGCGGCGCGCTCGGCACATTATGGGCCAAGGCCGGCCACCAGGTGATGTTTTCCTCGCGCCATCCGGAGGAGCTGAAAACCCTCGTCGACGGCATCGGGGCCACGGCGCATGCCGGCACTGTCGAGCAGGCAGTGGCCTTTGGCGATGTCGTGGTGATCGTCGTGCCCTATACCGCGATGCAGCAGATCGGCAAGGATTACGCCGCCGCGCTCGCCGGCAAGGTGCTGGTCATGGATGTCAGCAACCCGATTGCGCGGCGCGACGGCGATGACCTTGTCAAATGGGTCGATGCGCAGGGCGGCGCCGGCCTCGCCACCGCGAAGAGCCTGCCCGGCGCCAAGATCGTTCGCGCCTTCAATGCGATCGGCTATTCCAAATTGACCGCGGACGCGCATCGCCCGGGCGATCCCGTCGGCGTGCCGATCGCCGGCGACGACGCGAAGGCCATTGCGGTCGCCTCCAGCCTGGCCAAGGAAATCGGCTTCGAGCCGGTGTTGGTCGGTGGGCTGGCGATGGGCAGATACCTGGTTCCGGGAACTCCCCTGGGCGGCGAGCATACGCCGGCCGACATCAAGCAGATCGTCGCAACGCTGCACTGAGCAGCGCTTGAGCGATCCGATGCAGCACAGCGATGCGCCGGGCGGCGGGGTCGTCGCGCGGCTGCTGCGTCGCACCGTCGATGCAAGGCCGGAAGAGATCCCCGTCCTTGCCTGGTGCTGGGTCTACATCTTCTCGATCTTCCTGTCGTACTACATCATGCGGCCGATCCGCGACCAGATGGGGGTGGCGGGCGGCGTCAACCACCTGCAGTGGCTGTTCACCGGCACCCTGGTCGGCATGCTGCTGGTGAACCTGCCCTTTGCCTGGCTCGTCAAGAACCTGCCGCGCAGCCGCTTCATCCCGATCACCTACCGCTTCTTCGCCGCCAACGTCGTGATGTTTGCAGTGGCCCTGCATTTCGCGACGAGCGCGCAGGCGGTGTGGATCGGCCGGATCTTCTTCATCTGGGTATCGGTCTACAACCTGTTTGTCGTCTCGGTGTTCTGGCAGATGACCGTCGATTTGTTCAGTTCCGAGCAGGGCAAACGGCTGTTCGGCTGCATCGCCGCCGGGGCCACGGTCGGCGCGATGGCGGGCTCGGCGCTGACCGCGGCATTGGCGCAGTACGTGTCGCCGATCGTGCTGCTGCTCGGTGCCGCCGTCCTGCTGGAGGTGGCGGTGTTCAGCGTCGGCCGGTTGTCCCGCCTGTCGCCGAGCCTGCACCACAACCCCGCGGCGCGCGGCGAACAGGGGGAGGAACGGCCGATCGGCGGCGGCGTCACCGGCGGCATGGCGCACGCCCTCAGTTCGCCCTACCTGATCAATGTCAGCCTGTTCATGCTGCTCTATTCGGTGACCTCGACCCTGCTGTATTTTCAGCAGGCGGGGATCGTCAGCCACAGCATTCCCGAGCGCGGCGCGCAGATCGCGTTCTTCGCGCAAGTCGATCTGATGGTCGATGTGCTGACCCTGGGATCCCAGCTCTTCCTGACCGCGCGCGTCCTGCTGGCCTGCGGGGTCGCCGTGACCCTGGCGCTGTTGCCGGCGCTGACCGTCATCGGCTTCGGGGCGCTCGCGCTGTTTCCGACGATTGCCGCGGTGGTGGCGTTTCAGGTGTTGCGCCGCGCCGGCAATTTCGCGATCACGCGCCCGACCCGCGAGGTCTTGTTCACCGTCGTTTCGCGCGAGGATCGCTTCAAGGCCAAGAGCTTTATCGATACCGTGGTCTATCGCCTTGGCGACCAGGTCGGCGCCTGGTCCTCGGCGTTGCTCGGCGGGCTCGGCTGGGGGATGGGCGCGGCGGCGCTCGTTGCGATCCCGATCTCCTGCTTATGGCTCGGCAACAGCTTATGGCTCGGCCGCCGACAGGAGAAGGTGGCGGCGGCGGAGCTCTTGCGGGTGACCGTCTGATCCCCCCCCGGCGCCGCGTGGCGGTCGGCGCACCGAATTCATGGCTTGAGGAAATTTCGCGGTTCATGCACCGGGATGCGTGTTTGCTCGCTGCCCGAATCGGTGGCAGCCGGGTCGCCCTCTCTATTGCCGCTTCGACCTCCTTGGCCAGGCGCCGGTAGATCGTCGCAGACCGCTCGGGGGCCCTGACATTGGCTGCCGCATTGAAATGACTCGGTGGAGTATTCCGATATCGTTCCGGATCAGCCTCTCATACCATCAGCCCAAAGTCTTGACCCATCGGCTTGTGCTGGGCCGCCGGTATCAGATGTGCCGCCCTGCTCGGCGAGTGCGCCAACCTGCACAACCGTCGTCGACTCGTTCATCGTTGGGCGTCGCCTCATCGGCGCGGGCATCCGCCTGGCGCCACACCGCCAGGAGGCTCTTGCCGAAGCGGAAGCCGATCCACCGGTCCAGCCGGCGCGACAGTGGCACGAGGCCGCCGTCCCACAGGCGGATCTGTCCGGCGGTCGGCCGCGCCTGGCGCAGCACCAGGCGATTGGCGAGCGAGGCGAGGCAGCCGAGGGCGTCGATCTGATCCAGCACCGCAAGGCGGCAGCCGGAAGGGGTAAGCGCGCGCAGGCCGGCCGCGGTATAGCGCCGGTGATGGCCGACGGCGGCGTCCATCGCGCTGGTGAGGAACGGATGCGCCGGCGCCAGCACGATGAGCCGCCCGCCGGGGGCCAGATGCGCCGCGGCGCGCCGCAGCTCCGCCGCGTCGTCGGCGATATGTTCCAGCACGTCGAGATAGAGGATCGCATCGAACCGCTCCGGCGCGCCGATCGCGCCGATCGTGCCGACGACCACGCGGACCCCCGGGTGGCGGATTTGCGCCACCTGCGCGGCATCGGGCTCCACCGCGGTCCAGTCGCGCACCGGGGGGCGGCGCAGATACGGGATGTTGCTGCCGATGCCGGCACCGACCTCCAGCACCGCCGGGCCGAGATGCGGGCGGACCATGTCGGCGACATAGGACTTCCAGTGCACCGCGCGCGCCATCAGCGGCAGCTCCTCGCCGGTGTAACTGAAGCCCCCGCTGTCGCTGAGGTTGCCACCGACGCTGAGGTTCCCACCAACGCTGCGGTTCCCGCCGCCACTGGGGTTCTCGCCGTCGCTGAGGTTCCCAGCCTTGTTGAATTTCATGGTCGGCCCGCCTGGCGTCCGCGCAGCCCGGCGACGCTCGGCAAGCCGGGCAGGATTGCCAGCAGCAGGGCGAGCAGCACGGCGACCATCCACCACCAGGCGAGCTCGCGCGCCAGCCACAGCGGCAGGGCGACGCCGGCCGCGGCGACATCGCCCGCCGCGAAGCCGCCGATCCGGTCCAGCGGGGCGCTGGCCAGATCGCCCCAGAGTTGCAGCAGGATGACCCAGGCAGTGCCGGCGGCGAGGCGGCGGGCCGGCCCGGGGGCGCCAGCCAGCGCGGTGAGCGCCGGCAGCACGAACAACAGATGCACCGCGCGGTATTCGCCGCTTTGGCCCATGACGAAGCAACCCAGGATCAGCACGGCGCCGACCAGCAGACCGGTTGCCTCCGCCGCGGTGAGCGCGCCCACCGCCGGGCGAAGTACCAGCAGGCGCGTCGCCGCGAAGACCACCGTGGCGAACAGCAGCGCCGCCTGCACGACGGCCAGCACCACCGGCGACCAGCCGAACGCGATGCCCAGGCCCGCCGGCAGGTTCATGGCGCCAAACGAGTAGATGAACGGCGTGCCGCCGGGCACCACCGCCAGCATCTCGCGCAGACCCGCCGCGTCGATCGCGGCATACAGGAGCAGCGCCGCCAGCGACAGCGCGGCGATCGCCAGGCACGGCGCCAGCCGTTCCCGCAGCGCCAGAACGAGCAACGTCGCCGGGTAGATCTTGAGCGCGGCGGCGAGCACCACGAGCGGGAAGGCCAGCAGCCGCGTCGGCAATCGGCGCACCGCGAGCGCGGCGGCCAGCGCCGCCAGGACGAACATCAGCAGGTCGGCATTGCCGCGCTCGAGGGCGAAGCCGACGGCGGGCGACAGCGCGGCGGCGCAGATCAGACCGGCGGCGCGCCAGTCGCGCCCGGGCGGCAGCAGCAGCAGGCTGGCAATGAACGCCAGCGCCAGGACGCAACCGATCGCGGGCGTCCAGCTCGTGTCGACCGGCAGCACCGCGAGGCGGAACCACAGCGGCGTGTAGACATGCACGCGGCCCAGCGCGTCGCACGGGTTGCTGACGTAGACGTCGATGCCGCGCCGGTGGCACTCGATGATCGCCAGCTCGCCATGCGTGTCGAGGAAGGGAAAGCGGAAGGCCGGGACGCCGAACAGGCGGAGCAGCGCGAAATAGGCGTCGTGCGCCCCGCCGCTCCACAGCGCGGCGACGATCAGCAGGCCGCCGAGCAGCGCGAGGGTCGGCAGCATCCGCCGCGCAATCGCGTCGCGCGCATCGGTCATGCCAGCGCAGCCCGGACGGTCATGTCAGCGCAACTCGGGCATGTCAGCGCAACCCGGGCATGTCAGCGCAGCCCGGTCAGGTCAGCGCGACGCGGTGGCGATGGGCCGCGCGTCGATCGCATTGGCGAAGGCACCGTAGACCTGGCTGGTCGGCAGGAAGTCGCGGTAGTGCGCGGAGCGTGGCACGAAGTCGGCGTAGCGGCCGATGCCGGCGATCGTGCCGGGCCGCTCCCAGCGCGCCAGCACAAGCTGCCGATACGCCGCGCCGAGCGCCGGCGTCTCCGAGTGGTAGGCGGCGATCGCCGCCGGCCAGTCGCGGTTGGCGGCGTGCAGCGCGTTCAGGAAGCGCGCCGCGAACCGCGCGTTGCTGTCCGGATCGAACGCCTGGTCGAGCGAGGCGAAGGCATTCGGATGGAACATCAGGTTGATCTGCAGGCAGCCGACATCGATCGAGCGCACGCCGCGCGCCTGCAGCGCACGCACCGCCTCGATCGCCTGCTGCTTGCTGGCGAAGAAGAAGCCCTGCCCCTCGGCGTTGATGGTCCAGGGCCACGGCCGCAGCGCGCCGCTTGCCGCGTCCGGCCGGCCGGTCTCCACGACGGCGATCGCGCCCAGCATCCGCTCCGGCAGACGCTCGGCGCGCTCGGCGGTGGCGATCGCGGCCTCGCAGAGCTGCGCCGGCGACGCCACGGGCGGGATGGCCCACGCCGGCGACGCCAGGCCGGGCAACCCCAGGCCGGCCAATGACAAGCCGGGCAATGACAGCAGCAGCGTAAGACGACGGAGCAGCGCGCGCATGCGGGCGTTTTTTCACGATTTTTGCGACAGGTCGAGCAGATTTGTCCGGTTGACGCGCAAATGATCGCAGATCACGGGTTACCGATTTGCGTCGCGCCGAAGCGGTCGCGCCAGGCCGGCTGCCCGCCCGGAACCGGCAAGGCGGTCGCCGCGTGAACGCCGCGGGCGATCGCGCGGGCCATCACCAGGGTCGCGGCGAAGCCGAGCGCGGTCAGTTCCGGGATAAGGTCGCCGAGTGGGCGATGCCCGGTCGCGGCGGCGAAGATGGTGTCGCCGTCGAGCGGCGCATGCGCCGGCAGTACGGCACGCGCCAGGCCGTCATGCGCCATGATCGCCAGCCGCTGCGCCTGCGCCTTGGTCAGCACGGCGTCGGTGGCGACCAGACCGATCGTCGTGCTGGTGGCGGTCGCGCTCGTCCCTGCCATGCTCGCGCCTGTCATACTCGTCCCTGGGCCGCCCTTCAGCCGCAGCGTGGTATCGATCGTGCCCGGCCAGCCGAGGCCGCCGAACTCGTTGTCCTGCTCGAACGGCGCGGCCCAGAACCAGGGGCCGGTGCCGATCAGCGGCGAGCCGACCGCGTTGACGATCGCGAGGGCGCCGACGGTGTGGCCGGCCTCGGTCCGCGCGCTGGCCGACCCCAGCCCGCCCTTCACGGTGGCGGTGGTCGCGCCGGTGCCGCCCCCGACGCTGCCGAGGGCGAAGTCGTTGGCGAGGGCGAAGTCGTTGGCGGCCGCCTGGGCCGCCGCATAGCCAAGCTCGCGATAGGGCGAAAAGCGGCCCCAGTCCTTGTTCCCGCCGTTCAGCAGATCGAAGATGATCGCCTGCGGCACGATCGGAATGCGGGCATCGCCGATGGCGTAGCCGCGGCCCATCTCGCGCAGCGCCGCCTGCACCCCGCCCGCCGCGTCCAGGCCAAAGGCGGAGCCGCCGGACAGCACGATCGCGTGGACCGCCTGCACCGTCATCTCCGGGGCGAGCAGGCCGGTGTCGCGCCCGCCCGGCGCGCCGCCGAGCACGCACACGGCGGCGGTGGCGGGACGATCAAACAAGATGGCGGTGACGCCCGAGCCGAGCGCGAGGTCGGTCGCGTGGCCGACCGCGATGCCGGCCACGTCGGTCAGGCTGTTGCGCACGCCTCAGTAATACAGCACGTGCAGGCCGATCGCGAGCACGGCCACCACCGCGACCGCCAACACCCAGGCGAGCAGGCGTGGCGCGGTGCTCTGCCGCGAGTGGCCCCAGCCGCTCGGATGGTCGTGCAGATCGTGGTCGTCCCTGGCGCGGAGAAGCATGGCTGCACCGCCTGTCCGTTGCGGACGGTTAAGGTCGTTCCTCCTGGGGGTGCCGGAGGCACCCTCGGCGGCGAAGCATGGGCGCAGCCGCCGGGTAATTGCAAGGGTGACCCGCGACCGTTCCAATCGTCATGCCCGGCCTTCGCCGGTCACGACGACGGTGACACCCAGCCCACCTCTGGCGGGTCGCTCCTTTCGGCGCCTGGTGTCAGACGTCCAGCGTGGTGTCGCGCTCCCACTGCGTCAGATGGCGCGCGTAGGCGTCCCAGTCCTGCTGCCGGAGTTTCACGTAGGCATCGGCAAACGCGTCGCCGAGCGCGCCGCGCAGCACCGTTGAACCGGCGAACGCGCGCAGCGCATCCAGCAGGTTCTGCGGCAGACGCCGCGCCTCGGGCACGGTGTGTCCGTCGGTGTACATGTTCAGGTCGAGCCGCCGGCCCGGATTGCGTTGTTCCGCGATGCCATCGAGCCCGGCCGCCAGCAGCCCGGCCTGCAGCAGGTAGGGATTGGCGGCCCCGTCGGCGAGGCGCAGCTCGAAGCGCCCTGCATCGGGGATACGGATCATGTGGGTGCGGTTGTTGCCGCCATAGGTGACCGCGTTCGGCGACCAGGTGGCGCCCGAGGCGGTCATCTGCGCGGTGATGCGCTTGTAGGAATTCACCGTCGGATTGGTCAGCGCGCACAGCGCCTCGGCGTGTGCCATCACGCCGCCGATGAAATGGTAGGCGAGCGAAGAGAGACCGAGCTCGCCCGCGGCATCGGCGAACAGGTTCTGCTCGCCCTGCCACAGCGAGACATGCGCATGGCAGCCCGAACCAGTGAGATCGAGGAACGGCTTCGGCATGAAGGTGGCGCGCAGGCCGTGCAGCTCGGCGATCGCCTTGACCATGTACTTGAAGAAGGCGTGACGATCGGCGGTGACCAGCGCCGGGGCGTAGTGCCAGTTCATCTCGAACTGGCCGTTGGCGTCCTCGTGGTCGCTCTGGTAGGGGCCCCAACCCAGCGCCAGCATGGCATCGCTGATCGCCGCGATCACCTCGTAACGCCGCATCAGCGCGGCCTGGTCGTAGCACGGCTTGGCCTGCCGGTCGGCGCCGTCGGCGATCGCCGTGCCGTCAGGCGCGATCAGGAAGAATTCGCACTCGACACCGGTCTGCATGGTGTAGCCGCGCACCGCCGCCTCGCCGACCAGGCGCTGCAACACGAGGCGCGGCGCCTGCGCCACCGGCTTGCCGGACATCCAGGGATCGCCGGCCAGCCAGCCGATCTCCGGCTTCCACGGCAACTGGATCAGGCTGGCGGGATCGGCCATCACCAGCATGTCCGGATCGGCCGGGGTCATGTCGAGCCAGGTGGCGAACCCGGCGAACCCGGCGCCGTCGCGCGCCATCTGCGCGATTGCCGCCGCCGGCACCAGCTTGGCCCGCATGGTGCCGAACAGGTCCAGAAACGAAATGAGGAAGTACTTGATGCCGCGGGATTTTGCTTCCGCTGCCAGATCGATCGCCATCGCCATCCCCCATCAGCAATTCGCGTTTTGGCCAGGCCGTACCACCCTTCACCGTCATGCCCGGGCTTGTCCCGGGCATCCTACGCGGCACCGTGCCGGAACGGATGCCCGGGACAAGCCCGGGCATGACGGTGGGGTGGGGCCATCACGCCATGGGAAAACTCCCAGATCCATCACCGCACGCCCTGCCCGGGGATCCAGTCGGTGCCTGCAAGCTTCACCCCGGCCATCGCCGCCGCCTCGATGGTCAGCGCGACGAGGTCCTCCGGCTCCAGCGTGTGCAGATGGCTCTTGCCGCAGGCGCGCGCGAGCGTCTGTGCTTCCAGCGTCATCACCGCGAGATAGTTGGCCAGGCGCCGCCCACCCAGCACCGGATCGAGCCGCGCCGCCAGCGCCGGGTCCTGCGTGGTGATGCCAGCGGGATCGCGGCCCTCGTGCCAGTCGTCATACGCCCCGGCGGTGGTGCCGAGCTTCTGATACTCCGCCTCATGTACCGGATCGTTGTCGCCGAGTGCCACCAGCGCCGCGGTGCCGATCGAGACCGCGTCCGCCCCCAGCGCCAGCGCCTTCGCCACGTCCGCGCCGCTGCGCACGCCACCCGAAATGATCAACTGCACTTTGCGATACATCCCGAGCTCCTGCAGCGCGCGCACCGCCGGGCGGATAGCGGCCAGCGTGGGAATGCCGACATTCTCGATGAACACCTCCTGGGTCGCCGCGGTGCCGCCCTGCATGCCGTCGATCACCACCACGTCGGCGCCAGCCTTCACCGCCAGCGCGGTGTCGTAATAGGGCCGCGACGCGCCCACCTTGACGTAGACCGGCTTCTGCCAGTCGGTGATTTCTCGAAGCTCCTCGATCTTGATCTGCAGGTCGTCCGGCCCGGTCCAGTCGGGATGGCGGCTGGCGGAGCGCTGATCGATCAGGGGTGGCAACGTTCGCATTGCCGCCACGCGTTCCGATACTTTCTGGCCCAGCAGCATGCCGCCGCCGCCGGGCTTGGCACCCTGGCCGATCACCACCTCGATGGCATCGGCGCGGCGCAGGTCGTCGGGGTTCATGCCGTAGCGCGACGGCAGCACCTGGTAGACCAGGGTTCGGCTGTGTTCGCGTTCCTCGTTGGTCATGCCGCCGTCGCCGGTGGTGGTGGAGGTGCCGGCAATGCTGGCGCCGCGCCCCAACGCCTCCTTCGCCTGCGCCGACAGCGAGCCAAAACTCATGCCGGCGATGGTGATGGGAATTTTCAGCGCGATCGGTCGTTTCGCAAACCGCGTGCCCAGCAGCACGTCGGTGCCGCAACGTTCGCGGTAGCCCTCCAGCGGATAGCGGCTGATCGACGCGCCGAGGAACAGCAGATCATCGAAATGCGGCAGCTTGCGCTTCGCCCCGGCGCCGCGGATGTCGTAGATGCCGGTAGCGGCGGCGCGACGGATTTCTGCCAGTACGTGCGGATCGAACGTGGCGGAGAAGCGCGGCGGGGTGCGTGGGCCCGGTTCCATCAATTCGTGTCCATCAAAGGGTGCGCCGTTGCCAGATGGCGGAGCAGTTCAGCACGAATCTCCCCCTCCCCTTGAGGGAGGGGGAGAAGACCTGTGTCCATCAGTAGGCGTCCGCGTGATCGACATGGAAATGATAGAGCTGCCTGGCCGAGCCGTAGCGGCGGAACGCGGCGACCTCGACCTGTCCGGCGAGGCCGGCCTGCTGCAGCTTGGCATGCAATTCCGCGCGGTGGCGGTCGGCGAACGGTTTCTCGATGCAGTCCGCGCCCAGCCCGGCCACCGTGCCGCGGACATAGAGGTGCGCCTCGTAGATCGAATCGCCGAGGCTGTCACCGGCGTCACCCAGCACCACCAGCGTGCCGGCCTGTGCCATGAAGGCCGACATGTGGCCGACCGAACCCTTCACCACGATGTCGGCGCCCTTAAGCGAAATGCCGCAGCGCGCCGCGGCGTTGCCGTCGATCACCAGCATGCCGCCGCGCGCGGTGGCGCCGGCGGCCTGGCTGGCATCGCCATGCACGTGCACGAAGCCGGACATCATGTTCTCCGCGACGCCGACGCCGACGTTGCCGCGCACGATCAGGGTGGCGCGCTGGTTCATGCCGGCACAGTAATAACCGGCATGGCCGTCGATCTCGATGGTAAGGTCGGCGTCCACGCCCACCGCCAGCGCGTGCCGGCCGCGCGGGTGCAGCACCTGCCAGGACGTCGCGTTGCTGTCGGGGCCGAGATCGTGCAGCGCCTGGTTGAGCTCGCGCACGCTCACCTGTTCCAGGTCGATCACGCGCGCGAAGGCGCGCTGCGTCACGCGCGCAGGTCCCGCCGGCGGTCCCACTGGTAGACGGTCGCCGGCTCGGGTTCCCACACGCGCGCCTGCTCGATGCCGGGCAGGTCGGCGAGCGCGCGGTATTCGGTGCCGAACGCGACGAAACGATCGGTCTCCGCCATCACCGCGGGCTTGCAGGCGATCGGGTCGCGCAGCACGGCGAAGCCGGTCTCGGTGCCGACGACAAAAGTGTAGAACCCGTCAAGGTCGTGCAGCGATCCTTGCAGCGCCGCCTGGAGCGACAGCCCGTCGTGCAGCTTCGCGGTCAGGTAGACGGCGGCCACCTCGGTGTCGTTCTCAGTGGCGAACCCATAGCCCAGCCGGCGCAGCTCGCGGCGGATTGCGTTGTGGTTGGACAACGAGCCGTTGTGCACCAGGCACTGGTCCGGGCCGGTGGAATAGGGATGCGCACCGTCGGTGGTGACGGCGGATTCGGTGGCCATGCGGGTGTGGCCGATGCCGTGCGAGCCTTGCATGTGGGCGAGATCGAACTGCCGCGCGACCTCGGCGGGGGCGCCGACCTCCTTGTACAGCTCCATACGATGGCCGGCGCCGACCACCACCAGCTCCGGCGCGAGCGTGGCCAGCGCGGCGCGGGCCGTCGCCTCCTCGGCAGGCGGGACGGCCAGCACCGCGTGGGTGCCGCGCGGCTGGATGCCGATGGTCCCCGCCAGGCGCCCGCGCAGCCCCGCCGCCAGCGCGGCGAAGTCGTAGCCGGCCGGTCCGCGCAGCGTCAGTTTTGTGGCGTCGCCGATCGGCGGTGCGTAGACGGCAAAGCCGGCGCTGTCAGGCCCGCGGTCGCCGAGGCTGGCGAGCATCGTCGCCAGATGCGCACCGAGCTCGGCCTCCAGCGCCGCATCCTTGGCAAACAGGCCCACAATTCCGCACATCGTCGTATTGTCCTTGTCTGTGGCGCATCGTGCCAGTGCCCGATTTCGTGTCAATGTGGCCCGGCAATCCGGACTATCAGGTGGAACCATGACGGCCGAGGTGAAGCTCACCGCCTATGACAAGCAGACCGAGCTGCTCGCCGCGGAGCTTGCCGTGCCGCGACGGTGGATCGGTTACGCGCGGCGCGTGGCTGGCGTCCCGGATACCGATCCGCTTCTCCTTGGCGTCTATCCTCTGACGCCGGATCAGGCAGCGCAGATCGCTCGGAAGGTGGCGCTGAAACTGGATCCAACCGAATACGACTTCTGCCTGGAGGCGTTCGCCCCAGACAGCCAATCGCGCGCCAGCGCGGCCTGAGCACGGCGATCAATCGGCACGGGACTTCTTCGGCAGCGTCGCGCGACGGCCAAGAAGCCGGCGAAGGAGGCAGCATGAGTGCCGTAAAGACGAGGCCGTTCGACCCGGCTGAATACCTGGATAGCGATGCGGCGATGGCGGCCTACATGACCGAGGCGCTGGCAACCGGCGATCCAAGTTTTGTCGTGGACGCATTTGGCGTGGTGGCCCGGGCGCGGCGCATGACCGACGTGGCACGCGAAGCCGGTGTTTCCCGCGTTTGACGCGGCGATCAACCCGCCCATCCGTTGCGGAACCGGCGGTGGGTGGATGGCCGGGACAAGCCCGGCCATGACGGTTGGAAACGACCGGCCATGACGGTTGGAACAGGAGCGGCCTGAACGTGCCGCGATTAGTCGCCGCCTGTCTTCTTCGGCAGCTCGATCCCGGTCAGCGCCTGCCACACGCGGATGACGAACACGTCGTCCTTCGCGCCCTCGCCGTGCGCCGCGGCGGCCAGGAACAACTGGTGCGCCGCGGCCGCCAGCGGCAGGGGAAATGTCAGCGCGCGCGCCTGATCCAGCACGAGGCCCAGGTCCTTGACGAAGATGTTCACCGCCGACCACGGCGTGTCGTCGCCCGCCAGCACGTGCGGCACGCGGTTCTGCCACATCCACGAGCTGCCGGCCGATGCAGAAATCACCTCGAACAGCGTCTTCGGATCGGCCCCGGCACGGATGCCCAGCGCCAACGCCTCGGCCGCGGTGGCGATGTGGACGCCGGCCAGAAGCTGGTTGACCATCTTCACCGTGCTGCCGACGCCCGGCTCGGTGCCGAGCTGCCACACCTTGCCGGCGATCGCGTCCAGCACCGGCCGCGCCTTGGCGAAGGCGGCGTCCGACCCGGCGGCCATCACCGTCAGCGTGCCGGCCTCGGCGCCCGCCTTGCCGCCGGAGACCGGTGAATCGAGCATCAGGAAGCCGGCCCCCGTGATGCGCGCGCCGAGCGCCTTCGCCGCCTCCGGCGCGATGGTGGCGCAGCACAGGATCACCGCGCCCCGGTTCAGCCGCCCCAGGCAGCCTTCCGCGCCGAACAGCACCTGCTCGGTCTGCGCGGCGTTGATGACGAACACCACCACCGCGTCGAGGTCCGTCGGCAGCTCGGTCGGCGACACGACGGCCGCGGCACCGCTGGCGACGAACGCGGTGCGCGCCGTCTCGCGCAGCTCGCAGCCGATGACCTGGTGGCCCTTGCGGTGCAGGTTCAGCGCGGCGCCCATGCCCATGGTGCCGAGGCCGATGACGCCCACTTTCATTGCCGTTCCGTCCTTTCGTTCGCCGTCCGTTCGTTGGCCGCCCTTTCGTTGGCCGCGCGGCGCTCAGCGCCCGTGGCGATAGCGTTCCACCGCCGCGACCAGCGCGCGCCGGATGCCCGGTTCCAGCGCGGAATGGCCCGCGTCCGGCACGATGGTCAGCCGCGCCGACGGCCAGGCGGCGACCAGGTCGAACGCGGTGCAGGCCGGGCAGATCATGTCGTAGCGCCCTTGCACGATCTCCGCCGGAATGTGGCCGATGCGGTGCATGCCGCCCAGCAGTCCGCCCGGCGGCAGGAACAGGCCATGGGCGAAATAATACGCCTCGATGCGCGCCAGCCCCAGCGCGGTGCGGTCCTGCGCGAAGGAGCTGACGGTGTCCGGGCTGGGCAGCATGGTGGAGCAGGAGCCCTCGTAGATCGACCAGGCGCGCGCCGCCGGCATGTGCACCGCGGGGTCCGGGTCGGTCAGCCGGGCCAGATAGCTCTTGAGCAGATCGCCGCGCTCGGCTTCCGGCAGGTAACTGGCGAACTGCGCGTGCGCGTCGGGGAAGATCGCGCGCAGGCCGTACAGGAACCAGTCGACCTCGCTGGGGCGGCCGAGGAACACGCCGCGCAGCACGCAGCCCGCCACCCGTTCCGGGTGGGCCTGCGTGTACGCCAGCGCCAGCGTCGAGCCCCAGGAGCCGCCGAACAGCAGCCAGCGCTCGACGCCGATGTGCCGGCGCAGCCGCTCGATGTCGGCCACCAGGTCGGCGGTGGTGTTGTCGGCCAGGCTGCCGAGCGGACGCGACCGGCCGGCGCCACGCTGGTCGAAGATGACCACCCGCCAGAAGTCCGGATCGAAGAAGCGCCGGTGCACCGCGCCGGCGCCGGCGCCCGGGCCGCCGTGCAGGAACAGCACCGGGCGGCCCCGCGGGCTGCCCACCTGCTCCCAGTACATGACATGACCGGCCGAGAGCGGAAGGTATCCGGTCTCGAACGGTCCAATCTCGGGAAAGAGGTCGCCACGCGGCATGGGTTGCAATGGTATAGGCAGCCGGCACGCGGTGGAACAGGCTTGCGGCCCGGGCGGCTGCCAAAGGCGCGGACAATGCAGCGGACATGGATCGGCCTCGGCGCGCTGGCCGGGCTCGGCGCGGTGATGATGGCGGCGGTCGCGGCACACGTGGTGCCCGAAAGTGCCGACCCGCGGGCCGGCGCGATGCTGCGCAGCGGCATACAGATGCAGGGGTGGCACGCCCTGGCCCTGCTGGCCTGTGGCCTGTGGGCCGAGCGCGGCGGCCGCCTGGCCGACTTGGCGGGCACCGCCTTCACGGCGGGGCTGCTGCTGTTCTGTGGCGCCGTCTCCGCGCTGGCGCTCGGCCGGCTGCATCTGCCGATGCTGGCGCCGATCGGCGGCGGCCTGCTGATGCTGGGCTGGGCGCTGCTCGCCGCCTCGGCGGTGCGGGCGCGCTGAGCGCCATGCCGGAAGCCCCAATCAGCGGACCCGAATTAACGGAATGGTTATCAATACCGGCGATTGGTATCAATTTTCCGCGGGCGATTCCCTGTGGCAAGCCGCCGCCGGTCATGCCACGATCGCCCATCTGACGCAGGGGGAGTCTGGAGACATGAATATCCGATTGGCTGGGCTCGCCGCGCTGGCGTGCTGCGTGGCGGGCGTGGCGATCGCGCGCGCCGAGATCGACGCGATCGGGGTGCGCCGGGCCGGCATGGCCTTGCAGGGATCGGCGCTGGGCGCGGTCAAACTGGCGGTCGGTGCCGGCGCCGAGGTAAAATCCTTCGCCGGCGCCGGCAGCGCCATGTCCGCCTGGGCCAAGCAGATCCCGAGCCTGTTCCCACCCGGCACCGACAAGGGCGACACCAAGGCATTGCCGGCGGTCTGGTCGGACAGCGCCGGATTCGCCAAGGCCGCGGTCGCGCTCGGCGCCGCCGCGGACAAGCTGACCGCGGCCGCCAAGGCCAACGACAAGGCGGCCTTCGCGACGGCATTCAAGGCGGTCGGAGATGCCTGTGGCGACTGCCACAAGACCTATCGGGAGAAGTAGGCCGCAGCGCCCGCGATCGGGGCAGGCGCGGTGCCGGCTCAGGAGCGGTTGACCAGCCAGGTCACCGCTCCTGCCGCGAGGACAACCAGCAGCAGCGCAAGCCACGGGCTGGCCATGCGCGGTGGCGGCAGTTCCGCCGGCAGGCGTTTGCGTCCGGTCAGCATCGGCCGCACCAGGTCGTGGCGTTTCAACACGGCGTAGGTCAACACCGCCAGGATATGCGCCGCGACCGCGAGCTTGATGAGCCTGAAGTTCACCACGTGAATGTGGCTCAGCCAGTCGCTGGTCGACTTGTCGACGGTGTCCGCCAGCGGCCCCTCGGTCAGCACGTCGTCGTTGGCGAACAGTCCGGTGCCGACCTGCACGGCGAGCAGCCCCAACAGCCCAAGCACCATCCAGCCGCCGGCCGCATTGTGCCCCACCTGATGGTCGGGCTCGCGCCGCGGCAGATGGGCGAGGTGGCGCAGCGCCGCGCGTGGGCTGGCCAGGAACTGGCGGAACCGCGCCGTCTCGCTGCCGACGAACCCCCAGGCCAGGCGGAACAGCAGCAGCGTCAGGACCGCGTAGCCGGACAGCTTGTGCCAGTCCATCCAGTCGAGTTTCTGGGCCAGCCAACTGAACGCGACCAGCAGAACGATCGCCCAGTGGAACAGTCGCGTCGGGAGATCCCACACCCGCACCGGCACATAAACCGGCTGGGCGGACGACGGCTGCGCTGAAGCCTTCCCCGTCACGCTTGCCTCCCCCTGGCGGCTCCCGCTGTCATCACGCGCGTTTGAAATCCGAGCCTATCGGTATCGCATGGTCCCGAGGAAGATGTCGGGTCGCCCAACCTGGTTCGGCCGGTCGAGGGCCGTCGGGAAAACCTCGTCAGTCTCGCTGCATTCGTAGATCGCCCGGTTGGCGAAGGTGAGCTCCAACGTCGCAGGGATTGCGACATTCGCAACAATATTCAACGGCCCCCAGTTGTTGGCGTGCACATGCACGATGTCGAACGCCGACCGGAGCTTGGCAAGGACGCGCCGCGCCCGATCTCGCCACGCCGGGTCGGCGACGTTGGCAAAGTCATGAAATTCACCGACGACTTGCGAGAACCGGGCCAGTTCCCCGGGTGTCGCGGCGTCAATGACATCCCACTCGGAACCCTCGATATCGATCTTCAGGACCACGTGCCCGGCGGCGGGGGGCGGCAGTTTCGCGAGCGCGGAGCCAAGCGTCTCCGATTGGTCGGACGGCGTGGCGGTGATCTGCTTCCTGAAGAACCGGAACCGCGCATGGTCGGTCGGCGGTCCGTCCACGGTATGGTCATATTGATGGACATCGATGCCGCGCTCCGCGATGGCGGTATCCCGCGAGCAGTCCCGGTCGATGCCCAACGACAACGCCGCGGCCACGTCGGCGAAATCGCCCAGCAGCACGTATCCGCCATCGCCGTCGCGCCCCAGCCTGATCTTGCCAAACCCCACTGCGCGCCGCGGCGTGAGGTAGGACAGAAGATCAAGGATCGCCGCCTGTTCCGCATCCGTGCCGAAGATGTTGCTGGACTGCGGCGCTGTCTGATCCGTCACATCATTGCGTCCCGTTGATCTGCGCTGGCATCGGCGGCGCCCTTTCATGCTGGCGTTGGTGGTCGCGCGTGCCTGCCGGCGTATCGCACGAACGGATGCTTGATATTCCGCCAAAGTAGGGCTCGCAACGTTGCGGGGTGGCGCAGGCGATGGAGCAGCTTCGGCAGCAAGGATTTCACCGTGTCGGGGTCAGGGTGTCGTGCGAAACACCTGGTTGGGGGGCGGGGCAATCGCGTCGTCCAACGATACACGCGCTGGGGACGCAAGCGCATGGCGGCCAAGCAGGCCGCAATTTCAGAACGCGTCACTACCCTTCGCCATCATGCCGCGACAGTGTGAGAAATTCGGGCTAGGATGATCACGATGTCCGATTCAGGCCCCGCCCCCGATCGCGCGCGCACCGTTCGCAACCTAGTGCTGGCCGCGCTGGCTCTTGTTGCGGTGGGCAGCATCGGCATGTTCATGGTGCAGACATTCCGGCCATCGAACCCGGCGCCGGGCCCGACGGAGGCCACGACCACCCCGCCAGCGACCTCGGGCGGACCGACCCGGGCCACCACCGCACCGGGCACCACCGCGTCGACGGCCCCGGCGCCGACGGCGTCCGCCCCGGCCACGCCCACCCCGGCCGCCCCGGCGCCGATCGCGCCCAGTTTCGACATCGTGCGGATCGATCCGCAGGGCGGCGCGGTGATCGCCGGCCGCGGCGAGCCCGGCGCCGAGGTGTCGATCCGCTCCGACGGCACCGAGATCGGTCACGCCACCGCGGACGGCCAGGGCGCCTGGGCGCTGACGCTGACCGGGCCGCTCCCGCCCGGTCCGCACGCGCTCACGTTGCGCGAGCACACCGCCGCCGGCCAGGAACTCGCGAGCCTGGGATCAGTGCTGATGGCGGTGCCCGAGCACGGCCCGGCCGCGCCGCAGCCGCCGCTCGCGGTGCTCACCACGCCGCGGGCCCCGCCACGCATGCTGCAAGGCCCGCCGGGCGAAGGAACCGCGAAGCCCGGACAGCTCGGCCTCGGGGCGCTGGACTATGACACGCGCGGCGAAATGCAGATGTCCGGCACCGCCGCACCCGACACGACCGTGCGGCTGTACGCCGACAATCAGCCGATCGGCGAGGCGCACACCGACAAGAGTGGGCACTGGAGCCTGGCTCCCGGGACCGCCATCACCGAGGGCACCCACCAGCTCCGGCTCGACCAGGTCGGTCCGAACGGCAAGGTGGCCGCCCGGGTGGAGCTGCCGTTCCGCCGCGAACTGGTGCCGCCCGGCGAGGTGGCGGCGGGTCGCGTCGTCGTGCAGCCGGGCAACAGCCTGTGGCGCATCGCCTATCGCGCCTATGGCCACGGGGTGCGCTACACCGTGATCTACCAGGCCAATCGCACCCAGATCCGGGATCCGAACCTGATCTATCCGGGTCAGGTGTTCACCGTGCCGGAGGGGTCCGACGGCGCGGCCAGCCCGGCTTCCTCCAGCACGTCGAGATAGGGCGCCAGCGTCAGCAGGAACGAGGTGATCTCGCTGACCAGCGCGGTCGCGGTGATCGGCAGCGGTGCGCGACACTCCACCTCCAGCACCACGCGATGATCGGCGGCCAGCCCGATATGCCAGCCCTCCGGCAAGGTGGCGGGCAAGCCGCGCAGCAGCGTGAAGCCTGGCGAGCGGCGCGCCGCGTCCGGTGCGCGCGCGCTGCTCGGCACCCGGCCGAGCGGCGCCTTCAACCGCAGCCGCCACTCCGACGGTTCGCCGGGCAGCAGCCTGGCGTGCACCGTTCGGTCACGCCAGCGGCAGGTGAACCCCGGCGCGGGGTCGGATATGATCGGCTCCAGCGTGCCGGCGGCGCCGACGCGGAAGGGACCCAAGGTCAATTTCGTCTCGTCCAGGCTCACGTGCTGCTCCTGACTTCTGGCGATGCGGGAGCGCCAGCTTGTCCGAGCCCAGCTTGTCCGAAGAAAGTGAAGCATCCATAAACCCGCGGCATGGATATCGCCGAAACTTTCCGCCAGAGCTTCGCCCCGCCGCATCCGGCCGGCCGGCCGTTCGTCCTGGCCGGGCTGCTGGCGCTGGTGCTGGGGCTGCTGGTCGGCGCCTGGCTGTCCTGGCTTGGGCTGATCTTCGCCCTGGCGTGCCTGTATTTCTTCCGTGACCCGGAGCGCGTGGCGCCCGACCGGCCCGGCGTGCTGCTGGCTCCGGCGGACGGCCGCGTGGTCGCGGTCGGCTTGGCGCAGCCCCCGGGCGAGCTCGGCCTCGGCGCCGCGCTGCGCTGGCGGGTGGGTATCTTCCTCTCGGTGCTCGACGTGCACGTGAACCGCGTGCCGGCGGACGGTACGGTCAGCCGGATCGCCTATCGGCACGGCGCCTTCGTCAACGCCGCGGCGGACAAGGCGGCGGAGGATAACGAGCGCAACGCCATCGCCATCCGCCTGCCGGACGGGCGGGAGATCGCGGTGGTGCAGATCGCCGGGCTGATCGCGCGGCGCATCGTCTGCGACCTGCGCGAGGGCGACGCGGTGCGCGCCGGTGCGCGATTCGGCATCATCCGGTTTGGCAGCCGCACCGACCTCTATCTGCCCGAGGGCGTGCGGCCGCTGGTGCAGGAGGGACAGACCATGATCGGCGGTGAGACGGTGATCGCGGCGCTGGTGCCATGAGCGGCGCGTTGCAGCCCGGCCGCGGCCCCGGAGATGAGATGCGGCGCGACGAACCGGGGCGCGTCTCGCCGATGCGCCTGCTGCACCGGCGGCTGCGTCCGCGCCATCGGCCACGCTTCAAGGGCCCGTCGTTCAACCGGCTGGTGCCCAACATCATGACGCTGCTCGGGCTGTGCGCCGGGCTGACCGGCATGCGCTACGCGCTGGACGGCAGGTTCGGCGCCGCGGTGGTGGCGATCACCGTCGCCGCCGCGATCGACGGGCTGGACGGGCGGCTGGCGCGGATGCTGAAGGCAACCTCACGCTTCGGCGCGGAGTTCGACAGCCTGGCCGACTTCCTGTGCTTCGGCGTGGCGCCGGCCTTCGTGCTGTATCTGTGGTCGCTGCACCGGGCCGGCGCATTCGGCTTCATCCCGTGCATGATGTTCGCGGTGTGCATGGCACTGCGCCTGGCGCGCTTCAATGCCGCGCTGGATAGCGCCCCCGGCCCAGCCTACGCCTACAACTTCTTCACGGGCGTACCCGCCCCGGCCGGCGCCGGACTGGTGCTGTTCCCGCTGTTCGTCGGGCTGGAGGCGCGCACACTCGGCTGGGACTGGCTGCTGACGATCGCGTCCCATCCGCTGGTGTGCGCCGCGGTGCTGGTCGGCACCGCGCTGCTGCTGGTCTCCACCCTGCCGGTGTGGAGCTTCAAGAACTTCAAGATGCCGGCCGAATACGTGCTGCCGACCTTCCTGGGCGTGGGCGTGTTCGCGGCACTGCTGGTCGCCGACCCCTGGGCGGCAATGGCGGCGGGGGGACTGATCTATGTCTGCATGCTGCCGTTCAGCCTGCGCAGCTTCCGCCGCCTGAAACGCGAGGCCGAGGCAATGCGCGAGCCGCCGGATCAGGCCCAGGCGAGCTGACCCCAGACCTTCGGCCAAACCGAAGCAAGGTCAGGGCTCCGCCCTGAAACCCGCCAGTGGGCTTTGCCCCATAGGCGTTAAATTAGCCATTGACACGACGCGAATCGGTACGATTCTCGGGGCAGATGCA
>Ga0209415_10005989_pt1 | contig 21736 bp, 18 predicted proteins | sample PeaSoiSIISIP2007_FD_187696 | JGI IMG/M metagenome (GOLD analysis project Ga0209415, IMG submission 187696) | Peat soil microbial communities from Weissenstadt, Germany - SII-SIP-2007 (SPAdes) (version 2) | ecosystem: Environmental > Terrestrial > Soil > Wetlands > Peat | place: Germany... | reverse complement strand
CAGCTTGGCGTCGTCACGCGAATAGGCGATGCCGGAGACGGTCTGCTTTTCCACGATCTCGTCCTCATCCACCACCAGGGTACCTTCGTTGTCGTTTGCCGTGGGGTCCTTGAAGCTGGACAGCACGCGCACGCGCACGCCTTCGTTCATCGCCAGCTCGACGCTGCGGGTTTGCAGCACCTTGGCGCCGACCGAGGCGAGTTCCAGCATCTCCTCGTAGCTGATGTGCGTCAGCTTGCGCGCGGCGGGGACGATGCGGGGGTCGGTGGTATAGACCCCGTCGACGTCGGTGTAGATATCGCAGCGCTCGGCCTTGAGCGCGGCGGCCAGCGCCACGGCGGAGGTGTCGGAGCCGCCGCGGCCGAGCGTGGTGACGCGGTGGTCGGGCGCGATGCCCTGGAAGCCGGCGACCACGGCGACCTGGCCGATGTCCATGCGGCGGATCAACTCGGCGCCGTTGATGTCCTGGATGCGGGCCTTGCCGTGCGCGGTGTCGGTCTGGATCGGGATCTGCCAGCCCTGCCAGGAGCGCGCTTCGACCCCCCGCTCCTGCAGCGCGATCGCCAGCAGGCCGGAGGTGACCTGCTCGCCGGTTGCCACCACGGTGTCGTATTCGCGCGCGTCGTGCAGCGGCGACAGCTCCTGGCACCACGCGACGAGCCGGTTGGTGACGCCGGACATGGCGGAGACCACGACGGCGACCTGGTTTCCCGCGTCGACCTCGCGCTTGACGCGGTCGGCCACGGTGCGGATGCGGGCCAGGTCGGCGACCGAGGTGCCGCCGAATTTCATCACGATGCGCATGCAGTGGTCAGTGGTCAGTTGTCAGGTGGAGGTGGTCATACTGGGGTGGTAGACGGGGGGCAACTTTCCACTCTCCCCCTCCCCTTGAGGGCTTGGGCCGCGAAGCGGACCAAGGTTGGGGGGGAGGGGTTGGGGGGAGGGGTTCCGCGCCAGGGGCATCGCGACGTGGCCCGTGCACCGCCGGCGCCGCGACAGATGGCCTGGTCAAGCCAGGTCACAAGATGGGAGAGGTGATGTCGACCACACTGCCCCACGACCCACCGACGCACGGCCCCACGCTCGCCGCCGACGAGGTCGCCCGGTTCGACGCGCTGGCCGCGCGCTGGTGGGAGCCGGACGGGCCGATGCGCCCGCTGCACCGGATGAACCCGGCGCGCATCGGCTGGATCGCCGCGCGGGTGCGGGAGCGGTTCGCCGGCCGCCCCAACGGCGCCGCCGGATTGCGCCTGCTGGATGTGGGCTGCGGCGCGGGGATCGCGGCGGAGGCGCTGGCGCGGCTCGGGTTCGACGTACTGGGGCTGGACGCCGCGCCGGCGCCGATCGCAGCCGCGGTGGCGCATGCCAAGAGCCACGCGGGCGAGACCTCGTTGGCGCTTTCCTACCGGGTCGGCGTGGCGGAGGACCTGCTGGCCGAGGGCGCCACCTTCCCGATGGTGACCGCGTTGGAGGTGGTGGAGCACGTGCCCGACCCTGCCGCGTTCCTGCGCGTGCTGGCCGGGCTGGTGGCGCCGGGCGGGCTGCTGGTGCTGTCGACGCTGAACCGGACGGCGGCGTCCTTCGTGGCGGCCAAGCTGGTGGCGGAATACGCGCTGCGCTGGCTACCGGTGGGCACGCACGACTGGCGGCGGTTCCTGTCGCCGGCGGAATTGGCGCGGCATGTGCGCGACGCGGGGCTGGTGGTGGGCGACGTCGCCGGGCTGTCGCCTGATCTGCTGCGCGGTGGCTGGCGCGTGGGACGGGATCTGCGGGTGAATTACCTGCTGGCGGCGGTCCAAGCGGGCTGACGGTTGCCACGCGAGCTGCCACGCGAGCTGGACATGGGATCTTACCTGTCCTACAATTTTGTAGGACATATAGGGCGCTGCAATGGCCGACATCATCACCGCACGTGACGCGAACCATCATTTTGCGCGGATTTTGGCCGAAGTGGCGAACGGCAAGGAATTCGTCGTCACGCGCCATGGCGTCCCGGTTGCGCGCATCAGTCCGGAGCGCGCGGCCGAGGGGCACCGCCAACTTACCGCCAAACAGGAGCAGGCACTGGCTGACAGCCTCGCCCGGCTTCGCCGCGGTTGGGATCTCGGGATCAAGAAGCTTGATCGTAACGCCCTCTACGACGAGGCTCGCGAGAAGCCGGGCAAGCGACAGAGCAAAGCGTGACGCCTCCGCTCCGCTTCACCCTGGACAGCAATGTCCTCGTCTGCGCGGCCGACGGTCGGGAGGCGGTACGGCAGGCAGCCGCCATCGAAATCATCGCGCGGGCGGCAAGGCGCGACTGTCTGCTCACGCCGCAGGCACTCGCCGAGTTCTTCCATGCCGCCACGCGCAAGCAAATCATGCCACGCGCCGAGGCTGCCCTGCAGGTGCAGGCATGGACTGTGGTGTTTCCCATCACACAAGGCGCCGGCGAGACAGCATTGCTGACCGCCGTGCAGGAAGCTGTCGCCGGTCGCCTGCAGTTTTTTGATGCGCTGCTGCTGGCAACCGCCCGCGACGCCGGCTGCGCCGCAGTCATAACCGAGGACATGGGCGAGCACGCTCGTCTTGATGGCATGCAGGTGATCGCGGCGTTCGACCGACACGGGGGGATCAGCGCCGCGGCGCTGGCACTGCTTTAGGGATAGCGCTGCGTGCGCCTCGCCACACAGGGGGCGAACCCAGCGCCCGCCATAACCAAGCCTCCTCGCCGTTTTGAATGGGCAGGAGGTGTCTAAAGCCGGATCACGGAAAACTACTGCTGATCCTCGGAGATCGCCGCGCCGAAACGTTCCTCCAGCGTACCGCGGTCTTCATTCAGCAGTTCGTCCAGACCAACCGGGCACGCCGCCAACCACGGCTGTGGGGACACATCGTCAAACCGGGTGTCCTTGAGCTCGTTGAGCGCCCTCGCGTAAAGCGACGCGAGATCAACCCGCTGGCGCATTGACGGAGCGAAGCGCTGCACCGCGTCCGATTGAAAGGATACGATCTCACGGCGCCAGTGGTCGGCCGCCGGGCTGTCCGGCCAACCTTGCAGCTTCAGCAAGTGCACGAGCATCAAACGCAGATAGCTGCGAACGGCGTTGAGTTCGGACAGTCCCACGTCCTCGATCTCCTCGACAACGTGCTCCCAGTCCACGTCATTCACTCGCTCTCCGCGCGCAAGGCGGCGCAGCAGATCAGCCTGGTGTTCGGACCAGGACAGGATATCGCGCTCATACAGGTCGTTCGGCATGCCCTCAGACACTGCCACAAATCGCCGCGCGTTGCCAGCAAACTCCCGGCCAACCGACCGCCACTTGCCCGCCCCCCGAGATGATGGTTGCCTGACTTCCATCTGGGGAAACGAACCGCTCATGCCCACCCGCCATGCGGCCCCATGCCGGAGACCGAACGGGAGAGAAACCAACATGGCCAAGACACGCGGCACCGGCCTGCTGATGGTCTGGACCGACATCGCACCCGAACACGAAGCAGCCTTCAACCGCTGGTACGACGAGGAACACATCAACCACCTGCTGGGCATCCCGGGCGTGCTCAGCGCCGGACGCTACGTCGCGGTGCGCGGCGGGCCGAAATACCTGGCGCTCTATGAGCTGGAAGACCACCACGTGATGCAGAGCGCGGCCTTCATCGACGAGGTGCGCTACCAGCCCTCCCCCGATCGCCAGCGCGCCTCGGGCGGCACCATGGGGCACAATTACATCCTGAACCTCTACCGGCAGATATTCCCGACGCGCACCGATCCGATCGAGGCGACGATGGGCCCCTCACCCGTCCTGCAGATGGGCCGCATCGACGTGCCCGCGCACTACGACGAGGAATTCAACGACTGGTACAACACCGCCTATATCCCGCCGTACCTGCAAGTGCCCGGCGTGCTGCGCGCCCGCCGCTTCACCGCGATCGACGGCCAGCCGAAATACCTGACGCTCTACGAGTTCGCCGACACCAACGTGCCCGACACGCCCGAATGGGACCGCGCGCGCAGCTCGAACCCATGGAGCGACCGCATCCGCCCGATCATGCGCCACGACCGGGGCTCCCCGGGCGTCTACCGCCGCATCTTCCCAACCTGATACGCAACACCGCGGCAGGGCAGTGCCACAGCCGCGGCGGTGGCGCAGACGTTTGTCGTTCCGTCATGCCGGCCCACGGGTCGGGCCGAAGGCCCGCCCGAGGACAGGCTCCTGCCGGTATCCACGACTTGCCTTGCGGCGATAAAGGCAAGTCGTGGATACCGGCAGGAGCCTGCCCCCGGGCGCTTGACCCGGGGGCCGACATGACGCGGTGGGCGCGGACCGTGCGCTATCCGATGCGGCCCGTCGCCTCGCCTTACGGCCAGGAGGTCGCGAACGTTTCGGGTCCGACGTCCTTGAACACCAGCGGCTTGCCCGGCGTCAGCTTGTGCCCGTCCCAGCGGAACACATCGATCTCCCGCGCCGCCATGCTCTGCACCAAAATCGTGCGGCCGTCGCGCGAGAACGCGATACCCTCGTTCCACGGGCCGATCGGTGCCGAATCGAGCCGCCGCAGCGACTTGCCCTCCACCGCGAACAGCGTCACCAGGCCCTTCTCGCTGTGGAACGGATGGCTGGGCGGGAAGGTCGTGCCGTATTCCGAGCCGACCGCCAGATACTTGCCGTCAGGCGAGAACTTCAGCGGCTCCGGCCCGGTCGGCACGCCGACCGTCGCCACCGTGCGGAACGGCGTCAAGGTCAGGTCGATCAGGCTCACCGAATCCTCATCCCCGTCGCCGCGGCCCATGTTGGACACCACGGCCAGCGTGCCGGCGGCGTTGATGTCCATCGTGTAGGGCGCCATGCCGGTGGTGATCGGCCGCGGATCGACGGTGACCTTGGTGCCGTCGATATGCAGCACGTTCACCATGTTCTCGCCCTGGCGCGTCAGCAGCGCGGTCTTGCCGTCATGGGTGAACACGATGCCGCTCGGCATCGACGCCTTGTTGCCCAGATCGAGCTTGGTCACCGGCGTCAACTTCTTGTCCGCCACGCTGTAGACGGAAACCGTGCCTTCGGTGCGGTTGGCGATCAGCGCCAGCTTGCCGTCGGGCGAGACCCGTACCGTGGTCGCGCCAAGGCCGGCCGTCAGGCTCTGGGTGATCTTCGGCGGATTGCTGGTCAGGTCGAGCACGCTCACCCGGTCATCCGGCCCGGTGCCGCCCTTGCCCTGCGGGTCGGCCTTGGTTGCCGACGTAACGATCGCCCAGCTTTCGTCCTTCGCCATCCACGCGGCGGTCGGCGGACCAACCACGCTGCCCGGCACGTCGATCGTGACCTTGACCGTCGGCGGATAGTGGCTGACGTCGATCAGGCTGATCGAATCGGGGTGCACGTCCTTCGGCGCCACAATCATCTTCTGCGCGTCCTGCACCGAGTGCCCGTCATTGGACGACAGCACCATATCGGCGCGCGCCGCACCGGGCAGCATCGCCGTCAGCAACGCCGCGGCAAACCCATATGCCGCCGGGTCCATCCGTCGTGTCCGCATGGTTGTTTCCCCTGTATCCGACATTCGCATCTGGTCGGTTGCATGACGATAATTCCGAGCACCATGCGGGCCAAGCCGACCCTGGGGCATTGACGCAGATCAAACCGAGTGTCCCCCGATCGGCGGCGCAGCCCGCGCGGCGGTCAGACGGTCCACCACGCGTCCGAGCACGCTGCGACGACATCGCTAACCGTCATGGCCGGCCCGTTGTCCCCGGGCTTGACCCGGGGACAAGTGACCGGGGACAAGGGCCCCGCCATGACGGTGAGACGCCATGCGCGCCGGCCATAATGAGAATTGGTCGCGCAATTCGCCTTGCATTTACCACCCCGCCGGCCGATATGTCGCCAACGGGCGCAAAATGCCTGGTCGTCGGCGTGCCGACCCCGGCAACGGCACCACGGAAGTCCCGGTCGCAATGTATTCAGCCGGCCGCCGTGCGGGCGGGCACTTGACAATGCGCCTGTCCGTCGCTGCCGAGTTCGCCCCGCGTTGGTGAGGTGTCGCAGATCGCGCGCGCACCATGCTCTTGCAACGCCTCAGCCGAAGAACCACCCCATGAGCACGATCCCAGCGAGTACCTCTCGGCACGACCACGCCGACGAGATCGCCTATCCCTCCTCCATCGCATTCCTGCTGGTCCATCTGGGCTGTCTCGGCGTGTTCTGGAGCGGGATGACCATCTCCGCGGTGATGCTCGGCCTGGCGCTCTATCTGGTGCGCATCTTCGCCGTGGGCGCGGGATACCATCGCTACTTCGCGCATCGCACGTTCCGCACCAGCCGGGCATTCCAGGCCTGCCTTGCCTTCCTGGCACAGACCTCGGCCCAGCGCGGGGCGCTGTGGTGGGCCGCCATGCACCGCCGGCATCACCGATACTCCGACACCGAGGCCGACGTGCATTCGCCGGTCGTGCGCGGCTTTCTGTATGCGCATGTCGGCTGGATCTTCGTGCCACGCAACAACGCGACCGACTACGAAGCCGTCCGCGACCTGAGCCGGTACCGCGAACTGTGCTGGCTCGACCGGCATCACTACGTGCCGCCGATCCTGCTCGGCGTGGCGAGCTGGGCGATCGCCGGCTGGCCCGGACTGGTCGTTGGCTTCTGCTGGAGCACGGTGGCGCTGTGGCACGCGACATTCAGCATCAACTCGCTGGCGCATCTGATCGGCCGGCGGCGCTACGTCACCGGCGATCAATCCCGCAACAACTGGCTGCTGGCGCTGCTGACCATGGGGGAGGGCTGGCACAACAATCATCACGCCTACCAGGCGTCGGTCCGTCAGGGGTTTCGCTGGTGGGAATGCGACATCACGTACTACGTGCTGTGCGCCCTGTCGTGGGTCGGGCTGGTGTGGGACCTGCATGTTCCGCCGAAAGCGGTGATCCGCGGCGAGCAGAAGCTGGGCACGCTGGTGATCGACAAGGTGGCGTGCCAGCTTGCGGCATCCTTCCCGGTCAAATCGATCGCGAGCCAGGTACTGGAGACCCTGACGCACACGCCCGGCTGGATCGACCTGAAAGCGCGCCTTCTCTCGGCCGGCGTGCGGGCGGAAGCGTTCTGGAACGAGATCGAGCTGCAGCCCGTGCCGACGCTTGACGAGGTACGGCGCTACGCCAGGGCGCGCCTCGCCCAGACACCGTCGCTGGAGGAGATCGCGGTCTCCACCCGGCGACGCCTGCTCGAGCTGGTCCATTCGCGCTTGATCGAGGCGGCGGCACCGTCGGCGATCGGCGCATGATGCGGTGACAACGGCACCGCGGACCAGGCGCCGGATGTATTGCCCTACCGCGGGCGCCGATCGGACCTTGCCTTCGGTCAAGCCGTAGCCTCAAATCCGCGCAGCGCCTCGGCTCGATTGGCGCGACCGAGGATCACCACGCCGTCGGCCGGCTCGATCCGTGTCGCCCCATCCGGTCGGGTTATCATCGCCGTGCCGGGGCGATCGATGGCGACGATGAAGAACGCCGTGCCCACCTGGTGCTCGATCTCGTCCACCGTGCACCCGGCGAATCTGCTGCCTTTCGCGGCGACCACCAGTTCCAGCTCCAGCCCCAGGCCGTGCAGTTCCCGCTCCATCTCGCGGGTCTGCTCGCCCTGGTGCATGGCCCTTGTGGCATTCGGGTAGAGAATGATCTCCGCCACCCGCTCCGCGCCGATATGCGCCGGCAGCACCACCTCGTTGGCCCCGGCGTACAGCAGCTTGGTGACCGTCGACGGCGCTTCGCCGCGCGCGATGATCATGAGCGACTTGTTCAGACTGCGCGCGGTGAGGGTGATGAACACATTGACGGCATCGTCGGGCAGCACGGTGGCCAGGGCGCGCGCGCGCTCGACGCCGGCCTGCTGCAGCATCGTCTCGTCGGTGGCGTCCCCATGCATGCACAGATAGCCAAGGGCGCGCGCCTCCTCCAGCCGCTCGGGGCTGCGTTCCAGGATGACGAACCGCGCCCCGCCCGCCTTCAGCTCGCTGGCCAGCATGCTGCCGATGCGGCCGAACCCGCAGACGATGACATGGTCGCGCAGGTGCTCGATCTGGTGGGTCATGTGTTTGTGCCCGAGAAGCTGCTGGATGCCCGAGAGGGTGATGAACTGCACCAGGGCACCGGTGACAAAGATCATGCCGGTGCAGCCGGTGACGATCAGCCCCATCGTGATCGCGCGCACTGCAACGGTCGTGACCGGCTGCACCTCGGCATAGCCGACGGTGAACACGGTCAGCACGACCATGTAGAGCGCGTCGCCAAAACTCCAGCCTTGCGACATGTAGCCAACGATGGCGAGGCTGCCGATCGTCAGCACGAAGGCGATGCCGCCGAGCAGGTTGCGGACCGGCGAGTTCAGCATCGGCGTGATTGTCCCGGCCGAAGGTCAGGCGAACCTCTCCCGGTTCGCGTCATGCCGCAAGGTCCGCCAACCGGCGACGCCGCGACCATCTCAGTGGCGTGACAATCTCCCGCGGCGCCGATCCGGCCCGGCTCAGGTGGCGATGCGCGCCGGGTCCAAATTGTTGCGCCACGCCACCGTCGCCGACAGCGGCCACAGCGCGAACCCCTTGGCGGCCAACGTCGGCAGCCACACCTCCAGCGCCGCCAGCGTGCGCGGGCGCGGGTGGGCGATCGCGATGGCGTGGCCGCGGCGGCGGGCGAACGCCTCGGTCGCGGCGAGCTGGCCCCAGATCACCGCGGGGTTGCCGACGTTGTCGATGAACACGTCGCGCGCCGCCGCCGGCACGCCGGCCAGCTCGGCGCAGCACAGCGCCACGCTGTGCGGCACCACGACGCTGTCCAGGAACAGCATGCCGTGCGCCTGCACCTCGCGCGCCACCAGCTCCATCAGCAACGGGTCGCGCGTGGCCACGGTGCCCATGTGGTTGTTGACGCCGACGATGCCGGGCACCGCGGCGATGGCATCGCGCAGCAGGGCCCGGTTGACCTCGGGCGGCAGGTCGATGCGCAGCGGGTCCGGTCCGGTCTGTTTGATGCTGTCGGAGTAGCCCTGCATCGGCATGTGCAGCATCGCCTCGTGCCCGCGGGCAGCGGCGGCGGCGACCTGCTCGGGCAGCTTGTGGGCGAACGGGAACCAGGCCAGCGTCAGCGGCCCCGGCAGCGCCATCGCCTGGTCCGTGTAGCGGCGCATCCAGCCCATGTCGTCGATCACCAGGGTGATCGCCGGCCGGCCATCCAGCGCCGGCGCGGCCACCGCGTTGCGCCGCCAGGGCGGCGGCCCCTCGGCCCGGAGCGGCGGCGCGGCGACAGCCGGACTCAACGGCGGGCCGTCGGCCGAGATCAGTGGCGGTGCGGCCGCCGATTGGCTGGGATCCAGTTCGACGAGCATCGATTGCGGGAACGCCGGCGCGGTGGGGGCGAGGGCGGCGGCGGCAATCGCGCCAGTGATGAAGTGACGGCGGGGCAGGATCATGCAGGCAGCTTCACGCTATGGACTCGGGGCGGCGCGACGGCAACGCCAGTCTCGCACGAACGCGGCCGCCGCGCGAGGGGGGTTGTGCCTGTCATGACAATCCCGCAATGACTATATTGCGCGAAAGCGGCACTCTATCCACCTCTCCCGCTCTTCGCGGGCTTGGGCCGCGAAGAGCGGACCAAGGCGAGGCGCGAAGCGACGAGGGTGAGGGTCGTGCCGCACGCACCACCCTCACCCGCGTCGCAAGCGCTCCGCGCCTTGGTCCGCTTCGCGGCCCAAGCCCGCGAAGAGCGGGAGAGGTGTACGATTGGCGCGAGGCTTCCCGTCACCACGAACCCGCTCTACCGCCCCCAGCAGATGAAGTGCGGGTTCTCCCAGCCCGGCTTGCCATAACCCAGCGGCGCCCCGTCAGTCGTGACCACCCGGCCGCCGGCCGCCTCCAGCACCGCCTGCGGCGCGGCGGTGTCCCATTCCATGGTGCGCCCGAAGCGCGGGTAGAGATCGGCGAGCCCCTCGGCCACGCGGCAGAACTTCAGCGCCGAACCGTAATTCAGCGTGCGCGCCACGCGCCGCCCGGCCAGGAACGCGTCGAGCCGCGCGGTGTCGCCGTGCAACCGGCTGGCGACCACCGTCAGCCCGTCTGCGGGCGGGGCGCGGGTGTGGATCGCCACCTCGCCCGACCGGTCGCGCTTCCATGCGCCACGACCGACGATGCCGCTGAACATCTCGCCCAGCGCCGGCATGAACACCACGCCCAGCGCCATGCGTCCGTCGCGCACCAGGCCGATGTTGACCACGAACTCGTCCTTGCCGGCGGTGAACTCGCGCGTGCCGTCCAGCGGATCGACCAGCCAGAATGCCGGCCCCGGCGCGGTGATGCGCCCGGCCGCGACCTCCTCCTCGGCGATCACCGGAACCTCGGGCGTGGCGCCGCGCAGGCCGGCGACGATGATCGCCTCGGCGGCGCGGTCGGCCTCGGTGACCGGGGAAAAGTCCGCCTTCCGCTCCACGGCAAAACCCCGCGCGCGCACCGCGAGGATCGCGACGCCGGCCTGTTCGGCAAGGCGCGCGGCGAGCGCCAGCAGGGCTTGGTCATCCATCGCCCGGTGATACCGGTGGGGCGCGATGGTGGCAACGCGCCTGGGTCACATGACGGGTGGGCCAGGGCCAATTCATTCGACATTAATCCTCGCTTGCTATGCCGCGATCGAGCCCACCGGAAGGCCGGGCTGCGTGCATGTTCCGCTACTGCGCCTGGTTCGGGGACCGACACGCGCCGGCCGGCGGGCCGAACCGCCTGGTCTGTGTGTCCGCGACAGGAGTGTAGCCGATGAGCCTGCAGCTCAACCAATCCGATCGTCTGGCGTCGATGAACATCGATGGCGAGGCGCTGGCCACCCTGCGGGAGCTCCGCCCGCTCATCGAGCAGCACATCGACGCCGCGGTCGCGGCGGCGTACGCCCACTTCATGAAGTTCCCCGAGGTCCAGCAGGTTTATGCGAAGACCGACATGGCGCAAGCGAAGCGTGCCCAGCGGCAGCACTGGATGGATGACGTCTTCGCGACCACGTTCACCGAGGCGCAGCTCGCCCACACGATCGACATCTGTGAGCAGCGCCAGCGCAGCGGCCTTGCCCTGCGCTGGTATTTCGTCTTCTGGAGCATCATCCTCGCCAAGCTGATCGAGGTCGTCACGCCCGCCTATCGCAAGCGGCTTGACCGCCTGCCTGGCGTGCTCGCCACGCTCGGCAGGGTCGTGTTGTACGACCTGGAAATCTTTACCGCGGTCTATGTGCATGCCGCCCAAGGCGCCGCCGCCACCCAGCTCAACCGGGAGGCTGACGGGTTCGAGCGCGAGGTGTCGGACCTGGTCAAGACCGTGGCGGACTCGGCGACCCGCTTGCAGGGCACCGCCCGCACGATGTCCTCGGCCGCGGAGCAAACCGCCGGCCAGGCCACGACGGCGCTGCGGGCCGGCGAGCAGGCGGGCGATCATGCCCAGGCGGTGGCCGCCGCGGCCGATGCGCTGACGTCATCGGTGCAGGAGATCGGCCGCCAGGTCGCCCGGTCCACCGAGATCGCCGGCACGGCGGTGGACGAGGCACAGCGGACCAACGCCCTGGTGCACGGGCTGGCCGAGGCGGGCAGCCGCATCGGCGACGTGGTGCGGCTGATCAAGAGCATCGCCAGCCAGACCAACCTGCTCGCGCTGAACGCGACGATCGAGGCGGCGCGCGCCGGCGAGGCGGGCAAGGGCTTCGCCGTCGTCGCCGGCGAAGTGAAGAGCCTGGCCAACCAGACCGCCAAGGCGACCGACGAGATCGCCGGCCAGGTCGCCGCCGTGCAGCGCGCCACCGAGGAAGCCGTTGCCGCCATCCAGGGCATCGGCGCGACCATCGGCCAGATCGCCGAGATCGCCGGGACGGTCGTCGCCGCGGTGGACCAGCAGCGCGCGGCCATCCAGGAGATTGCCCAGCGGGTTCAGGAAGTGGCCCGCAGCAGCGGCGTGGCCAACAGCAGCATGACCTCGGTCACCGGATCGGCGGCGCAGACCGGCACGGCCGCCCAGGCGGTCGCAAGCGGGATGGACGCGCTGACGCAGCAATCCGATCGGCTGAACACCCACGTCGATCGGTTTCTCGAACACATTCGACGCGCCGGCTGACCCCGGTCGGGCGCCGCCAGCCTGGTGTGACACCGACAAGGCGCATCCTTGGCCTGGCGGCGCGACCCGCGGTCGTGCTGTGACGCGCGTCACTGCGCCACGCCAGCGGGTGCCGCATGGTCCCACCGACGCAACCAGCACGGTTGCCAGCGAGGGGAAAAACCATGCCAAGGTCGATTGCGATCCGTGCGTCATCAACCATCCCGTCGATGGGCGCGCGCGTCACGTCGCGCGCCAGCCGCCTGGCGCACGAAGCGTTGACCCTGGCGCTGGGCTGCGTCGCCGCGGCGGGGATCGCGCTGGCACTGTATCTGGTGGCGCCGGCGGAGCTGCGCGAGGGCGTCATCAGGGCGTTCCTCGGGTTCGACCAGCCGATCAGCACGGTCCCGGCGCACCCGCCGCTGCCGCCGTCGCTATAGGGCGACGATCAACACGATCCCGGCGGCGAGCGCGGCCAGCGCCGCGGCGTGACGCCACAGGGTGCGCCGCGCCGCCGGCTCGCGCGGCCGGTGGTCGCGCCCGCACAGCACCACCAGGTAGTAGCGCGCCCAGGGCAGCCGCACATGCCGGCGCAGGTCGAGCGCGTGCTCCATCGTGTAGCGCATGCCGAACGCGCGCTGGATGGCGGTGAGCTGGGCTGGCGTGAAGCTGGCGCGCAGGTCCGCCGGCACGCGCGCCAGGAAGCGGGCGATGAAGGCGTCGCTGGGGGAGCGGCACGCTGGCGTCAACGGTTTGGCAACCTTTGCCGGTCAATCCTTGCCAAACGGTTAACGCCGCGGGTGCCGTGCGGTCAAGCACGCATTTCGTTACATGCAGTTGTACGCGCCATGTTTTCATGCCATGCCCGAACGCCGCCCGGCAACCTACGCCGCCTGGTGCACCATCGCTGACTGTGCCGCGATGCAGGCGCACGCCGCCTGGATCGGCGGCCCGGTGACGACCAGCTTCGCGCAGCCCAGCGCCTCCCACAGCCGCGCGAGGTCGAAACCCAGCGTCGGCCGCGCCGCGGCGTGGCCGAAGAAGCCGCGGTCGCCGGTGTCGAGATAGGACTCCACCGCCAGCCCCTCGGCCAGCAGCAGGTCGTGGCGCTCCAGCTCGACGTGGAAATAGGTGACGTGATCGCGCGGGATCTGCGCGATCAAGCCGCCGTTGATCAGGTATTTCACCGGGATCAGCACGTCCTCGAAGAACACCGCGTGATCCGGCGACAGCCACAGATCGCGGACCGGCGCACCGGGACCAAAGGCCCCAGCGGCGATGCGCACCGGCCACACCGCCCGCTGGTTCTTGTGGCTGCGACAGTCCAGCGCACGCTGGCCGATCCAAATGATCGGCGAGACCTCGCCGTCCAGCATGGTGGGCACGCGCTGACCCACGCGCAGGCACTCCACCGGCACGTCGCCATCCTCGGTGCGGATGCGCGTGCCGGCGGCGAAACACACCGGAAGGTCGATGTTGGGGACGACCTCCCCGACCTGGACGAAATAGTCGCCGGTGGTTGCGTCGAAGCCCGTGGTGAATCCGGTCGGGGTGCCCGCCTGTTGTGGATTGACGCCGGGTGCGTATACGAGGGCGGTGAACGCGACGTCGCTCATGACGTAGGTGGTCGATCCGGTCAGCAACAGGCCATTCGACTCCAGGGTGGCCCCGGTGATCTGGATGCCGTCGCCAAGCTCGATCTTGGCGCCGGCGATCAGCGCCAGGCTGGGAGCGAACGCGGTGCCCGGCGTTTGCAGGATCAGCGTCTCGTCAGCCATGAACGTGAGATAGGACTGAGTCGGAACCTTCGCGCTATCGAAGATCACGCCCCCCGACGCCAGATCGACCGCACCGTCCACCCGCAGCACGCTGTCGTTCCATATGGTGACGTCGCCGGTGCCGCTCAGGCTGCCGGCGATCTCCAGCGAGCCGGTCGCGTTGATGCCGCGATATATGCCGCTGTTGTCATCGACCACCGAGGCCGCGATCGTGCCGTCGTTGCCCCACAGCGTCGCGTCGGTGATCACGACGGCGCCTGGGACGACGCTGCCGCTGGTGCCGAGCAGCAGATTCGATGTCGGATCGACGCTGATGGCCGACCCATTGTAGAGGTGCAGCGAATACGTCGCCTGCACCTGGCCGCCCCCGGTGACAGCGACCACACCACTGCCGGACCCCCGCCCCAGCCACAGATCGTTGTAAATCAGAGCACTGCCGTCGTTCGACACATCGAGCGTGCCGGTGCCGTCCGCACCGAGCGTCATCGAGTTGGCGACGCTCAAGGCCGACCCCACGCCGTCCACGGTGATGGTACCGCTGGTGCCGCCGAGCAGACCGACCTCGATCGCGTTCGGGAGGCCAGCCGTGCCGACATCCGCCGCCATCGTGCCGCCGCCGTCGATCAGCAGGTTGGCACTGCCGATGGTAACCTGCGAGCCGACGTCCAGGGTACCGCCGGCTGCGACCGTCGCGCCACCGCTTTCAAGGGTGAGATCGCCGGTGATCGCCAGCTTCCCGGTCACCTCGAGTCCGCTGTCGATGCCGCCGCTGCTGGCAACGACGACCGCACCCAGGATCGTTCCGCCATCGGCAGAAACCCCGGATCCGTCACTGACCACGACGGCGCCGGCGACGGCGGTGCCGGTGCCGACGAGCACACTCGATGTTGCATCGACGCTGACGGTCGAGCCGTTGTACAGACCGAGCTGCGCCGTCACCTGCACCTGGCTGCCATCGCTGACCGCGACCACGCCGCTGCCGGAGAAGCCCGCCTCGCCGTCGCCCACCGACAGGAAATTGTTGACCAGCACACTGCCGCCACTCGACACGTCCAACACGGAAGTGCCGTCGATACCGAGCGCCAGTTGTCCCCCATTGTTGACGCTCAGGCTCGACGCGATCCCGTCCACGCTGATGGTGCCGCCGCCGAAATCGTCGAACAGACCCGTAAAGGAACCCTCCGGGAAACTCACCGCCACCGTGCCGCCGCCATCGATCAGCAGGTTGGCGGTGCCCATCGTCAGTTCATTGGCAACGTCCCAGGTGCCGCCGGTGGCGACCGTTACGATACCGGCATTGAAGTTGACCTGGGCGGCGCCCAGCGTGTCGTCGCTGACGACGACCGTGCCGGTATTGATCGTGATGAAATCCCCGATGGACGGGAGGTCAGGCGGGGGGCCGAGGGAGCTGATCAGGTCCCAGTTCGCTGGCGCGCTCGCGGCGTTGCCGTCGGACCCGCCAAGCCAGCTCCAGGTTGCCGCCATGACACTTCTCCCTCAAGGACGAGCAGATTCGTGAGACGATCAGGCAAGCACCGACAGCTTACCCGAAAAGGCGCAATGCGGGAAATGTGAATGATGTTTCAGATTTAGGATTCTTCGTAGTTGTTCCGTTATGCGATCAACCCCGGCGTCGTGCGCTCGTCCAGCGGCCAGATCGGACGCTGCACCCGTGTATACGGAATGCGCCGATAGTCGCGGCTGAGTGGGCCGTCGGAATCGACATAGATCACCTGCTTCGCGATCGGCCCGAACGCTGCCATGAAATGGTTGGTCGACTTGACCACCACCAGCTTGCGCTGCGTCGGCTCGATGCCGAGGTTGCGGAACAGTTCCAGCCCCAGCGCCTGGGTGCGGTTGGTGATCAGCACAACCTCGACGCCGCCGACCTTGACCGCGGCGCAGTCGCCAAGCGGCACCTGGGTCGGGCCAAAACTTTGCCAGGCGTCGCGCTTCAGTGCGGCGACCGTCACGGTGGCGTCGATCGGCTGGCCGGAGGCGGGGCCGATCTTGCCGCCGAAGCGCAGCGGAAAGCTGGCGCCGCGGCCGGCATCGAAACAAAGCCGCACGGCGATCGGGTCCCAGATCGGCCCGAGCGCCGCGCCCTGCGCGTCGCGCGCGATAAGCTGGCGCAGGATCGTGGTGTTGTCGGTCGGCGCGCCGCCGCCGGCGTTGTCGGCCGGATCGGCCATGACCACCGGGCTGTCATTGCACGCCAGCGCCGCCGCGATGCCATCCTCGACCGATAGGTATTCGGGCGCTGTCTTGCCGCGCATTGAAACGAATTCCTCGCCGATTGAGGTCGCCAGCGCGTCGGCCTTCGCCTTGTCGTTGTCGGTGACGACCAGGATGCGCCCGCTGAGTTCATGCACGTCGGCATAAGGGAAGCAGTGCCCGATCGAGACCGACAGCACGCCGTCCCTGCCCTCCATCGCCGCGGTCTTGTCGACGAAGGCGCGCATCAGCGGCAGCGTGGTGGGGTACGACCCGATCTGCCGGCAGTCGTACAGCGACATCACCGGCTTCACCTCCTTGCGGATCGTGCGCAGCACCAGGGTCAGCAGGTCCTCGGCGCGCTCCACCACGTCGGTGTGCGGAAACTCCTTGTACAGGATGATGATGTCGGACAGCCGCACGCGCTTCAGCGTGAGATGGCAGTGCGGATCGAGTTCCACCCCGATCACGCAGTCCGGGCCGACCAGCACGCGCACCCGCGCGATCACGTCGCCCTCGGTGTCGTCGTAGCCGTGCGCCACCATGGCGCCGTGCAGGCCGAGCAGCACGCCGTCCAGCGGCAGCGCCGCCTTCACCTGGCCCAGGATCTCGTCGCGCATGAACTCGTAATCGGCGCGATTGGTGGTGCCGGCGGGGCTGGCGGCGAAGCAGCTTCCCTCGATCAGGGTGAAGCCTTCGGCGGCGGCGCGGCGGCGGGCGACGAACAGCGGCGCGGTGCACATCCGCGGCGCGTCGGTGGGGTGTTTTCCGGGGCGGTAGAACACGCTTTCCTGGTAGTGCCCGAGGCTGGTGGGCATCGGCGAGAAGGTGTTCGTTTCGGTCGCGATGGTGGCGCTGAAGATGCGCATGGTGCAAGTCCTTCAACTGAGCGGCGTGAGCCCAGTGTACACCTCTCCCGCTCTTCGCGGGAGAGGTCGAGGCGCGAAGCGACGAGGGGGCTTCCCGCGGCACCACCCTCACCCGTAGCGCGGCGCCGATCACCATGGCCTGCTCCGCGGTCAGCGCCGCAGGCGAGATCACCATCACATTCTGAGAGGCGCAACAGGCGACGGAGGCCCGGCTGCTCCGACGCCTCCGCCTGGCTATCTCAACGTAAATTGATGTCGGAGGGGACTGTTTTGCACAATTCATCTGCCAGACTATCTGAGACACCAAAAATATCCTTGATAAGGTGAGGAGTAAGTCCGTCAAAAGAGCTACACTTTGATCTCAGGGTCTTTATCTGGTCGTCAGTGGGGTTTAATTTCTCGAACAGGGACAAAGCGTCTGCAAACAAGGGAGACAATGCGACACGGGCCCTTTGGGAGTAGCCAGGGTCAATACCTCTGTAGTTTAAACTAAACCAAACCGCGAAACCTTCTTCAAATTTTGTTGCCTCTCGCTTAAATACCCCGGAGATTACGTGGATAGTCTCATGGGCAAGCTGATGCTCCAGTCGCAAAGAATCGTGTTTAGCCGCGCGGAAATAGTAAACAATGCAAGCGTCCGGACCGTCAGCCACCGTTTCGGGTGTTATATTATCTCTCGACTCCAACCTTATACTGATCTTTCGGCTCCTGGGACCGAAGCGCCATTCTGCTTCCTTGAGCCGAGCTCCAAACAATTTCTTCGCGCTCATTTTGCTTCACCTCACTTGCTTCTCACTCAACAATGGTACCATCTGGCGGTTGCTTCTTTCACCGCCATGCATTGCGGTCAAGCGGTGCTGTGCCCGGCGCGCAGCGCAGCGCCAATGACCACGGCCTGCTCCGCGGTGAGCGCGGCAGGCGAGATCACCAGCACATTCTCCTCGCGCCGCCCGAGCGAACATAGAATCGGCGGATCATGCGCCGCCAACCGCGCCGCCAATCCCATCGCGTCAGCCGAGCGCACCTCCAACAGCGGCGTCGCCCGCTCAACGATCGCCAGCCGCAGCGACGTGCCATCCGCCGCGGCAACAATCGCGTCCAGAATCCCCCGCCAGGCCGCCCGCCGCGCATCATCATCCACCGCAACGAACCGCTCCAGCGCCACCAGCAAACCGACGACCTCCTCCTTCCCCACCTTGCACGATCGCCCGATGCCGTGTTGCGGCAGGCCGCGCAACTGGCGCAGCCGAGCGAATTCCTCCGGCGGATTCCACGTATCCGGAAACAGGTCCAAATCGAGCATCTGCATCAACGCCGAGGCCACCAGATCGGCGCGCCCCGCCAGCACCCCCGAGGCCTGCGGCCCGCCGATCGCCTTGCCGCCGCTGAACGCGACCAGGTCGGCACCCTCGCCCAAAAACCGCCGCAGATTTCCCCCCGGCGGCAGTTGCGCCGCCGCATCGACCAGCACGGGGAGCGCGTGTGCGTGGGCGACGGATGCGACCTCCCCCAGCAACGGCCGCGACTGCGGCTGCGCGAGATAGCAGATCGCGGCGGTGCAAGGCGTGATCGCCGCCTCGATCTCCCACGGCGCGGCATCGCGCACGCCGGGGCCGGAATAACGATCCGCGATGCCCACCTCGACGATGCGCCCGCCGGCGACGGTCAGCGCCCGGTCATACATGTTGCGCTGGCTGCGCACGACGATGAACTCGTTGCGCTCGTCGGCCACCTCCGGCAGCCGGTTCATCCGCGCGGAGTCCAACCCCGCCAGGCACGCCGCCGCGCCCAGCAGCAACGCCGCCGAGGCGCCTGACGTGACGACCCCCGCTTCTGCCCCGGTGACGCGCGCGATCACCCGGCTGGCGCCGGCCTGCAACGCCAGCATGTCCACGCACGCGCCGGCCGCCTCGCGCATCGCCGCCAGCACCTCGGGATGCAGGTGCCCGCCGGACAGCCGCGTGACCGTCCCCGCCGCGTTGATGACGGTGGGGACGCCAAACCGCGTGTAGACGCTCATGCCGCGACGGCGAGCGGCGCGCGCATGCGCACCAGGTCCGCGGCCTTCTCCGCGATCATGATCGTTGCGGCGTTGGTGTTGCCCGACACCACGGTCGGCATCACTGAGGCATCGACCACGCGCAGCCCCTCGATCCCGATCACCCGCAGCTCCGGATCGACCACCGCCATCGTATCGATCCCCATCTTGCAGGTGCTGGTGGGATGAAACACCGTGCCGCCGCAATTGCGCGCATGCTCCAGCATCTGCGCGTCGGTCACCACTGCCGGGCCGGGCAGGAATTCCTCGGCGACGTAATGTTGCATATGGGGCGTGGCCAGCACGCGCCGACCGAACATCAGCCCGTCGGTGATGGTGCGCCGATCGGTCTCGGTCGCCAGGTAGTTCGGGATCATCGCCGGCGGGTCCTGCGGGTCGGCCGATTTCAGCCTGATCTCGCCTCGGCTTTCCGGACGCAACTGATAGACGATGATGGTGAAGCCGGACCACGGATGCAGCCCGTCCTGCGGCCGGTCGGCGCTGAAGATGGAGATCGACATTTTTATGTCGGGCGTCGAAAGCTCCGGCCGGGTGCGCGCGAACAGCGCCACCTGGGCGGAGATCGCCGCCATCGGCCCGCGCCGCAGCAGGTAGTATTCCAGCCCGGTGCGCAGCTTCTTCAGGTTGCTCTGCATCACGTCGTTGACGGTGATCGGATAGCGGCATTTCAGCTTGATCGGCGCCGAGTAGTGGTCCTGCATCGCCTGGCCGACGCCCGGCGAGTGCTGCACCACCTCGATCCCATGCGCGGCAAGCTGCGCCTGCGGCCCGACGCCCGACAGCAGCAGTAACTGCGGCGAGTTGATCGCGCCGCCGCACAGGATCACCTCGCGCCGCGCGCGGACGGTAAAGGGTAGGCGCTCCTGGGTGAAATCGACGCCGGTCGCCCGCTTGCCCGCGAAAGTGATCCGTTGCGCCAGCGCACCGGTGATCACCCGCAGATTGGGCCGGTCCATCACCGGATGCAGATAGCCCTTTGCGGTGGAGCAGCGCTTGCCGTTGTCCGTGGTGGTCTGGTGATAGCCGACGCCGTCCTGCGTCGCGCCGTTGAAGTCGGGATTGCTCGGATAGCCGAGATCGTTGCAGGCACGGATAAACGCCTCGCCGATCTCGTGCTTGTCCGCCACGTCGGAGACCACCAGCGGCCCGCCGGTGCTGTGCCATGGATCCGGCCCACGCACCTGGTGCTCGGCGCGCTTGAAGTAGGGCAGCACATCAGTCGCCGACCACCCCGAACAACCCATCTGCCGCCACAGGTCGAAATCCTCGTGCTGGCCGCGGATATAGACCATGCCGTTGATCGAGGATGAGCCGCCCAGCACTTTCCCGCGCGGCCAGAAGATGCGCCGTCCGTTGGCGCCGGGGTCCGGTTCGGTCTCGTAACACCAGTTCACCGAGGCATCCGCGAACGTCTTGCCGAAACCCAGCGGGATGTGGATCCAGCGGTTGTCGTCGTGCCCACCGGCCTCCAGCAGAACGACGCGCGTGGCGGGATCCTCGCTCAGCCGCGCCGCCATGACGCAGCCCGCGGAGCCAGCGCCGACCACGACGAAGTCGGCTTCTATTGTTTCGGTCATTGCAACCTCCCTCCCCCTTTCCCGTCACGGCCCGGCCATGACGGCGGCACCACTTGGCGTTCCGGCACCGATCCTAGAATCCGACCCGATCGCCCCCCTTCAGATGCAGCATCGCCCGCGCCTCGCTCGGCGTCGCGATCTCCAGGCTGAGTTCCTCCAGGATGCGGCGGATCTTCGCCACCTGCTCGGCGTTCGATTTCGCAAGCTGCCCGCGCCCGATGTACAGACTGTCCTCCAGCCCGACGCGCACATTGCCACCAAGAATGCCGGCCATCGTGGTGAACGCCATCTGGTGCCGCCCCGCCGCCAGCACCGACCAGACATAGTCCTTGCCGAACAGCTTGTCGGCCGTCTCGCGCATGAACAGCAGGTTGCGCGGATCGGCGCCAATGCCGCCCAGGATGCCGAAGATCGTCTGCACGAACAGCGGCGGCTCGATCATCTTCTGATCCAGGCAATAGGCCAGGTTGTACAGATGCCCGGTGTCGTAGCACTCGAACTCGAAACGGGTCCCGTGCGCCTTGCCCAGCCGCTCGACGATGCTCGCAATGTCCTTGAACGTGTTGCGGAAGATGAAGTTGTCGGTGGCCGCGAGATACGGCTTCTCCCACTCGTGCTTCCAGGTCTTCACCCGGTCGCCGGCGTGCGAGATGTTGAAGTTCATGCTGCCCATGTTCAGGCTGCACATCTCCGGCTTCGCCACCAGCGGCGCGGCGAGCCGGTCGTCCAGCGTCATGGTCAGCCCGCCGCCGGTGGTGATGTTCACCACGGCATCGACGCTCTGCTTGATCACCGGCAGGAAGCGCATGAACACCGCCGGATCGGGCGTCGGCGCGCCGGTCTGCGGGTCGCGCGCGTGCAGATGGATGATGGCGGCGCCGGCCTCGGCCGCCTCGATCGCGCCGCGGGCGATCTCCTCCGGCGTGATGGGCAGATGATCCGACATGCTGGGCGTGTGGATCGAACCGGTGACGGCACAACTGATGATGACCTTGTTCGCCATGACGAACCTCCCCGAATGCGTGCAAAGCGGAGTCTGCACCGCAACGGCCCGCCCGGCCAGGGCAATCGGGTGAACCGAAGCAAGGTCAGGGCTCCGCCCTGAAACCCGCCAGGGGGCTTTGCCCCCTGGACCCCCACCAAAGGCGGAGCCTT
>Ga0209415_10005988_pt1 | contig 21736 bp, 15 predicted proteins | sample PeaSoiSIISIP2007_FD_187696 | JGI IMG/M metagenome (GOLD analysis project Ga0209415, IMG submission 187696) | Peat soil microbial communities from Weissenstadt, Germany - SII-SIP-2007 (SPAdes) (version 2) | ecosystem: Environmental > Terrestrial > Soil > Wetlands > Peat | place: Germany... | reverse complement strand
GGTCACCCGGCGCAAGATCAGCGCCGGGACACGCAGTGATCTCGGGCGCGACTGCCGCGATGCCTTCCTCGGCCTGGCCAAGACCTGCGCGAAGCTCGGCGTGGCGTTCTGGGACTATCTCGGCAGCCGGCTCCGCATTCCCGGCCAGCGCATCATCCCGCCCCTGACAAACCTCGTCCGCTGCCGCGGGCAGCCTGCCTGATATCGCCGGCTGCCCGGGATTTTGCCCCTATTATGAAACGCCGCGGGTTCAAATTTTGATGCCGAAGCACAATCAGCGGAAGCCAGCCGGCAACAAATCGCATCGACAGGGCGAGCACGGAGCTACGGACTCTTCAACGTCGGCAGCGTGTTGCGCGCGAAGGTCACACGCACGACGCGATCCTCGGGATTGGCACTGCTCTGATCGGCCTTGCTCTCGCCGCAGCTCCACAACCCCTTGCCGATCTGCGAACAACCCGCCTCGGCGCCGTCGCCGATAATCGGATCGGCCACGTGTCCGGCGACCTTGGGGGCGATGAACTGCACGCGCCGCGTCGCCAACGCCTGGTTGTAGGCGGTGTCCCCTTCAGACGAGGCGTGCCCGATCAGCCGCACTCGCAAGTCGGTGGGCGGCGTCAGCCAGAGCTGCACCGAGGCAAGCTCCTGTTGACCCTGCGGGGTGAGAATGTGCGCAGGATCTGTCTCGCCCGGTCCCGGGTGATCCTGCTGGAAGTGGATGGTATCGGTCCACAGGATACCGAATTGTGGCGTCGGCGAGGGTGGCGTCTGCGGAGTCGGCGTTTGCGGCGCTGCTGGGAAGCTACAAATGGCTCCGTCGGCCACCATGGGCGGCACACAACAGATGCCGAGCGTGGTCCGCCGCTCCGGCGGGCACAACAGATCGGGCGAGATCGGCGGAATGCTGCTGCTCTTCACGCATGTGTCGCTGTTCGGGTCCACCGTCTCATCGTCTTTGCAGCAATGCGCGTTTGGGTTGGACGCTGCGCGTTCCGGTGGACAGCAGTTCTGCGGCCCCTCGATCTCGCCCAGGCAGCATTGGCCGGCATAGTCGGTCGAGGTGGCAGCACGGAAGCCCGGCTTGCACGCCGTCTTGGGTTCATTCTTTTTGGTGCAGCCCAACACTTTGCAGACCAGGCTGCAGCCGGGGATGCTCGGCGTCTTCTCACACAGCCCCACAGCTTCTTGCCCGCAGCGAGTGCCGATGCCGGGCAGCGTAATGCACGGGTCCGGCTTAAGGTCGAGCGGCCCGCCGACGGTCTTCTCCTGACGCTGCAGCGCCATGGGCGTGCCACCGGTCTGTTGCACGACATGCGCAAGCTCGTGGGCCAGCAGATGCCGACTGGCGCCGCCTTCACCGAGTACGATCTGGTGGCCGACCGTATAGGCGAGCGCGTTGACGGCGTCCGCTGAGCGCGCGGCAGCGGCACCCTCGTGGATGCGCACACCGGACAGATCCTGCCCCATGCGCGGTTCGAAGAAGCCGCGCGTCGCGGCGTCCAGCGGCCGCCCGGGCGTCGCGAGCACCTGATGGACGATGCCGGGAGCGGCACCAGGCGCGGGGGCGGCGCCGGCCGGCTTGGTCTGCAACGTGTGCTTGTTGTCCTCTTCCTCGCATGCGGCGCACTTGCGGCTGAGCTGGCCCGGCGTCGCGGTCAGCGACGAACGCGGCTCGGCCGTGTTCATCACCTGGTTGGCCACCTGGTCGGCTTCGCGTTCCAGCGGATCGTTGGCGGAACCGATCTCCAGCTTCGCCTGCAGCCGCGGCTGCACGCGGGAGAGGCCACGCAGCACCGCCTGGTTGCTTTGTCGTGCCCCGGCTTCCATCCGGTGACGCTTCGGGCGCGACGCCATGAATGGTTGCTGCACCGCTCGGGCCGATTTGAAAGACAGCATCATGTCCCCCACTTCACCTGCCGGGTCCCTCAACGGCCACTATAGCACCAAGACGATCAGTGGCGGCATTGTTTAGTTGTTCTGCTCATGTTTCGACCGGCCAAACGCGAAGTTGGCGGCGGGCGACGAACGCGTTCACGACGTCCTTCGACCCCTGCGCGGTCACATTGGTCTGCAGATACAGTTCGCGGACGTAATTCCTGCCCTCCGCGGTGCACCAGTATCGCTTGATGGCGTCGAGGAGCAGGTTGTCGAGTGATCCGTGATGCAATGCCAGATCGACCAGAGCATCGAACTGGGCCTGGTCAAGATCGACCGGCACGACCTGACGGATGTACTGCGCCTTGCCGCTCGCGTCCGCCTTCAACTGATTCTCTGCCTCGCTGCCTTTGCAGTCGAAAACCTTGCCCTGACACTTGCAAGTCAGCCATTCCGAGGGCCGCAATTTGCGCGGTTTGGCGTCTGGTTTGTTCCCATCGCGCGGCTTCGCCGTATTGGCGTCCGCAACTTCGGCAACGGTGGGCGGGCTGCCTGTAGCCTTGCTCAGGGTCGGACAGTCCTTGATCTGATGACCGAAGCCGATCGTGCAGACCGTCTCGCCGTTGCCCGCCGGGTATGGCGTGGGAATGCAGCCTTCGCCGGGGTCCCCGTCCTTCGATGCAAACTTGCCCATCATGCGATCGAGCAGATCCTTGCTGATGGCGTTCGGCTGCTTGCCAGGCCCCTTGGGTGTGTCGCAGATCTTATCGGGTATGGAGCTGGCCTTGGGCGGATCGCGCTGCAGGCGTCCGATTGCCGTCCCGTGCCTCTGCTGTGCGACGTGTGCCAGCTCATGGGCGATGAGGTGACGCCCATGGGAAGACGTCGGCGCAAACTCGCCGCGCGCGAAGACGATGTTCTCGCCCACGGTGAACGCGCGCGCGCCGACCGATTTCGCTGCGTCCGCGGCGCTGTTTTCGTGGTGAACCCGGACCTGGCCGAGGTCGAACCCGAAGCGGGGTTCGAAGAAGCCGCGCGTTGCCGGATCGAGCGGGCGCCCGGGCTGGCGGACGACGTCATGCACGATGGCGGGAGCCTCGCCCGGGACAGGGCCGCGCGGTTCGGCCGGTTTGGCCTGCACAAGCGGCACCACCGCAGAAAGCCGGCGCAACATCGCCTGGTTGCCGCGTACCGGCGCTCGCGCCGCAGTCTGAGGACGATTGGGAGTCGTCTGGCCGCGCTGGCACCCACAGGGCGCGGCGTACGTCCGCGCCTGCATCACATCGACCCTATCATGACGGCACCACGAATTTACGGACGGACATGCACTCCTCCATGCGGACTGTGGATGAAGGACCTTGCATCGGCAAGCCGGACGCAATGAAAATCGCGTCTATTGCGGGGCGCGCTCGCCGATATCACGGACGTTCTCGAGCTTGCCCTTGCACGCGTTGACCGGGTCGATATGCGGGCACCAGCGTGCCCGGAATGCCTCGTTGTCCACCGCACCTGGGATGAAGTAAGGGCCGCAGCTTGTCGCACATTCCTTGTTACAGTCGCCCGAGGGCGGGGTGCCGCCTGCGGGCCACCCATTATATCCAGCCAGGGCCCAAGCCTGCGAGGGCCTGAAGTTCGCGGCGTCGCTTTTGTACAGCTGGATCATCGAAAGCATGGCCTTCGACGTGAAATTGTCGATGTCGCCCAGATTGTTGCCGGACTTGGCGACGTAGTGATCGAAGCAGAGTTTGCACATTCCGCCGAACAGCACGTAGTTTGGCGAGCCGGCGTAATAGCATTGGTCATTCACCTGCACCGAATTCGCGCAGCACCCTTCTTTCCTGTCGGAGAGGATCGTTGCGCATTTTTCGTGTTCCATCCAATCGCGTACGTGCAGTCGCAGAAAGTCCCAGGCCACCAGGCCCTGCACCGAGTCAACGGCCTCGTCGCACTGCTCGTTGCGCTGCTTCTCCGGCAGGGATTTGAACGTGTTCCGCAGATTGTTCATCCCATTGCCGAGCTGCTTGGTGACAACGGGGCCGCAAATTCCCTTCTTTGCGGCTGGGGATTCCTGGGTTGGCGGTGGGGGTGGAGGTGGTGGCGGGGGCGGCACCGGATGCGGGATCTCGACCCGTCGATTGTCCTCCAGCGTGGCATAGGTCTTGTCCGCTCCGTGGCCGGTCGCGGTCAGCCTGGCCGCCGGAACGCCGCCGGCGACCAGCAGGTTCTTCACCGTGTCTGCGCGTCGTTGCGCAAGGTCGGTGTTGAACTGCGCGTCGCCCTCCTCGCTGGCGAAACCGCTCAGTTCCACCGTGCGCGAGGCGTCGGCGGCGAGATACGCCTTGATCGACGCCATGCAGGCGGCGAATTCCTTGGCATCGGTGAACTCGGTGCTCCCCTGCACGAAGTGAACCAGGCAGGTGGCGGTGTCCGCGGCCTTGCCCGTATCGGCTGGCGTCGCCTCCTGGCGCTGCAACACGGGAAGCGCGGCGCGCTGCTGCACCGTGTGCGCGAGTTCGTGCGCCAGCAGCCTGCCTCCTTCGCTGGTTTTCGGGGCGAACCGGCCCGCTGCAAACACGACGTGGTTGCTGACAGCATAGGCATGGGCACCCACATCCCGCGCCGACTGCGCGGCCCGATCATCGTCGTGCACGCGGACGCCGGAGAAATCCATGCCAAACCGAGGCTCGAAGAACGCGCGCGTATCGGCGTCGAGTCGCTGGCCCGCAGAATCCAGCGTCTGCCGTACCGAGGCGGGCACGTCGCCGGCGACGTCGGCGGCAGTCCCGTCGGGTTCACGCTGCAGTGTGCCGTCCTCCTCCTCGCAGGCCGCACACTTCCGGCGGAGCGCAGCCGGCGCCGGCGTCTTCGCGTTCAGCACCGCGCCGGCCACTTGGTCGGCCTCACGTTCCAGCGGATCGTCGACGGCGCCGATCTCCAGCTTCGCCTGCAGCCGCGGCGTGATGCGGGACAGGGCGCGCAACCGCGCCTGGTTGCCGACCACAGGGGCGCGGAGCATCAGGCCCGGGCGCGCGCCACCCTGCATCGTCCGCGCCGGTGCCGCATGGTCCAGGCTGGCTGGGGTCTTCTGGGCGATCGCCTGCATGATCTCTACCCCGTCGTGTTGAGGATGTTCCAGTTAGTTACGGGTGCTGTATTGTTGCGCGGTGGAAAGACGATGGCGCTGGCGTGGATGACGTTTGCCGTGACCTCGATCGCAGCCGTTCGCTCGGCGAGCAACGCAAAGGAAGGTGCGACAGTGCCAGTTGTGCTGCCGGTCTGAATCAGTACGTTCCCGGTGACCGCGGCTATCGTCGGAAACAGGATCGCGGCCGCCGCCGTGCCCGTGTCCTGCGTGGTCACCCGGTTGGCGGTCAGCAGCACGGTGCCGGACTCGTCGCGCGGGGAGAACACGATGCCGATGCCGACGCCAGGCGTCGTCCCGGTGCTCGCCAGCGTCACGTCGTTGCCGGCGATGTGCAGCACCGGAGTCTGGATGTAACCCGCGACCTCCGCGGCGATCGAGATCTCGTTCACCATTTGCAGCGACTGCATCGTGGTTTCCGCCGCCGCGGCGACAGGTGCGGCAGCGGCGGGTGCTGTACCGGCAGGCTGGGTGCCGGACGATGTGACGAGGGCGCTCCACGCCGCACTGCCGCGCGTGGCGATGTCCTGCGCCAGCACATTGCGCGCCACCTCCGACACCGTTGGTGCGGTCGGCTGTGGTGCCTTCGCGGCGAATTGCGCCGCCTTGCTCGTGATCTGCGCCAGCATCGTCGCCTGCAGCCCGCTGTTCACCGCCTGCGACAGCGCGAGGTTCTGGCTCTGCTGGGCCGTGTTGGCCAGCGCCTGTCGTGCCACCTCAGTCGTCGTGCCCAGGTTGCTGGCGGCGAAGAACAGGCCGGTGCCGCATCCGACCACGCGATTGCCCGAGCAACGAACGAAGCCGAGCTGAGAGAACGCGGTGACTCCGGCGGCAAGCCGCTGGAACAGGTTGTCGCTGATCTCGGCATTATCCAGCGACGTGCTGACATTGGCGTTGACCACGGTTGCCAGCACGCCGAACACCATGCTGCCGGGCACGTAGCTGGATGCGACAAAGCTGTTCCACCGTACCGTCAGGTCAGTGCCGTCGCCGATGAGCAGCAATCCGGCACCGAACACGTAGGCCGAGGCGGGGCTCGCGGCAAAGCTGCAATTTTCCACGGTCAGGCCAGTCGCCGCGCCGGCCCCAATCCCCACGCTCCACGTCGGCTGCACCTTGGCATCACCCGTGCCCAGCGGGACATTTGGCATCTGGAATTCCAGGCCGCGCAACGTGATGTCGGTTGCAGCCTCGATCACCACCAGACCGAACAGGAACGGAGTGAGGTCGCTGGCGCTCGCGGTCAGGACCGCGCCCGGACCGCATGCTTCCAGGGTCAGACCCGAATGTTGCTTGCCCAGCAAGATCGGCACCGCGAGCGGGTAGCTGCCCGCCAACAGGGCGACACTCGACTTCGTTCCGGCAAGTCCGTCCAGCATGGCCTGCAGCCCGCCGCGCCAGGCCACCTCGTTCGGTCCCAGCACCAGGCTGCAACACTTGCCTCCCTGCTGGGTCAGCGGCAGGAATGGAACGCGGCAGTCCGCCAGCAGTTTCGACCCGCTCGCTTGCGCCTGTACTACCGCAAGGTCGGCAAGCCATTGGCGTGGTCCGTCCGGCAGCTGTGGCGTCTCCGAATAGGGCTGCGGATAGATCGTTACCGGCGTGCTGGGCCGCACGGCAAACCGCCAGAACGGCCGCAGCGCAATCGTGGTAGGCAGCACCGGCAGCGAAATTGTCACGGTGATCCCCGAGGTGCTGTCCAGCGCCGTCACTTGCCCGGCGTTGAACGGCACCGTCGCCTGCCACAGCCGCACGAATAGCGGGTTCTTGTCCGTTTGGTACTCCGCCGGCAGCGCGTCGTTCAACGCGATCGCGCCGGTATCGAAGGAGTAGGCCTGAGCAAGCGTGGTGACGAATCCCTCGGGCGCGGCGATGAAATTGCCGTCGGCCAGATCCGCCTGGCTGCGCAGGATCTCCACCGCCTGGCCAAGCTGCGGCGCATGCTCCTCGTCCACCGGCGTACCGGTGAGGGTGAGCGTGAGCGGATCGGTCATGCCGGCGCGGTACAGGATGGACGCGTTGTTCCAGCCCCACAGCAGCGTGCCGGTGTGCTTGGTCGCGTCGTAGTCGATTACCGTCACGCGAACGAGCTGATTGTCGGCGCCGAGATAACCGCCGGCCGCAACCGGCTGGCATGGGTCGGTGTTGGGCGGACCCGGCACGAACCCCGCGAGCAGGGTCGCCGCAGATTGCAGTTGCAGCGTCGCATCAACCGTGACGCCGTCCGCCGCCAGCAGCTTGCCGATCGCCGCGGCGCCGTCGGCGCAGGTGTCGCCACTCACGCTCAGGCGGAGGAAATGCTGCATCAGCCGCATGCGCGCGGCGCTGTCCGGACCGCCGAGAGCGACCTCGCGCAGCGCCTGGTCCTCGACCGCGCAGACGCTCTGCTCGGTCAGCAACAGCGCAACGAGGAGGTTGCCGCTGCCGCTGACCGGCGTCGTCAGTGCGTCGAGCCAGTCCGGCTGGCTGGACAGATCTATCTGCGCGTCGAACTCCAGCCGCCATCCGCCGAGATAGAAGACTCCCGGACCGATGCTGACGCCGCCGGGCCCTGTGCCGGACCCCACCTTGTAGCCGTCATCCGGCGTGCCGGTGGCACCGATGAGGTCGATGGTTTCCAGACGCAGCGCCTCGGTGGCAATCGTCGCTGCCTCGTTGTTGTCCGCTTCCAGCGTCACGCGGCCCTGTTGGGCGATGACGGAGCGGTACTGCCTTGTAGGATCATAGGTGATCCGGGCGAGGTCGGCTGCCATGTCAGCACTCTCCGTTCACAGGTTCAGTCCGCATCGATCCACACCGGATACACGCCGAGCGGCGCGTATTCCTCGAACTTGATGGCGAGGCCGCGCTTCTTGAGCGCGACGCCCTCGCCGCTGAACGCGCCCATCTCGGACCCGTTCTGCGCGCCGCCGAGGATCGTATCGCCGGTCTGCGGCGCGATGATCGTGGCGTCGGCCAGGCGACGCAGCCGTGCATAATCCGGCTCGCCGAAGCGGCGAGAGACAAAGATCGGTCCGCGCGGCGGCACCATCACCGAGCGATAGGGCGCATGCAGCGCGCTGCCTTGCGCATAGGCGGTGAAGCGCACGCAGCCATGCTGCGTGTCCTCGGCAATCGCCGCTTCGTCGAGGATGCACTCGCTGGCCTCCAGCCGGTGCACCGCGGCGCGGCCTAGCACGGTGCAGAGCGACAGCGAGACCGTGCCGATCTCCGTCTGCAGCGCATAATCGTCTGCCGCGCCGGTCGGGATCGCCTGGATGATGCTGTCGGTCGCGGTGAGCTGCTCGACCGCGCCGCCGTTGCGCGTGCGGATCGGCCCGGTGATGCAGCGTTCGAGCGACAGCGTGCCGATGCTCGCCTCGACCCAAAGCCGCACCGGCGCCAGCGGTGTGCCGTCGATGGCGGTGCCGATCAGCGTGCCGCCACTGCCGGCGCTGCCGGGATCCAGCGTGGCGAGACGCAGGCTGACCGTGTCGAAGCTGCCGGCCAACACGATATCCGCGCCCTGCAGCCAGATGCCTTGCAGCACTAGGCTCTTGCCGCTGCCGGTGATGGTCCAGCTTGCCCCGCCGCCCTTCCAGCGGATCACAGGGCGCTGCAAATCTTCGGCGCGTAGCACCAGGTTCGAAGCCGACAGAGTCAGCCCCGCGGTCAGGCCGGGATAGGTGAGCGAGTCGGCAATCTGCACTGTCGCATCGGCGGCGAGGGCGCCCAGCGCCGTGTCCAGGCCATTGCCGCCGCTGACCGTCGTGACAGCAGCCGGCTGCTCGATCGGTTCCAGCAGCCGCTCAGGGAAGCCGCCCGCGCCGATGTCCGACATCAGGCCGAAATGGTACTGCGTAACGATTTCGCCATGCGGCGGCGCTGCCACGAAGCTGAAAAGACCCTGCTCAGGGCGGATGCGCACCGCATCGCGCGGCAGCGCTGCCGGGGCGCCGCCGCCGCCCAGTCCGACCCAGAATGCAGCCGGATAGAGCTGGTCGGGATAGCTGTCCCACAGCACCGCGCGCACCGCGACCGGAAGCTGCCACTCGTCCGGCGACACCCAGTCCTCGCCGAAGCTCGCCGCGGTGCGCGAGCTTGGCGCGAACAGCTGAATCTCTCGGCCGCTCGGATCGAAGCTGTAGCAGGGCGGGTTTTGACCGTTGCTGACCGGGCTCGCGGCCAGGACGGGGAAGCTTTGCAGCCACCAGATGAACACGCCGAGATGCGAGATGTTGTACCAACCAGACGATTGCGCACCGCGCCGCAGATCGGCGGTGTGGTTGAACTCGTCGAAGGCGGAGCCTGTGTTCGCGGCGCCATAGGCGTTGCGCAGGTCGGCGAACCCGCCGGCCGGGGTGTGGGAATTGGCGCCGGCGAGGCCCTCGATCACCGCCGGTACCAGCGATCCCACCGGATCGTAAAAGCTCCAGGTCACGCTGCCGTCCGCGATGCTGACGCCGGTTCCGGTGGGCCCGCCGCTCGCCGCCGAGATGCCGCCGGCGGCGCAGCGATACGCGTTCGCACCATTCGCAACGATCTGGCCCGGCGTGTATGTCGTCGACGGCGCCCATGAAGCGGCAGCGGAGGCGAACGCATTGCCGATCGGCGGATCGAACTGGTGACGGGTGCGGCCGAGGCGGCGGAAGAACTCCACCGCGCGCGCGTCGCGCCCGGCGATGTCGGCCGCCAGCTCCTCCAGCACGCCGAGCGTGCCGCTGCGCCGCCGATAGTAAACCGTCTTGGCGACATCCAGCCGCTGCGCCCGTGCATCCAGGCAGGATACCAGCCGGGTCGCCAGCAGGTCGCCGATATAGGGGATGACCCAGTCGTCGGCAGTTTCGATCGACTGGTTCTCCCACAGCCGGTCGATGCTGCGCCGCACCGTCGCGGTCTGCGCACCGATGCGGTTGACCAACTCCTGCAGCGGACCCGGCACACCGGGCGTGACGCCGTCCATCGTGCGATAGATCGCGGGCAGGAGCTGCCACAGCTTGGCCTGGTACCAGGCGACGTAGCCGTCATCCGCCATTGGAGTCGGGCTCCGTGCCAAGGGTTACATCGGCCGGGTCGAGCGTGTAGTAGGCGCCCTCCCCCGGGTTGTGCAGCGGGCCGGCATCCACCACGCCGTCGGCGAAGAAGCTGGCGGCAGTGACAGCAACTGCGCCTGGCACCGCCAGCACCGCCGCCTCGATCTGGCTGTCGAACACCGGCTGCCCGATCGACAGCATCCAGGACCCGAACAGCCCGGTCTCGGTGTCGGTCAGTGCGGTGATGACCGCGGCGCCGATCTGGTTCGCATCCATGCCTGCCGTAACCGTCAGCGAGAGCGTGAGTGCCACGGCAACCTCGGTCGCCTGCACCACCTGCACCGGCCGGTTCGGATCGCCGGCCGCCGCCAGCGCCGCCTTCGCCGATGCCACTGCCCCGCTGTCGTCGCCGACATACACGGTCACCAACGTGCGCTGGCGCGCATCGTTCCACGCCCAGACCGCGCTCGCCCGCGTCACCCCCGAGGCCTGTGCCGCTAGCGCTTCGTAGTCGAACACCGAGACGGCGCGCCCGAAGGCCAGGACCGAGCGCGGCGCGTAGCGGCGTATCTGCTCCGGTGGATCGGGATCGGCGCCGCCGCCCACCGCGACCGGGTTCAGCACGGCGCGCAGCCCCGGATAGGACTGCGCGATGACGGTGAGCTTGCCCGCCGGCGGCGACGCGGCACCCGCGCCGACCCGATAGGTCGCGACCACGTTGTTGACGCCGGTCGGCAGCCGCGCGCCGTTCACCCCGTCGCCGAAATCGACATGCGTGTTGCCGCTGTCGTCCTCCCGCGTGACGAAGACCGTGGCGTTGGGCGGCTGGCCGTAGAAGCTGGCGACCTCGGTCCACGGCTGCCCGTTCACCGTCAGCGTGATCGTGCTGGCCCAGCTCGCGCCCGGCTGCAGATAGGTCACCGGCGATTGCGACAGTTTGAAGCTCTGGCCTGGCTGTGTCGCGTCGCCGCTGCCCAGCACCTCGTTGGCGACGGTCTTGCCGCGGGTCACCTTCAGCAGGTTGGGCAGCACGAGGAACGGCGGCTGCAGCGAAGGAACGGGATCCGGCAACCCGCCGAGCAGCAGGTTGGTATCGCCAGCGGAACTGCCACTGGCCTGGACGCCGGCGCTGGTCGCGTCCTGCAGCAGGATCGGCAGGCCGGACGCCGCGGGGAACGTCTGCGCGCTGCTCGCCACCAGCGCAGTGGGACTGCCGGACCAGGGGCCGAACGGCTGGTTCAGCAGCGTCCCGACAGAGACCCAGACGAACTGCACGGTGACGTTGCTTGCTGCCGTGTTCCATGCGGCGGGCAGCGCGCCGGTCAGTGTCAGCACCGTGTGGGGGATCGGCACCGGATGGGTCGGAACGGCGGCCGTCGTCGGATTGGCGCTGCTGCCGGTGGCGTCCCAGATCGCTTCGCCGGTCGCCTGCACCTGCGCCAGTACTGCCGCGAGTGAAGGCGCAGTGAACAACAGCCAATCGCTAGGCCTGATCTGCCGCACCAGGCTCGCCAGATGCACGGTGGCGCCGCTGATAGCACCGGAGAAGAAGCTCCACAGGCCGGTGTTCTGGTTCGGCCGTTCCAGGCTGGCCTGCGCCGCCGTCAGTCCGGTCGGCGGTGTGCCGGACAGCGTGATGCTCAGCGCCGTCTGCTGACCCCCCGCGGCCGCCGGCCCAATCGTCGCATTCTGCACGGTCGCCAGCAGCGGATCGCCGAGCGACGGGTAGCGCTGGCGCAGGATCAGCAGCGCGCTGGAATCGATGCTGTCGACCGCGCCACGCAACAGCAGGCTGTAACTGTCGGCCTGTGGCGCGGGGCCGGCATGGACCGGACCGTACCCGATCACGCGGCGGAAGGTGGCGCGATAGGCGTAGTGGTAGCGGGTCCAGGGCGAGGGCTGAGCGACCAGGGCCAGCAGGACCGGTGGCGGCGTGGCCGGTATCTGGTCGGGCGGACCGATCGGCGTGTCGGCATAAAGCTCGAAGGTCTGCGGCGCCTGGCCGGGCGTGGGCTTGCTCTGGAACTGCAATCCTTTCGGCAGCACGGCGCTCTGCCCCGCCGTCACCAGGGCTGCCAACGTCCCGAAGGCGCCGATCGCCGGGCGCGGGCGATAGCCCAGCAAGGCGATCAGGTGCCGCACGCTCTCCGGTAGGTCGGCGGTGCGCAGATAATCCTGGTTGGCGATACGCTCGTTGTAGAAGGTCAGGATGTCGGCGATATAGGCGAACCATTCCGCGATCATCACCGCGAGGTCGCCTTCGCCATCCGTTCGCCAGACCGGCACGCCGTTCACCGACAGCGTCTGCTCACCCGTCAGCGGCGTCAGGACGGCGCGGCGGAAATCGACATAGGTGCCGACCCGATAGGCGATGTGCGACAGCTGCGGCAGGTTGACCGGCGCCGCAATCTCCGCGCCGTCGCAGGGGCAGATCGGGAAGGTCATCGTCCTCCCTCCGTAATGACACGGATGGTCCCGCGTTCCGGCCAGCTCGGGTCGTTGTCTACGCGCAGAATCTGCCGCGGCGCCGGGGCAAGCACCTCGGGCAGGTCGACGAAGCCGGCGAAAGTGCCGCGCTGGCGATAGGCGACGGCGCGCACGCCGGCGACACCGGGCACGTCCTGGATCGCCGCCTCCAGCCGGCTGCGATACAGCGGCGTATCGAAGGTGAAGCGATCGGCGAAGAAGAAGCCGGCGCTGTCGTCGGGCCGTGTCGCGCTGCCCAGGCGGGTCAGCACGCCCGCCTCCACATCGCCATCCAGCCAGCCGCTCTGCACGCACACTTCGATGCGCAGGTCGATCGAGATATATTGCGGTGGCGGTGCGTAGGACTCGTAGCCGGCCAGGCGCCTGCGGTTCAGCAGCTCCACGAGCTGGACGTGTTCGTCCGTGCTGATCTGCTCGCTGCCGAGCGGGTCGACCTCGGTGAACACCGTCATCCAGCTTCCGGTCCAGCGGAACGAGGTGCCGGCCTTCTGCACCCAGGGCAGAGTCTCCGCCGCCGCCTCGTAGTCCTCGGCGCGCACCGCGCGGTACTGCACGGCGCGAAACGCCTGCGGCGCCATGCGGCGGATGTGGTCCGCTGTCTCCTCGTCCGCACCGTCGGTCACCGCGAACGGGTTGCGCGCGGCGTTGATCATCCCGGCGGCGGCCGGATCGATCGAGGTGATCGTGTCGGCGGCGACGTTGCCCGCGGCGCCGAGGCCGGTGCGATAGGTGACCCGGAACAGATCCTGCTCGGTCGGCGAGGCGCCGAAGACATCGTTGCCGAAGCGGATGGTGCTGCCGGCATCGCCGTCGATGTCGTCGTGCGTCGGCTGGCCGGTTGCCGACCGCGCCACCGCGCGCCAAGCGACCGGATCGACCGTGAAGTCGGTGTCGGTCGCCGGCGAGCCAAGCAGCGAGGTTGCGAAGCTCCAGGTGCGGGCGGCCGGCAGGACCTGCTGCAACTCGATCTCGGGCAGGGCTGGAACGGTCGGATCGGCGCCGCTGAGCCAGCCGAGCGGCGCCTGGCCGAGCGGATAGCGGAACACGAAGTTCTCCGCGCTGTCGCTGCCGTTGGGGCCCATCCGGGCGATCGCCAGCACGGCATTCGGGACGGACGCGGGCGGCGTGCCGATGGCGAAGACCTCGGTGAAACGCTGGCCCTGCGTCGCCGGCAGCAGGTTGCCGCCGAGGATGGTGCGGGTCAGGTCGCGGGCGCGGGTCAGCGCCTCACCCGCGCCCCACACGACATGGGTGACCGGCGTGGGCGCGCCGCCGGTGAGGAACAGCGGATCAACCGTCTCGTGCCCCGGCGCGGTCAGATGCACGATCTGGCGCAGGCTCTCGCCCGGCAGGTCGGTCTGGATCAGCAGCGCCTGGCCGGACGTGAAGTTGAAGCCGTGGCCTTGCACCCAGAGATCGGTGCTGCCGGCTGGCCAGCATTCCTCTCCGTCATCGAACCAGTAGGGCTGGATCGCGAAGTTCCAGACGTCGGACACCGTGTATGCCGAGGTATCCGCCAGCCCGGCGCCGATCTCGAACGGCACCGGCGTGCCGTCCGGCGCCGTGGCCGAGATGCGCATGCCGGCCGGCACCACGCTCGGCCCCGCCACGTCGCATTGCAAAATCGTGGTCGCGCTTGTGGCCGGCTGCGGCTCGTAGTCCACCAGCCGCGCCAGGCTCACCAATGAGCGGCGCTGAGTCGCGGTCGGCAGCGTCGCCTCCGCCGCCACCCGATCCTGCAGATAGCTCAGTTCGTCGCCGACCGCCGACAGCGCCTCGGCCATCATCATGCCGAAATCCGCCTCCGACCGCTCCACCCAGTTCGGGTAGCGCAATGCGGAGAACTCGGTCAGCGCCTGGCGGAAACTCAGGAAGTCCTTGGCGAGATAGTCGATCGGCGGCACCGGCGTGTCATCCGGCGGGCAGACGAGCGGCGGCGGCGCGCAGTCGAAGTCGCTGGGGCAGGTTGCCTTGAACGAGAACCGCGTGTTGTTCAAAATCAGATCGAGCGCGGGCGCGGTGATGGTCAGGCGATAGTTGGAGAAATCGCCGTCGTTGAGCGCTGTGAGCGTCAGCAGCGGGCGGCCTTCGGCGTCGGTCGACCAATCGGTGGCGTTGTCGATCGGACGCAGCTTCACGACGGGCACGCTGTCCCCGCCGTCGATCGCGGCGGTGATGGACGGATCGGCGACCGCGACCGCGTTGAGAAAATGCACGCGCAGCGTGCGTGGCGCGGCGACCTCGACAAAGTCGATGCCGTTGAAGTTGGTCGAGGCGATCAGTGCGCGGACGCGGTCCTTCGGTTCGGCCATGTCAGATCACCTGGACCTGGGTTTGCCGCACCGACTGCGTCTCGATCAGCACGTAACCGATGGTGATTAGGATGGTGCCATCGGGCAGTCCCGGACTGCTGACCGGCGTATCCACCGTCACCTTCTGCACGGTGATCTGATCGCTGAGCCAGGCGTTCAACGACTGGGTCACGATCATCTGCGTGCTGGCCTGCAACTGTGCGGACAGCGGCGCGAACAGCAGGCGCCGCAGCCCGGCGCCGAAGGTCGGCAGGCAGACGCGCTCACCGGGATCGGTCAGCAATATCTGGCGGATCATCTGATCGACATGATCCTGGTACGACGCCTGCGCCGCCTGGCCGGAGGCGGCGTCGATGCGGAACGGGAAGGCGAAATCGTTGCGGATCATGTGTCGCTGACCTGCGCCTGGGTTGAGTTGATCAGCACGGTTCCCTGCGGTGCCTGATCGCCGGCGATGCACAGGCCGACGCTTGCCTGGTTCAATACAAAATCGCCGCCATGCTTCACGCGTGTTGCGGTCACGACCCAGTTCACGCTGACACACGGATGCGCCACGCCGCCCGGTGCGAAGGTGCAGCCGGCGATGACGAAGGTGTCCGAGCCGCGCAACACCGGCGCACCGGCGTTCGCGCGCGTGCTGCCCGGCGTGGCGGTGACGATACCGCCATGCGGGCACATCATGCTGCTGGCGGCGGTGAGCAGTGCCGGCATCACATCACCTCCAGCGCGCCGCTGTTGACGGAAACGCCCGCGGCGCCAACCTCGATCTTTCCCGACCCCGCGGTAACGGTCGCGCCCGAGGCATCGAACACCAGGCTGTCCTGCGCGGAATCCTGCAGCGTCACGCTGCTGCCGCCGTTGTCGAAACTCAGCGTGCCGGCGTTGGTGACGATGCTCTTCACGTCGGCCGCGGCGGCGGAGGGAACGTCGCCGGTGTTCCAATAGCAGCCGACCCAGATCGGGAAGGACACGTCGCCGCCCTCGAACTCGATCCACACGCCGCTGCCGATCTCCGGCAGCATCACGAAGCCGACCTGCGGCCCGGCGTAGGGTACGCAGGGCGCGCACCATCCGGTGGGCATCCCCGGCAGCACCGACGGCACGCTCGCTTTGATGCGCATCGTTGTTGCATCGACATCGATGACCACGCCGCGGTACTTGCCGTAGAAGCGTTGTTTGACGTGGTCGAGCAGATCCTGGAGCAGCGCGTCGTTCATAGGTCGAAGCCCCCGCCTGGCGCCGCGGCCGGCTGCGCGCCGACGGCGTTTCGCACGAGTACAAAGGTCATTTCATGCTTCTCGGCGGTGATGTGGTGGCGCACGCTCCACACCAGGTAGTTGCCGGAGTGCAGCCCGCCCGCGGCATCGATCTTCGCCACCGTGCCGACGCGCAGGATCGCCCCAAGACGACTGACGTCGGTGCTGCCCTGGCAACGCACGAACCAGCCTGCCTCGCGCAGCAGGGAATCGGCACGCTGCGTCAGTGTGCCGGCATCGGCTGCCGTGGTGGTGAGCAGCGCGGTGACCGTGCTGCCGGCGAAACCGGCAAGCCCGCGCTGGTCCATCGGCGGCAGCCCCTCGTCCGTGACGGTACCGCCGGCGCCGTCGGAATCCTTGTCGGTGAACAGCGCCTGTCGTGCCGTCACCGCGCTCGGGCGCATCACGTCCCATGAAATGTCGAGTGCGCCGACCGTGGCGGCATTTGCATCATTCAGCGTCAGCGTAATCGCCGGGTCCGCAGTGATATTCGGTTTGGCGAAGAAGCCGGTACGCTGTCCCGGCGTGTCGGTGCAGAACACGCGGAACAGCTTGCCGCTGCGGCGTGCCAGCGCGCGCAGGAACTGCGCGTCGGACGCCCGCTGCATCAGGCTGGCGCCATCCGCCGTGTGCGCCGGCGAATCATCGTCCAGATTCGTCGGATCGGACGTGAAGCCGTATTCGCCGAAGATCGTGTTCGCCGCCGCCCCGTCGGTCACATCGACCCATTCGCGCGTCTTCTCGGTCGCGTTCATCAGCCAGGATGCGTCCTGGCCCCACACCTTCACCGTGCTCTTGGACGTGCCCGTGTCGAGATGCACCGACTGCGCCAGCACATAGCCGTCGATCAGGCAATGCGTCTGGCCGTCGGATGCCTGCGCGGTAACGGCGATGTTCGACAGCGGCGCAAGCCGCGAGTCCGACACCGTATCGTAGTCGCCGGCCGACGTCAGCGCCACAGGCAGGGTGATGGAGAACGCGCCCGGCAGATCGGCGTTTTCCTCCACCTCGAGCTCGACAATGTCGGCATCGAAGTCTTTCGCGGCGGTGCCGCCAATGACGATGTCGAACAGACTGCTCATTAAGTTGCCGGACCGCGTGGGATGCCGATCAGATCGCGCGCGTTCAGCGCATCCGGTACCGGCGCGTTGTTGGAATCACAGATTCTCCAGAAGAACGTTGGATCCTTCAGGTAGCGCGCGGCGAGCAGGTCCAGCCGGTCGCCTGTGACGCGCCGATGGTATCCAGCAAGCGCCAGCGGATTGGGCAGCGGCAGACGTGTCGCAATCACGCTGCTGCCGTCCGGCATCGTCACCGTGTAGGTGGCAAGCCCGGCATAACGGCTGTTCGGTGCAAACATCTGCGCTCCCTTCAGAGTGGCAGCATGCCGATGATGGACTCGACGGCGTTCGCGAGGTTGGCGAGCGCCAATGCCTCGCGCAGGCCTTGCGAATAGCTGTAGGCGGTGTTGGCCAAACTCCCGAGCGGGCCGTCGACGTATTTCAGTTCGTCCTGCGTCAGCACGCGCAGACCGAGCTGCGCCTCGACATGCGTCGGATTCAACAGCACCGAGTCGTACAGCCGCTCGGTGACGGCCAAAGTTGTCACGCGAACCGGAACGATCCGCCCGGGTCCCCAAACGAACAGCACGGTCGGCAGCTGCGCGGCGGGCACCTGGCGCGTGGGATCGGGCGAGGAACTCCCGCCGGTGATGCCGAGTGCGGCGGTCACGCTGCCGATCAGTCCGCCGCCGGGCGGCGCGGTGGGGAACAGCAGCATCTCGAGCGCCGCTAGCCGCGTGTAGACACCCGAGACGGTGGCGAGCGCGGTTTCCACCGCGTCGCCATCGGCGATCATGTCGTTGGCATCCATCGCCAGGGTGAAGGAGAAGGCTTCCTGCGGCTGGCCGGTGATGGCGAGCGGATTGCTGGCCTGCCCCGGCGTGCCGGGATTGGTGGTGGCCGGCGTCCAGGTGTGCGCCATAGTTTCCGGATTGTACTGAAAAATGATGACGTTGGGGATCGGCAGCGGAAAGGTTTCCGTGAACTCGATCAGCGCGCCGCGGAGGTATTTGCCTGCCATCGGTTCGCCTCAGGCCCTGCCCAATTCGTCGTGGCGGGCGAAGAAAGATTCCTCCCCCTCCCCTTGCGGGCTTGGGCCGCGAAGCGGACCAAGGGCGGGGGGAGGGGGAGGGATTTTCCCATCCGCCCTGTGATCCTGGTAGCTGTTCGAGTTGGCCGGGCGCGGCATCACACCAGCCTTTCCAGCAGTGCCGCCACGATCCGCGCGGCCAGATCGGCTGGCGCGCCGCTGGCCTCGGCCAACGGAACACTGATAGTCGCGTGCTCGCCCTTCACGCCGGCCTTGGCCAGCCCGTCGGCAATTCCCAGCGCCAGCGCGCGCGCCTGCGCCGGATCGAACCCCGGAATGTCCAGCACCAGCCGGTCGATCCGCACCTCCGGCCCCGTCTGCTGCGCGGCGTCGGTCATCCGCTCGCCTCCTGCAACGGCAGGCGCAGGCGCAATCCCTGCTTCGCCATTTCGCGCTGTGCCGCGGCCAGGACATGGCGCATGCCGATGCGCGTGCCCTCGGCGCGCGCCATGAAGGCGGCACCGAGCGCGGTGCCCTTGATCTCGGCGCCGGTCATATTCAGCCGCTCGGACAGATAGCGCCAGTCGATCTCGTCCAGGATCGCCTCGCCGTTCGGCGCGGTGGGCAGCAGCGCGCGCCGCCACAGCGCCAGGCGTTCCTCCGGCCGCGGCGCCAGGAACTCGATGACGAAGCGCAGCCGGCGGACGAACGCGGTATCGAGGTCCTGGCGGCGGTTGGTGGCGAGGATGGCAACGCCGTCGAACCGCTCGATGCGCTGCAGCAGATAGTCGATCTCGATGTTGGCGAACCGGTCGTGCGCGTCCTTCACCTGGGTGCGCGTGCCGAACAACGCGTCCGCCTCGTCGAAGAACAGCAGCGCGCCGCTGTCCTCGCAGGCGTCGAACACTTCCCGAAGTTTCTTCTCCGTCTCGCCGACATATTTATTCACCACACCGGCCAGATCGACGCGCAGCAGCTCGATGCCGAGCGAGCGCGCCAGCACCTGGGCGGCCATGGTCTTGCCGGTGCCGGACGGCCCGCCGAACAGGGCCGAGATGCCGTGGCCGAGATGGGTCAGGCGGGCGAAACCCCACTCCTCATAGACCGTCCAGCGCAGCCGCACCTGCGTCTCGAACGCACGGAGCTGGCTCACCACCTCGCCCGGCAGCACCAGATCATCCCACTCGTACGGGCAAGGCAGGCAGGTCAACAGCGCACTGTCCGGCCGGCGACCGCGTCGCTTCAGTTCCTCGGTGCCCGGCGGCGCGGCGGCGGCGCGCATGATCTCGGCAGGCGTCAGGCGTTGCGCGATCAGGCCCTCCGGCGCTGGCGCGGCGCTTGCCTGGCGCCAGAGGACGAGCCGTGCGGCGATCGGCAGCGGAGCAAGGGCGATCGGCACCGCCTCGCCGGTCGGGTGGCGCACACCGCGCAGATACGGCACGCCGAGCCGGCGCGCGCGCGCCCAATCGGCCTCGGTGGCGGCATCCGCATCGCGGAAATAGGCGAGCGCGCCGGTGATCGCCGCCTGGCGCAGCACCCGGGTCAGCGCCTGGGCGGGCGTCGCGCCGGCGGCGACCAGCGCCGGCAGGTCGGCGGCGAGCAGCGATTGTCCGGCGGCAGCGGCGAACTGCGCCGCCAGGGTTTGCCGGCCGATCCCCGGCGGCCCCACCAACTCGGCATCCCGCAGGTCCACCAGCCTGGCCAAAGCGGCCAGCGCCGGCTGATGCAGACAAGGCAGCGCGGCGACCTGCGTCCGTGCGACGAAGACGACTGCGTCGGCGATCGAAGGGTCGTGCCAGAAGCCGGAGAAGGCCGACAGCGCGACCGCCGGATCGGCCTGCCAGGGCGTGGTCAGGCGTTGCGACGCGCCGTCGTCCAGCGGTGCGGCGAGCTTCCAGCGCAGCAGGCCGGCCCCGGCGAACGGCGCGGGCTCCCCTCCGGCCAAACGCGCGGCGAGCCACGCGGTCGGCTGGGTCAACCGCCCATCGTCGTGCAGATAGGCGACCACGCGACAGAGCCCCGGGTCCATCTCCACCGCGAGCAGCAAGGCCAGGAAGTCGGCCTCCTCCGCGGTCAGGCCGAAAACCTGGCGGATCGCGGTCCAGCCTGGGTCGGCGGCCAGTTCAGCCGCGGCGGCGTCAGTCTGCACCGCCGCCGGCTCACCCGTCGCGAAGAACGCCGCCTCGCTCGCGTCGGGCGCCAGCAGTCGTGCCACCTCGCCGGGACCGATCGCGGGGCCTTGGTCGGGGCTGGCCTGGCCGGATTGCCAGAGATGCTCGATCCAAAGCGCCAGGCGCCGGGCACGCAGCCGCGTCACGGCCAGGATTGCGTGCGCGGTGGGGCTCATGACACCACCACGACCCAGCCGGGTGACGCTGCGATGCCGTTCACCTGGATCAGCACCGGATACTCGCCTGGCTGCGGCTTCGGGCTCGGCAGCATGAAGGTGATGAGGGTACCGGCCGCGTTGACGGTGAACTGGCCGGCACCGGGCGTGGGCGCCGCGGTCTTGTTCAGCGCGATGGTGCCCAGCGCCGCAATGGTCGTGGCGGGGACGAAGCCGGCGCCGGCGATGGAATAGAGGCCGGTAGCGTTCGGCTGGAGTTGCGGGGGGATGGCGACGCCGTCCACGCGCGGCGCAATGGCCAACGGGATGGGGTTGGAGCGCGAGGGCGGCGCCACGCTGCCGACGGTCAGGTTGTAGAGCCCGGGCAACGGCGTCGCCGCCGGCGGCGGGGGCAGAGAGGTCGCGGGATCGGCATAGGCAGCCGGGAGCGTCAGGCCGAGCTGGCCGGCCTGCACCGCGCCCTGGCGCCAAGGGTTGGTCACCCGCCATTCCGTGGCGGTCCCCGGCACGCTCAGGAAGACATCGGCCGCCGACGCAAGGTCCAGCCCATTTCCGGCCACCACCAGTGTGCTGCCGCCGACCGCGGTCAATGGCCCGTTCGTCGCCACCACCTGCGCGGGACTGGCCGAGGGAAGCACCGGCTGGAAGCCCAGGCCGGCGCCGGCGAACAGCAACGGCAGTGTGACGGTGACCGGCTCGGGCGAAATCGCCAGGTTCGCGGTGATCGGCGGCAGCGCCGGTGTCGGCTGCGGCACGGCGGGCGCGATGAACACCACGCCGACGCGGATCAGCGCGGACAGGCGGATCGGTGCCGTGATGGCCTGCCAGAGCCGGCTCATCTCGTCGATCGTGTCGGACTCGATCGAGACGGTGAACTCGCCGTCCGGCAGCCACTGCGACAGCGTGTCCTGCTGGATGACCGCCTGGGTGACGATGGGCTGACTGTGGATCGCCTGCAGCGCGATCGACATGGCGCGCTGCTCGCTGGTGAAGTCGGTGTCGCACCAGGCAGTCAGCAGATAGGAGAGGTTCAGGCTAAGCGGCTGGGCATTGTTGAGCTGCGGTCGTGGGCCGTTGACCGGCGCGTTGCGCCAGTAGGGATCGCGGCCGACATGCAGCAGATAGATGCTGAGATGACAGTAGCCGTCGCTGGTGCGCGCCGTGTCCGGGCTGTTGCAGGAGACCTGGACGTTGCCGGCCGGCAGCGCCGAATT
>Ga0209415_10005987_pt1 | contig 21740 bp, 18 predicted proteins | sample PeaSoiSIISIP2007_FD_187696 | JGI IMG/M metagenome (GOLD analysis project Ga0209415, IMG submission 187696) | Peat soil microbial communities from Weissenstadt, Germany - SII-SIP-2007 (SPAdes) (version 2) | ecosystem: Environmental > Terrestrial > Soil > Wetlands > Peat | place: Germany... | reverse complement strand
CATGCAACGGGCCAAAGCCTACGTAACAGCGCAGGTAACGGGGACGTTGCTTCCGTTGATAGCCGACTAGGCGGCAGCGAATCGGGCTGGACCGCGGCTCCGCGAGGTTCCGCCATGGGTGCTGACCGTGCCTTGCGGGCGGGCGGAATGGATGGGGTGGACTTGAGGGCGCGGCGGCCACGTACGGTGTAGGGGTGAGCAGCTCGCAGATGATCGACTGGAACGTCGCCGCCTCGACCGCCATCCGGTGGGTCCGTCCCGGACCCCAGGTCAGCATCGCCGAGGCGCGCAAGGTGGTGGCCGAGCTTCGCGAGCAGGCCGCGGCCGTGGCCGAGCCGGTTCGCGAGGTGACCGGCCTGCCCGGCGACGACGACGGCGGCAAGGTGACCGTGGTCGACCGGCCGGGCTGGATCCGGGCGAACGTAGACGGATTCCGGGTCGTCTTCGACCCGCTGGTCGAGCACATGCAGTCCAGTGGCAAGGCGCCGCCGGCCGGCTCGGTGCTCACCGCCGTCGGATCGCGGGTCACCGGCATGCAGGCCGGCCTGATCCTTGCCTACCTGGCCAGCCGGGTGCTCGGCCAGTACGAGCTGTTCCTGCCACCCGATCCTGACGCGCCGGCCGCCGAGGCGCCGCCCGGCCGGCTGACCCTGGTCGCCCCGAACATCGTGATGGTGGAGCGCGAGCTTGGCGTCAACCCGAGCGATTTCCGGCGCTGGGTCTGCCTGCACGAGGAGACGCACCGGACGCAGTTCACCTCGGTCCCGTGGCTGCGCCCCTACGTTCAGCAGCAGATGACCGACTTCCTGCTCGCCTCTGACCTGGATCCGGCCTCGATACTTGACCGGCTCAGGGCCGCTGCCGACGCGGTCGCCGGCGCGGTGCGCGGCAGCAACGGCGAGAGCCTGATCGAGGCCATCCAGAGCCCGCGCCAGCGCGAGATCCTGGACCGCCTCACGGCGGTCATGACCCTGGTGGAAGGTCATGGCGATTTCGTCATGGACGCCGTCGGGCCTGCCGTGGTGCCGTCGGTGCAGGAGATCAGGTCGAAGTTCAACGCGCGCCGGTCCACGGGCAACAGGGTGGAGCAGACGATCCGCAGGATCCTCGGCATCGACCTGAAGATGAAGCAGTACCAGCAGGGGTCCGCCTTCGTGCGGGCGATCGTGGCAGAGGCCGGGATGGCCTCGTTCAACCGGGTGTGGACCGCGCCCCAGACGCTTCCGACCAGAGAAGAGTTCGCCCATCCGCTCCGCTGGCTCGAGCGGGTGGATGGCGGCGCCGAAGCCGCTGGGTGACCAGCGGTGGGCCCGCATCCGGCGGTGGCGGCGGTCCGGCTCGGTGTCCGCCGCGGGCTGGCCGGCCTGCCCGCTGATGCGCTGGTACTTGCCGCCTGTTCCGGCGGCGCCGACTCGCTGGCGCTGGCCGCCGCGCTCGCCTTTGAGGCGCCCAGGCTCGGGCTGCGGGCAGGCGGCGTCACGGTCGATCACGGACTGCAAGCTGGCTCGGCGGCCCAGACCGAGCGGGTCATCACGATCCTGGCCGGCCTCGGCCTCGACCCGGTGCGCGGTGTCAAGGCCGCCGTCCCGACCCGCCCGGTCGGCCGGGCCAGCGCCGCCATGGCCGGCCGCGGCAGCGGTGCGACGGGCAAGGAGAGCGGTACCGCGGCCCGGCGGAGCGGCACCACGGCCCGGCGGAGCGGCGCGGCGGCCGGGGAGCGCGCCGTCGTGCCAGGCCGGGGAAGCTACCCAGGCCCAGAGGCGGCGGCCAGGTCCGCGCGTTACGCGGCGCTCGGCGCAGTCGCCGACGAGCTCGGCGCGGCGGTGATCCTTCTCGGGCACACCATGGACGATCAGGCCGAGACCGTGCTGCTCGGGCTGGCCCGCGGCTCGGGCGCACGATCGCTGGCCGGGATGGCGCCGGTCGCCGGCCGCTACCGCCGGCCCCTGCTCGGGCTGCGCCGGGAGCAGACGACGGCAGCGTGCGCGGCCGCTGGCCTGCAGGCGTGGGAAGACCCGCACAACTCCGATTCCGGGTACGCCAGGGTCCGGGTCCGCACCCGGATCCTGCCGCTGCTGGAGGAGCTACTCGGTCCAGGCGTCACCGAGGCGCTGGCCAGGACCGCCGACCAGCTCAGGGCCGACGCCGACGCTCTGGACGGCATCGCCGCTGAGCGAGCCGTTTCGCTGCTGAATGCCGGGATGCAAGAGCCAGGATCCGGCCTCGTGGACGGCTGCTCGCCGGACGGCGCCGCCAGGGACGGGCGAGCGGCGGGCCACGGTACCCCTGGCGGTAGCAGCGTTGCCGCGGACGGGCCGCCGGAGACCGGCGCGTGCCGACCGGAGGATCGTGCTATCCAGACGGGCGCGATTGACTGGCGCGCGACTGACGTGCAGCCTCTGGATACCGCCGAGCTAGCGGCGCTGCCCCCGGCGATCAGGACGAGACTGCTGAGGATGGCCGCCATCGCGGCCGGATCGCCGGCCGGAGCGCTCACCGCGAAGCACGTCGCCGACATGGACGCGCTGGTGACCGGCTGGCACGGTCAGAGCTGGATCGACCTGCCCGGCGGCGTGCGGTGCCGGCGGCGGCATGACAGGCTGCACTTCAGCGCCGGAGCATGAGGAGGCCGGGTGGACGCGACGGACATGGGCTCGGACCTGCTGGAGGTGCTGATCACGCCGGAGCAACTGCAGCGCAGGATCGCGGAGCTCGCGGCGGAGATCGACGCCGATTACGCCGGCCGCGAACTCATGCTCGTCGGCGTGCTCAAGGGCGCGGTCATGGTGATGGCCGACCTGGCCCGCGCCATGCACCTGCCGGTCAGCATGGACTGGATGGCGATCTCGTCGTACGGGTCGGGCACCACGTCCTCCGGCGTCGTGCGGATACTCAAGGATCTCGACACCGATATCGGCGGCCGGCATGTGCTGGTAGTCGAGGACATCGTCGACTCCGGCCTGACGCTCTCCTACCTGATGCAGAACCTGCGGTCGCGCGAGCCGGCCTCGGTCCGGGTCTGCGTTCTGCTGCGGAAGCGCGCGGCTGCCAAGATGGAGGTGGACGTGGCCTACACGGGCTTCGAGATCGCCGACGAGTTCGTGATCGGATACGGTCTGGACTACGCCGAGCGCTACCGCAACCTGCCGTTCATCGGCACGCTCGCCCCGCACGCCTACGGCGGCTGAGGGGCATGCGGGCCGGGGGACGGCGCGCGCGCCGGGCATTGCCGGTACGTGCTTTCCTCAAGCGGGAACACATCGGAAGTTGATTCACGTTTAGATGGGGTAGAGGCGGAGCATAGGGCACGCGGCTTTGGCGAAGCGCCGCCTACGTGCTGGTGCGAGCCAGCGCGGTGTACCGTCGGTATTTCGCGCGTCATGGCGCGGAGAGAGGGAATACCGCGCATGGATGCTCGGACGCAAGGCGCTCCTGCCGGCAGGCCGGCGGGACTCAAGGCTCGGCAGGAGGGACCGGCCCCGGACCGGCGGGGCCGTTAATCGATGGACCTGAAGCGCATCTTCCGCGGCTGGATGCTCGCCATCCTGCTCGTCTTCGTCCTGCTCATCGTGGTGCTCAAGTTCGTCGGCTCCGGCCAGACGTACCAGCAGACGTCCACCTCCCAGGTCGTCAGCCTGGTCGAGAATGGCAAGATCAAATCGGCGATCCTGAACGACAACACCCAGATCATCCAGATCATCACGAAGAGCGGCCAGGCGCTCGAGGCGACCTGGGTAGGCAACCAGGGCCAGGCGCTCACCCAGTCGATGGATCGCCAGGTCGCGGCCCGCACGCTGCCGCCCGACGTCTACAAGGCCAACAACCCGCAGAGCAACTCGCTGCTCAGCGTGCTGCTCGGCTGGCTGCCGTTCATCGTGATCTTCCTGCTGTTCTTCGTGTTCATGAACCAGATGCAGGGCGGCGGCTCGCGGGTCATGAACTTCGGCAAGTCCCGGGCGAAGCTGATCACCAAGGACACTCCGAAGACCACGTTCGCCGATGTGGCCGGCGCCGACGAGGCGATCGAGGAACTCGAGGAGATCAAGGAGTTCCTCCAGACCCCGGCCAAGTTCCAGGCCATCGGCGCGAAGATCCCGAAGGGCGTGCTGCTCTACGGCCCGCCGGGGACCGGAAAGACCCTGCTGGCCCGTGCGGTCGCAGGCGAGGCGGGCGTGCCGTTCTACTCCATCTCGGGGTCGGACTTCGTCGAGATGTTCGTCGGCGTCGGCGCCTCCCGGGTGCGGGACCTGTTCGAGCAGGCCAAGGCGAACGCTCCGGCCATCGTGTTCGTGGACGAGATCGACGCTGTCGGCCGGCACCGCGGCGCCGGCTTCGGCGGCGGTCACGACGAGCGCGAGCAGACCCTGAACCAGCTGCTCGTCGAGCTTGACGGCTTCGACACCAAGGGCGGCGTGATCGTGATCGCGGCCACCAACCGGCCGGACATCCTGGACCCGGCGCTGCTCCGGCCCGGCCGGTTCGACCGCCAGATCGTCGTCGCCCAGCCGGACCTGACCGGCCGGAAGGGCATCCTGCGGGTGCACGCCCGCGGCAAGCCGTTCGCGCCCGACGTCGACTTGGACATAATCGCCCGCCGGACCCCCGGTTTCACCGGCGCGGACCTCGCCAACGTGATCAACGAGGGCGCGCTGCTGACGGCGCGCGGCAACCAGACCCAGATCACGATGTACTGCCTCGAGGAGGCCATCGACCGGGTCACCGCCGGGCCGAAGCGCAAGAGCGTGCTGCTGTCGGAGAAGGAGCGGAAGATCATCGCCTACCACGAGGGCGGTCACGCCCTGGTCGGGCACGCGATGCCGAACGCGGATCCGGTACACAAGATCACGATCATCCCGCGCGGCCGGGCGCTCGGCTACACCGCGTCAGCGCCTGCCGAGGACAAGTTCCTGGTCAGCCGGGCCGAGATGATGGACCAGCTGGCGATGCTGCTTGGCGGCCGCACCGCCGAGGAGCTCGTCTTCCACGAGCCGACGACCGGGGCGGCGAACGACATCGAGAAGGCGTCGCAGATCGCCCGCGGCATGGTGACCGAGTACGGGATGAGCGAGCGGCTCGGCGCGCGCAAGTTCGGCACCGGCGACTCGGAGCCGTTCCTCGGCCGCGAGATGTCGCACGCCCGTGACTACTCGGAAGAGATCGCCTCGGCGATCGATGACGAGGTCAGGCGGCTGATCGAGGCGGCGCACGACGAGGCGTGGGATGTCCTGGTCCAGTACCGGGACGTGCTCGACAGCCTGGTGCTGCAGCTGATGGAGCACGAGACCCTGTCCAGGGTCCAGGTGCTCGAGATCTTCGGACCGGTGCAGAAGCGGCCGTCCCGCGGTTCCTACACGGGCTACGGCAAGCGGATGCCGTCCGACCGACCGCCGGTGCTGACGCCCAAGGAGCTGGCGCTGACCGCGGCCGCTGACGGCAAGGAACTGCCGGTCGGAGGGAACGGCCAGGCGCCAGGCCGCTCCTCCGGCGGGTACCCTGGCGCCGCACCCGGGTCGATCGCGGATCCGCTCGGCATGGATCCGCTTGGCGGTCCATTCGGTTCCGACGCTCGCGGCCATGGCTCGCACGGCTGGAATTCGATCGGCGATCCATTTGGTTCGGACACCCGCGACCGGGGGTCGCCGGATGACGGCCCGCGCGGCACCTCTCATTGAGCCAGCCCATCGATCTTCAGCGGATCGAACGCGCCGTCCGCGAGATCCTGCTGGCGATCGGGGAAGATCCGGGCCGGGACGGCTTGCGGGACACGCCGCAACGGGTAGCCAGGGCATACGCCGAGCAGTTCGCCGGCCTGGGCCAGCGGGCAGCCGACGTCCTCACGACCGTATTCGACGCCAACCACGACGAGATGGTGCTGGTACGCGACATCGAGATGTTCGCTACCTGTGAGCACCACCTGATTCCTTTCTTCGGGCACGCGCACCTCGGGTACATACCGAACGCGAAGGGCCAGATCACCGGCCTGTCGAAGCTGGCCAGGCTGGTGGACCTGTATGCGCGCCGTCCGCAGGTGCAGGAACGGATGACCAGCCAAATCGCTGATTCGCTGATGGAGGTTCTCGAGCCCCGTGGAGTTATCGTTGTTGTGGAGGCAGAGCACCTGTGCATGACCATGCGAGGGGTGCGCAAACCAGGAGCCAAGACCGTCACGTCCGCGGTTCGTGGTTGCTTCCGCACTTCAGATGGGACGAGGGCAGAAGCCATGAGCCTGCTTATGGCCCGCCACTAATCGGCGGGCACTGGCATTTGCCCGCACGGCGTGCCCGCTAATGACTACGCTGATCCCCCGTGAGCCGGGGCCGAACCTACACGTCGGAGATGACAGACCGCAGCGGGCCAGGACCGGCAGAGCCCGAATCCGGAAATGTGCAGCGGCCGGCTTCGCCGCCTGCCGGGCAGGCATGCGCTGATCCGTCGCGTGATGAGCAGTCCAGGTCCCGGAAGCAGGGTGCCGAGCGCACGGAGAACCCCGCGGAGCGGCCGGCCGACCGGCCCGCGCCCCAGGATCGGAACGGCGCTGATGGGAACGGCGCCGAGCGGAACGGCGCCGAGCGGAAGGGTGACCGCCGTCTTCAGCTTCGCTGGGTGCCGCTGACGGCCAGCTGGGTGGTGCTGCTGGCCGGACTCGCGTTCATCCTCGTGAGCGTCAACGCTGACCTCTACAAGCAGCTGCACGTTCACGTTCACAGCCGGCTGCACCGGCTGTCCGGGGTGGCGCCCATCACGCTGTCGCTGACCAGCAGCCTGACCAAGACCGCTCTGGTCGTCATCGGCCTGCTGCTGCTCATGCTGTCGCACGGGCTGCGGCGGCGGAAGCACCGGTCCTGGCAGGCGGTCATGACGTTGCTGATCGTCGCCGCCGTGGTCAACCTGATCCGCTTGCTCCACCATGTCACCACCAACATCGGGATCACCACGGTCCTGATCGGATTCGGGATTACCGCCATACTGGTTGGTTTCGGATGGTATTACCGTGCAGAGTTCTACGCGGTCGGCGACCCGCGCACCCGATGGCGGGCTCTCGGCGCGTTTATCGCCCTGCTCGCGGCCGACATCGCGATCGGCCTTGCCTTCATCGCGATGCGCGGCCTGGTCACGAACTACACCATCCCCGAGCGCTTCCAGGCCGTGCTCTACGGCCTGGTCGGAGCGAGCCCGCCAGTTCCCATTCATTTCGCTCAGGACATTCGCGGTGACTTCTTCGGCATCCTGACCATCACGCTTGGCGTGCTGACGCTGGTCGTCACGGCCTACCTGTTCCTGCGCCCGGCCGAGCCGATGCAGCGGCTCGGAGCGAGCGACGCGGCCGGCGTCAGGCTGCTGCTCGACCGCCATGGCGACTCCGACTCGCTGGGGTATTTCGCGCTGCGCGACGACAAGAGCATCATCTGGTCACCGACCCAGAAGTCCTGCATCGGATATCGCGTGGTGTCGGGCGTCATGCTCGCCAGCGGCGATCCGCTCGGCGATCCCGAGGCCTGGCCAGGTGCGATCCACGCATTCCTGGACGAGGCATCCAGGCATGCGTGGGTCCCGGCCGTGGTCGGCTGCAGCGAGCTCGGCGCCGAGGTGTGGTGCAGGAGCGGGGACCTGACGGCGCTCGAGCTTGGTGACGAGGCGATCGTGCAGGCGGCCGGCTTCTCGCTCCAGGGCCGCCAGATGCGCAATGTCAGGCAGATGGTGACCAGGGTCGCCCGGGCCGGCTACGCGGCCGAGGTCCGCCGCGTCGGCGACGTGCCAGCCGAGGAGCTGACGAGGCTGACCCGGCAGGCCGACTCCTGGCGCGGGAACCCGACCGAGCGCGGCTTCTCGATGGCCCTGGGCCGGATCGGCGGCGCGGGCGACGATCGCTGCGTGATCGTGACGGCCACCCAGGACGGCGTGCTACGGGCGCTCCTGCAATTCGTGCCGTGGGGCGCCGACGGCCTGTCGCTCGACCTGATGCGCAGGGACCGGTCGGCGCAGCCCGGCCTGAACGACTTCCTGATCGTCGAGGCGATCAAGGCGGCGCCAGGACTCGGGGTCAAGCGCATCTCGCTGAACTTCGCGGCCTTCAGGGCGGCGCTTGAACGCGGCGAGCGGATCGGCGCCGGGCCGATCCTCCGTGCCTGGCGCCGGGTCCTGCTCTTCATGTCGCGGTGGTTCCAGATCGAGTCGCTCTATAAGTTCAACGCCAAGTTCTGCCCCGAGTGGGTTCCCCGCTTCATGGTCTTCCCCGGGACTCGCGACGCGGTGCGGATCGGCCTGGCCGCCCTTGAGGCGGAGGCCTTCCTGGTATGGCCGACGATCGAGCTGCGCAGGATCTGGCGGAAACTGGCCAGTCCGCTGAGGTCGCGGCGGAGGAACGCGGTGCGCCAGTCCGCTGCCGTCGACTAGGCGGCAGCGCCAGCCCGACTTCGCGATGGCCCGCGCCGGCGGCATGCTTGCGGCCGCCCGCCCCGGGCGCCTTGTAGATTGGCGGCCATGACCAGTCCGGAGATGCGCCCAGCGGGGATCCCCGTCGCGGCCAGGTGCCTGGTCATGGGCGTCGTCAACGTGACTCCCGACTCGTTCTCCGATGGCGGCAAGTGGTTCTCCGCCGACGCGGCGATCGCCCACGGGCTGACCCTGTCCGGCCAGGGCGCCGACATCGTGGATGTCGGCGGCGAGTCCACCCGGCCGGGCGCGCAGCGGATCGCCGAGGACGAGGAGCTGCGCCGGGTCGGCCCGGTGGTCGCCGCGCTGGCGCAGGCCGGGGTGCTGGTCAGCGTCGACACGATGCGAGCGCCGGTGGCCGAGCTCGCCCTGAAGCGCGGCGCCAGGATGGTCAACGACGTGAGCGGCGGCCAGTCCGACCAGAGAATGGCTGGCCTGGTCGCCGAGGCACGGGTGCCGTACGTCGTGATGCACTGGCGCGGGCAAAGCGCCGGCATGCAGCGACGAGCCGTCTACCGCGATGTCGTCAGCGAGGTCCGCGATGAGCTCGCCTGCCGGGTTGGGACGCTCACCTCGGCCGGCGTGGACCCGGCGCAGCTGATCGTCGATCCTGGCCTCGGCTTCGCCAAGCTGCCCGAGCACAACTGGGCAATCCTTGCCAGGCTGCGCGAGGTTGGCTGCCTGGCCGGTCCGGAAGCGCCCTTCCCCGTCCTGGTCGGCGCGTCGAGGAAGAGCTTCATCGGCCGGCTGCTCGCCGACGATGAGGGCACGCCGCGGCCTTTCGCCGAGTGCGACGACGCCACCGTGGCGCTCACCGCGCTAGCCGCCGCGGCCGGCGCCTGGTGCGTGCGAGTGCACGCGGTGCCCGGCAACCTCGACGCGGCCCGGATCGCGGCGCGATGGCTGCAGGAGCCGGCCAGGTGACCGGCCTCGACCGGATCAGCCTGCTCGGCCTGCGCGCCTTCGGACGGCACGGGGTCCTGCCGAGCGAGCGGGCGGATGGCCAGGAGTTCGTCGCCGATGCGGTGCTCTGGCTGGACACCAGGGCGGCGGCCGCCGCCGACGACCTGGCGCTCACGGTCGACTATGGCGAGCTCGCCTCGCGGCTGGCCGAGATCATCGCCGGCCAGCCGGTGGCGCTGATCGAGACCCTGGCGGACCGGCTGGCGGCGGCCTGCCTGGCAGACGAGCGGGTTAGCCAGGCGGAGATCACCGTGCACAAGCCGAACGCGCCAATCGGTCCGCCGTTCCTGGACGTGACCCTGACGATCAGGCGGGGCAGGACGTGACGAACGCGGCTTCCGGCGGCCGGCGGGTGGTCCTCTCGCTGGGCAGCAACCTGGGCGACCGGCTGGAGAACATGCAGCGCGGGATCGACGCGCTCGCCGCCGAGCCCGGACTGGCCGATATCGCGGTCTCCAGCGTCTATCAGACCAGCCCGATCGGCGGCCCGGAGCAGCCCGACTTCCTGAACGCGGTCATGATCGCCGTCAGTGACCTGCCCAGCTTCCTGATCCTCGGCCGGTGCCTGGCCGCCGAGCGCGCCACGGGCCGGGACCGCACGGTGCGCTGGGGGCCGCGCACGCTGGACATCGACGTGATCGCCTGCGGCGACGAGGTCAGCGACAACCCGGTGCTGACCTTGCCGCATCCTCGCGCTCACGAGCGAGCCTTCGTGCTAGCACCGTGGCATGAGGTTGACCCCGGCGGGTACCTTCCCGGCGCGGGAGCGGTCGCCGACCTGCTGGCCGGCGTCGGCATGGAAGGCGTCTGGCGGCTGGCCGGAGTGCGCCTGCGGGTCGCCCGGGCCGACGCCGGCAACCAGGGGTGAGGCGATGCAGCCGACCAGACCATGGGTCCTGCTGGCCCTAGCAGCGGTCATCGCGGTACTGACCTGGCTCCTGGTCAGGGCCACCTTCTCCGATCTGCCGCCGCTGCCGTGGACGGCGGTGCCTGCGCTCGCCCTGCTGGCCGTCGGCGAGTGGCTGACCGGCCGGAACCTGCGTGAGCGCCTGTACGGCCGGCCGGGCGGCAAGCCGGTGCAGCCGCTGGCGATCCCCAGGCTGGCCGCTTTCGCCAAGGCAAGCTCGACGGCGGCGACCATCTTCGGCGGCCTGGCCACCGGCCTCGGGGTCTACGCGATCAGCTCGCTGGACAAGCCGGCCTTCCGGCATGACGCGGTCGCGGCCGGGGCCACGCTGCTCGCGGCGATCGCGCTCGCGGGCGCCGCGCTCTACCTTGAACGGTCCTGCCGCGCACCCGAGCCGCCCGAGGACGACGACCTGCCCTCGGAAAACGGCCAGCGCGGGCGCCGGCCCTGACGCCGGCGGCGCTGACTATGCTGATCACGGCCGACCGGTACCTGCGAGGACTGGATCCCGATGCGAGATGACGACCAGCTGGCGAAGGCTGGTTCCGGGCCTGCGGAACCCCAGCGTCCGGCCGGGAGCTCGCGTCCGGCCGAGCGGCCGCATCCGGCCGAGCTAGCGGTCGGCCTGGTGGGCGCTGGCCGGGCGGGCACCGCCATGGCCGTCGCGCTGGCCCGGGCCGGGCACCGGGTGGTGGCGGCCTCCGCCGTCTCTGAGGCGTCTCTAGGCCGGGTCAGCCGCAGGCTTGCCGGGACCGCGATCGCGACGCCAGAGAACGTTCTTGCCCAGGCCGATCTGGTGCTGCTGACGGTGCCCGACGACGCGCTGCCTGGCCTGGTAGCCGGCCTGGTTTCCACCGGCGCGCCGGTGGAAGGCCGGCTGCTCGTGCATGCGAGCGGCCGGCACGGGCTTGCGGTGCTTGAGCCGGCCGCCCGCCGGGGTGCGCTTCCGCTGGCGTTGCACCCGGTGATGACCTTTACCGGCCGTGACGACGACGTCGAGAAGCTGGCAGGCATCTCCTTCGGCGTCACCGCCCCTGACCAGCTCCGGCCGGTGGCGGAGGTGCTGGTGATGGAGATGGGCGGCGAGCCGGTATTCATTGCCGAGGACCGGCGCGGCACCTACCACGCCGCGCTGTCCAGTGCCGCCAACCACCTGGTCACCCTGGTGGTTCAGGCCGCCGACATGCTGCGGGAGGCAGGTGTGGCCGAGCCGTCCCGGATGCTGGGCCCGCTGCTGGCCGCCGCGCTCGAGAATGTGCTCGCGCTCGGTGACGCGGCTCTGACCGGACCGGTCGCCCGCGGCGACGCGGAGACCATCGCGGCTCACGTGGCGGCGATCACAGCCGCGGCCCCCGAGGCACTTCCGGCCTACCTGGCCCTGGCCAGGCTGACCGCGGACCGGGCGCTCGCCGCTGGCACTCTGGCGGCCCCGGACGCGCAACGGCTGCTCGGCGTCCTGTCCGGGCCGCCGGCATGATCCCGATGCTGGCCCGCACCATGGCAGGGCTGGCCGCGGCCCGCGCCTGCCTGCCGTCGCCGGTGGTCCTGGTGCCGACCATGGGCGCGCTGCACGACGGGCACCGGGCCCTGCTGCGACGGGCCATCCAGCTCGCGCGGCCGCGCGGGTCGGTGGTGGTCTCGGTGTTCGTGAACCCGCTGCAATTCGGCGCGGGTGAGGACCTGGACCGCTACCCGCGCATGCTGGAGCGCGATCTGGCGGTCTGCGGCGAGGAGGGCGCGGCCGTGGTGTTCGCGCCCGACCCGGACCAGATGTACCCGTCCGGCCAGATGATCACGGTCAGCCCCGGCGCGATGGGGCGGGTACTCGAAGGAGCGTCGCGGCCTGGGTTCTTCGACGGCGTGCTCACGGTGGTGCTGAAGCTGTGCCATCTGGTCGGCCCGCAGACGGTGGTCTTCGGTGAGAAGGATGCCCAGCAGCTGGCACTGGTCCGCAGGATGACGGCCGAGCTGAATCTCGGCGTGGAGATCGCCGCCGTGCCGACCGTCCGCGACCCGGACGGCCTGGCGACCTCGAGCAGGAACGTCTACCTGTCGGCGGCCGAACGGGTCACGGCGCTGGCGCTGCCCAGGGCACTGCGGGCCGCGCGGCAGGCGGTCGAGCACGCGGCGGGAGCCGAGCTGACAGCGGAGGACGGATCCGGCGCGGCAGGCGGACCAGCAGCGGCGCTGGCGGCCGCACGTGCCGTCCTGGACTCGGCGGCCAGCGCCGACCCGCCGCTGATGACCGACTATCTGGCGCTGGCCGACCCGGTCACGTTTGCCCAGATCGACGCCGGCTACACCGGTCAGGCCCTGCTGCTCGCCGCCGCCACCGTCGGCAAGACCCGGCTGATCGACAACGCGTCGCTGACCTTCGGCGGCCGGAGTTGATCGCCAGCGAGCCGCCTGACCCGCTGATGGCGGGCGGCGATGCGTCATGATCGCCCGGCGGCTGCTCGCGCCGGCTCCCGGCTGGACCAGGCACGCCGACGTCGTCGTGGTCGGTTCCGGTGTCGCCGGAGTGACCGTCGCGCTCGCCGCCCATCAGGCGCTGCCCAGCAGGAGCGTGCTCCTGGTCACGAAGACGGTGCTCGACGACGGGTCGACCCGCTGGGCGCAGGGTGGCATCGCCGCGGCCCTGGGTCCCGGCGACTCGCCCGAGCAGCATCTGCGCGACACCCTGACCGCCGGGGCCGGGCTGTGCGACGTCGACGCGGTCAGGGCACTGGTGACCGACGGCCCAGCCGCCGTGCGACGGCTCATCGCGCTGGGTGCCAGGTTCGACGCCGAACCCGGCGGCCCGCTGGCACTGACCAGGGAGGGCGGGCATCTGCGGCGCCGGATCGCGCACGCCGGAGGTGACGCCACCGGTGCCGAGGTCTCGCGTGCGCTGCTGCTCGCGCTCGCCGAGGCCGGCTCGGGTCCCGCGGGCGCCGGACTCGAGGTGATCGAGCACGCCATGTCGCTCGACCTGCTGCTCGCCGAGGACGGACGGGCCGCTGGGATCACCCTGCACGTGATCGGCGAGGGCCGGCGGGACGGCGTCGGCGCCGTGCGGGCACGGGCGGTGGTGCTCGCCACCGGGGGAATCGGGCAGGTCTACTCGGCGACCACCAACCCGCCGGTCTCCACCGGGGACGGCCTGGCGCTCGCGCTGCGCGGTGGCGCGCTCGCCGCCGACCTCGAATTCGTCCAGTTCCACCCGACGGTGCTCTGGCTCGGCGCGGGCGCTCGCGGGCGCCAGCCGCTGATCTCAGAGGCCGTGCGCGGCGAGGGCGCATTCCTGGTGGACGCGGCCGGCCGCAGGCTGATGACCGGCGTGCACCCGCTGGCCGACCTGGCTCCCCGCGACGTCGTCGCCAAGGCGATCATGCGCGTCATGATGGAGACGGGCGCCGATCACGTCTACCTCGACGGCCGTGAGCTCGGAGCGTCGACCTGGGAGCACCGGTTCCCGACCATCAGGGCCAGCTGCCTGGAGCACGGGATCGACCCGGTCCGCGAGCCGATCCCGGTCGTGCCCGCCGCGCACTACGCGAGCGGCGGAGTCAGGACGGACCTGTCCGGCCGGACCAGCGTGCCAGGACTCTACGCGTGCGGCGAGGCGGCCTGTACCGGCGTCCACGGCGCGAACCGGCTTGCCTCCAACTCACTGCTCGAAGGCCTGGTCTTCGCCGAGCGGATCGGCGCCGACCTGGCCGCGGGGCTGCCGCCGCCGGCCGAGCCAGCCCCCGACGACCGCGCGGCCTGGCTGCTCGACCCGGCCACCCTCGGCGAGATCCAGCAGCTGATGACCGAGCGAGCCGGAGTGCTGCGCTCCGGCCCGGGCCTGACCGCCGCCGCCGACGGGCTCCGCAAGATCGGCGAGCAATCCTCCGACCGGCCGGGAGTCGCGGCCTGGGAAGCCACCAACCTGCACCTGATCGCGTCCGCGCTGGTCACCGCCGCCGCTGCCCGGACCGAGACCAGGGGCAGTCACTGGCGAGACGACTTCCCCGAACCGTCCGATGACTGGCTCGGCCACCTGATCGTCAGCCTGGATCATCGTCGTCAGACCCTGGCAGCGCGGGGCGCCGGGACAGGCAGACAGTCCGGGCCTGTGCATAACGCACCGGCCCGGACCGCTGCCATCCCGGCACCTGATGCCGACGGGCTGGAGATGAGCTTCGTCCCGGTCTCGCGGGAGCCCGGAGGTGGGCATGACTGAGTTCGCGGGACGGACCGGCTCGGAGTGCTGCTGTTCCGGCACACGACGCCGACGGGCTGACTGCGCGGTGTCGCGGGCGCGGGAGCTGACCGGGAGCGGCCGTGACTGAGCTGAGTGCTGAGCCAGCAGCTGACTGCGACCGGGAGCCGGCGTGACTGAGCTGAGTGCTGAGCTTGGCAAGCGGCTGACTGCGGCTGGGGGCGGGCGTGACTGAGCTGAGTGCTGAGCTGAGCCAGCGGCTGGCTGCGGCTGGGCTTGATCCGGCTGAGGTGGTCAGAGTGGTCAGGATGGCGCTGGCTGAGGATCTGGGCGGCGGGCCTGACGTGACGACGGCGGCCACGATCCCGGCGGGAACGCTCGGCACAGCAGATGTGGTCTCCAGGAGCGCTGGCGTGGTCGCTGGCTTGTCTGTCGCTGAGTTGGTGTTCACCTTGGTCGGGACGGGCGATGGTGCCGCCAGCGCCGTTCAGCGCGCGGCGGCAGCCATCGTCCGTCCCGACCCCGCAGGAGCTGTTTCGCACGGAGTCAGCGTCGTACACAGAGTGCGAGACGGCGATCGGGTGGCGGCTGGGCAGGTCCTGATGACCGTCGAGGGGCCGCTGGCGGTGCTGCTGACGGCCGAGCGGACCGCGCTGAACCTGCTGTGTCACTTGTCCGGGGTGGCCACCCTGACGAGGAGGTGGGTCGATGCGGTGGCGGGGACCGGAGCCCGGATCAGGGATACCCGCAAGACGCTGCCCGGGCTGCGGGCGCTGGAGAAGTACGCGGTCCGGTGCGGAGGCGGGGTGAACCACCGGATGTCCCTGTCGGACGCGGCCCTGATCAAGGACAATCATGTGGCCGCCGCGGGCTCGGTGACCGCCGCGCTGGCGGCGGTCAGGTCGGCGGCGGTGCCTGTCGAGGTGGAGTGCGACACGCTGGCCCAGGTCGCTGAGGCCGTTGAGGCGGGCGCTGAGCTGATTCTGCTCGACAACTTCACCGTGGACCAGATGGCTCGCGCTGTGGTGCTGACGGGGCGCAGAGCGCGCCTGGAGGCCAGTGGCGGCCTGGAGCTTGGGTCGGCCGCCCGGGTGGCCGCCACCGGCGTCGACTTCCTCGCGGTCGGCGCGCTGACTCACTCGGCACCGGCCCTCGACATCGGCCTGGACCTGGTGCGGGCCGGATAGCGCTGCGGGAGGCACGATGCTGCTGACGATCGATGTCGGTAACACCAATACGGTGCTGTGCCTGTTCGAGGGCGAGGCCGTGGTCGAGCACTGGCGGATCGCCACCGACCCGGCGCGCACCGCCGACGAGCTCGCCGTCATCATGCAGGGGCTGCTGGCGCAGAGCCAGCACTGCGAGAGACCCAGCCTGGACGGCATAGCGCTCTGCTCCACGGTTCCCTCGGTGCTGCACGAGATGCGGGAGATGTTCAGCCGGTACCACAAGGACATACCGGCCGTCATCGTCGAGCCGGGGGTCAAGACCGGTGTCTCGGTGCGGATGGACAATCCGAAAGAGGTCGGCAGCGACCGGATCATGAACACGGTGGCCGCCGTCCACCTGTACGGCGGCCCGGCCATCGTGGTCGATTTCGGTACCTCGACCAACTTCGACGCCGTCAGCGCCAGGGGCGAGTTCGTCGGCGGGGCGCTCGCGCCAGGGATCGAGATCTCGGTAGACGCGCTGTCCCGGCGCGCGGCCCAGCTGCTCAAGGTGGAGCTGACCAGGCCGGGCCGGGTCATCGGCAAGAACACGGTCGAGGCGCTTCAGTCCGGGATCATCTACGGCTTCGCCGGCCAGGTCGAAGGCATCGCTTCCAGGATGGCGGTCGAGCTGTCGCCGGAAGACCCGGGCGCGGTCACCATCATCGCGACCGGCGGTCTCGCGCCGCTGGTCATCGACGAGGTCAAGCTGATCGACGCGTACGAGCCGTGGCTGACCCTGATCGGCCTGCGCCTGGTATACGAGCGCAACGTTTCCGGGTCGCCGGTAACCTCGGGGAGATGAGCGACGAGGACGCCTCCGGCCGGAGTTCCAGCCAGCAGGCCGGGATTTCGGAGCAGATGCAGGTCCGCCTCGCCAAGGCCGACCGGCTGAGAGCGGCGGGTATCGAGCCTTATCCGGTCAGTTATCCGCGCACTCACTCCATCGCCGAGATCAGGGAGCGGTTCGGGGATCTCGCCGTGGACGCGGCGACCGGCGAGCGGGTCGGCGTCACCGGGCGGGTCGTGCTCTACCGGACGGGCGGCAAGCTCTGCTTCGCCACCATCCGGGACGGCACTGGCGATATCCAGGTCATGATCTCGCTGGACCGGACCGGGCAGAGCTCGCTGGCCGCGTGGAAGGCCGACGTCGATCTCGGCGACCACATCGGAGTTACCGGGGAGGTCATCACGTCGCGCAGCGGGGAGCTGTCCGTGCTGGCCGACTCGTTCGCGATCACGGCGAAGTCGCTGCGGCCGCTGCCAGACAAGCACGCCGGGCTGACCGACCCGGAATCGCGGGTCCGCCTGCGTTACGTCGACCTGATCGTCAATCCGGCCGCCAGGCAGACAGCCAGGCTCCGGGCCGCCGTCACCCGCGCGCTCCGTGAGGAACTGCACGAGCAAGGCTTCCTCGAGGCCGAGACGCCGGTTCTACAGACTCTGCACGGCGGCGCCAACGCCCGGCCGTTCGTGACCCGCAGCAACGCCTACGACATGACCGTGTACCTGCGGATCGCCCTTGAGCTCTACCTGAAGCGCCTGCTAGTCGGCGGCCTGGAGAAGGTCTACGAGATCGGCAGGAACTTCAGGAACGAAGGTGCGGACGCGACCCACAACCCCGAGTTCACCATGCTCGAGGCCTACGAGTCGTACGGCGATTACGGCACCATCGCGACCCTGACTCGCGACCTGATCTTGCGGGCCGCGCGGGACGGGCTCGGAGGCACGGTGGTGCGGCGGCCGGATGGGTCGGAATACGACATCGGCGTGCCCTGGCGGTCGGTGACCGTGCACGGGGCGATCTCCGAGGCGCTCGGCGAGGAGGTAACCCCCGACACCCAGCAGGACCAGCTGCGCAAGCTGGCCGGCCACGCGAACGTGCCGCTAGAACCGGCCTGGAACGCAGGCAAGGTGCTGCTCGAGCTCTATGAGCACCTGGTCGAGGTCCGGACCGTGCTCCCGACCTTCTACCGGGACTTCCCGGTCGAGGTTGCCCCGCTGACCAGGGCGCACCGCGATGACCCGAGGCTGGCGGAGAAATGGGACCTGGTGGCCTTCGGCGCCGAGATCGGCACCGGCTACTCGGAACTGGCTGACCCGGTCGAGCAGCGGGCCAGGCTCACCGCCCAGTCACTGCTCGCGGCCGGCGGCGATCCCGAGGCCATGCAGCTGGACGAGGACTTCCTCCGGGCGCTGGAGTACGGCATGCCCCCGAGCGGCGGCATGGGCATGGGGGTAGACCGGCTGCTGATCATGCTGACCGGCCTGCCGGTCCGCGAGACGGTCCTGTTCCCTCTGGTGAAGCCGGTCTGATCAGGCGATCCTGACGGCCCCGACATAGGCGCCCCAGAAGACCGCATGGACTCCGACTGGTATGCCGTAGGTGGGCGCATCGACCATCAGGCCGTTGCCCAGGTAGATTCCGACGTGACCGATGTCAGGGAAGAAGAAGACCAGGTCCCCTGGCTGGAGCTGGGCACGTGAGACGTGCACTCCCGAGTTCCACAGGTCGCCGGTGTAGTGCGGCAGGCTGATCCCGATCTGGGCGTATGCCCAGACGACCAGGCCAGAGCAGTCGAACGAGGTCGGGCCGGCCGCCCCCCAGACGTACGGGTAGCCGACCCTGGTCAGCGCCTCGCGCAGGGCCTGAACGCCGACGGAGCGGCCGTTGACGGCGATCGGCGGATACTTGCCGGTCTTCCTGAAGATGACCATTGCCTGGCTGAAGGCCGCGCTGTTGAGTATGTTCTCCTTGGCCTGGATCTTGGCCACCTTGCGCTGCATCGCCGCCGCGACGGCCGCGGCCTGCCTCGCCTCCTGAGCGGCGGTCAGCCTGGCCCGCTGCGCGGCCGCCTTGGCGGTGGCCACGAGGTTGATCTTGTCGCCGTTCTCCTGCTGGAGCTGCGTCAGGATCGACGCCCGGTTCAGCATCGCCTGCGGATTGCTGGTCTGGAGCAGCTGCAATGCCGGGTTGATGCCGCCGGTCATGTAGCCCGCCGCGGCGATCTGCGCGATCGCCGCCTGGTCAACCGCGAGCAGTCGCTCGTCTCTGAGCACCGTCATCTTGGCGATCTTGACCTGCGCCAGCGCCTCGGCGTACTGGATCCGCAGGGCATCGTACTGCTGGCCGAGGTCGTCGATCTGAGACGACAGCTTGGCGGCGCTCGCCAGGAGCTCCTTAAGCGTCGGCGCGGGGCCGCCGGGTGCGGCACCCGCCGCCGAGACCGGGAGGGCCATTCCAGCTACCGCGGCGACGCTGATCAGGGTCACGAGGCGGCTGATGGCCCAGCGAGACCGGGGCTTTCCGCGGGCCGCCCTGGCCCGGCGCCTAGGGTTCCGGCCGGCAGGCGAGTGCTCCAAGGTGCGTGGTCCTTTCCTGGGTCGGCAGACCCTGGCTGGCAAGGCATGCCAACGAGAACTCAGGTCAGCGATGGACATTAATCGATGGAACTGCGTACCGTACCGCTGATGCCAAAAATCGCCTGCCGGGCACTGCGAGCAGAGCCATGATTTCGCCGCCTCCAGCGCTGCGTCCCATGCGGACCATCGTGCTCTGATGCCTCTTCCAGGACCGGTATTCGTGGCATCTCCCCAGGTCAGAGTGCGTGTCGCGGGTTGTCGATGCGGTCTGTGATCTGGGCGTGATGTGCCTGAACCGAACGCTGGCCGCATCTGTGAGCAATACGTGCTCAGGGTGTAACACTGAGTGGCAGGAAAGCCTGCCGCGCTTGCGTGCGTGCCGCCGGGCGAATCTATCCTCCTGGCGCAGGCCGGTAACGCGTTGTCGCAGGACTAATTACGAATCGTGAGCACGCAATGACCAGTGCCGATTGGCCGCGTCATGATCCTCGGAGCCCTGGCGGGCCAGGAGGGCCTGGCTGGCAGGGCGCCAGAAATGTATAGACTGATTGTTGACGGCACAGTGTGGTGCCGTGTGCCCGGTTGGCCGGGCCGGCTGGGCGGTGGTCACTCCCGAAACAGTCTTCGGCTGTTCGGGCAGACCGAAATAATGGCCGACCGGGCCAGAGCCCGTTCGGCAGCGCCGTACAAATATATTTAGCTGCCGCATTCTTGCCGACTGCGACGCAGTTCCTTGCATGCTGGCCGATTCTGAGTTCACCCGGCCGCCCAGGGCGGTGTCCGCTTGCGGTGATCCGGAGCCAGTCGCAGCATTACGGACGATGTCGTAGCCCGTTTCCGAGTGTCGTCGATATCAGGCAGGGGACCCGTGCCGGTGCGATATCAGGCAGCGAGCGCGGGCGATATGCGGCGGAACCCGGGCCGGTCGATGGCTGGTGCGCCATCCTCGGGAGCGATATCAGGCGGCGCATCTTCGCGCGGCGGCGGCCGAGCAGGACTCCCGAGTGACCGCGGGGTGCTAGCGACGTGGCAGGGGCCGATACTCACCAGGCGGCGGGGCAGGACCGGCGGGCTGATGGCGGATGGATGCGGCCGCGGGTTAGACGGTGATGGCGTTGATAGTTAGCGGGAGCCACCGGGCGACAGCGGCAGGACGCTTGCTGAGGGATTCCCGATCGTGGTCCTTCCGTGCCGATCCCGACCAGCGCCCGGCAGAGCGTTTTCACCCCGCTGACCAGCGCCAGGCGTTATCCGCTGGCGAGCCGGCGAGGGCAGCAAGGCCGCCAGGCCAGAGGCGCGCCGCCAGGCCGAATATCCGCTCAGCGGATCCGCGGCGGTTCGTCGCCGGGCCGAGGGTGCCTTCGCCCGGCGGCCTTGGCCGCGCCCAGTCCGGCTGCGTACGAGATAATGACTGACCAGGGCGCCCACGGCCGACGCCGCGATCACCGGCAGGTCGGCCGGGGTGACCGGCTGGCGGCCGGCTGGCGGCCGCGAATACCGATGCCGCCGCGGACGCCGAGACGACAGGGAGGCGACCGGTGCTGAACGACCTGGCCGCTTTGACGCCTCCGCTATTGGTCTGCGCTGCCTTCCTGGTCGCTGTGGGCGCATTCCTCAGGCATGAGATGCGTCAAGCTGACAGTCAGCCTGAGGATGAGTCGGCGGATGTTTCCACGGCAAGCCGGAATCCCGGTGCCCCAGGCAATCAGGATGGCCCGAGCGGGACTGTGCCCGGCCGCGATGCGGCACGCTCTGACGGTCCGGATGGCATGGGCCGCGCATCCGGCGGCTGATAGATGTGATTACGCAGCGTTACTGCGAGTAATCGATTAGTCTCAATCAGTACTTGCACAACTGCCTCGGTGTTTCGACGCGCCGAGAATTGTCAACCACGAGGTTGCTGGTATAGGTTATGCTACTTAAATAGGCATGCGGTTACGGAAAGGTCCAGTCATCATGGCTCAGAAGACAGTAGTGACAGTCGTCTGCGATCTTCCTCACGATGGTGAGATCGAAGGAACAGAGTCTGTTTCGTTCGCCTTTGACGGCAACGCGTACGAGATCGATCTGTGCGAGCCGCACAGCAAGGAGCTCCGCGAGAAGATCGGCGCATTTGCGGATCACGCCCGCCGGGCGAGCGCTGGCGGCCGGCGGCGCAAAGCACGCACTGGCCCGGGTCGGGAACGCAGTTCTGAGATCAGGGAGTGGGCGCGCCAGCGCGGGCACAAAGTCAGCGAGCGCGGCCGGATTCCGGCCAGCATCATCGCCGAGTACGAAGCCGCGCACTAGCCACGCTCGGAAAGCTATCCGCGGGCACGCGCAGCGCCCAGCGGCATGATCGGCCAGGCAGCGAAGCGGCCGATGGCACACTATAAGGTGCTCACTTGGTGTGCTGTCGGCCGCTGTGCGTTCGCTAGGGGCGTACCAGGGAACACTGTCCGCTTGCCGCGGGTTGGATGGGATGAACGCCCGGCTGGCGGGGAACGTTCTTGGTGAGGTGCGACGCATCGCACGCGGACGCCTGCCCGGCACGCGGGTAGCATGCGGTAAGGGACGGGAGACATCCTGGGCGTCGTCCCCGCCGCTTGGTGAGGAGCGACGAGATGTTCGAGAGGTTTACCGACCGGGCGCGGCGGGTTGTGGTCCTGGCTCAGGAAGAGGCCCGGATGCTGAACCACAA
>Ga0209415_10005986_pt1 | contig 21744 bp, 14 predicted proteins | sample PeaSoiSIISIP2007_FD_187696 | JGI IMG/M metagenome (GOLD analysis project Ga0209415, IMG submission 187696) | Peat soil microbial communities from Weissenstadt, Germany - SII-SIP-2007 (SPAdes) (version 2) | ecosystem: Environmental > Terrestrial > Soil > Wetlands > Peat | place: Germany... | reverse complement strand
AGGCAATGCCGGCAGGTTTACAGCCTGCTCCCTTTGGCCACTCGGGCACCGACCCGCGGGGCGAGACGATACCGCGGCGGAAGCCTCGAGAGGAGCCCCGCCTCCTCCGTGGGCAGCCGGTGGACCCCACTGACTATGGTGACCCGCATGCCGACGTTCGACGTCGTCTCCGAGGTTGACATGCAGGAGGTCCGCAACGCGGTGGATCAGGCCAACCGCGAGGCGGGGACCAGGTTCGACTTCAAGGGAACGGACTCCGAGATCGACCTGGGCGACAATGAACTCGTCCTGCGGTCCTCGACGGAGGACAGACTGCGGGCCCTTCATCAGGTCCTCGAAGAGAAACTCGTCCGGCGCCAAGTGTCGTTGAAGGCACTCGAGGCGGGCAAGATCGAAGAGGCGGCCAAGGGATCGGTACGCCAGAAGATCTCCATCCACGCAGGGGTCTCCTCGGATCACGCCAGGAAGATCAACAAGTTCATCAAGGACCACGCGGCCAAGGGCGTGTCCTCGCAGACGCAGGGTGATCAACTCCGGGTGTCGGGGAAGAAACGCGACGACCTGCAGGCGGTCATCAAGGCCCTCAAGGAGGAGGACTTCGGGATCCCCCTTCAGTTCACGAACTTCAGGGACTGAGCGACGGTCGGCTGACCGGACCGGTCTCCACCAGTTCGGAATTCTCGTCACTCACCGAATCCCGGTGCATCGAGGAACCGTGGCCGACCGGCACCAGTTTGAAAAGCCGGTTGAAGGCCAGGAATTTCACCACCCATAAGATCCCGAAGGCCAGGAAGTTGGCCCCCAAGACGAGCACAGTCCGGGCCAAGTGGTCATGCTCGAAGTGCTCAATGCCCACGTGGCGGGCGCCGGACTCAGTGGCGATCGACAGCAGAATGCCGGCGATCGAGAGTGTCCAGAACGGTATGACCTCGCGCCTCACGTGCGAGCGCCCCGTCTTCCCCCAGGCCCATGAACGATTCAGGTAGTAGGAGGGCACCGTGGCCATCAAGTTGCCGAACAGCGCGCTCGGAACCTCCGACCACACACGGAAGACCCCGTAGACCAAGAGCAGAACGACGGTGGACACCGCGGTGGAGATGACCGACACCATCGAGTACCGGAACATCTTCTTACCGCTGGGGGTGTTGTAGTAGCGCCAGAGGCGCACCATGACGCCGCGCATTCCGGTCAATCTACTCCGGTCGACTCACCGGAGATATTCACAGTCAGGCGGGAACGACAACGGCGTTATTCCGGGCTACGGCGCCCAACCAGGATGCGCTCGGCTTCGGACGTCGCTCGAGGCTCCGGCGATCGACCGCTACCAGACCGAACGTCGGCGCATAGCCGAGCACCCACTCGAAGTTGTCGAGCAGGCTCCAGTACACGTAGCCACGGACATCGATGTCGTCATCGAGACAGCGCCTCACGCCAGCCAGGGCGTCGGTGACGAAGGCGATCCGCTCCGTATCGGTAGCCGTGCCGATCCCGTTCTCGGTGACGAGGAGCGGTGTCCCCCCGGTGACGTCCCAGGCCCGCCTGATGACCGCCTCGAGCGCTTCCGGCCAGTACTCGTAACCCATCTGGGTCAGGGCGACACCCTCCTCGGCCGGCAAGGCACCGTGGGGTCCGACCCGCATCCGGGAGTAGCACTGGACGCCGACGAAATCGTCGCCCGCGGTGGCGTCGAGGAACACGTCCTCCATCGACCGGCGGATGTGGTCACGTCGCGCCTCACCACCGTCGACCGCCTGGTAGTCGGTCATGGACAGGGTGAGCCCGACGGGGAATTCCCCCCGACCGGAGCGCAACGCGTCAGCGGCCAACCGGTGTCCTCGACAGAGAGCGGCGTTGACCGTCCGTCTCTGTTCCGCGTCGTGGACGCCCGGCGGGAAGACCCCCACCAGATAGCCCATGTAGGCCACGATGTTGGGCTCATTGATCGTGCACCCCCAGCCGATCAGGTCGCCCAGGTGGGCGACGGCGCGCTCGCAGAAGCGGGCGAATCGCTCCGGCGCGTCCGGCGCCTCCCATCCCCCACGCCGGGTCAGCCAGGTGGGATTGGTGAAATGGTGGAAGGTGACCAGGGGTACGAGCCCGAGCTCGCGTGCCGCGACGCACTGGCGCCGGTAATGGTCGAGGGCGGCGAGGGACCACTCGTCCTGCTCCGGCTCGATCCGGCTCCATTCGATCGAGAACCGGTAACCGCCGAATCCAAGCGAGGCCAGGAGCTCGAGATCCTCCGGCCACCGGTGCCACGAGTCGCATGCGTCTCCGCTCGGTTCCGTGCAGGGTGTCCCGGGGGCGTGCTCGAACGCCCACCAATCGTTGTTGACGTTGCCACCCTCCACCTGATGGGCGGCCGAGGCCGCCCCCCAGAGAAACCCGTCGGGAAAGGTGATCGTCGCCATGGGGCACACGGTAGTGGGGCCCTTGACCAAGGTCTTCCCAACGGGTCCGACGTCGATCTCGCCCCGATGACCCGAGCGCTGTCAGGATGTGGGTGTGAGCGACGCCCTGGACTTCCTCGTCAAACTGCTCGACATCGAACCCATAGAGGTCAACATCTTCCGCGGTGTGAGTCCCGACGAGCACCGTCAGCGCGTCTTCGGTGGCCAGGTTGCCGCCCAGGCGCTCATGGCGGCGGGACGAACGGTCGAACGGGGACGCGTGCATTCGCTGCACGCATACTTCCTTCGACCCGGTGATCCGAACGTTCCCATCCTCTACGAGGTGGATCGCATCCGTGACGGGCGGTCGTTCACGACTCGTCGGGTGGTGGCCATTCAACACGGCCAGGCCATCTTCAACATGTCTGCCTCGTTTCAGGTCGACGAGGACGGTGCCTTCGATCATCAGGTGGCCATGCCCGATGTCCCCGGGCCCGAGTCGCTACCCAGCCTGCGAGACCGCCTGGAGCCGCTACGGGATCAGCTGGCCGACTGGTTCGCCCGGCCGCATCCGATCGACCAGCGCCACGTAGGGGAGTTGCCGTGGATGCAGCACGAAAGCCGCGATCCCATCCAGAGGCTGTGGATTCGGGCCGACGGCACCTTGGGCGACGACCCTCTACTCCACGCGTGTATCGCCACCTACGCCTCGGATATGTCGCTGTTCGACACGATGCTCGCCCCCCACGAGGTCCGGTGGGATGACGCCGAATTCATGGGTGCCAGCCTCGACCACTGCATGTGGTTCCACCGGCCCTTCCGGGCCGACGAATGGCTCCTCTACGACATGGACAGTCCCAACGCCTACGGCGCACGCGGCTTGGCTCGCGGCTTTCTGTTCACACGCGACGGCACCCTGGTCGTGTCGATGACCCAGGAGGGTCTGATGCGCCTCGTTCCCCGACCAGCCTCCTGAGCAGGGTCAGCGTCTGTCGATGGGAACGTAGGGCCGCTGCTCGGGACCGCTGTACAACTGGCGGGGCCGGGCGATCTTGGAGTCCTGGTCGAGAAGCTCCTGCCAGTGGGCCAGCCAACCAGCCGTCCGGGGAATGGCGAAGAGGACGGGGAACATCTCAAGGGGAAAGCCCATCGCCTGGTAGATGAGACCCGAGTAGAAATCGACATTGGGATAGAGACGGCGCGAGGTGAAGTACTCGTCAGAGAGCGCTATCTCTTCCAGCTTGAGCGCGATGTCGAGGAGGGGATTCTTCCCGGTGACGGTGAAGACCTCGTCGGCCGTGCGCTTGATGATCTTGGCCCTCGGGTCGTAGCTCTTGTAGACGCGATGACCGAATCCCTGCAGTCGACCTCCCGTACCCTGCTTGACCGAGTCAACGAAATCGGGAACGTTCTCGATCGACCCGATCTCGGTCAACATCCTGATCACGGCCTCATTAGCGCCGCCGTGGCGCGGTCCGTAGAGCGCCGCGCAGGCGGCTGCGCAGCAGGAGTAAGGGTCGGCATGCGACGACCCCACCACCCGCATCGCCGTCGTGGAGCAATTCTGCTCGTGGTCGGCATGGAGAATGAACAGGATGTCGAGAGCACGCGTCAGGACGGGATTGGCGTCGAAGCGCGGCTCGGCCACCTTCCACATCATCGACAGGAAGTTGGAGCAGAAGTCCAGGGAATTGTCCGGGTAGACGAAGGGCATGCCGACGCTGAACCGGTGGGCGGCAGCGGCCAGGGTGGGCATCTTGGCGATCAGTCGGGTGATCTGCTTGTGACGCGACTCGGGATCGAAGATCTCCTTGGCGTCGAGGTAGAAGGTGGACAACGCCGCCACCGCCGATACCAGCATCCCCATGGGGTGGGCGTCGTAGTGGAACCCCTCGAGGAATCTCTTGCGCACGTTCTCGTGGATGAACGTATGCATCGTGATCTCGTTGTGCCACTCGGCGAACTGCGACGGTGTGGGCAGTTCACCGTGCAACAAGAGGTACGCGACCTCGAGGTACGTCGAATGCTCGGCGAGCTCCTCGATGGGGTACCCGCGGTATCGCAAGACCCCCTCGTCACCATCGAGATAGGTGATGGTGCTCTCGCACGCGGCCGTGGAGACGAAGCCCGGATCGTAGAACCAGATCCCGGGGAGGAGCTTCGACCATTCGCTGGCCGCCACCCCTCCGCGGTCGATCGGAATCTCGAGCTGGTTCCCCGTCCGGTTGTCGATGATGGTGATGCTCTCTGCCACGACGCTCGGAACCTCCTGTGATGTCCCCGACTCGATCCTAGGGCTCCGCCCGTCGATTGGTCATCCCGGGAGCGACGAATTACGGGGGCGCACCGTCGTGGACGTCGTCTTGACGGTTGTGGTCGTCGTCGTTGTGGGCGACGGTGGGACAACGGACACCCTCACGGGCACGGAAATCGACGTCGTCACTCCCGCCTCGGACGTGGCCGTGAGCTCAAGGACGTACGATCGTCCTGGTCGAACCGACAGGACGGGGGGCGAGAGGGCCACCGAATCGCCGGCGCCGATGTTCGTCCTGGCCCGGACCGTTGTCGGAGTCTGAGCCGTGCCCTGGGGCATCGCGGTCACGACCAGGACCACCCCCGCCTCGTCGACGTTGCCCCGGTTCGCCAACACGACCCACACCTGCAGAGTCGACGTCGGCGGGAGCACACTGACACCGGACACCCCCGGCACTCCGACGGGATCGGTCGAGACGGCAAAGAGCCCTAGGCGACGTGCGGGCGCCAGCGACGGAGAGCTCTCCACGGCGGCGACGAGCTGACCCACGGCGACCTCCCCCCAGGCGGCCGGGTGGGTCACCCATACGGAGGTGGGAAGCCGGGCCGACCCCGCCGCCCGGCGAAGCGACCGGCGACAGGCCGCCCACGACGCATCGGCCGACTCGAGCACGTCGCCGGAACTGGTCAGTACACGGGCGGCCGCAGCCTCGTCGCCGCCACCGAGACCGCGCTGTCCTCCGAGAAGGCCTTCGAGCGCAGCCCGAACCCGGGCCATGGCCCGTTGGCGACCCTGCATGGCCATCCCGCAGAGGGCGGCGGCGTCGCCTTGCGGCTCCGGAGGAGCGAGCACCGAGAACTGCCGGTCATCTTCGCTGGTGGCGGTTGCGATGGATGCCAGGTCAGAGAAGAAGGTCGTCCGATCCAATGAAGGACCATCTGTCAGAAGAGTGTTGAGCGAAGAGCCCGAAGCGTTCGACTGCGCCACGATCGGCGCGGCCAGAGCGGCGAAACTGCGATCGACCGTCCGTCGGTCCGGTCCCGAAGCCCGTCCGATCTGAGCGATGGCACCAGTGGCGAGAACCACGACCACCGCCACGGCGATCAAGGGGGCGACCACCCGGGCCACCCCTCGTCCCACGCCGCGTCGCCGACGGAGCCGGCGTCGTTCCCCGACCACCTCGAGGACCCTAATGGTCCTGGTACCGGGGGCCGTGGTCGATCACTGGGGGCGGGGGTACCGCCAACGTGATCCAGGCACCCTGCGTCCATCCACCGATCCGGCGGGCCTGGGCTACCGACTCGCCTCGGGCGGTCCGTGGCGGCTCCGCCCCTTTGGGACCCGGTACTGCGAGCCAGGGACCCTGAGCCAGGCGGCGGTGATCAGCTGGAACTCATATCGGCGGTGGAGCGCAACGAGCTCGCCGTGCTCCGCCACTGCACGGTGGGTCGGATGACCTCGGGGTCGACCCGGTCGCGGTGTCGGTCGACCACGGCCAGGAGCGAACGGATCGTCGCCGGCTCCACCAGGTGGGGGACGAGGCCGAGATCGAGCAACTTCGTATGGGCCGCCCGGTAGTAGTGCTCCTCCTTCTCCACCCTCGGGTCCTCGACGTGCTCGATGCGGGACGCTCCGGGATAGTTCTCAGCCACCATCTCGGCCATCTGGAGTACAGAGAAGGACTCGGTGAATTGATTGAAGACTCGGAACTCGCCTTCGTCGGCCGGGTTCATGAGCGCCAACTCGACGCAGGCCAGCGTGTCGCGGATGTCGAGCATCCCTCGCGTCTGACCACCCTTGCCGTAGACGGTCAGCGGATGACCTACCACGGCCTGGACGCAGAAACGGTTGAGAACGGTGCCGAAGATGCCGTCGTAGTCGAAGCGCGTGGCCAGATCCGGGTGGAGGTCGGTCTCACCGGTCTCCTGGCCGTAGACGATCCCCTGATTCAGGTCCGTGGCCCGCAGTCCCCAGATCCGGCAGGCGAACTGGATGTTGTGGCTGTCATGGACCTTCGACAGGTGGTAGAAGGATCCTGGCTGCTTCGGGTAGGGCAGCGTGTCGGTCCGACCCTTGTGGGTGATCTCGATGAACCCCTCTTCGATGTCGATGTTGGGGGTGCCGTACTCACCCATCGTGCCCAACTTGACCAGATGGATCGACGGATCGCGCTCGGCGATTGCGTACAGCAGGTTGAGTGTGCCCACGACGTTGTTCACCTGGGTGTACACGGCGTGCTGACGGTCGATCATGGAGTACGGCGCCGATCGCTGCTCGGCGAAGTGCACGATTCCTTCGGGCTCGAATTGAGCCAAGGTCTTGTCCACGAAGACCGGATCGGTCAGATCACCGACAAAGGTCTCCAGCCTGAGCCCCGACACCTCTTCCCAGATCCTCACCCGATGCTGAAGCTGGCTGATGGGAACGAGACTGTCGACTCCCATCTCATGGTCGTACTGACGGCGAACGAAATTGTCGACCACACCCACGTCGTGCCCACGACGCGACAGGTGCAACGCCGTCGGCCACCCCAGGTACCCGTCACCACCGAGCACGAGGATCCTCAACCGTGCCACCTCCTCTGGCCGCTCCTGTAGGCCGTGCCACCCGACTGCCTGTCCCGAACCGGAGCGTCTCGCCCGGGACCCCGCTGCGGCGGACGGTCAATCCCGCGTCCCGTCCGGACCCTAGGATTCCCGATCAAGCTGGGAGGAGGCTGGGAACGATTGCAAAACGCCCTGTGAACTCCGAGAACGGTCCGTAAAGTCAGGGCTCATCCCATCGATGCGGGCCCGTCGCCTGCCTAGCCGTGTTCCGCCTCCCGCCTGTTCCCACGAAAGGGACGGTTCGTGCCGAAATACCTGTCGAGCCATACACGAGGTCTGTTGGCCCAGCCTCGCCCGCACGCACTGACCCTGTCAGTCGCCCACAGCGCCGTCCACCACCCGATCAGCATGTTCCAGGCGGTGGTCATGGGCGTCCTGCAGGGTGTGAGCGAGCTCTTCCCTATTTCGAGTCTGGGCCACACCGTCCTGTTCCCCACTCTCTTCGGCTGGCACTCGGTGGTGACGGCTCAGTCGGACCCCGAGTCGTTCTGGTTGGCCTTCGTCGTGATGCTCCACGTCGGGAGCGCGGTGGGTCTTCTGATCTACTTCTGGCGCGATTGGGTAGCGATCATCAGCGCCTGGTTCCACACACTCGTGACCCGCCGAGTCGAAACCCCCGTCGAACGACTGGCGTGGCTCATCGTTCTTGCTTCGATCCCGGCCGGAGTCATCGGGATCGCCCTCGAGCATCCCCTACGGGTGGCGCTGGCCAAGCCCACGTCGGCGGCGTTCTTCCTCATGCTGAACGGCGTCATCCTTCTGGCCGCCGAGCGGCTGCGCCGGCGGACCGACGTCCGTGTCCTCGCCGTCCGGGAGGGGGCGAAGAAAGACGGTGGTCGGAAGCTTGAAACCCTCGACTACAAAGAAGCACTCGTCGTCGGTGTCGCCCAGTCGTCCGCCTTGATCGCCGGCATCAGCCGGGACGGCGTCTGTATGACGGCGGGACTCGTCCGCGGACTCGATCACGAGGACTCGGCCCGCTTCGCCTTCCTCCTGGCCACGCCGATCATCCTGGCGGCCGGGATCTTCAAGGTCTCGGATCTCACCGGGTCTCTGGGCGACGGGGTGCGCGTGCAGGCGCTGGTCGCCGCCCTGTGCGCCGCCCTCACGGCCATCGTCACCGTGCGATTTCTGGTCCGCTATTTCAGGACCCGGACCCTCACCCCATTCGGCCTCTACTGCCTGGCCTTCGGCGCCGCCATGGCCATCTACACGATCGTGGACTGACCGCGCCCGTCGAACAAAGTCCGCAGGAGTGAGGGTCCCGACAACACAGTCGTCGCGTACAGTGAAATGCGCTCCCAATCAGGCGGCGGCGCCATCCGGCCGAGCACGGGCCGGGACGAAAGGGTCGGTCGTGGGGGGTCGAGGACACGACAGCAGCAACGCCAACGGCCATCCGGCCGCAGTGGGCGAAACAGCGACACCTCTCCCGGCGGCGGAACTCGATGTCACCGTGGTGATGCCGTACTACAACCCCGGAGACCGCCTGCGCGCCACCGTTGAGCGAGCGGTCGAGGTCCTTCGAGCCTCGGGAGCGTCCTTCGAGGTCGTCACCGTGTCCGATGGTTCCACCGACGGCAGCGAGAGGACGCTCGAGGACCTCGCACCCGACGTCGTGACGCGCGTCGTTCTGCCTACGCGTGGCGGGAAGGGCCAAGCCGTGCGTGCCGGTCTCGAGCGCGGACGGGGCCGGTACCTCGGATTCATCGACGCCGATGGCGACGTGCCCCCGGAGTTGCTCGGGGACTTCGTCGACGTCGTGCGGGCCGAGAGCCCCGACATCGTCCTCGGAAGCAAGCGGCACCCGGCCTCCCAGGTCGTCTACCCCTTGGCTCGCCGTCTGTATTCGTGGGGTTACCAACAGCTGGTCCGGCTCTTGTTCCATCTCGACGTCCGTGACACCCAGGCGGGGATCAAACTGGTCCGGCGCGACGTCCTCATCGACGTTCTGCCGTCGATGGTCGAGCAGGGCTACGCCTTCGACCTCGAGCTCCTGGTGGTGGCCCGCTTCCTCGGCTACCGCCACCTGGTGGAGGCGCCGGTGCGGATCGGTCGCCGATTCACCAGCACGGTATCGCCCAAGGTGGTGGCGGAGATGCTCCGCGACACCATGGCCATATGGTGGCGACTGCGCGTCCAGCACGGCTACGGCGCCCGAGACCACCGGCCGCCGTCGCCCAGCGGCACCCGTACCGGAGGCGTGACGACTGATCGTGGTCGGCCGGCCTCCTGACCGGCATCGGTGCCACAACGGGGCCATAGCATGCGCGAGTGATGCACGGCCCTACTCCCACCGACGCCACCGACACGGCGCTCGAGGGTTTGGGCCGGGAGATCGAGCGGACGAAGGGGACCGACCCCCTGGCACCGGTGACCGTGGTGGCACCCTCGGGTTTCGCCGCCGTGTTCGTCCGCCGTGTCCTCGGCATCGGCGTGGGATTCGGTGGGCGCCCGGGGTGGGCCAACATCAACTGCACGACGGTTCCCGCTCTGCAGCACATGCTCGGGGGTCCACCGCTCGCCGCTCGGGGTCTGCGCCTGGCCCCACCTGCGATCGATCTCGAGGTCATCGGGACACGGGCGCGATCGGCGCAGGGATGGCTGGGAGAATTCGCCTCCCACCCGTCGGCTCCGGTCGAGCTCCAGCGCGCTCTGGTCGAACTGCGCCGGTGCCCGGCGGCGACCCTCGACGCCATCAGCCGTGGTCACGGCCGGGGGGCTGACCTCGTCGGCCTGCTCCTCAGCGTCCGCCGGAACCTGCACCAGTGCGGACTGGCCGATGTCGCCGACATCGCCGACGAGGCTGTGACCGCCGCCCGACTCGGCTCGTCATCGGTGCGGAGGCTCGGTCCTCTCGTGACCTGGCAGCTCGGCGCGGCCGGCCCGACCGAGCGTGCCCTCCTCCGCCTTCTGGGGGCCCGGGCCCCCGACGAGGTGTCACCGGCACACCAGGGCGGCGCATTCACCGAGGTCCGGGCCTGCTGCGACCCCGACGAAGAGGCACGGAGCATCGTCCGATCCGTCATGGCCGCCGCCGAGGTCGGAGTACCACTGTGGCAACAGGCCGTCTTCCACCCCCCGGGGCCCACCTATGCCCGCATCCTGCACCAGCACCTGACCGCGGCGGGAGTGGCCACCAACGGGCCCGACCTGCGCCGTCTCCACCGCTCCGTCTCGGGTCGTGCGCTGCTCGGTCTGCTCGATCTGGCGGGCGGCGATTGGCCCCGGGACCGGGTCCTCGGTTGGCTCGCGGCCGCACCCATCACCATCGGGCCGGGCGGACGCCCGGTCCCCGCCAGCCGGTGGGACCTCGTATCCGCCGATGCCGGAGTCGTGCGCGGAGCACGGCAGTGGCAGGCGAGGCTCCGACGACTGGCCGACCAGGGAGGCCCGGGGGCAGACGAAGCGGCGGACCTGGCCGCCTTCATGGACGACCTCCTGTCCCGGGCGGTGCCGCCGGGCACCTCCTGGGAGGCGCTCAGCTCGTGGGCGATCGGCCTGCTCGACCACTATCTGAGCCCTGCCAGCGACGGACCGCCGTGGCCGGCTCACGAAAAAGCGGCGGCCCACCAGGTCCGAAGTGTCGTGTCCGCTCTGCGGGACCTCGACCGGGTCTCAGGAGGTGCCGATCTGACGTCGTTCCGGCACGCGGTGCGCACGCAACTCGAGAGGACCGTCCTCGACGCCGACGAGCTCTCCGACTGTGGCTTCGGGGACGGGGTCTTCCTGGCGCCCTACAGCGGCGCCCGCGGCCTGCGGTTCGACACCGTTGCCGTCGCCGGACTGGCCGATGCGCTGGTGCCCGGCGGCGACGGTGACGTCGATCTTCTCGGCGATGACGTCCGCCGGTCGGACCCCACCGGGGCCCTGCCCACCCGCCAGAAACGCCAGGACGCCGTGCGCGAAGACCTGTTGTGTGCCGTCGCCGCCGGCTTCCGTGAACGCATCGGCACCCTTCCTCGCACTGACGCCCGCACGGGACGCGCCCATGTCCCATCGCGCTGGTTGGCGGATCTGGTGGACACCGGGACGCGCCGACGGGGGGTCGACTCCTTCGCGGCGGGCCTGGCCGACGCAGAACCCGCGCTGACGGCGCGCGAATACGAGCTGCGCGAGCTCGACCGCTGGGTGCGCGGCGGTGGCGATCCGGCGTCGGCCCACGACGACCGCCTGACGCGTGGAGTCGAGGCCGTGCGCAGTCGTGTCGGCACGCGTTTCACGCGCTTCGACGGTTACGTCGGTCCGGGTCGTGTGTCAGCGCTCGACCCGGGAACCCCCGTGTCGGCCACCCGCTTCGAGACGTACGCCAAGTGTCCTCGGCGCTACCTCTTCGACCGGGTCCTCAGGGTGTCGGAACGTGTCCGGCCCGAGGAATTGTGGCGCATGGAGCCGATGAGGCGAGGCACCCTCGTCCACGCCATCCTGGAGGACTATGTGACCGAGCGCGTGGACGGCGCGCCGCGCTCACTCGACCGACTCCTCGCCATCGCCGCGGCGCGCCTTGACGAGGCCGAAGCGGGTGGTCTGGTGGGCAAACCTCTTCTCTGGCGCATGGACCGGACCGCCATCGTCCGCGACCTCAGGCGCTTCCACGCAGAGGAGGGAGCCCTCGAACCCATCGCCGCTGAGCTGTCGTTCGGCGCCGGAGACGACGATGACACACCACCGGTCACCGTCCTCCTGGACGACGGTCGCACCGTGGCCTTCCAAGGCAGCGTCGATCGGGTCGATCGGACATCGTCCGGTCAGCTGATGGTGTCGGACTACAAGACGGGGCGCCAAGGACGCCTGGGCGACCTGACCCGTGATCCGGTGGCGGGCGGCAAGCTTCTGCAGTTGCCCCTGTACGCCATGGCCGCCCTTGACCGGTTCGGCGGTCCACGGCCTGTCCATGCCCGGTACTGGCTCCTGTCGGGCGAGCGAAGCGCACCATGCTTCCACCTCGTCGTCACCCCCGACGTGGAGGCGCGGTTCCGTCGCGTCGTCGGACTGATCGCCGACGGCGTGGAGGGCGGGTGCTTTCCGGCCGTTCCCGGAGCACCCACGTTCGGCAGCTTCTCCCACTGCACCGGGTGCGACTTTGACGTCGTGTGTCCGGCATCACGAGACCGGGAATGGAGTCGCGTCTACAACACGCCCGAGCTCCACGGTGTGATCACCCTCGTGAAGGGTGAGGTACCCGACGCGTTGGCCGGTTCGGTGGTCAAGCGATTCGTCGATCCCGACACGTCGCGATCATGACGAACGATCCCGGCGACAGCACCGCCCGCATCAGGATCGCGCAGGACCTCGACGCCAATTTCATGGTGGTCGCCGGTGCGGGCACCGGCAAGACGACAGCACTGGTCGGTCGGATCGTGGCGCTGGTGCGCTCAGGGGCGGCACCGCTACGTGAGATCGCCGCCATCACCTTCACCGAGGCAGCCGCGGCCGAACTCCGTGCCCACATCCGGCGGGCGATCGACGCCGCGGCCCACGACGGTGACCCCCTCATGGTCGCGGCCCGCGCCGAAGTGGACGACGCCGCCATCTGCACCCTGCACGCTTTCGCCCAGCGCATTCTTCTCGAACAGTGCGCGGATGCCGGGCTCCCGCCCGGATTCGAGGTGCTCGACGACACGGCCGAGAAGGTGGACTTCGACGAGCGCTGGGCCCGATTCGCCGACACGCTCCTCGACGATCCGGAGGCCGAGCGCGCTCTGGTTCTGGGATTCTCGGTGGGGCTCCGCCACACCGATCTCGCCACCGTGGCCTGGGGCCTCCAGGGCCACTGGGACAGACTCGAAGACGGCGCGCTCGAGTACCTGCGCCACGCACGCCGGTGCGACAGGCAGTGGCCCTCGACAGACCCGGGGCCGGTCATCGATGCGCTGGAGCGTGCCCGCGCCACGGCCGGGTGGTGCACGGATGATGAGGACAAGTTGGCACTGCACCTCGGCGGCACGGTAGCCGATGCGTGCACGTCGCTCACGGCCGGTCGACCCGACACCCTGGCCGTGCTCCAACTCCTCAACACCCTGCCGTCGTTCCGTTGCGCTCACGGCCGTCAGGAGAACTGGACGGGCCACATCGCCGAGGTGCGTGCCGCCTGTGCGCATGCCGAACAGATGCGCGTCGACCTCGCCGACGGGGTCCGACGGGGCGTTCTCGAAGACCTGCTCGCCCGCCTGGCTGCGTTCGCCGTCGCCGCCGCCGAGGAACGCCGAACCGAGGGGCGCCTGACGTTCCACGACCTGCTCGTTCACGCTCGGAGGCTCCTTCGTGGGGGGGGCCGCGGTCTGGCCGACCTGAGGCGGCGCTACACCCGACTTCTCATCGACGAGTTCCAGGACACCGACCCGATCCAGGTGGAACTGGCGGCCCGCCTGGCCGCGGCCATGGACGGAGCATCGGAGGTGGCGGACGCCCGGCCCGGCTCGTTGTTCGTGGTCGGTGATCCGAAGCAGTCCATCTACCGGTTCCGGCGAGCCGACATCGAGCTCTTCCACAGCGTCAACGCCGAGATCGGCTCGACCGAAGTGCTGCAGAGCAACTTCCGATCGGTGCCCGGGATCATCGACTTCGTCAACGTCGTGTTCGAGAAGATCCTGGGTGCCGGTACCGTGCCCGGTCAGGCCGTTCACCACGCCCTCCATGCCGCCCGCCGTGTACCGGCCGGCGCCGGGACCACGCCCGGAACGGCCGGCCCCGGACCGGACAGGGCCGAGGCCGTGCAGCTGACGTTCGAGGGGCTGGCCGCTACCGACGCCCCCTCACCGAGACCACGAACGCGTGGGACGGGTGGGCGCCGGGCACCCGACGCTCCCGTGCCCGTTGTCATGCTGGGTGGAGCGCTCGCTACCTCGACACCCGACGTCCGCCGCCGAGCGGCAGCCGACGCCGCGGCTGCGATCGACCACATGGTGGGGACGCGATGGCTGGTGGAAGACCCGGAGCAGGGCGTGCGCCGTCCGGCACGGTGGGGAGACGTCGCCGTGCTGATCCCGGCCCGCTCCTCGCTCTGCTCGCTGGAGGACGCCTTCGAGGACATGGGGGTCCCCTACCGGCTCGAGGGAGCGGCGCTGCTGTGGGGAGCCCAGGAGGTGCGTGAGGTGCTCACCGTCCTGCGCGCCACCGACGACCCGACCGACGCCGTGGCCGTCCTCGGTGCCCTGCGGTCGCCGGGTCTGGCGTGCGGGGACGACGACCTCGTCACCTGGCACGCCGCAGGCGGAGCCTGGGACCCGCGCCTGGCGCCACCACAAGGCCTCGCTGCCCATCCCGTCGCCGTCGCCATGGCCGTCCTCGACCGTCTGCACCGCCGACGGTGGTGGTCGGAACCTTCGGCCATGGTGGCCGCGGCCTACGACGAGCTGCGCAGCTTCGAACTCGCCCTCACCCGTCGCCGTCCTCGAGACCACTGGCACCGGCTGCGCTGGCTGCAGGACCAGGCGAGGCTCTTCGACGAATCCCCGGGGGGGACCCTGCGGGACTTCCTCACGTGGGCGGAGCTCCGTGCCGTGGGAGACGGCCGCGTCGGGGGCGTCGGACCTCCCGATCCCGACGACGACGCCGTACGGGTCATGACCATCCACGGCGCCAAAGGCCTCGAGTTCCCCATCGTCGTCCTGGCCGGACTGGAGCGCGATCAGGCTGACGGACCGGGACCGCCGGCGCTCGTGTGGACCGAGCACAACATCCCCGAGGTCCGCATCGGCCCCTTCCGCACCGCCGGCCATGAACAGGCCGGTCTGCGCGAACAGCGCCTCGATGTCCTCGAGCGGCACCGGCTGCTGTATGTGGGCATGACAAGGGCCAGAGACCACCTGGTGGCGTGCCTGCATCACAAGCAGCGAAACGACGGACCCGACGCAAGTCTGGCCGCCATCGTCACCCGGATCTGTGCCCGGAACCCTTCGTTGTGGCGCGGACTGCCCGCCATCGTCTCCACTGATAGCGCGGCGCCCGGGAGAGGCGGTGGCGTCCACGGTCCGCACCACCGGTCGGCGCGACAGGCTCCGGACGGGTCGGCTCCGGACGGGGCGGTTCCCACGCAGGCAGCGCCCGCACCCCTGCCGGCGCAGTGGGAGACGGACCGTCACCACATGTTGGCGACCCTCCGGCGCCGGCCCGTCACCACGGCAACGGCCGTGGCCGAGCTCGCCCCGACGGTCGACGACGTCCAGGAGCACCGGTGGGCGGCGACACCCCCCGATCCCGGTTGGCCCGACTCCCCCATCGTGGGGCGGGGAGAGGACGCCGACGTGGGGCGCCGGATGGGACGCGCCGTGCACGACGCTTTGGCCGATCTCGATCTGTCCACTCGATGTGACGACGCCGGCAGACCGGCCGACGACGTCGCCCGGTGCCGGGCCCTCGCCCACGGTGTGGGCGCCCAGGCGTCGGACGTGGTCGCCATGGTCCACGGGGCGCTTTCCAGCCCGACGGTGGCGCACGCAGCCTCACACCGCTACTGGACGGAGGTGTATGTGGCCACCCCCGTCGCCGTCGGTGGCGTCCTGGAGGGATTCGTCGATCTGCTGTTCGAGGACGACGACGGGCTGGTCGTGGTCGACTACAAGACCGATCGCCCCCGCCCGGGCCGGTCCCTCACCGACGCGGCCGCGACATACCGCCTCCAGGTGGCGGCGTACGCCATGGCCCTAGAAGCCTCGACCGGTCTCTGCGTGACCCGGTGCGTCCTCGTCTTCGTCGGTGCCGGCGATCCTCGGGAATGCGTCCTCGAGGGCGACGACCTCATCGACGCCCGGGTCCAGGTGCGCCGCATCACCCACGACCTCGTCGTCACCTGAGAGGGGCCTCTCAGCCTTCCGCCACGCCCGGAAGGTCGCTCTGTGTGTCCTCCGACCCCGTGTCTCCCGACCATTCGAGCAACTCCAGGCCGGGCGGTTTCTCGACCTGTGATTCGCCGGACCCGCCCAATTCGGGTGCCTGAAGGGTCCGTGCGACCGCGTCCACCTGGTCGAGCATCGGCACTTCCTTGTCCGAGCCGCCCACCCCGAGCTCCTGGAACCGACGGGCCTGGGGCATCACGTTGCGTTCGAGAGACCCGACCGCCTTGTTGTATGCGTCGACGGCTCCGCTGAGGCTCCGCCCCGTGCGCGCCATGTGCTCCCCGAACGTCGCCAGACGCTTGTAGAGCTCACGACCGATCTGTTGGACCTCCCGAGCGTTCTCGGCCAGTGCATCCTGTTGCCAGCCGTAGGCGACGGCGCGGAGCAGTCCGATGAGGGTCGTGGGCGTCGCTAGCAGAACGTGGTTGGTCACCGCGTGCTCCAGAAGCGACGAGTCGTGCTCGAACGCGGCGGCGAGCAGGGGATCACCGGGAATGAAGGCGACCACGAACTCGGGCGAGTCGTCGAACTGCTGCCAGTACGACTTCTTCGCCAGTGCGTCGACGTGCGCGCGCAACTGTCGGGCATGGCTCACGAGGTGCGTCTTCCGTGAGGATTCGTCGGTGCAGTCGGTGGCGTCGAGGAACGCCTGGAGAGGCACTTTGGCGTCCACGATCACGCGTTTGGCCCCGGGCAGGTGGACCACCATGTCGGGACGCAGGCGTCCCTCGTCGCCATCGGTCTGGACCTGTTCGTCGAAGTCACAGTGCTCGAGCATCCCGGCCATCTCCACCACCCGCCGTAGCTGCATCTCGCCCCACCGCCCGCGCGTGGCCGGTGAGCGAAGCGCTGTCACGAGGTTCCGGGTCTCGGACTGCAGCCGCTGCTGGGCCTCCGACAACTGCGTCACCTGGGCGCTCAACCCGGTATAGGCACCCTGCCGGTCGAGCTCGAGCTGCCGCAGGCTCCGCTCGTAGCGGCCCAGCTGGTCGGCCAACGGAGTGAGGAGTTGCTCGATCGCCTGCCGGCGCTGGTCCAGGTCACCCTGGGCTGCCTGCCGGGCCTCCATGAGACGGGCGTCGGCCAGCGCCAGGAATTGGGCGTTGTTCCGCTCCAGAGCCTTGGTCGACAACTCGGCGAAGACACCGGCGGCCAGTTCGCGGGCCTCGTCGTGCGTTGCCTGCCGTTCGGCCGCGGTGGCGCGCTCGTGCTCGAGGAGGCTGCGCAGACGCACCAACTCGGCGTCGGCCGCCGCCGAGGCGGCGGCGTGCTGCGACTGGAGCACAGACACACGAGTCGACGACCGGCCGGACGCCACCACGAGCACGAGAGCCCCGCCCACGGCGGCGCCGGCCGCCATCCCGACGACGAATCCGACGATCACGGGAACCGACTCCCGGTGTTCATGGCTTCCTCCCGGGCCGGCTAGGCAGGACACCGGCGCTACACGATCGAGCGTACCGGTGGGGTGTAACACCAACGGGTATGGGTCCGGTCGTGACCGATCACCGACCGGGTCCTCCCTCTTGGCGGCGGCGACGACGCTCTCGGGCGGGGGCCCGAGGCGGTAGCGTCAGACCTGATGCACGACGCCACCGGGGCTCACGCCACCGGGGCAGGGGCCGAAGGGTCGAGGGCCGCCGTCGAACCGGAAACCGGGCGCTCGGGCGACGGCGCCGCACCCGGCGGCGACGCTGTCCGTGGCGCCGATGTCCACGGGGGGCCGTTGGGCGCCTTCCCCGCCGCCGAGCTCGTCGAGGATTTCCGCCTGGCCTGCGTCTCGCGCGCCCTCGACGACCGCGAGATCCTCCTGCAGAAGCAGAGCCGGGTGTTCTTCCAGATCTCGGGGGCCGGACACGAGATCCTCCTCACGTCACTGGCCCGGTCGCTGCGTCCGGCCTACGACTGGTTCTTCCCCTATTACCGTGACCGCGCCCTCGTCCTGGCCCTCGGGGTGACACCGCGCGACATCCTTCTGGAGGCGGTGGGCTCGTCGGAGGACCCGGCGTCCGGCGGTCGTCAGATGCCGTGCCACTGGGGCGACGCCGGCAGGAACATCGTCACCCAGTCCAGTCCCACCGGTAGCCAGTGCCTCCCGGCGGTGGGGTGTGCCGAGGCGGGACGCTACCTAGCGCGACGACGGGCGCTGCCGGGGTGTCGCAGTCACGGCGACGAACTCACCTATGTGTCACTGGGCGAGGGCACGACGTCCGAGGGCGAGTTCTGGGAGAGCCTGAACACGGCCTGCCGGTTGCATCTCCCGGTGCTCTACGTGGTGGCCGACAACGGGTACGCCATATCCGTCCGGTCCGCCGACCAGGCGCCGGCGCCGGTGTCGGAGCTCGTCCGGGGCTTCCGGGGACTGGCCGTGACCAAAGTGGACGGGTGGGACTACGCCGCCTGCCGCACGGTGGGGGCCCGGGCGGTGGCGCGGGTGCGCGCCGGCGAGGGGCCGGGGCTCATCCACGCCCGCGTCACCCGGCCCTACTCCCACTCGGCGGCCGACTCCCAAGCCAAGTACCGCGGCGCCGACGAGCTGGCCCGGGAGCAGGCACGCGACCCCATCGACACCTTCGAACGGGACCTCGTGAACGGCGGGGTCCTGACGGCCGACGAGGCCGCGGCCATCCGCACCGGGGCCAGGGCGACCGCTGCCCGGGCGGCGGACGAAGCCCTGGGCGCGGCGCGTCCGGACCCGATCACGGTCACCGACCACGTCGTGGCGGCACCCGCTCCCCGCCGGTCCGCCCCGGATCCCGTCCCCGGTCCGTCGGGCGAGCCTGTGCTGTTGGCCGACGCCATCGGTCAGACCCTCCACGAGTTGCTGGCGTCGGACGAGCGGATCAGGGTGTTCGGCGAGGACGTGGCCGACGCCGATGACGACGTCCTCGACGTCGTCGAAGGAAAGGGCGGGGTGTTCGGCGTCACGCGCGGGCTGCAGAGGCGGTTCGGGTCGGCGCGCTGCTACAACACACCTCTGGCCGAGTCGAACATCGTCGGACGCGGCGTCGGTCAGGCGTTGCGCGGGCTCCGCCCCTGCGCCGAGATCCAATTCTTCGACTACATCTGGCCGGCCATGCAGCAACTCCGCAGCGAGGCCGCCACCATCCGCTGGCGCTCGAACGGGGCGTTCTCGTGCCCACTGGTGGTGCGCGTCGCCATCGGCGGTTACCTGACGGGAGGGGGTATCTGGCACTCCCAGAGCGGCGAGTCGATCTTCGCCCACGTCCCCGGCCTGTTGGTGGCGTTCCCCTCGCGGACGCGCGACGCCGTCGGTCTCCTGCGCACGGCATTCGCGTCGCAGGACCCGGTGCTGTTCCTCGAACACAAACACCTCTACCGACAGCACTACGCGGCAGACCCCTATCCCCCCCCGGGTTGGACGGTGCCCTTCGGTCGGGGAACGGTGGCTCGCCCCGGGCGGGACATCACCATCGTCACGTGGGGAGCCACCGTCCAGAAGTCGCTCGTCGCCGCGGCCGAACTGGCCGGCGAAGGGTGCGACGTCGAGGTGATCGATCTGCGGACGGTTGCTCCGTGGGACCGCGAGCTCGTCTCCGAGTCCGTCGAACGCACCAGTCGGCTGCTCGTCGTCCACGAGGACACCCTCACCGCCGGGTTCGGTGCCGAGGTGGCCGCCTGGACGGCGGAGCACTGCTTCTGGGACTTGGATGCCCCCATCGCACGTGTGGCCGCGGTCGACACCTTCGTGGCCTACGAACCGTCACTGGAGGAGGCGATCCTTCCGCAGGTGACGGACATCGTGGCCGCGGCCCGTACCCTGGCCGCCCTCTGATCCGCCGGGGACGGGGCTACCGACCCGGGCCCGGCCTATGTCATTCTCTCGCGCATATGGACCGCGTCGTCGTGATCGGCTGCGGGTTCGCCGGACTGGCGGCCGCCCGGGAACTGGCGGGACGTCCCGTGGAGGTGACGCTGATCGATCAGCACAACTTCCACACCTTCCAGCCGCTTCTCTACCAGGTGGCCACGGCCGGTCTCGATCCCTCCGACGTCGCCTACCCGGTCCGCACCATCTTCCGACGCGCCCCGAACATCGTCTTCCGCCACGGCAGGGTGGCGTCGGTCGAGCTCGCGCATCGCCAGGTGGTCCTCACCGACGGCTCGTGCGTGGACTACGACCACCTGATCGTGGGAACCGGGGCCACGGCCGGGTTCTTCGGCATCAGCGGTGCATCCGATCACGCCCGACCGCTCTACACCGTGGGCGACGCCCGACGGTTGCGCAACGCCGTCCTGGCCACTCTCGAGGCGGCCGACGCCCATCCCGAGGACTTCGACGGTGGCGCGCCCACATTCGTCGTCGTCGGCGGTGGCGCCACCGGCGTCGAGACCGCCGGTGCCCTCGTGGAGCTCCTCGACGTGTCGGTCCGTCAGGACCGGTTGCGCATCGACCCCCGACGTACCCGCGTCGTGCTTCTCGATGCCGGTGACCGGCTCCTGGCCGGGTTCAGCACCGCCCTCGGGCGCTACGCGGCCGAGACGCTGCGTGCGCGTGGCGTGGTCGTCCGTCTGGACCAACCGGTCCAGGAGGTGACACCGCAGGGTGTCCGGCTGGTGGGGGGCGAATGGATCGGCGCCGCCGCGGTGGTGTGGGCCGCCGGGGTAACTGTGGACGGCACGCTGGCCGGTGCACTCCCGGTCGTCCACGGACGCGGCGGGCGGGTGGCGGTGGAGGAGGACCTGTCCCTCACCGGTCACCGCGAGGTCTACGTCGTGGGGGATGCGGCGGCCGTCCCGACATCGCCGGGTCGGTCCGACCCCTGTCCCCAGCTGGCCCAGGTGGCGATCCAGTCCGGGGCCCACGCGGCGCGGCAGGTCCTGCTTCGCCAGACGGGGCGGCCCACGCAGCCGTTCGCCTACCGGGACAAGGGGATGATGGCGACCATCGGGCGCCGGGCGGCGGTCACGCAGTTGCCGGGGGGTCTCGTCCTGCGCGGGAGTCTCGGGTGGCTGGCGTGGCTCGGGCTGCACATCGTCTACCTGATCGGCTTCCGTAACCGCCTCATCGTGCTGGTCAATTGGTGGTGGCGCTACGTCAATTGGCCCGGTGGACCCCGGCTCATCGATGCCGATGTCGACTCCCCGGGTTAAGGTCCGCGGCACCGTGCGCGAGCGTTGCGATGGGGGTTCCTGTGGGTGAGCTGGCAGTCGAAGTCGAACCCACCGCCGTGGGCCTCGATCCCCAACGTCTGCGCCGTCTCGACGCCCACTTCGCCCGGTACGTCGACGGGGGGCTCCTTCCGGGATGGCTCATCCTCGTGAGCCGCGACGGCCGCGTCGCCCACCTGTCGACCTATGGCCGGCGCGACATCGAGGCGGATCTGCCCGTCGAGTCCGACACTCTGTTCCGGCTGGCTTCGATGACCAAACCGGTGACATCGGTGGCCGCCCTGATGCTCTACGAACAGGGGGCCTTCGAGTTGAAGGACCCGGTCAGCCGCTTCATCCCTTCCTTCGCCGACGTGCGTGTCTTCCGCTCGGGATCGACTCTCAGTCCGGTGACCGATCCGGTCGTCGAACCCGTCCGCATCTGGCACCTCCTCACCCACACGGCCGGGCTCACCTACGGCTTCCACTACGCCCACCCCGTCGACGCCATGTACCGGCACGCCGGATTCGAATGGGGGTCACCG
>Ga0209415_10005985_pt1 | contig 21745 bp, 23 predicted proteins | sample PeaSoiSIISIP2007_FD_187696 | JGI IMG/M metagenome (GOLD analysis project Ga0209415, IMG submission 187696) | Peat soil microbial communities from Weissenstadt, Germany - SII-SIP-2007 (SPAdes) (version 2) | ecosystem: Environmental > Terrestrial > Soil > Wetlands > Peat | place: Germany... | reverse complement strand
TTGTTTTTCCTTCGTGACCTTCGTGTCTTCGTGGTGAAATTAGCAAATTTAGGATGAACCATCATGGATCCCCGCCTGCGCGGGGATGACGACAGGAAAAGCCGAAAAATTGGTCTCTGCGGCTAACTGACGACAGGCCCTAAGTGTCCACAGGACCCAATTTATTGAATAGAGCCGGATGGTTTTAGCGCGCCCGTCTCCGGGACAGCGCCGTTTCCTCTTCGAACAGATCGGCCAGTTGCTGCATCATGGCACCGCCCAATTCCTCGGCGTCCATAATGGTGACGGCGCGGCGGTAATACCGCGTGACGTCGTGACCGATCCCGATCGCCATCAATTCGACCGGCGTATCGGTCTCGATCCAGTGAATCACGTCGCGCAGATGACGCTCCAGATAACTGCCCGTATTGACCGAAAGAGTGGAATCGTCGACCGGGGCACCGTCGGAAATGACCATCAGAATACGCCGCTGTTCGGTTCGACCGACCAACCGATCGTAGGCCCAGAGCAAAGCCTCCCCGTCGATATTCTCTTTCAAAATGCCTTCGCGCAGCATGAGGCCCAGGTTTTTCCGGGCACGGCGCCATGGCATGTCAGCCGCCTTGTAGACAATATGACGCAGATCGTTAAGACGTCCGGGATTGGCCGGCTTGCCATCGGCAACCCAACTCTCCCGCGCCATCCCGCCTTTCCAGGCGCGCGTGGTGAATCCCAGCAATTCGACCTTGACGCCACAACGCTCCAACGTCCGGGCCAGAATATCGGCGCTCATCGCGGCGACAGTGATCGGCCGCCCCCGCATGGATCCTGAGTTATCGATCAGCAAGGACACCACGGTATCGCGGAAATCGGTGTCCTTCTCCTGTTTGAAGGACAAACTGTGCGTCGGATTGGCCACCACCCGGGCCAAACGCCCGGCGTCGAGAAGCCCCTCCTCCAGATCGAAATCCCACGCCCGCGTCTGTTTGGCCATCAAGCGGCGCTGGAGGCGATTGGCCAAACGACTGACCACCCCTTGCAGATTCTGGAGTTGCTGATCGAGTTGATGCCGCAACCGGTGCAGTTCGTCGGGGTCGCACAAATCGGACGCCTCGACAATCTGATCATGGACGGTCACATAAGCCTTATAAGGTTTTTCTTGCGCCGCGTTCCGCAAGGCTTGATCACCCTTGCGCCGGGTCGGGCCGCCAGGCTCTTCGCTGCCATGCCCCGGAACCAGCATCGGCTCGCCGTCCCCCTCCTCGCCTTCCTCCTGAGCGCCAATGGCCTCGGCCTCGCCTGTCGCCGCGTCGCCGGACCCATCGGCCGCACTGGCGCCGCTCTCGCTCGACTGCGCTTTTTCCTGAGGTCCGGAATTGGCGCCCTCGGCATCCTCATGCTCGTCGGACGCATCATCTTCGGACGGATCGTCGTCAAAACATTCGACATCCAGCGCGGCGATCAAATCGCGGAGCGCCCGGGCGAATTTCTCCTGATCCCCCAAATGATCCGCCAATTTCGGAAAACTGCGTCCGGCCTTATCCTCAACGAAACCGCGCCACAGATCGACGGCCTGTCTCGCCGACGGTGGCACCGCCTGTCCGGTGAACCGCTCGCGGGCGATCAGTCGCACCGCCTCGGACAGCGGCATCTGGTCCTTCTGCGCGATGGCGGCGTAGCCTTCGCAGCGATATCGAGCCTCCAGCGCCGTTGCCAGATTGGCCGAAACACCGCACATCATGCGAGACCCGATCGCCTCGACGCGCGCTTGCGCGACCGCGTTATAGATATCCTTGGCATCCTGACCATGCGGCATGCGGCGATTGTGAATCGCCTCGTCGTGAAAGCGCAGACGAAGCGCCACGGCATCGGCGGCACCGCGCAACCGCGCCAAATCCTCGGCCTGCATTTTACGCGGCGGAACGGGCAGACGCACCTGATTGCCAAGCAGCGCCGGGGCGCCGGCGGCAAAATTGACCAAGATATCGTCCCGGCCGGACAAAGCGCGCACCGCCGCCGTCGTCGCGCGCTTGGCCAAATCGGCCGGGGCTTCGTCTTGTTTGCCTAACAACCGCTTGTCGCTGCCGCCCTTTTCCATCGTGACTACTGACCTAGTGTTCCGTTTCCGAAATTCGAATCGCTTTGACCCAGGACCGACCGAATTTCAGAAACGATCAGAACACTAGGTTTACCAATAAGCGAGGGGTGCTTTATGTTTTTGAAATTCCGAAAAACGCTGGTGGCAAAGCGATCGGAATTTCAAAAACGCACCACTAGCTGAGGACCACACGAGCCATGGTCTCGGGCAGTTCGATACCGAAACAACGTTGATAATATTCGGCGACGATCGATTGCTCGGTCTCGTCGCATTTGTTGAGGAAGGTCAGACGAAAGGCAAAACCGATATCCTTGAAAATCTCGGCGTTTTCCGCCCAGGTCAGCACGGTGCGCGGACTCATCACGGTCGAGATATCGCCATTGATAAAGCCTTGCCGCGTGAGATCGGCCACCCGAACCATATTGCTGACCGATTCGCGGCCCTCCGGGCTGTCGAAGGACGCCAACTTGCCCAGGACGATCGCCATCTCCGCGTCATGGGCGAGATAGTTCAACGTCGCCACGATGTTCCAACGATCCATCTGGCCCTGGTTGATCTGCTGGGTGCCGTGATAGAGCCCCGTCGTGTCCCCCAAACCGATCGTATTGGCCGTCGCGAACAGGCGGAACGACGGATGAGGACGGATGACCCGGCTCTGATCGAGCAGCGTCAGTTTTCCCTCGACCTCAAGCACCCGCTGGATGACGAACATCACGTCGGGACGTCCTGCGTCATATTCGTCGAACACCAAAGCCGTCGCATGTTGCAACGCCCAGGGCAGAATGCCCTCGCGGAATTCGGTCACCTGCTGGCCGTCCTTGAGAACGATGGCATCCTTGCCGATCAGATCGATACGGCTGACATGACTGTCGAGATTGACCCGGATGCAAGGCCAATTCAGACGGGACGCCACCTGCTCGATGTGGGTCGACTTTCCGGTGCCATGATACCCTTGCACCATGACCCGTCGGTTGTGGGCAAAGCCGGCGAGAATGGCCAGCGTCGTATCGTGATCGAACCGATAAGTGTCGTCACGTTCCGGAACAAATTCGGTGATGCTGGAAAAAGCCGGCACCATCATGTCGGTGTCGAGACCAAAGGTCTGGCGCACCGAGATCTGGATATCGGGGGTTCCCAAAGGAGTCTCCGCGGCCAGAGTGGTGAAGTCATTCATGGAGATATAGCTTTCGAATAAACAACGGCGGGTGGTGGCCCCAATCGATTATGACAGATTTAGGCTTTCGAGAAGGGTTTTGTAAGCCTGTCCGATCCGCTTGAATCGCTCTTCGGCGTCTTTATCGCCCCCGTTGGCATCGGGATGATGCCGTTTGCACAGTTCCTTATAGCGGGCTTTCAGGACTTCGAGGGTCAAAGGACCGCTAAGATCCATGACCCGCATCGCAGACAACTCCGCCGACGAGGCGGCGTCCTTTTCGGTCGGACGTTGCCAGAAGTCGTCGTCGAACATCTGAAACGGATCCTTGACGCGCCCAGCGTCAAATCGATGGCGCCCGCCGACCATACGTCCTAGCGGCCATGTCGGTCTTTGCCAGGTGGTATCGGAGCGCACCATCCGTTCGATTTCTTCGGGCCGCATGCCAGCGTAATAATCCCACTTGGCGTTGTAGGCCCGCACGTGATTCAGACAGAACCAAAAATAGTCATGCAAGCTGTGGCGCGACTTCGGCGCACGAAATTCGCCCCCCTCCAGGCAGCCGGGGTGGTCGCAAGACCGACGATGGTCGTCGGTCTCCGGCTTGTTCGGCAGAGGCCAGAATTTTCGTGATTGCCCGTTCATGATCGCCCACTATGAGCGCAAGCTCGAAAGCTGGCAATATCCGGACATCGCTCGACGCCGTGAAACCGACTTTCGAAAGCGCTCTCGGCTCCTCTTTGGACTAAGGAAATCAGCGAATGCAGGTGCGCAATGCGATGCAACAAAAGCTCATCGATGGATTGGCTCCGGAGCGCCTCGAAATCGAGGACCAATCGCACCGCCATCACGGTCACGCGGGCGCCAGTCCGGAGGGGGAAAGCCACTTTCATATCGAAATCGTGACGACCGCTTTTGCCGGCATGTCGAAAGTCGCACGACAGCGCTTGGTCTACAGCCTCTTGGCGGACGAGTTGAAAACCCGCGTCCACGCCCTGTCGCTCACCACTCTCACGCCGGAGGAGGCCAAGACGTCACGGTGATATCGTTGGATGTGGAAAAGGACACTGAGGCTGAAGGCCGAAGGACTTTTTCACGGGCGACGATATAGCCTAATGATTGAAAAAGGATCAAAAGAGGAAGCCGCGCCATATCGAAAGACCGGCGGAGCATCTTTTAACGGGAATGACTCCAAAATGTCAGCATTTTCGTTGCAATCCCACAAGACTAAGGCATAGTTTTGATACCATTCGTTTACACAAACAGGCTGTTTGGTAAACGGATTAACGAAACCTCCCCGAACGGGAGGGCCTTTGAGGGAAGAACGCGATGGTTGTGAGCTCTCTGCGCAATCGAAACGTGACCATCGAGGGCCGGCGAACGAGCATGAAGCTCGAACCTGGGATGTGGGACGCCCTTGATGAGATCTGTCGCCGTGAAGGCACGGTCATTCATGAAATCTGCACAAAAATAGCCAAGGACCATCAGGGTTACAATCTGACGTCCGCCACACGGGCGTTCATCCTTGCCTATTTCCGCGCGGCGGCCACTGAGGCGGGGCATCTCGATGCGGGCCATGGGGCGTTGGAGAAAAGAGACGCCAGCATCCGCAAATCGCCGCCACCTGTGATGATGGGCGCCGAGGTGCCGTTGACGATCAGCCGGCGGCAGGCGCGTCGCTAGGCGCTCACGTCTCGCCGTCACCACCTGACTTGACCTGGGAATCCTGCGCTTCACGCGTCGAAAGCGTGGGCCACAAGCGGGCCACGACGTCACCATCGGCAGCCAGCGCATGACAACTGTCGACGATGCGCGGTCCCACGCCATGCGCCGATTTCGACTTGGCGCGCGACACCAGGGTCTGAAAAGCCGTGGTGGCGATCGGCGCCATCAATTCGATCAGATGCGTGCATCCTTTGACCCCACCGAAGCGCTCGCGCACCAGGCGCAGAATTCCGGGGCCGAGATGAGCGCCTTCCAGCGCGGAAAACGCCGGCGCGATCTCACCGCACAGGCTGAAGGGGGCATGCAAGGTCACCGCCTCGACCTTGCGGATCAGCATGTCGTCATCGATGGTGACGCGAATCGCCATTTCATGGATCGGTTCGCCCGCGGCGATGACGCCGCCGCGATCTCGGTTCTCCATGTCGTCGCTTTTGGTATCGAGCAATCGTCCCTCGATATCCCAAAGCCCATCGTCGCGCAGGAACCCCTCGCAGACCACTTGGCGCGTATGAATCGGCCGCCGCGCGGCCGGCGGCGACAACCTCATGCGCCGTCTTCCGGTCCCGCCGCTCTGGGCGCCGTCAGCCTGAGCGAGGTGATCTGGTTGCGTTGCCGGCGCAGCACCTCGAAGCGGAAGCCATGAAACAGGAACGACTGCCCCACCTCCGGGATCATCCGCGATTCATGCAACAAAAGCCCGGCGATCGTCGATGCGTCCTCGTCGGGCAAACGCCAGTCATATTCCCGATTGAGATCGCGAATGGTGACGTCGCCATTGACGATGAAGGATCCATCCGGCTGCGCACGAACGCCGGCGACCAGAACGTCATGTTCGTCGGAAATGTCGCCGACGATTTCCTCGATGATATCTTCCAGCGTCACCACGCCCAGCAAGGTGCCATATTCGTCCACCACCAGGGCGAAATGCTCGCGGCGCTTGCGGAACGCCTGCAGTTGGTCGAGCAGCGACGTGGAATCGGGGATGAACCAGGGGGCGGTGGCCAAAGCGACGATATCGATATCGTCGACATCGCCGGTATGCACGCGCACCGCGCGCAGCAGGTCCTTGGAATGCACGACGCCGACGATATTGTCAGGCTCCCCCTTCCACAGGGGAAGACGCGTGTAAGGCGACGCGGTCATCTGATCGAGGATCGTCGAAACCGACATGTCGGCGTTGATGGTGACCAAATTTTTGCGGTGAATCATGATTTCACCGACTTCCACATCGCCCAGATCGAGGATGGAGCGCAGCATCTTGCGCTCATGCTTGATACCGTCTTCAACCGTATGAATATCGATGGCGCCACGCAACTCGGCCATGGTCGCCTCCGCCCCCAATTCGGCGGTCAGCGGCACGCGGGCCAAGCGCAGCACCGCATTGACCAGGGCCTGCACGCCATGAATCAGCGGACCGAAAAGCCAAACGACGCCCCGCATCACCGGCGCCAGCCGCAGCGCCATCGCGTTGGCCTGGTGGATGGCGATGGTCTTCGGCAGAATTTCGCAGAAGACCAGCACGACCACGGTCATGATCACCGTTCCATAGGCGACGCCGGCATCTCCGAACATGCCGATGGCCACCGACGTCGCCACCGCCGAGGCGGAAATTTGCACCAGCGTGTTGCCGAGCAGGACCGAGCCCAGCAAACGCTCCTTGCGATGGTGCAAGCGGTTGACCAGAGCTGCGCGCGGATCTCCCTCGACTTCCAATTGATGCATCAGAGGTTTTGAGACGACCGTCAGCGACGTTTCCGCGCAGCTGAAGAAGAACAGCAACAGCAGCAGCACGAGAACGACAACGATATTGATGATCATGCCTTGCCGTCCCCGGATCGCCTGATCGCCGCATCGAGGACGGTGCGCAAGGCGGCGGCGGGCACCTTTTCCGACAGAAACGCCTGGCCGATTCCGCGGGCCAGCACGAAGGTGACGCGACCGTCCTTGACCTTCTTGTCCTTGCCGACATGCGCCAGCAACCGTCCGGTTTTCCAGCCCCCCCCCGGCAACGGCGGCAATTCCACCGGTAGCCCGAGCCCGCTCAAATGACGGTAGAGCCGGTCACGATCGCTTTGCGGGCAAAGCCCCAGGGCCACCGACAAATCAAAGGCCAGGACCAAGCCGATCGAAACCGCCTCGCCATGCAACAGCAGTTCGCCATAACCACCTTCCGCCTCCAAGGCGTGCGCGAAGGTGTGACCAAGATTGAGCAACGCCCGTTGTCCGGACTCCCGCTCGTCGGCCGCCACGATGCGGGCCTTGGCCTGACAACTGGTCAACACCGCTTGCCGGCCGGCGGTCGCCTCGGCCGTCACCACGGCGGCGCCATGCGTCTCCAGCCAGGCAAAAAAGGCCGGATCGTCGATCAGGCCGTATTTCACCACTTCCGCATAGCCCGCTTTCAGTTCACGCGCCGGCAGACTCGCCAGCATATCGATATCGGCCAACACCACGCGCGGCTGGTAAAAGCTGCCGACCAGATTCTTTCCCTGCCGCGTATTGATCCCGGTCTTGCCGCCGACCGAACTGTCGACCTGGGACAGCAAGGTGGTGGGGATCTGCACGAACGGAACGCCGCGCAATAAAATGCTGGCGGCAAACCCCGTCAGATCGCCGATCACTCCGCCGCCAAAGGCGATGATGGTGGTTCCGCGCTCGCAACGGGCATCCAGCATGGCGTCAACCAGGCTTTCCAAATGCGCAAAGCTTTTGCTCTGCTCTCCCGCCGGCAAAACCACCCCATGATTCTCGATGCCGGCCCGATCAAGCGAGTCCTTCAAGGCGTCGAGATGCAAAGACTCGAGATGGTCGTCGGTGACGACGAACACGCGCGGGCTGGGCAACAGGGGGCGAATGATTGTCCCCGCCTCGGCCAACAGGCCCGAGCCGACATGAATATCGTAGGAACGCTCACCGAGAGCGACGGTGATCGAAGCAGCCATCATCGTTCAATCCTGAAGCTCGTGCGAGGACAGCGGCACCCCGATATGGCCGGCCACGGCCTCCACCACCCTGTTGACGGTCACTTCCGGCGGACGATCGGCCGAATCGACGGTCAGATCCGCCAAAGCGTAAGTCCCATAGCGTTTTTCCATCAGTCCTTGCAGGATATCCCTGGGATTTCCCGTCTTCAGCAAAGGCCGGTGATCCCGTCCGGCGGTTCGCTTGGTCAAGAGATCGAGATCGGCGCGCAACCAGACGGAAATCCCCTTCTCCTTGATCAGGCGCCGGGTTTCGACATCCATGAAGGCGCCGCCACCGGTGGCCAGCACGCAAAGCGGCCCCTCGAGCAGACGACAGACCACCCGGCGCTCGCCATCGCGAAAAGCCGGCTCGCCGAATCGGGCGAAGATCTCGCTGATCGTGCACCCGGCCGCCGCCTCGATCTCGTTATCGGCATCGACGAAAGGAAGACCCAGGCGCGTCGCCAGACGTCTGCCGATGCAACTTTTTCCGGCCCCCATCAACCCAACGAGAACCACAGATCGCGGAAGCTTGAGAACATCAAAGACCATAGTCGAACCCAGCGGTTGGAAAAGGTACGATGGATGGAGTACATACCACTTGAGAATTGCCTATGGAGAGCTCTCCGGCAACATTGAACTCCGTTTGCCGTACCGATAAACTTCTACCGTTCGCCATGCTAAAACCCTAACACAATCCAGCAGGCCTGTACGCGTATCCGGGACCGCGGTCCGACAAGGCGGCTTCAGCCCCGTCTCGAAAAGAACGCCGTTATTTCCAGACAGTCCCCAATGCCTTGTATCCGCCCCGTCGCGTGCCGTCCATAAATCTTGTAAGAGGCAGTTTACTTCGATGAGCAGTTTGGTCCGAGTTGTCGTCATCCTGGTAGTGGTCATCCTTCTTGGTGGGGTCGTGGCCTTGTCCATGTGGGACCTTCCAGCTCCTTCTTCCAAGATCGAAAAGGTCATCCCGGATGCACGCTTCCAGCATTGAGCACCAAGCCCCCCGAGAGCAATCCCGATTTCACCGGAATCGGGACTTCGCCGTAACGGCGCGGCAGGCGACCTTTCTGGCCGCCTGTCTGCTGCTGGTGCCGCTGGCCACCGTCATGGCGCAGGACGCGCCGACACCTTTGACGCCGACGCCCCTCTCGGCTTCGCCGACGCCCTTCTCGGCTTCGCCGACGCCCTTCTCGGCTTCGCCGACGCCCTTCTCGGCTTCGCCGGCAACGCCTCTGGCGCCCCCCGTCGCGCCATCCGGACCGAACGGCCGGGTCCGCGACACGGCGGGCGAGACCTTCGGTCCGCGCGGCGATCGGATTCAGGTGCAGGACCTGGGAGTTCTCGACCCCAATGCCACCGGCGTCCTCGACGAAAAACATGGTGGGTTCGGCACGGACATGTGGGCGGGCACCTCGATTGGCATCGTCCAAAAGGTCCTGCCGCTGTTGCCCGGCGCCACCCCATGGCACAGTCTGCAGCGCCTCGAACGCACACTGCTGCTGACCGCCGCCGGCGTGCCGGCGGGGAAACCCTTCGGCGATTCCCTGATCAAACTGCGGGCCGATCGACTGTGGGCGATGGGCGAACTGGATGGCCTCAACGCCTTGCTCAAAGGCTTACCCGATCCGGCGTTCACACCGGCGTTGCGACGCCTGCAAGTCGATAGCGCCCTGTTGGCCGGCGACGTCGCCACCGCCTGCCAACAGGCTCCGGCCTTGCGACTGCAAGCGGCCAGCGACGCATTCCCGGCCAAATTGCAGATTTTCTGCCAGTTTTCCTCCGGCAAGGGCAATGAGGCCGGACTCGGCGTCGATCTGTTGCGCGAGCAGAAGGTCAGCGATCCCGCCTTCTTTGCCGCCGCCGACGCCCTGGCCGGCATCTCGCCGGGCAAAACCGACGGCTTTGCCAACCCAACGCCTTTGACCTTGGCGATGGCGCGCCTGGCCAAATTGCCCCTGCCCGAATCGGTGGTCACCGCCACTCTGCCGGCCAGCCTGCTCCGCGCTATCGCGACGACGGCCACGGCCACGCAGGAGGCCCGTTTGGCGGCCGCCGAAAAGGCCGAAGCGTTCGGAGCCATCGATACCGAACTGCTCCGCCAGCTTTACGAGCAGGTCACCTTCACGTCGCAAGAGCTCACCGCCCCGGTCACCGCCGCGGGAACCGACAAGGGCGTGCGCAGCCGGGCCTTGCTGTTCCGCGCGGCCGTTCAGCAGACTCTGCCGTCGGCCAAAGTGGAAATCATCGCCAAGGCCCTCGGCTTGGCCGGCGAGAGCGTCGGCTATTTCACCGCCGCGCGCCTCTATGCGCCGCAAATCGCCGCTCTCCGACCGACGCCGGACCTGGCCAGCTTCTCCATCGTCGCGGCGCGCGCCCTTTACGCCGCGGGCCGCTTCGACGCGGCGACGGCCTGGGTCACGCTGGCCCGCAGCGGCGACCCTTCGGTCGCCGCCGCCGCGGTCGGACTGTGGCCTTTGGCCCGCATGGCGACCACCGACGCCCCGCAGGCGGTGCCCACGGGCACGCTCGCCGCCTGGCGAAAAGCGCGTGGCGAATTTCCTCCGGCGATCGCCCAACGACGGTTGCTGGTCTGCTTTGGCCTGCTCGCCGCTTTGGGCGACAAGGTGACGGGCGACGATTGGCTGGCGCTTTATGACGATCCGGCAACCGGCGGCGCCGCCCTGCCGGCGGCATCGGCGCAGCGCGGCGCTCTCTGGCACGGCTTGCGGGTTGCCACCGAAGACTTGCGGCTTGGCGAGACGGTGATGTTCTCCCTGGCCTCCTTCGGTGACGGGGGGCTGGCTCAGGCCGATCCCACCGACCTGTACCGGGTGGTTGCCGCCTTGCATTTGATCGGATTGGACGGCGACGCCCGCGCCCTGGCCGTGGAGGCCGCCATCGCCAATGGGCTCTGACGCTTCAAGACATGTCGAGTCCTTCCTGGAGATGATGGCCGCCGAGCGGGGCGCGGCGGCCAATACCCTGGATGCCTATCGGCGCGACCTTGCCGATTTCGCCGATTGCCTGACGGCCCTTGGCCTGTCGGTGCATCAAGCCGACAGCGCCGCGCTGCGCGACTACATAGGGCAAATGAAAAGGCGCGGTCTTGCGGCGCGGACCGCCGCCCGCCGCCTGTCGACATTGCGCCAGTTTCATCAGTTTTTGTTTGCCGAAGGGGTGCGCGACGACGACCCGTCCCAAGTGATCGATGCCCCCAGACTGGGCCGCCCCTTACCGAAGTATCTTTCGGAAGCCGAGGTCGACGCGCTGATTCAGACGGCGCGACGCAAAGATGATGCCGCCGGTCGCCGCATCCAGGCCTTGGTCGAACTTCTCTATGCCACCGGCTTGCGAGTCTCGGAATTGGTCGGCCTGCCGGTCTCCGCCGTCGCTCGCAACCCCGAGACGCTGGTCGTGCGCGGCAAAGGCCAAAAGGAACGCATGATCCCCCTGGGCGATCCGGCCCGCGAGGCCATCAAAGCCTGGGTAACGGTCCGGCAACCGAAAGCCAGCCGCTGGCTCTTTCCCGGCGACGGCCAAAGCGGTCATTTCACCCGCACCGGCTTTGCCAAAATGCTCGACGATTTGGCAATCTCCGCCGGCATTCCGCCATCACGGGTATCCCCCCATGTCTTGCGGCATTCCTTCGCCAGCCATCTGCTCGCCCATGGCGCCGATTTGCGCAGCGTTCAACAGATGTTGGGCCATGCCGACATCGCCACCACGCAGATCTACACCCATGTTCTCGACGATCGGCTGAAAGCTCTGGTCACCCGCCATCACCCCCTGTCCCGCAAGAAGGAACGATAAGGGGCTCAGAACACCGCCAGGGACCGGATATAGATGTTGCCGGCCCAGCTGTGCCCCAGGCTCTCCTCGGCGGCCAGCCGAATGCAGGTCTTGGCTTCACGGGGCCCGTTGCGCGCCGCCGCGAGATATTCCGCGGGACGCGCCTGCAATTGCGGACCGGCCCGGTCGGCGATTTCCTTCAGACGATTGCGCACCTGGCCCAACGTCCTGCGGTCGGACGACTGCAAATAGGCCTCCACCAAGACCCGTTGCCACCGGCCGGTCTCATGGTTTTGTACCGACGCCACGAGTCGCGGCAACGCCAAGGCGTCGGCCGGCAATTTGGCCGTGAATTGATTGTCGCTTTGTCGCTTTTCTTCGCGATGCCCGCCCAGGGTAATGTCGCGCGCCAAGGCATCGGGCATCGTGCCGAAGATCGCCAGGGCGAGATAGGCGCCAAACGCCACATCTCTTTCGCCGAATTTTCGCAGGCCCCTCAGCATTTTAGTTACTCACGTTAAGATAATATTAATAATCGTGACCTTATAAGCATAATACAACTATCGCAATATTTATAAGTATTGCTAATATTGAATAAAATTTTATACAATATTACGGTACCGACATCCCCACCATCGCCGTGACGTCTTCCGCCGTCACGCCCACCGCCCGCAGGGACTGGAGACTGGCCGCGTTGTCGCGCTTGGCCAAACGCTTGCCGTAGGAATCGGTCAGCAACCGGTGATGGTGCCAGTGCGGAATAGGCAGGCCGAGCAAGGCTTGCAGCAGGCGATGCACATGGGTGGAGGCGAAAAGATCCATCCCCCGCGTCACCAGACTGACACCTTGGAGAGCATCGTCGAGGGTGACCGCCAGATGATAGCTGGCCGCCGCATCCTTGCGGGCCAACACGACATCGCCGAACAGATCCGGTTCCGCCCGCACCACACCAGCCGCCGCGTCGGTCCAGGTCAAGGGACCGGCCATGGCGACGGCCTTGGCCATGTCGAGACGAAGCGCGAACGGCATTCCGGCGGCTTTGCGTTCGGCAACCGCGTCCGCGGCCAAACCACGGCACACCCCCGGATAGCGCAACCCGTCCGGCCCTTGCGGCGCCTCGCCGGCCCGCGCGATCTCCCGGGCGATTTCGCCACGCGTGCAGAAACAGGGATAGATCAACCCCATCGCGTCGAGCCGCGCCAAAGCCGCCCGATAGTCGTCGAGATGGTCCGATTGCCGCCGCACCGGCTGTTCCCACTGCAACCCCAGCCACGCCAGATCACGCTCGATACCGGCGACAAACGCCTCGCGGCAGCGGCTGGTGTCGATATCCTCGATGCGCACCAGGAATCGGCCGTTGGCGCGGCGTGCCGCCGCCGCTGCGAACAGAGCCGAAAAGGCATGCCCAAGATGCAACTCCCCGGTTGGGCTGGGAGCGAAACGCGTGGTCAACGACATGATAAGGTGACAATAGCATCGTTTTTCGGATAGGACTGCAAAAGGGCGTATATTGGCGCAACGAAGAGCTAAGGAGTCCTGATGGCGTTGCATCCCTTGAGCGGCCCCGGCGCCGCATCGGCCTCCGACACCCCGGCCAAGCAGTTGGTGGTGTTTTTGCATGGTGTCGGCGCCGATGGCGACGACCTGATCGCACTGGCGCCCTATTTCGCGCATTGGCTGCCCGACGCCGAATATGTGGCGCCGCACGCGCCCTTCCCGTTCGACATGGCGCCGACCGGGCGCCAATGGTTCAGCATGCAGGACCTCCGTCCGCAGGCGATCTTCGAAGGCGTGCAGGCGGCGGCGGAGTCGCTTGATCGCTATCTGGACGAACAATTGGCGAACCGGGGCTTGACCGACGGAGATCTGGCCATCGTCGGTTTTTCACAAGGCACGATGATGGCGCTGCATGTGGCCTTGCGACGCCCGAAAGCCTGCGCGGCGGTGATTGGCTATTCCGGCCTGCTCGCCGCCCCCGATCGGCTCCCCGCCGAATTGACGGTGCGCCCGCCCGTTTTTCTGGCGCACGGCGAAGCGGACGAGGTGATTCCTCATGATTTCATGTCGCTGGCCGAAAAGGCCCTCACCGTGATGGGTGTGAGCGTGGACACGCTGTCCTGCCCGAACCTTGGGCATTCGATCAATGACGATGGCTTGATGGCCGGCATTCGATTCGCCGCCCAGGCCTTCGGCATCGGTATCCCGCTCGAAGAGACACCGCCCGGCCCGTAACAGGACGATCGGGCGAACGCGCAATGATTGTTTGTTTCAAGATAGAATCCAACGCGTTGGCGCATTGAGCGCCCCGAAGCGGAGCGGAGGCAAGCCAAGCCGGCGGATGCCGGCGCCCGGCGACTGAGGGACAATGAACGATGGGAGGGCGATCGGGTTTTCCGATTGCTCTCCCATCCCGTAACAGGGGATCTTTCGCCACTTTCACGAAATTGTTATGCTTGCCTGGTTGGTAATTCTGGTAGATACCCTAGATATGGTGACTCTTGACTAGCGAGGATAGCGTATTTTGTCGCTGGCGCTTGAAAGTTGTCCGGCCTTAGTCCTGAACGCGGACTTCCGCCCCTTGAGCTATTACCCGCTGTCGTTATGGTCCTGGCAGGAAGCGGTGAAAGCGGTGGTGTCCGACAGGGTCAATGTTGTCTCGGTCTACAACCGGGTCATCCACTCCCCTTCGTCGGTCATGCCCCTGCCCAGCGTCATTTCCCTCAAAGAATATATCCCCACCAAACGCCGCCCCGCCTTCACCCGATTCAACGTGTTCCTGCGGGATCGCTTCACCTGCCAATATTGCGGCGAATCGCTGCCGACCCATGATCTGACCTTCGACCATGTGATTCCCCGGTCGAAGGGTGGCCACACGACCTGGGAAAATGTGGTCACCGCCTGTTCGCCCTGCAATCTGGTGAAAGGCAGCCGGCTGCCGCGCGAAGCCTCGATGTTCCCGCTGGTCCGACCGACCGCGCCGACCAATTACCTGCTCCAGGAACATGGCCGCGCCTTCCCTCCCAACTATCTGCACGAAAGCTGGCGGGATTTCCTCTACTGGGATACCGAACTGGATCCGGTTTGAGGGCCGGCGAACGACTGGGTATCGTCACCGCAGATTGGTGGAATCCGTACGGCCGCAGCAAACTTTGAACTTTCGGCCACTGCCGCACGGGCATGGACTGTTTCGCTGCGGCTCCTCCATTCTCAAGGCGGTCACGCCGCTGCGCCTCCGCGATGCCTTGACCAGAGCCATCGCATCCGCGGCCGATCGACCGGATCGAATCAGATCGGCCATCAATTGCAAGGTCGGGCCGGCATGCCGGAGGAAGCGCGTTTGGGATCGGCAAAAATAATTGAGTCCCGATTCGCCATCCGCCGTTTTCAAAAAACGATGCTTCGGGCAGCCCCCATTGCAGGAAAATCGAACCGGACAGTCACGGCATTGACGGGGAAGAGTCTCTCGCTTTTCGATACCAAAGCGAAGCTGCTCGGGCTGATTTGCCAACGCGCGAAGAGAGGTTTCCAGAATGTTGCCGCGTTTATAGTCTGGATAAACATAATGGTCGCACGCGAAAAGATCGCCATTATGTTCCAGGGCAAGATTCTGCCCGCAGGTCTCCGAAAACCAGCACAAACCAGCCGAAAGCCCCATCGATGCCCCGAGTTGGCTGTCGAAGAATTGCACGAAGATACGTCCGACATCCTCACGCAGCCATTCGTCGAACACCTCGCAGAGGAACGCCCCGTAGCTCTCGGGCAGCACACTCCAGGGCGTCACCCGATAGAGGACGCCGTCGTCATCGATTTGCGGGGGAGGTGCCAATGTTTCTCCGTCGGCGCTGCGCTCGACGATGGGAATGAACTGAATAAACTTCGCACCGGTTTCTTTTAGAAATCGGTAAACGGACCGTGGGTCTTTCGAATTGCCGCGGTGGACGACTGTCAGGATATTGAATTCGACGCCATAGGATTTAAGAAGCGCCAGCCCAGCCATGACCTTATCATGTGTCGCATGATCGGCTCGATCGACACGGTAGCGATCATGTAACGCTTTCGGGCCATCAAGGCTAAGTCCCACCAAGAAATCGTTCCGTTTCAGGAAATCGGCCCATTCGTCGGTAAGCAGCGTGCCGTTCGTTTGCAATGCGTTGCGAACCGTCACGCCGGCCGGCGCATATTTTGCCTCAAGCTCGACCACCCGGCGGAAATAGTCGATACCCAGGATCGTCGGTTCGCCGCCCTGCCAATGAAACCATATTTCCGGAGAGTTAAACGGGGTCTGGGTGGCAATGTAGTCTCGTATAAAGGTTTCGAGCACCTCATCCGTCATACCGAATTTCTTTGCATCCGGATACAGACGTTCTTTCTCCAAATAGTAGCAATACGTACAATTCAGATTGCAGCGTGGGCCGATCGGTTTGGCCATGACTTGGAAGGAATGGGTCTTATCTTGTGTCAACCGACGCCCCCTCATTGAATGGCAAAAGACCATTATTCGGCGGCATCGTCAGAGCCGGACTTCGGACGTCCAACCCTGACGAAGTGTTCACCGTCCTTCAGGCATACAGGCGGGCGGGCCGAATCTCCGGTTCCGCTTCTCCCGCTTCCACCAGCAACGTGAGAAGCGCCTTGCGCAACGTCTCCGCGATTCCGCGGTATTCCTTGCGTCCAACCAGATTGATCTGCTCATGGGGATCGTTCCGCTGATCGTATAGCTGGTATTCCTGATAGATTTTTGCCGCCTGCTGGTCGATCGCCCCCGTAATTTCGGCGACGCAATATGTCCAGTCGCGGGTGCGGATAGCGCGGCCCGTCATCGATTCGCTCAACTGGATCAGCTGCCTGTTCGGCCAGCTCGCACTGGCTTCGGGGTCGTGCAGCAGCGGCAAAACGCTGCGGCCTTTCATGCTCGATGGCACCGGAACGCCAGCGATTTCCAGCAGAGTCGGCGCAACGTCGATGATTCCGACCACGTCCGATATTTGCTGGGCATGCTCAAAGCCCGGCCCGGAGAAGATCAACGGAATCCGTGTCGAGGAATTGTGCACGCTGCGTTTGTATTCGTCGTTGCGGGTCATGAAATGACATCCATGATCGCTGATAAAAATGACGACGGTGTTCTCGGTCAAGTTCTCTTCATCAAGAATTTTTCTCACCCGTCCGACAGATTGGTCGATGCTTTCGCATGCGCCGTAATAATCCGGTAGCACCTGCTGCCAATTACCCGGCAGGTTACGAAGATCCGGCGGCGTGAAAGAGTTGGCGAACTTCTCGACGGACCCCTTCGGACCAAACGGCCGATTTTGCATGTCGTTCTGTTGGTGGGGTTCAAGCTGAGAGATAAAAAGGAAAAACGGTTTGTCATGCTTCTGCCGGAGAAACCGTTCCGCGCGGTCGGTGATGAAATCGACCCGATACTGGTTTTCGAATTTGATCTCTTTGCCGTCACCATCGTAAATCGTTCCCTCGTAGGGGTGCGAAGTATGCTCCAGCCCGTTCGACCCCTCCCACAGATCGAGGAAGCCGCCGCGGTACTCCGGCTTCACAAAGCCCTTCCCATCTTTCTCGGATCCCAGATGCCACTTGCCGATCAGGTTCGCGCTGTATCCGGCTTTGCGCAGTTCTCCGGCGACCATCGGCAGGGATGGATCCACCGTCAGAAAATTGCGCCAGACTCCCGTCTCCGTCGCATAGCGGCCGGTGAACAGAATCGAGCGTGACGGCGCGCAAACCGGCTGGTTTGTGACGGCGCAGGTGAAATTCTTCCCGTTCGCCGCCATCGCATCCAGGTTTGGCGTGCGCGTCGAACTATTCAACCCGTTCGCGCCGACGAAATCCCAGCGGAATTGATCGGCCATATAAAGGATGATATTTGGCCGTTTTGCCGGCGTGGCGGCTTCTTTCGCCAAAGCGCTTTCTGTGGTCAAGGCGGCCAACCCCAGTGCCGCCCCCGTTGCTGCGCCTGACAGTAAAAACTGCCGACGGCCAAGATGCGGCTTCTCGCGGTCCCGATCCATGGTCTTCTCCCGTTTTTCTCTGAAACGATGCATAGATATTTTGCGAAGGGAGCGGAACCCGATGGGCCCCGCCCGACGCCTTCAGAACGTGAATTTCACTTGAGTCTCGTAGACCCAGGCGTCTTTCCAGTTTTGGCTCACGGCCGTTTCCTTGAAGGCCCCTGTCTGCATGACATACTGCAAACCCGGGCGGACCAGGAACCACGGAGCCAATTGGAGGCCATAGTTCAATTCAACGGACTGTTCATAATCCTGGTCGCCGGCCTTGGTGCCGATCGATGTGCGTGCATTGACGTTATTACCGCGACCATCCAAGATTCACGGTATCGTCGTCACGAGTCTTGAACGTTCCCTGGTAGACCAAACCCAAAGCGAAGCCCGAGGGAACCGTCGATGTCGCGCGATCGCCTTCCCCGCCCGTGAAGACCGTCGAAAAGCCGCGCTTGCTGTTCGGCGATTCCCGATATCATCCGAATGCCCCCGATTATGTTGTGGAAAAGCTGCGCTTTTGGTGGGTTCTCGGGAAGTTCTGTCACGGTCTTCACACGGTTGTTAACCGTTGCAGCCTTGACTGAAACCCCGAGCGCATTTATCGCTGGTCAACCAATCCCTGGGGAGGGGGCGCGAAACCCGATGGCAGAACATGGCTGGCGTCGCACCTTGGAACTGTCCGCTTCGGAGAAGCAAGTTGAAGTGGACAGCGTCCTGGCGAGCGAAACGTTCGCTCGATCGGAGCAGCTCCGTTCGTTCCTGAAATACGTGTGTCAAATGGAGATGGAAGGCCGGGCCGCCGAGCTCAACGAATATCTCGTGGGAGTCGAGGCTCTGGGCCGCCCCTCAAGCTATTCTCCAGCGGAGGACTCCTCCGTCCGCAGCCGAGCTTGGGAGCTTCGGCAGAAGCTGCTGAAACACTACAGTTCGCAGAGAACCCATTCCGAGGTGCGCATTGATTTGCCGCGGGGCGGCTACGCACCGCAATACCTCGTTCGGGATCAATCACCGGATCAGGAAGAGCGGAAATCGGGGGATAACGCCGAACCGGCGGCCCTCTCGAAAACCGTGACCTTGAGCCACACGATTGCCCGATATGCCTTGATGACGGTGCTCGCCGCTCTGGCTGGTGCTCTGGGTGTCACCGGCGCCAATCATTTCTGGAAAAGTCCGCTCACCGACTCGGTCGATCCCGTGATCCGCCAAGCGTGGGGGCCACTCTTGGCGCCGGGGGCTTCAGACATCATCGTGATGGCGAACGGCCTCTATTTTATCATTCGGCCAGAAGGCACGCCCGGGGGGCATGACAGACGCCAATTTCCCGTACCGCCGGAGGTCTATAGCGAGTACCGGGAGAGGCGTCCCTTGGATCCGGATACCCGATTGACCATGTTTACCCAAGAAAATGTGGTCCTGATGGGTTACATCAACGGACTCGTCACTATTACGGGATTTTTGCAACAATCCAACGTATCATTCTACCTAAGCCCGGAGCGTATAGTGCCGACATACGCAATACGAAATCGCAATGCGATCCTCTTCGGCGCACCACAAGATAGCATAATGATCTCTGATGTTCTCAGAAAAGGGGTGTTTCACTTTGGGTACAGTCCGAAGCATGACATCGTGATTCAGAAGGGTGATGCCTCATTCGACGATGCCCCATATTACGTATCGAGAATTCGAGATCTTGCGAACTCGTTTGAAACTTACGGCGTGATAACCGTTATGCAATCGATCGGAGCCGAGTCGCCGGAAACGAGAACCGTCGTCTTTTCCGGCATTACGTCCGTGGGAGCACAAGCCGCAGCGGAATTCTTTGCCTCACCCGCCCATATGCGAGACCTGAGAGAGCGTTTCCGCAAAGAAGGGCTGAATGATTTCCCTCCCGCGTACCAAGTCGTCCTGCGGTGCAATGCGCGAGACACACTGTTGGTTTCCTACGAGTACGCCGATTCCGCGATTCTTCCGTAGCGCGGAAAATCTCAGCGGTGACCCGCCACCTCAGTTTTCATAGGACGACGGATCAGAGCCGCTCCGACAACCAGATCGCCAGGCGGGCGCCGGATTTGATCGCCGAGCTCAGCAGCGTATAGCCGACGGTCTGTTCGGCGCCGCTGGCCAATCCGATGTCGCGGTGATGAAGTTCGTCGGCGCGAAAGTCGGCGACGGTCTTTTTCAAATCCGCCTCGTCGTCGCCCAACTGTTCCAACTGAGTGGCGTAATGCCCCTCGATCACCTCTTCGACGGCCACCGTGCAGGCCATGGCGGCCTTTTCCCCCAGCAGCGCGGTTCCGGCCCCCAAGGCGAACCCCATGGCATGCCAGAGCGGCGACAGAAGGGTCGGGCGAACACGCCGCTGGCCGATCAACTGGTTGAAGGTCTGAAGATGGCGACGCTCCTCGTCTTCCATCTTGCGCAGCGCGTCGCCACAGGTCGCACTGCGGCCAAGCACCGCGCGCTGCCCCTGATAGATGCGAACCGCGCCAAACTCTCCGGCCTGATCGACCCTTAAGATCCGCTCCAGCAATTGACGCGGCGCCGGGTCGCCGGGCAGCACCCCCTCGCCGGTTTCGCGGCCCGGGGCCGCCTGCTCACCGGTCGTCGTCATCCTTGCTCCTTCAGCCGCCGCACCGACCAGGCGGAAAATACGGCCAGACCGAACGCGAACAGGGCATTGTAACCGGCCATGGAAATGCCGAACAGGGACCAGGGAATCTGGTCGCAGGGCACCGGTGGCGGGCCGGCCAGCATGGCTTTCAGGGCATCCACGCTATTGGCCTGGGGACCACCGCCGACGCAGGCGGCCAACCCCTCCCACCAGTGATGCTCGACGCCGACGTGGAAAACGGCGATGCCGGAATCGACGAGGAAGGCCACGCCGCACAGGGCGATCAACACCATCTTGCCCTGCACCGTCAGCCGCGACGACAACGCCACCGCCGCCAACAGGGCGGCGACCCCATAGGGGATGCGTTGATAGATGCAAAGGACGCAGGGCTTGAGACCGAACCCATATTGGGTGGTCAGCGCCGTTCCCAGCGCCCCCAGGCACGCCAGCAGCAACAGGGTCGGATAGAGACGGCTGGAGAGACGGTTAATGCTCATGCTCATGATCAAATGAACCGTAAGATGAAGAACCCTCCGACCAGGGCCACGACAAAGGCGGTGGTCACCAGGGTGAGACGTTTTTCGATGAAATCGCGAATCGGCTCGCCGAAGAAGTAGAGCAGGCCGGCCACCAGGAAAAAGCGCATGGCCCGCGAGCAGATCGAGGCCGCCGTGAAGATCAGCGGATCGAGATGGCTGAAGCCGGCGGTGATGGTGATCAATTTGAAGGGGATCGGCGTCCAGCCCTTGGCCAGGATCACCCAGCCGCCGTTTTCGGCGAACCACGACTGGAAGGTGCCGAAGCCGGCCTCCAGGTGATAAAGCGCGATGATCGGCCGGCCGATGGCGTCGAACAGGAAATAGCCGATGCCATACCCGAGCCAGCCGCCGATCACCGAGGCCACCGTCGCCAGCGCGGCATAACGCCACGCCTTGCCGCGCGCCGCCAGCACCATGGGGACCAGCATGACGTCGGGGGGGATCGGAAAAACCGAGCTTTCGATAAAGGACACGGCCATCAGCCACCATAGGGCGTGCTTGTGCGCGGCCAGCCCCATCATCCAATCATAAATACGCTTCAACACGAGACGACTGCTCCGGGACTGATCCAAGGGGTCATGGCGCGCCCGCGCCTGGGCAGGGCCCATCGGCGCGACCATCGCTTGGGTGGAGATGTAGCGTCACCGCGGGACAAGCGCAATGGCGGAATCGGAAGGGCCGGCCGGTGACCAAGGAACGGACATCACCGACAGACCGCCCCTCCCGTGATTGTCCGATTCTTTCGCAGCTGCCTATTGACCCAAAAAAAACCTCGTCTATAGTCTGCCGCCTACCACCCGGTGCCCCAGTGGCGGAATGGTAGACGCGGCAGACTCAAAATCTGTTGCCGGCAACGGCGTGTTGGTTCGAGTCC
>Ga0209415_10005984_pt1 | contig 21746 bp, 19 predicted proteins | sample PeaSoiSIISIP2007_FD_187696 | JGI IMG/M metagenome (GOLD analysis project Ga0209415, IMG submission 187696) | Peat soil microbial communities from Weissenstadt, Germany - SII-SIP-2007 (SPAdes) (version 2) | ecosystem: Environmental > Terrestrial > Soil > Wetlands > Peat | place: Germany... | reverse complement strand
TACTTCCTGGGCGCATCGCACGGGTTCAACTCGGTGCACGGGCGGATGCCCTCGGTGCTGACCGGGGCCAACCTGGCAAACCGCGAGCTGATCTATCTGGGCGTGTCGGGTGACGGCGATTCCGCCTCGATCGGCCTCGGCCAGTTCGCCCATGTCATGCGGCGCGGCGTGAACATGGTCTACATCGTCGAGAACAACGGCGTGTACGGCCTGACCAAGGGGCAGTTCTCCGCCACCTCCGACAAGGGCGCCAAGTCGAAGCGCGGCGTGACCAACGCCGACGAAGCGATCGACATGATCGGCATGGCGCTGCAGCTCGGCGCCACCTTCGTCGCCCGCAGCTTCTCCGGCGACAAGGCGCAGCTCGTGCCGCTGATCAAGGCGGCGCTGACCCATGAAGGCACCGCCTTCATCGATTGCATCTCGCCCTGCGTCGCGTTCAACAACCACGACGGCTCGACCAAGAGTTTTGATTATGTCCGGGAACACAACGAGGCGGTGAATTTTCTGGATGTGATCACCGCGCGCGAGCCGATCGCGGTGGATTACGCACCCGGATCCGTCGAGCTAGTGCGCCAGCATGACGGCAGCACCCTCAAGCTGCGCAAGCTGGCGGACGACTACAACGTGCACGACCGGGTGGCGGCGATGGGCTGGCTACAGCAGCGCCATGCGGCGGGCGAGATCGTGACGGGTCTGCTGTATGTCGATCCGGAGCCGGACGATCTGCATCGTCACATGAACACGGTATCCACCCCGTTCAACGCGCTGGGCGAGACCGAGCTGTGTCCCGGGTCCGCGGTGCTGGACAAGCTGAACGCCAGCCTGCGCTGACCACCAGCGCCCGCCGTTGTTCGTAATGTAGCGCGGAAAAGCCAACGCCCCCGGACTTGTTCCGGGGGGTAGCGCCTTCCGCCGCGCGCGTCGCATCGACGGTGTTTGAGGGGTGTTCAAAGGCGGCGGAAGGCGCTGCGCTTTTCGGCCCTACGTTGCTACGTGGCGCCGCGGCTCGGCGCGTCCGGCCGGAACATCATCCACTCCCAAGCGCCCAACGCTCGACTGTGTGAGCAACCGGGGCTGCTTCGCGAACCACCGGCCGGTAGCGCTGCAGCTCCAGCCGGCGCAGCGTGGCCACCAATGCGTCGCGCTCGATCGGCTTGGAAAGGATCGCGTTCATCCCCGCGGCGAGGCAAGTGCGCGTGGTCTCCGGCATCACGTCGGCCGAAATCGCGATAATCGGCGTGGCGGATGCCTCCCCCGGCAGCTTGCGGATGCGCCGTGTCGCCTCGATCCCGTCCATGACAGGCATGCGCACATCCATCAGCACCGCGTCGAAGCGGTCGCGGGCGGTCAGCGCGACTGCCTCGGCGCCGTTCTCCGCCGCGGTCACCAGGTGTCCGTCCGAGGTCAGCAGCGCCCGCATCATCGCGCGGTTGGCGGCCACGTCGTCCACGACCAGCAGGTGCAGGCCGGCGGGCCGCAGGTGCGTCGCCGGTGCCGGGGCCCGGGGCGGCTCCGCACGTGCCGGCTCGGTACGGGCCGGCTCCGGGGCGACCGCCTCGTGCGCCGGCTCCGGCTTGGGGTCGGCCGTGGCCGTGCGCAGGATCTCCCGAACCTCCTCGCGCGGTACCGCCTGATCGTGCTCCGCCTGGTCGCGCTCCGCCTGATCGCGCGCCGGCGCCGCGTCCGGCAGGGTCTCGACGGCGGGCCAGGGCAGCTCAAGGCGGAACAGGCTGCCCACCCCGCCCGGGCCCGGATGGTACACCAGCCGTCCACCCATCCGCTCCGCCAGCCGCGCGGAGATCACCAGCCCGAGGCCGGTGCCGTCGGCGGCGTTCGGGTCCAGCCGGGCGAAGTCCTTGAACAGCATCGCTTCCTTGTCGGGCGGGATGCCCGGGCCGGTGTCGATGACCTCGCAGCGCAGCCAATCGGTGCCGGCGCCGACGCGCAATGTCACCGCACCGCCGGCGGGGGTGAACTTCAGCGCGTTCCACAGCAGGTTGAGCAGGATCTGCTGCAGCCGCGTGGTATCGCCGGAAATCGTCCCCGGCAGCGCGGCGGCCAGCAGCAGCTCCAGCTTGATGCGTTTGTCCTCCGCCGCGGGCCGCACCAGGGCCAGGCAGGCGTCCATCGCCTCGGCCGGATCGAACGGACGGATCCTGAACGCCAGATGCCCGGCATCGATCTTCGCCAGATCGAGGGCGTCGTTGACGATCGCCAGCAGATGCCGCCCGGCCGCCTCCAGCGTCGCCACGTGCTGGCGCTGGTCGGGCAACAGGCGGTTGTCCTGCAGCAGCACCTGGGCCAGTCCCAGCACGCCGTTGAGCGGCGTCCGCACCTCGTGGCTCATCTGCGCCAGGAAGCGCTTGCGCGCCTCGCCGGCATCGCGCGCGATGTCACGTGAGCGCGCGATCGCCTGTTCGGCACGCTCCTTGGTCAGTGCCAGCGCCAGGAAGGAGATCCCGACAACCCGCAACTGCGCCTCGATCACCGTCGCGGTTGCCAGCTCCTGCTGCCATGCATCCTCGATGCCGCCGGCGGCCAGCACGGCGCGCACCAGATAGATCGTGCCGTACAGCCCGGTCAGCAAAAGGAAGAAAGGCCGCGATGGCAGCGCTTCGCGCCCGTCCGGCCACATCGCAGCGACCACAGCGGCGGCATACAGGGCGCTGATGCCCCACGGCAGCGCCATCTGCGCGATCGCTTGCTGGTCGAAGCCGGGGATGCACAACACCAGAAGCCACACGACGGCACCCGCCAGCCCGATCACCGGCACGACGCGCCGGCCGGCGAACGCACGCGCCGCCATCCATGACGCACCGCCGCCCAGCAGCAGCAGCGCGACGGCGACATCGAGGCTGACAAGTCGCGGCGTGGCGGTCGTGAGTCGCGGTGCCGCCGTGGCCAGCAGGCTGCCGGCGGTGAGCGCCATCGAGATGGCCCACCAGGTGAGCGGGTCGATGCGGCGACGCCGCCTGCCGGTGACGAACAGCAGCAGGCTGCAGAACCCGGCGATCACCGCGGCGATGATATAGATATGGAACTGCGTCGCCGGGGAGGCCTGCGTCAGCATCAGCCTGCCTCACCGCACCAGGACGAAATTGTGGCCAGGGATGCAGCCGCGTCCGGCAGCTTCGCGCGGAGCGCGGGCAGACGCGCCTGCCGGACCCGGGCAAGCCGCCATCCCATGCGCTGCACCGGACCCCGCATCAGCCTTGCCAGCAATCCAGCCCGAGGCCGCGCACATGCGCGCAGAACGCGCTTTGCTCGGACGCGGTTTGGAATCCGCCGGTCCGCAGCCGCCAGAATATCCGCCCATGCACCTCTGCCGGCATGATGATCGGCGTGCGGCCGCTCAGCAGCTCCGGCATCCGCGCCTGCAGATGCTGCCACTCCAGCCTGGCGCGCTGCTCGGTGTCGAGCGCCGCCAGTTGGCAGGCGCGTTCGCCGAGGTGATCGGTCGGGGCGGTCTGGGGCTGCGCAAGTGGCGCGAGCGCGACCTTGGGAACCGCGACCGCGGCGGCGGCAGGGTTCGTTGGCGCGTCGGCAACCGCGCGGGCCGGGTGCAGGTGACCCAAGGCGGCGCGATGGATCGCAGCCGGAGGCACGCCCGTCCCGGCGGCCGGGCGCGCGTCCATTGCGACAGCCCGGGGCGCGGCGGTCACGGGCGCAGCGGGTGTGCCCGTCCCGGCGACCGGATGCGCGTCCATCGCCACAGCCGGGTGCGCGTCCATCGCCACAGCCGAGGATGTGCCCGTCGCGGCAGCAGGGTGCGCGTCCGTTGCCACAGCCGGGTGCGTGTCCGTTGCCACCGCCGGGGGCGTACCCGGCGTGGCCGCAGGGAACGTGCCCGTCGCGACCGCGGCCGGACCCTCGTATGCGGCGGCGTCGTGCCGCAAGGAGTGCCGTCCGCCGGCCTGGGACGGGACGGGCGCGAACGCCGCCTTGGTCGCCGGCCCGATTGGCGCGCCGACGTTGGCCACCTCCATCACCGGAACCACCGGCGCGGGCTGGACGTCCAAGAGCGGCACGACCGCCGATGCCGGCACGACCGCTGGTGCTGCCACGACCGCCGTTTGCGGCACGATCGCTGTTTGCGGCACGATCGCTGTTTGCGGCACGATCGCTGTTTGCGGCACGACCGCCGTTTGCGGCATCATCGCCGCTTGCGGCATCATTACCGTTTGCGGCACGACCGCCGGCTCGGCCGCGCGCGCGACGTTGCCGCGGACCGGGTTCGCAATGGCAACGAGCGGCTCGGCCGGTGCCGCGACCGCCGGCGGGGCCTCGGTGTCCGCCAGTCGCGCCTCGCCGCGCTGCACCAGCCCCGCCTCGACCTGGTCGCCAGCCAGGGCGAGCGCCGCCACAAGGTCGCTCCGCCGCACGCCGGCCTGATCGATCTGCCCGGCGAGCGGGCGCAACACCGCCACCGCCTCCCCCGCCTTGCCGGACAGCGCCAGGGACAGGCCCAGGTTGAGCTGCACGTCGGCCGTGTCGGGCGCCACCGCGAGCGCCTGGCGGTACGCCGCCTGGGCCGCTTCGTGCCGCCCTTGCAGGTCGCGGGCGATGCCGAGATTGCTGAGCGCGGTCACGTTGTCCGGCGCCCGCGTCGCGGCGGCGAGGAACGCCGCCTCCGCCGCCTTGGGATCGCTGCGCACGAGCGTCCGGCCAAGCCCGACCAGCGCCTGCACCGAGGACGGCTCGATGGCGATCGCCGCGCGATACGCCGCGCGCGCCAGGTCCGGACGGCCCATCGCGTAGAGCGCGTCGGCCGTGGCGAGCAGTGCCGGAACATTGCGCGGTTCGTCGCGCAGGATCAGGTCGGCAACCCGCAACGCCATGTCGGGCGCTCCGGCAGCCAGCGCCGCGTCCGCCACGCTGATGGTCAGCCGCCCGGGCGGCGTGCCGTTGCCGGTTTGCAGCGAATTGCTGCAGCCCATGAGCGCGAGGACCAGCATGCTCGCCGCCGACGCCAGACGGCTGCGACGCCGGAGGGCACCGGTCGCCGCCAATGGTCGGCCATCGCTATGAACCTGTCGCATGGCGCACTCCTGCCAGTCTGTGGACCCCGCCTGTGGGGGCCCCGCCTGTGGAAGCCGGTCGGTGCAAGCCGGTCCGCCGGGAAACGGAACGGCGTGGGTTCGCGGTGGGGTCGCCGTTCATGGCATCTGCACCCCCAATGGACCCGGCGCGGCCGAGGCGATGGTGTGGGTCAGCGTCTGCACATCCGCCTCGCCAAGCCGCTCGCCCAGCAAGCGCCGCGCGGCGTCGGCGTTGCCGTTGGCCGCATAGATCAGGCCCAGATTGATGCGCAGCCGTTCCGGGACAGCATCGGAGTCGGCGAACGGCGCCAGCACCGCCTGCGCCTCGCGCGTGCGCCCCTCGATCATCAGCGACACCGCAAGGTCGTTGCTGATCACCGGATCGTCCGGCGCGCGCGCCAGCATCTGGCGATACAGGCGCTGCGCGTCCGCGTGCCGGCCCTGCAGGTCGAGCGCGACCGCCTTGTCCAGCAGCGCGCTGGCGTCGTTGGGCCGCGCCACCAGCGCCTCGTCGAGCTTGCCGATCGCCGGGCTCGGCTGCCCCGACACCACGTAGATCGCCGCCAGCCCGCGCAGCAGGTCGCTGTCGTTCGGATGTGTCTTCAGCCGCCCGATCAGCAGGTCCTTCGCGGCGCTCGGCTTGCCGTTGCGCGCCAGCCCGGTGGCGCAGCGCAGTTGCAGCGCGGTGTCGTCGGGGGTGCTGTTCGCCGCCGCTTCATACATCGACAGCGCCAGCGCGCGGTCGCCCGAGGACTCGGCAGCCTCCGCCACGCGCATCCGCTGCTCGGCGTCCAGGCTGGTCTTCTCCGCCGACGGCGTGGCGCCGCAGGCAGCCAGCAGGCAGCAGATGACCAGTGTCCTGCCCCCTGCGTGCGCTGCCGCTTGCAGCGAACGCAGGGGATAAGCAGGCCACTGAAACCAGTGATCTGACAGCAGCGCCGGCGTGCGAATGGGTGGATACATGGCGCTGGGACACCTAGTGATGCAGGAGATGCGCCATCGAGTGCAGCGAATCGATCAGCCGCAGCACCGGGCTGCCCGCCAGCACGATGAACAGCGCCGGCATGATGAACAGGATCAGCGGCAGCACCAGCAGCGCCGGCAGCCGCGCGCATTTCGCCTCCAGCTCCAGCATCCGCTCGCGCCGCAGATCGGCGGAGACCGTGCGCAGCGCATCCGCCAGCGGCGTGCCGTAGTTCAGCGCCTGGCCGAGCATGGTGGCCAGGCGACGGATCGCGTCGACGCCCGAGCGGCGGCCGAAATTGACGAACGCCTCGCGCCGGTCGGGCAGCACCCGCAGTTCGTCGAGCAGCGTCGACAGCGCCACGGCGATCGCCGGGTTGGCGGCGGCGATCGCCGTCGCGATATGGCTGAGCGCGCTCTCCAGGCCCATGCCCGCCTCGGTGCAGACCACCAGCAGGTCGAGCGCGTCGGGCAGGCCGCGCCGCAATGCCGCGATATAGGGACGGCGGACGAAATACAGCGCCCAGTCCGGCCCGAGCAGCCCGAGCGGCAGCGACACCGCGATCAGCAGGAAGTCGGTCGCACCCCCCAGCCGCGCGGCCAGGCCGTAGATGACCGCCGCCGCCGGGATCAGCACGGCGAGCAGGGCCTTGGTGCCGAGCACCATGGGCAGCACGCGGGTGGGGTTCATGCCGGCGGCGGTGATCGCGCTCTCCAGCGCGCCCAGGTCTTCCTCGGAATAGAACCGCGTCGCGCCGCTCAGCCGCTCGCCGATCCGCCGCAGCAGCCGGCCGAGCCCGCCCAATGGCATCGGCGCACCCTGCCCGTCCGTCCCCGCCTGGTCGGGCAGCAGGTCGTCGATCCGCTGGTGCAGCCGGCTGGCCGCGGCCTCGCGCATCAGCATCACGGCCGCCGCCGCCACCAGGACCGCGGCCATGGTGATCAGCAGGCCGATCAGCGGGGCGCGATCCGCGTTCATTGGCGCGTCGCCCGGACGATCATCTGACGCATCGACCAGATGCCGAGCACGACGCCGGTCGCCCCAATGGTCAACATGCGGACGCCGCGCGGGTCATGGAACAGCGGGTTGAGATAGCCGGGGTTGATCACGCTGAGCAGCGCGCCGCCGACGAACGGCAGCGCCGCCAGGATCGCCGCCGAGGTACGCGCCTCGCTGGCCAGCGCATGGGCGCGCGCGGCCATCGCCAGGCGCTGGCGCACCGTTTCCGCCAGCGTCTGGATGGTCTCCGCGAGCCGCCCGCCGCTCTTGAGCTGCACGCCGATGGTCACGGCGAAGATCGCGTACTCGCTGACCTGCGTGCGGCGATTCAGGGCGAACAGCGCGTCCTCGGCGCGCACGCCGAGCGCCATCTCGTTGACGATGCGGCCGAACTCCAGACTGGTCGGCGCCGGCATCTCGCTGGCGATGCCGCGAAACGCCTCGCTGATCGGCAGACCCGCCCGCGTCGCGCTGACCACGAGCTGGATCGCGTCGGGCAGTTGGCGCACCAGGATCCGACGGTAGCGCGCCTGTTCCCAGCCGAATACCGCGCGCAGCAACAGCACGCCGGCAAGCAGCCCCACCCCGATCGGCAGCGGCGGCGACATATGCGGCGCCGCGGCCAGCGCCGTCGCCAGCGCGACGACCACCCCGGCGGCCCAGACGATGCGCGGCGAGATGACATGTGCCGCCGCCAGGTCGACGGGAAAGCGCAGCAGGCGCAGCAGCAGGCCGCCGACCCGCTGGCCCGGCTCCTGCTCGGCGCGGATGTCGGGACCACGCCCCGGCAGGACGCCGGCCGCGTCGCGCGGCGGAACCAGTTCGTCGACCCGGCGCAGCAGCCGCTTGTTGCGGCTGTCCGCCACCAGCGCGAAGGCGGCGCAGATGAGCACGCCGAGCAGCAGCAGGACCGGGACCAGCAGGCTTGCGCGCATGGTCATGCCGTCTGCATCGCCGTGGTCCAGGCACGATCGAGACCGAAATATTCCAGCCGCCGCAGGAAGCTCGGCCGCGCACTGCCGGAAACGTAGTGCCCGATGATACGGCCCTGGGGGTCCTCCTGGTCGAACTCGAACGCCGCCAGGTCGTTCATCGTGATCACGTCGCCCTCAAGGCCGCAGATCTCGCTGACCTGCGTCACCCGGCGCACGCCGTCACGCATGCGTTCGATCTGCACGATCAGGTCCAGCGCGCCGACGATCTGCGAGCGGATGGCACGCGAGGGGAGATTGAACTGCCCCATCTGCACCATGTTCTCGATCCGCGTCAGCGCGTCGCGCGTGGTGTTGGCGTGCACCGTGGAGATCGAGCCGTCATGGCCGGTGTTCATCGCCTGCAGCATGTCGAACGCTTCCTCGCCGCGCACCTCGCCGAGGATGATGCGGTCGGGGCGCATCCGCAGCGCATTGCGCAGCAGCTCGCGCTGCGACACCGCGCCCTGGCCCTCGAGGTTGTTCGGACGGGTTTCCAGCCGGATGACATGCGGCTGGCGAAGCTGCAGCTCGGCGGCGTCCTCGACGCTGATGATCCGCTCGTTGTTGTCGATCATCTGGCTCATGGCGTTGAGCAGCGTGGTCTTGCCCGAGCCGGTGCCGCCTGAGATCAGCACGTTCAGCCGGCAGCGCGCGGCGATGCCGAGCAGCCGCGCCAGCCCGGCGCTCATTGTGCCGTTCTCCACCATCGCGGGAAAGTCGAGCCGTTGGCGGGAGAATTTGCGGATCGATATGCAGGGGCTGTCGATCGCCAGCGGCGGGAAGATCACGTTGACGCGGCTGCCGTCGGCCAGCCTGGCATCGACCATCGGGCTCGATTCGTCGATCCGCCGGCCGACGCGCGCGGCGATCTTCTGCGCGACCGCGGCGATGTGGTCGGCGTCGCGGAACCGGATCGCCGTCCGCTCCAGCTTGCCCGCGCGTTCGACGTAGACGCTGGCTGGGCCGTTCACCATGATGTCGGTGACCGTGGCGTCCCGCAGCAGCGACTCCAGCGGGCCGTAGCCGGTCATGTCGTTGGCGAGTTCCTCGGCGAGTCGGTTCTGCTCGCGCGCCGACAGCTCATAGCGCGCGTCGTTGGCGATCTCGTGAATGATATGCTCAAGCTGGCGCTGCAGCTCCGCCGCCGGCATGTCAACCGCCACCGCCGGGTCGATCCGTTTCAGCGCCCTGGCGCGCAGTTCGCTGACCCGCATCGCGGTCTGCACCGCGGTCAGCGCGCCCTGCGCGAACTGGTCGGCCGCGACCGCGGGGTCGCTGACGAGCTGGTCGCGCCTGCCGAATCGCTTCATACGCGCAGCACCCGGCGCAGCCAGGACTGCGGCGCGGCCGCCGCGCCGATGCCGGTGATCTCGCGCACCAGCCCCTCCATGTGCTTGGCGAGCGCGGGGACGCGGCGCAGCGCCGGCACGCCGAGGCTGACCGCCTCCAGCATGCGCCGGCCCAGGTCGGGGATCACCGTGTCCGGCATCGCACCGAGGCCGCGGGCGATGAGGCTGGGCTGCAAGCCCCCCTTGGTATCGGCGCGATTGAGCACGGTCACCACGCGGTCACTGCCCGTCGTGGCGATGACGAACTGACGAATCGCCTGGGCATCGCGCAGGCTGGCGACATCGGGGCCCAGCACCACGACCACCTGTCGCGCCATGACGATCGCCCAGTTCATCTCCGGCGGCACCGGCATCGGCACGTCGACCACCACGTAGTTGAACTTGCGCTGCAGCAGGTCGAGCACGCGCGCGACGCCGCCGCTCGACACCTGCAACGTGGCGCCGATCGGCTCCTCGGCGGCGATCAGCCGCAATCGCGGCTCGACGGCGATCGCGGTGCGCTCCAGGAACAGTTTGTCGGCGCGGTCGCTGTCTTCCAGCGCGATGCGCAGCCCGGGGCCGGGCCGGCCGGACAGCATCAGCGCCGCCGTGCCGCCTTGCAGGTGCAGGTCGAGCAGCGCGACGTGCGCCTTGGCGACGTCGGACAGCTCGAGCGCGAGGCTGACCGCGATCGTCGTGGCGCCGACGCCGCCGCGCGCGCCGCAGACCGCCACCACGTGGCCGCCGCGCCCGCCGGCGGTTTCCACGCTGGCACCGCCCGCCAGGCGCGGCAGCAGCAGGCGCTGGATGGAGTCGCGCGTCAGCGGCTTCGGCAGGTACTCGGTGACGCCGAGATCGTGCACCAGCAGCCGATAGAACGTGATGTCGGTGTTCTCGCCGACGACGAAGACCTGCACGTCGGGCGGACAGACGCGGGCAAGGTCGTCGAGCGTCGCCTGGGCATCCTCGATCCCGGTGACGTCCACCACCACCGCCTGGGCCGGCACCTGCTTTTCGAAGAACCGGATCGCCTGGCGCACGGTGCCGCGGCGGATGTCGAGGTCCTCGGCGAGCGGCAGCAGGCCGACCCGCAGCGCCGCCATGCTGGCATCGTCGGTGACGAAGGCGACGACGCGCAGGTTGTCCAGCGATGCCGGCGCGGGCGCCTCGGCCGCCAGCGGGGCGGGTTCGCTATTGCTGAACAATGCCATTCGTCCCTGCCCCTGGCGTCGCCGACATGCCCCCACCAGTCGATCCCAGCGGCGTGCCAGTCGTGCTCGGCAGCGCGGGCCGCCGCCCCGCCACCAGCCGTTGCACCGGCGTAGCCGCCTCGACCCCCTCGCTGCCGTCCGCCGCGGCGCCCTCGGTCAGATCGTGCGGATCGACGATCATGGCGCGCAGGTTCGCGTCGTTGGCGCCGAGCTCGCCCGGCGGCAGGTTCCAGGTGCCCGGCTTGTCCATCGGATAGTCCGGCGAGCACGCCCCCAGCGGGAGAAGAAGCGACAGCAGCAGCGGCGGCAGGATCCACACCGCGCGCGGCGGCAGGACCAGGCGAGCCCAGCGGTGCATGAAACCCCTCATTTCAGGATGAAGCCGGCATTCAGCGGCGCCCCGTCCGGCCCGGGCGCGATCTGCCGGCCGAGCAGGATGCGGTCGAGATCGGTGGCGGGCGAGAAGCCGTCGGTCGGCAGGTGCAGCGCATCCGGGCTGGGCGCCGGCTTCACCAGATACGGCGTGACGATGATCACCAGCTCGCTCAGGCCGCGCTGGAAATCGTTCGACTTGAACAGGGCGCCGATCACCGGCAGCTCGCCGAGCCCGGGCAGTGCGTTGGTGGTGTCGGTGCTGGTCTTCTGCAGCAGGCCGGCGATCGCGAAGCTCTGGCCACTGCCGAGTTCCACCGTGGTCTCCGCCCGGCGCACCGTCAGCGCCGGAATGGTGATCGTGGCGCCGGCCCCGATCGGCACGCTCACCGCGCCGTTGCTGGAGAGCTGGCTGACCTCCGGGCGCACCCGCAGGTTCAGCCGGCCCGGCGACAGCACGGTGGGAACCACCGCCAGGCTGACACCGAACTGCTTGAACTCGACGGTGATCGTGGCGCTGCCGTTGCTGGTGGTGCCGGAAATCGGGATCGGAAACTCACCGCCGGCGAGGAAGCTGGCGGTCTCGCCGGACTGCGCCGTCAGGTTGGGCTCGGCGAGGATGGTGACGAGCTGATCGGCCGCCAGCGCGTCGATGATGCCGTTGATGTCGGTTGCCCCGTGCGAGTAGCCGGCACCGATCTGGAACGGCGCCGAGCTGGAGTTGGACAGCGCGGTCAGGCCAAGCGCCGTCAGCGGGCTGATCTTGCCGGCGATGGCCGCGCCGGTCAGCACGCCGTATGACCAGTTGGTGTTGGTGCCCAGCGCCTGCCAGTTGAAGCCGAGCTGGCGGGTGACGTTGCGGTCGATCTCGGCGATGCGCACCCGCACATTGACCTGGATGCTGCTCAGCACGAACAGCCGGTCCACCAGCGCCACGGCTGCCCCGGCATAGGCGCGGCTGATCGCCTGCACGGTCTGCGCCGCCGCGGCGGTCGGGACGGTGCCGGTCAGCAGCAGGCCGCCGCCGATGGCCTGGACGCGCACCGAGTCGGCGCCAGGCACCGAGGTGGCGACGGAGGCCTGGATCGCCGCCGCGGTCGCCGGCGTGACGACCTTGCCGGTGGTCGCCTCGCCGCCACCGGTGCCCAACGGCACGGCCGCGCTGGGGGGCGGCGCCCCGGTCTCGCCGGGCGTCACCGAGACGTCATACTGGATGATGGCGACGCCGGACTCCGCCGTCGCCAGCACCGTGGTGCGGCCCGCGGCGACGCCCATCAGGAACAGGCTGGTCGGCGAGGCCGGCTGCACCCGCGCCACGGCGGGATTGGCCGACATGATGGTGGACGCGGCCTGCGGCAGGCGCAGCAGCATGCCGGTGCCGGCGGGGAGCGTGACCGTCTGGGTCAGGCTGACGCTGGACGCGGCGGCGGGCGGCGCGGCGGGCGGGGACTGCGCCAGGGTGGGCGCGGCAAGCGCGGCCCAGAGGCCTAGGGCGAGAACCGTCCGGAGAACCAATGCCCCCCCGTCATGGCCGCTCCCCCTGTCATGGCCGGCCCCCCCGTCATGGCCGCCCCCCCCGTCATGGCCGGCGAAGGCCGGCCACCCACGACTTTGCCGCTGGCACGAAGGAAAGTCGTGGGTGGCCGGCCTTCGCCGGCCATGACGGGGTGGCGCGGATTTCATCGGAAGTTCACTTCGCTGTGCTGGTCGCCCTGGATCACCTCGACGCGGCTGCCGGCGACCCCGCCGGCATGCGACAGCGCCGGTGAGACGTCCTCGCCGGTGACGGTCGGCGAACCGCCGCCGCCGCGTGACGGCGTGCCGCCGATCGCCCGGATCGCCAGGCTGAGGCGCCCAAGCCGGCCGGCCACGCTCAGCCGCTCCGCCTGGTCCTCGCTCACCTGCACCGTGACCGTGCTGGCCAGCCGGCCGCTGATCCCGGCGGTGGGGGAGGCGCCCTGCACGATGCTCTGATCGACCGCGACGATCCGCACGTCGCTCAGCACCGTCTCGCCGACCACGCGCTTGGGTGCCGTGGCGCCGGTGGCAAGCTCCTGCGTCAGGATCACGTCGACCCGATCGCCCGGCCAGATCAGCCCGGCGACCCCGCTGACCGGGTCGACGGCGATCGACACGGCCCGGGTGCCGGGCGTCAGCACCGCGGCAAGGAAACCGCGGTCGCGCGGGCGCAGCACGTCTGCCAGCAGCAGCGGCGTGCCGGTCTCGACATAGTGCTGGATCAGCGCGCCGTTGAGCTGGGCACGGCCCTCGGGGCTGTCGACGATGGCGCCCGGCGGCAGTTGATCGCGCGGCACGGTTTTCACCGTCAGATCGGCGTCGCGCTCCAGTGTGCCGGGCGGCAACGGGTGCGCCGCCACCAGATAGGTCAGCGTCGGCGGCGGGCCTGGCGCGGTCGCAACGGTGGTGGGTGGGGGTGGACGGGCAACCTGATAGGCGATCAGGCCGAGGGCAAGCGCCGTGATCAGCATCAGCCCGACGAAAACAAGACGCATCGACACGTCGTCAGCCCCCCACGCCGGTCAGCGTCACCCAGGCACCGCCACAGGCGATGGCGATGCCGTAGGGCAACGACCCCTTGCGCCGGATACGCCAGCGCTCGACGGTCACGATGCGCCGCGCCAGCGACGCGAACCCGGACGGCCGCGACATGGACCGGGCCGCGGGCCACGCCGGCGCGCGGCGCAGCAGCAGGTGCAGCAGGCTCAGCACGCCGCCGGCGAGGACGGTCGCGACCACGAAGCGGTAGGTCTGCGCCGGCGCCAGGCCGAGGGCCATGGCGGCGGCGAGCTTGACATCCCCCCCGCCCAGCGCGCCGCGGGCGTGCGCCAGGACCAGGACGGCGAACAATGCAGCGGCGACGCCGATCGACAGGGCCAGCGCGGCGACGCCGGCGAACAGGCGCGCGCCGAGGCCGAGCAGGGCCAGGGCGATGCAGGCCTGATCGGGGATCGTCCGCGTCGCCAGATCCGACACCGCCGCGACGGCGAGCAGGCCGATCGTCAGCAGCGCAGCAAGATCGGTGATCCAGATTGCCGGAGAGCCCCCCATGGTCTGCCGAGTCCCAGTCATCGTCGGCGCAGGCTGGCCAAACGCCACACCGGCGCGCCCGGTCGATACTCTAAATATCGTTCGATACCAAGTTCTTAAATATCGTTCGACACCTAGTATCGCCGGTCGACGCCGGCGCGGCCTGGGCGCCCCCCCGGCCGTTGGCCGCGAGGCAGATCAGCCGCCGGCCGCAGTGACCGCGTTCTTTATATCGGCTGCGACATCCGCCCACAGGGCGGTGAGTTGGGGCAATATGGCGGTCATCGCTACCGCGAGCGCGCCGATCACCCCCATTGCGAGGATGCCGTACTCGAGCGAGGAAATGCCAGCCCGGTCGCGAAGCATTGCACGCAGGAGTTGAATCGACGTCGTCAGCATGTCTGGTCTCCCACGCCCGGAGCGGGCCACAGGCCATCGGGGCGCATCATTTTTGTTGCGCGTGGGACGAAAATCAGTCGAGTTCTGCGACCACTTCACGTCCTGTTGACCGGGAGTAAAGGAAGTCGTAACTATTTGCAAGACACAATCGACGATTCAACCAAAATGAGACGAATCGCATCGCAGCAGCATGACGGCAGGCTTGCGGCGCTCCGCACCCGGGGGCTGCGTCCTCTCTGGAGGCCGGCCCGAGGGCGCCGCGGGGTACTGCGCGATCGGCGCGGCATCACCAGCCTGGTGTTCGCCGCCAGCGCGATTGCCGTTCTAGCGTTCGCCGGCCTGGGAACCGAGGTGGGGCTATGGTACTTGGTGCGCCGCGATCTGCAAAACGCCGCCGACGCCGCGGCGATCGCCGGCGCGCTGGCCGCCAACGATGCGATCACGGCCACCCCCCCCACCGACCCGGGATTGGCCGCGCAGTCGGCCGTCACCGCGCTCTCCACGACGCCCGGCTTCCTGACGGGCGCGAGCCTGCAGGTGACGCCGCTGCCGAGCTATCCCTACACCACGGCGACCGGTGGCTCCAGCAGTGCGCCCGCCGTGGAGGTGACCGCCAGCGAGACGTTGACGCCGCTCTTTTCCGCGATGTTTGGCAACACACAGGGCGTCAGGGTCGGGGCGCAATCGATCGCTGTGGTGGGTCCGACGGGCCGCCAAGCCTGTGCGCTGTCGCTGTCCGGCGATCTCACGATCAGCGGAAACCTCACCGTCGTAACTTGCGGCGTGGCGTCAAACGCCGCCGATGAAACTGCGATCAATGTGACCAGCACCGGCACCCTAAACGGGGTGAGCGCCACCACGGTTGGCGGCTGCTGCGGGCCGGGCACTGTCTGGCTTTATACGGCTGCGCCATATCACCCGGCAACGCCCGACCCGTATGCCACCGCCCTCGCGACCGCGGGCCTGCCATCGTTCAACACCTGCACGACGCCCGGGCCGGTTAGTGGAACCACTATTACTCTTCCGCCGTACAGCTCGGCGGCGAACGCCGTCGCCTACTGCAATCTCACCATCGATGGAAACAAGATCACCTCGGTGACGCTGGAGCCAGGAACGTATTTCTTTTATAACGCGTCGCTGATGATGACCGGCGGCACGCTTCAGTGCCCCGCATGCGCCAATGGCGCCGGCGGGGTTAGCCTCGTCTTTCTCGCCACCGGCCCCGGCAACGGCGCCGACCCCACGGTTAGCATCACGTCCGCCGCAAGCCTAACCAACCTGAATGCTCCAACCAACTCACAATACTCCGCATTGAACGGCATCCTGTTCTACGATCAGGGCAGCAGCCAGAACAGCGCCTTACCGAGCATCAACCTGTCGGGGCCCACTGCCCAGGCTATCAACGGCGCATTCTACTTTCCAAACACCACCCTCACTTTCTACGGCAATGCGATCCAGAGTTCGAGCTGCCTGTCTCTCGTTGCCGGCACTCTGAATTTGCCCAACAATTTTACGCTGCAATGTAGCGCAACGGTCCCGCCGTTGGCGCCGATGCAGGGAGTGCGCCTTGTCCAGTGAGCGCCACAGGCGTGCGCGCGGCCGCGCCGGGATACGCGCCATGAGCAGCGACACGCGCGGCATCGCGTCAATTGAATTCGCCGTCATCATGCCGGTGATCCTTTTGATACTGCTCGGGACCTATGATGTCGGCGGTTTCGTGCTGCAGGAGATGAAACTGGCCGAAGCCGCGAATGCCGGGGGGCAGTCGGCAATATCCTACCCACCAAGCGATACCGCCGTTACGCCCTCCGGCCAAGGCACCGGGATGAACGCCGCCTACCTGACGCAGGCGATCCAGGCAGCGCTGCCGCAGGGCTGGACCGTTGGAGTCGATGTCACCGTCATTTCGTCGATGACCTGCCTGAACGGATGCGCGCCGCCACCCGAGCGCGTCGTCACGATCCAACTCACTCGGCCGTTTACGCCCCTGCTGCCCCTGTTCAGCGGGGTCCTGACATCAACAAGTGCGACCGATGTCGTGCGCGTACAATAAGACGGAAGACTGGCGGCTTGGCCGCGCCGGCGTCACCAGCCTGGAATTCGCTATAGTCGCGTCGCTGTTTTTCATGGCGCTGTTCAGCTGCATGGACTTAGGCCGGTACTACCTGATAGAACATTCGCTGCGCACCATGGTGGCGGAAGCCGCGCGCGCCGCGCAGGCGGATCCCACCCTGTTGCTCTCCGGCAACGGCCCGTTCCTTCAGAACTTCGCGAAGGCCGCACCCCTCGTCAACGATGACAACCTGTCCCTGACGGTGTTGCAATCCTCCGCCGTCACTCCCGGACCTATCACAATCACCGTGCAAGGGGCCTATCCGTTCCGGGCCATTCTATGGGCAGCGCTAAACGGGCAGATCCAAGACAGCACGCAATTGTCTTACTGATACAGAAACAGACGCAACCTTGATCGGTACCAAGGTGACATCTGCCCCGGCTGGGTAGCCCCGCTTCAGCAGTCCGGGCACCACTGGCGCGCGACGCGGCTATGCGTGGGCGGCGCCCAGATTCGACCCATTGCGCACGTACGGCAGCGCCCACAGCGCCGCAACGCCGCCGACGGCAGCCGCGGCGACGTACGTGAACTCCATAGCGCGAACTGGTGCGTCGGGCGCGCTGCCGGCAGCCAGCACCAAAGGATAGAGCATGCCAAGAATGGTGCAGGTCCACACGCCCATACGGCGATGTCCAGGTAACAGCAGGGCGCTGGCGATCCAGGCGCCGCATAGCACGGCCACCATCATGCTGCCGGCGCAGCAGATAGCCCCGTTCGCGCCGCTGTGCTGCCAGAGCGCGGCGAGAAACAGCATCACCAGTCCATAGGCGGTGCTGGCGCAGACCAGCGCTGCCGCCCAGCGCGCGCCGGTCGTCACCAGCCTGATCGAGGTGACAAAGGCGAGATAGGCGTAGGCGAACGTCGCCAGCCACGTCGATGTGCTGGCAACGCGCGATACGAAGGCGGTCATGACCGTGTCCTGTGCCGGCTGGGTAAGCGTCAGGGGTCGATCCCGCATTCACGCATGGTCGGGGTTACCCAGACGTTACGATGCAAGGGGTCGGATCATGGTTGCCCCGCGCGATCGGGGATCAGTACCGGCGACTGCACGCCAGGCGCGACACGCACGCGTATTTTGGACAATATCTAAATTATTGTAGTGGACGGGCACGATGAGGTAAAATTTCGCGACGTCGCGAAGATTTGGTTGCTTTCACGCGGGTTTCATTGTAGGTCTCGGACAATGTCTGACCCGTGCAGGCGGGTTGCGATGCGAGGGACTGAGGCGAGACAAGGAGCTGACGTGATGCTACGTGCGCTGATCGCTGTGGGCTTCCTCGTGCTTGGCAGTGCGAGCGCCTTTGCCGGCACCTGCACAGCAACGGGGCTGCCGGGGGCTTCCGTGCAAACCGCGGCGCCGAGCGGCACGTTGGACGGCGTCACCTTCGGGCATCCCGGATATCCTGAGTGCGAGCCGAATGGGACCTACTTGATCCCATTTTACCTTCCGGCCCCCGCAGACGTCCTGATCGAACTCACTTCATCACTCGACGGCACGTATTTCGATCTGACCCTCTATAATAGTTTTGGTACCGACGGCGTCAGTTACTCGCAATCCTCTGGGAACCCCACGGAGGTCGGCAGCGATTCGCTGACGGTAATTCTGTCGGCCGGCGTGAACACACTCGGGATCACCGACCTCGCACAGGTAGGCGCGAGCGTCACCGGTCCGCTTAGAGACGATACCCTGACGGTGACGATCGAGGCGCTGAACTACATCCCGGAACCGGCCACGTTGGGCCTGCTGGGCTTCGGCGCGACCTGCCTCATTGGACTGCGCCGCCGAGAGCGCCCCGCCTGAGACCAACGGCGGGCGGCGCGCCGCCCAGCGCCGGCCGGCGAGCAGCGCCAGCAGCCCGAGATGCGGCTTGTAGCACAGCGCCCCCAGCAGGATCCCCGCGCGCACTGGCTGCGTGTCGATCAGCAGCGTGAACAGCCCCAGCAGCGCTGCCGTCAGGAACGCGTTCTGCCCCTGCCCGAGCGTCCACCACACCGCCGGGAACGCCAGCCGCGGGGCCAGCCAGCCATAGCCCCGCTCACGCAGCACGGCGCGCATCACCAGGGCGAACAGCGCCAGCGTCCCCGCCTCGAACACGGCGTAGGCGACGTAATAGGGCAGCAGCGCCAGGGGCGCGCACAGCAGCAGATAGACCGGGGGATAGAAGAAGTACTGGTAGATCGCGCCGGGCACCGTCGCCTGCTGCTCGGCCAGGAGGTGCGCCGCCTGGTCGTAGGCGAGCGCGGGCGTGCCGGCGAGCGCCAGCTTGCCGGCGGCGTAGAAGCTGACGAAGTCGCTCGAGGTCGGGCGGTCGAGGTGCATCACCACGCCGTGCGACCACAGCACCAGGAACAGCACCAGCAGCGCGGTCTCGACCAAGCAGCACGCAGCCCCAGGCGACGACCCGGTCGTGGTGGAGCCAGGCGGCGTGGCGGAGATGATCGATCAGCCGCCGCGCCGGCCGGGTTGGATGCATCTGGCTGTCCGATCATACGGGCCTGGAGCGAACGTTACGCGGGAAGCGCGGCATCGGGCCAGCGCCGCGCACGGAAGCCGGCAATTCCCCGTTCGGCCCAGCCGTGACATTCTCCCCCTCCCCTTGTGGGAGGGGGCCGGGAGGAGGGGTCTCGCGGCACCAGTGTTCCGTGCGATCCTGGCGGCGAAACCACTCCCCCCTACCCCCTCCCGCAGGGGAAGGGGGAGATTCTTGCCATGCGGCCCAATCCGCCATCCGACGCGATCGTCTTCTTCGGCGCCACCGGCGATCTGGCGTACAAGCAGATCTTCCCGGCGCTGCTCGGCCTCGTGCGCGACGAAGGCCTGAACATCCCGATCATCGGGATGGGCCGGGCCAAATGGTCCCTCGACCAGCTCAAGGCGCGCGCCGCCGACAGTCTGTCTCAGCATGGGCTGCGCCAGCATGGCGACGCTCCCGCCGACGCAACGCACCGCCTGCTGGACCTGCTGCGCTACGTCGATGGCGACTACGCCGACGCCGCCACCTTCACGCAACTGCGCCGCGAGCTCGGCGACGCCAAACGGCCGCTGCACTATCTCGCGGTGCCGCCGAGCCTGTTCGCCACCGTGGCCAGCGGCCTCGCCGCCTCCGGCTGCGCCGCCGACGCGCGCCTGGTGATCGAAAAACCGTTCGGCCACAACCGCGCCACCGCCCGCGCGCTCAGCCGCCTGCTGGCGGGCACCTTTCCCGAGGACAGCATCTTTCGCATCGACCACTACCTCGGCAAGGAGCCGGTGCAGAACATCCTGTACACCCGCTTCGCCAACTCGATGTTCGAGCCGATCTGGAACCGCGATCACGTCGGCAGCATCCAGATCACCATGGCGGAGGATTTCGGCGTGCAGGACCGCGGCCGGTTCTATGACGAGACCGGCGCCATCCGCGATGTCGTGCAGAACCACATGCTGCAGGTGCTCGCCAACCTGACGATGGACCCGCCCACCGGCGAGGAGCACGAGGCAATGCGCGACCAGAAGGCCGCGCTGCTGAAGGCGGTGCGCCCGCTCGCGCCGGCGGACGTCGTGCGCGGCCAGTATGTCGGCTACCAGTCGGTTGCCGGCGTGCGCCCCGGGTCCTCGGTCGAGACCTTCGTGGCGCTGCGCCTGTTCATCGACACCTGGCGCTGGGCCGGCGTGCCGATCTATATCCGTGCCGGCAAGAACCTGCCGGTGACCGCGACCGAGGTCACGCTGCAGTTCAGGCGCCCGCCGCGCGAGACGTTCGACGAGATCGTCCCGGCGAACTCCGGCCATATGCGGATCCGCATCAGCCCGGACGTCACGATCGGCATGGGCGTGCGGGTCAAGCTGCCCGGCGAACGCATGATCGGCGAGGACGTCGAGATGATCCTGACCGAGCAGGCCGCCGACCTGATGCTGCCCTACCAGCGCCTGCTGTGGGACGCGATGCGCGGGGCGGGCGAGCTGTTCGGGCGCGACGACATCATCGATGCGCAATGGCGGATCGTCGAACCGGTGCTGGATGATGCGACACCGGTATATCCGTACGCGCCGGGGACCTGGGGGCCTGCCGAGGCCGAGGCGCTGATCGGGCCGGACGGCCCTTGGCGCGATCCGAAACTGACGGCGGCCAAGGGGTAATGATGGTGGTGGCAGAGTCTCCCCCTCCCCTTGTGGGCTTGGTCCGCGAAGCGGACCAAGGTTGGGGGAAGGGGTTCAGCAGACACGATGCATGGTGCCTGCTGAACCCCTCCCCCCAACCTTGGTCCGCTTCGCGGCCCAAGCCCGCAAGGGGAGGGGAAGAATAGAATGGATGCCCCGGCGCCAATGACCGACGCCACACTCGACGGCCACAAGCAGCGCGCGGCGGCGCAGGCGGTCCAATTCGTCCAGCCGGGGATGATCGTCGGGCTCGGCACCGGCTCCACCGCGATCCATGCCGTGCGCGGGATCGCCACGCTGCTGCGGCAAGGCACACTACGCGACGTCACCGGTTTCGCGACCTCGCGCGCCGTGTGGCAGGAAGCGGTTGGCCTCGGCATCCCGATGCTGACCGAGGACATGCCGCGCGCGATCGACCTGACGATCGATGGCGCCGACGAGATCGATCCAGCAATGAACCTGATCAAGGGCGGTGGCGGCGCCCTGCTGCGCGAAAAGATCGCCGCGCAGGCCAGCCGCCGGCTGATCATCGTTGCCGATGACAGCAAGCTGTCCGACCGGCTGGGAACGCGCCGGGCACTGCCGGTGGAGGTCCTGCCATTCGGCTGGCGGTCGCAGGCGCGCTTCCTGGCCGCATTGGGCGCCCGCGTCAGCGTGCGTCGCGCGCCGGACGGCCAGGACGCGAGGACGGATCAGGACAACATGATCCTGGATTGCGCGTTCGGTCCGATCGCGGATGCGGCCGGCCTCGCTTGCCGGCTGTCGGCGCGCGCCGGGATCATCGGTCATGGACTGTTCCTCGACCTGGCGAACGATGTCATCGTCGCTGGTCCGGACGGCATCCGGCACATGCGCCGGGACCCGACGTAGAGCGTGTTCAACCTGACTCGTACACCTCTCCCGCCCTTCGCGGGAGAGGTCGAGGCGCGAAGCGACGAGGGTGAGGGTCGCACCGCGCGCACCACCCTCACCGTTGATCCGCTTCGCGACTCAACCGCTCCGCTCGCCGCCTTGGTCCGCTTCACGGCCCAAGCCCGCGAACAGCGCGAGAGGTGAACGCGGCGCCACTCAGCCTGAACCTGCACTAGGCTCCGGACTCAATTGCTTGTAACCAGTTGATTCGACTCATTTTTACCTTTCGATCCCGGAAAATGAAGC
>Ga0209415_10005982_pt1 | contig 21748 bp, 20 predicted proteins | sample PeaSoiSIISIP2007_FD_187696 | JGI IMG/M metagenome (GOLD analysis project Ga0209415, IMG submission 187696) | Peat soil microbial communities from Weissenstadt, Germany - SII-SIP-2007 (SPAdes) (version 2) | ecosystem: Environmental > Terrestrial > Soil > Wetlands > Peat | place: Germany... | reverse complement strand
ATGAACACCGGCACCATGGCGGCCAAGGAAGCCGGCAACATGGTGGACCTGGACAGCAATCCCACCAAGCTGATTGAGATCGTGGCGATCGGCAAACAGTTGCTGATGACGCGCGGCGCGCTGACCACGTTCTCCATCGCCAACGATATCGCCAAGTATTTCGCGATTCTGCCCGCCATGTTCATGGCGACCTACCCGGAAATGGCGAAGCTGAACATCATGGGGCTGCACAAACAGAGCGCGGTGCTGGCGGCGGTGATCTTCAACGCGCTGATCATCATGGTGCTGATTCCGCTGGCGCTGCGCGGCGTCAAATATCGCCCGATGAGCGCGGCATCGCTGCTGCGGCGCAACCTGCTGGTCTACGGCGTGGGGGGAGTGATCGCGCCGTTTCCCGGCATCTGGTTGATCGACCGGTTGCTGGGCTTGCTGCGCCTGGCCTAAAGGAGACTCGACATGAAACAACTCATGATTGCGATTAAAGCGACGATCCTGCTGACCGTGCTGACCGGCCTGCTGTATCCGCTGGCGGTGACCGGGCTGGCGCAGATTCTCTTTCCCCACCAGGCCAACGGCAGTTTGAAGGTGGTGAACGGCAAGACGGTGGGATCGGAACTGATCGGCCAGCGCTTCACTAGCCCCAAGTATTTTCACGGGCGGCCCTCGGCCGCAGGCAACGACGGGTATGATGGCTTGTCTTCGGGCGGCTCCAATTACGGCCCGACCAATCAAAAGCTGGTGGACCGGGTGAGCGACGACGTCAAGAAGGTTCGCGCCGAGAACCCGGGCTACACCGGCCCGGTGCCGGCCGATTTGGTAACGGCTTCCGGGAGCGGCCTGGATCCGCACATCAGCCCGGCTTCAGCCGACGTGCAAGTGGCGCGGGTGGCGGCGGCGCGCGGCATGAGCGCGGAGACGGTTCGGCAACTGGTGGCGGCGCACACCGAAGGCCGGCAATACGGCCTCTTCGGCGAGCCGCGGGTGAACGTGCTGGAACTGAACCTGGCGCTGGACCAGACGGCGAGCCATCGGTAGGGCACGCTTCAGCTTGCCACAGCCCGTTTGCGGGCGCGCTTTTCACAATAAGCGCAGCCTTTCCGCTGGGCCAACGGGGCGCTACCATTGAGGCTTATGAGAGCACTTGGAGGCCTTATCCGTTTGCGCGCCGCATTGCTGGTTGCGGCTGCGCTGTTTGGCGGTCCGCTCACGCTGACAGCCCAAAACCGCATCGCCTGGAGCGACGACGAAAAGCCGATCGTCCAGCAACTGCGCGGGCTGCGAGGCCTGAGCGACAGCGAGCGGCCGAAAGCGACATTGCAACTCGCGCTCCAGATTCGGCAACTGGCTGCGGCCTCGCACAAAGAACTGCTGGCCGATCAGCTTGCCAACCTGGCGACCGAAGGCGATCCCGGCCACGACACCTTGCAGGAAGTGGCGGCGACGCTGGCGCAAGCGTTGCAGGAACAGCCGCCGGCAACGGAGGAAGGCAAACCCAACGGGGCCTTTGTGACGCTGGCGCAATTGGTGCGGTACGAGCACGTGCAGGTCTCATCAGACAACCCGCAATTCGCGGCGGCCATGAGCAAGCTGGAGGCCGATGACCTGAGCCGCCAGAGCGCAAATTTCACCCTCACGGATCTAACGGGAAAAAGCTGGACCCTGCGCGACCTGCGCGGCAAAGTGGTGCTGGTGAATTTCTGGGCCACGTGGTGCCCGCCCTGCCGCAAGGAGATGCCCGATCTGGAGGCGCTCGGCAAGCGCTTCGGGCCGCAAGGGCTGGTGATTCTGGCGATCTCGGACGAAGACGCGGGAAAGGTGAAGCCGTTTATCGCCGAGCACCAGATCAGCTATCCGATCCTGCTCGATCCGGGACGGAAGGTGAACGAGACGTTCCGCGTGGAGGGCATCCCGAAGAGCTTCGTGTACGATCGTGACGGTAAGCTGGTGGCGCAGGCGATCGATATGCGAACCGGGAAGCAGTTTCTGGCCATGCTGGCGCAAGCGGGGTTAGAGTAGGGCCGCGGACTTTGCGGTCGGCGGTTGCGCGGGAAGAAAAGCCGAGATGACTCTCGGCTCAGCAGGCTCGACAGCCCGCGCCACGAAGGCGAGGAGATCAGGCTTGTATGGATTCGAAATCCGCCGCTTCGCCGGCTTTGGCGACGGTAATGGCGGGGGCGATCGCGCGCACCAGGCCGGCCAGCACCGAGCCGGCGCCCACCTCGAAGCCGCGCTCCACGCCGCTGGCGGCCAGCAGGCGCACGCTTTCCACCCAGCGGACGGGGTTCGGCACCTGTTGATGGAGGCCCTCGCGAGCTTCGGCGCCAGTGCGGATTTCGCGCGCCTGCCAGTTGTTGATGAGCGGGCAGGCGAGATCGGCGAATTCGGTCGCATCCAGATTGGCGCGTAGCCGTTCCTGTGCAGGCTTCATGAGGGCGCAGTGGAACGGCGCGCTCACCGGCAGGGGCAGCACGCGGCGGGCACCGGCGGCTTTGGCGAGCGTCATGGCGCGCTCGACGGCAGCGGTGTGTCCCGCAATCACCACCTGATCCGGCGAGTTGAAATTGGCAGCACTGACCACCTCGCCCTGCGCGGCTTCGGCGAGGATTGCATCCAGCTTACCGTCCGGCAATCTGAGGATGGCGGCCATGGCGCCCACGCCCGCAGGCACAGCCTCCTGCATGTAGCGGCCACGAAGGCGCACCAGGCGGACGGCGTCGCGGAACTGGAGGCTGCGCGCGGCCACCAGCGCGGCATATTCGCCCAGGCTGTGGCCGGCCACGAAATCGGGGGCCAGGCCGCGCTCACGAAGCACCGCGCAGGCGGCCACGGAAACCGTGAGCAGCGCGGGCTGCTGGTTCTCCGTCAGCTTGAGCTGATCCTCCGGGCCTTCGAAGCAGAGGCGCGAAAGGGCGAAGCCGAGCGCATCGTCGGCTTCTTCAAAGGTGCGCTGCGCCACGGGAAACTTATCGGCGAGCGACTTGCCCATGCCGGCGTACTGGGATCCCTGGCCAGGGAAAAGGAAAGCGGTTTTCGGTGTCAAGACGGGATTATAACTGGCGGCGTCGCCGCCCCGGGCCGGGCATGCCTCGCCCTCGGGCGCGTGAGGAACGCTTTCGAAAACCGGAAGCTGTGAAGATGACTGAGACCTGTAGGTTGGCAGGCGAAAGCGCCTGCCCCACTTTGTGATCGAACGATTTACGGGGTATGTGGGGCAGGCGCTTCCGCCTGCCAACCCCTTCCACACCGCTGGACCCCGGCCGCTGGATCCCGGCTTGCCCTGGCGCGGCGACCTGGTGTAGAGTGAAACTTCGATGTCGCGCTATTACGCCAGCTCGTTTAGCGGCCGGTTCTGGTTTAGCCAGATCCGGTAGAGCGGCGTGGTTGCGTCAGGCGTTGATGAGTTTTGCGAAACCGGCCCGCTCTACGGAGCGGGCATTTTTGTTTTAGAGGGGAACGGCGATGGTCATTTCGATGCGGCAGCATGCCACCAAAGAAGAAATCGAACACGTTTGCGAGCGCATTCAGGAATTCGGATATAAGGTCCACTCGATTGTGGGCGAAGAACGGGTGGTGATCGGCGTAGTCGGAGTCGGCGACGTCACGGCCTGCCTGGAATCGCTCGAGGCCACGCCCGGGGTGGAAACGGCAGTGCGCATTTCGGCGCCTTACAAGTTCGTCAGCCGGGAATTTAAGAAGGAGCGGAGTGCGATCAAGCTGAACGGCGTCGAAATCGGCGGTGCTGAATTGATCGTGATGGCCGGGCCGTGTTCGGTGGAAAGCGAAAAGCAGATCATGCAGACGGCGGAGGGCGTGGCCGCGGCTGGCGCCCGGGTACTGCGCGGCGGAGCGTTCAAGCCGCGCACGTCGCCGTACGATTTTCAGGGGATGGAGCTCGAGGGGCTGAAGCTGCTGCGCAAGGCGAAGGAAGCGACCGGGCTCGGCATCGTCACCGAAATCATGAGCGACCGCGACGTGGAGATGGTGGCCGAGTACACCGATTGCATGCAGGTGGGCGCGCGCAACATGCAGAACTTCGCGCTCCTGAAGTCGCTGGGAGGCTGCGGCCGGCCGGTGCTGCTCAAGCGCGGCATGAGCTCCACCATCAAGGAGCTGCTGATGTCCGCCGAGTACATTGTGGCGCATGGCAATCCAAACGTGATTCTCTGCGAGCGCGGCATCCGCACTTTCGAGACAGCGACGCGCAACACGTGCGACATCTCCGCGGTTCCGGTGCTGAATGAATTGACGCACCTGCCGGTGATTCTCGACCCCAGCCACGCCACCGGCAAGCGGAGCCTGGTGCCGGCGCTGGCGCGGGCGGGCGTGGCCATCGGCGCCGACGGGCTGATCGTGGAAGTGCACCCGTATCCGGAAAAGGCCGTCAGCGACGGGGCGCAGTCATTGACGCTCGATGGATTCGCCGCGATGATGCGGGACCTGGCGCCCTATATCGAGATGTGGCGGCAGGCGCGCGCAACGCAGAGCGCGGCGCTGGCCGCGGCAGTGTAAGCGAGCGGGCCGTCGAGAGATCGGTCGTCGCTTCCCCCTGCCAGCCCACTCTTCCATAGTCCCGAGCCTCAACGGATCGCGCCGCCTGCTTTGCTATCCTCAAGCGATTGACTATGGGGGAAGCGGGAAGCGAAGCCAGGCCGCGGCGGCAGCTCGGGGCGTTCGATGCCACCATGATCGTCATGGGCGGCATCGTCGGCTCCGGCATCTTCATCAACCCATACGTGGTGGCGCGGCAGGTGCACACGCCGTTTCTGATTTTGGGCGTGTGGGCGGCGGGCGGCGCCATCGCCATGCTGGGTGCGTTCATCTGGGCGGAACTGGCGACGCGGCTGCCCGGGGCCGGCGGCCAGTATCTTTACCTGCGTGAGGCCTATCATCCGGCGGTCGCTTTTGTGTATGGCTGGGTGCTGCTGCTGGTGACGCAGACGGGCGGCATGGCGGCGGTGGCGGTGACGTTCGCGCGCTACTTTCGCGAGATCAGCGGCGCCGGCTGGAGCGATGGCGCCCTGGCGACAGCGGTGCTGCTGGGTCTGGCCGGCATCAACTGCCTGGGCGTGCGCGCCGGGAGTAACGTGCAGAGCGCGTTGATGCTGATGAAGTGCGGCGCCATCGCAGTGCTGGTAACGGCCGGGTTCCTGTGGGGCGGCGGCCATCTGCACGCTCTGCCAGCGCTCGACCGGCCAGTTGGATTCGGCCTGCTCGCGGCCATCGGCGCGGCCATGATTCCGGTCGCGTTCGCCTATGGCGGCTGGCAAACGGCTAGCTTCGTGGCCGGTGAGATGCGAGACCCGCGGCGCGATCTTTCGCGCGGCCTGGTGCTGGGCGTCAGCGGCGTGGTGGTGCTCTACCTGTCGGTGAATTTCGTGTATGTGCGCGTGCTCGGTCCGGCGGGCCTGGCGGCCACGTCCACGCCCGCTTCGGCGGTGATGCGGATCGCGTTGGGCGAGCGCGGCGCGATGTGGATCGCCATCGGCATCGCCATTTCGACGCTGGGCTTTTTGAGCCAGAGCATCCTCACCGCGCCGCGCGTGTATTACGCCATGGCGCGCGACGGGCTGTTCTTTTCGGCGGTGGGCCGGGTTTCCGAACGCACCGGCGCGCCGGTGACGGCGATCCTGATCCAAGCCCTCGGCGCCAGCATCATCGCCATGCTGGGGCGCTACGAGCAGATCCTCAACTTCGAAACGTCGATCGATTTCATTTCCTTCGCGCTCACCGCGGCGGCGATTTTTGTTTTCCGGGCGCGGGAAGGCGCTCGATCCGGCGCCGGCATCTATCGTGTACCCGGCCATCCGTTCACCACCGCCCTGTTCGTGCTGAGCGCGGCCGGCGTGGTGATCACCACGGACCTGACCTACCCCAAAGACAGTTTCATCGGGATGCTGATTCTGCTTACTGGCGTCCCCGTATATTGGTATTGGAGCCGGCGGAAATCGTGATCTACAAACATTCCGACTACATGCATTGGGCGAAGACGCAGCAGCGCGCCCGTTTCAACCTGGCAACCAGCGGCGTGGGCCCGTTTCCGCTCGCCGGACTGCCGGTGGATTGGAGCCGGCTGGAAATCAACGGCGACAATGCTTACGGCTACGCGCCGCTGAAAGAGGCCATTGCCCGAAAATCCGGTGTGACCACGGATTCTGTGGTGACCGCGGCCGGCACGTCCTTCGCCAATTATCTGGCGATGGCCACGATCGTTTCACCGGGCGACGACGTGCTGATCGAACATCCGGCTTATGCCTTGCTGGTGGATGCGGCGCAATACATCGGCGCCGCGGTGAAGCGGTTTGCGCGCCGCGAGGAAAACGGCTACGCACTCGACCCGGCGGAGGTGAGGCGCGCGCTGACACCGAAGACGCGGCTGATCGTCATCGCCAACCTGCACAATCCTTCCAGCGTGCTGGCCGGGCAGGCGGAACTGGCCGAGGTGGCGGACCTGGCGGACAGCGTGGGTGCGCGCCTGTTGGCGGATGAGGTTTACCTGGATGCGGTCTACGACGAGACACCGCCCAGCGCCTTTCACCTGGGCCGCAACGTGGTAGTGACCAGCAGCCTCACCAAGGTGTACGGCGTGAGCGGACTGCGCTGCGGCTGGATTCTGGCGCAGCCCGACCTGGCGCGTGCCATGTGGCGGCTCAACGACCTTTTTGCCGCGGGCGCGGTGCATCCCGGTGAACTGCTGAGCGTGACCGCGTTTGAGCACCTGGACATCCTGCGCGACCGCGCCCGGCGGGTGTTGGAACGGGACCGCGCGCTGCTCGGCCCGTTTCTGGACTCCCACAGCGCCGTCTCCGCTGCGCGCACGCGCTTCGGAACGACGGCGTTCCTGCGTCTGCACCAGGGGAAGGTGGACGAGTTCCTCGGCCGCCTGCGGGCGCGCCATGAGACTTCCGCCGTCCCCGGCCGTTTCTTCGAGATGCCCAACCACATGCGCATCGGCATGGGCGTGAATCATGAGATGTTTGCCGAGGGGATGCGCAGGCTAGGCCTGGCATTGGAGGAAACGCCCTGAGCACTTGTGGGGCAGACCCCCGGCCTGCGGCCGACGCCTCGCCGCCCTTTTCTTGTTTTTGCCGGCGTATCTCTTCGAGCCACAGCGGGACGGGGGCGTCCCGCGCAGACCAGGGGGTCTGCCCCACATCGCCCCGAATGGACACGGATAAGCCACTTCTTTCCAATGTATGCTCAACTGTCGTTTCACTTGGTTCGGGCAAGCTGAAGCATGCCCTACCGAGGGTAGCTCGACAAATGGGCGCTCCGTTTGGTACTATTACATTGAACACGTGCTGTTTTTTTCTCCTGCACTATCCCACGACCGGCCATCCTCTATCCTCAGATGTTCAGCCGAGGAGTAAAGCGTAAAGAATCTATGGCTTCCAATACCTATAATCAGGGCGCCCAAGTCGAGCATGCCAAGTTCGGTTTGGGCACGGTGATGTTCAGCAGTGAAGAGCGGATCGTCATCAAGTTCGACGATCATGGCGAAAAGAAATTCGTCACCAACATGGTGATGGGCAGTTTGAAGAAGAGCGACCGGCAGCCGCCTGCTGAAAAGCGGGGGTCGCGGAAGCGAAAGGTCGCGCCGGCAGCGGTTTAGCGGAGCGGCGCATCGAGGAACTCTGGATTGAACGCACGTCAGAAACGGTTGTTTGAAGAGGCGCGGAAGCGAAATCCGAACCTCGCGATGCCCGCCGAAGCCCAGCCCGCCACGGACTGGACCGAAGCCGACCTGGCCCTGATCAAACAGGGGGTTGGCGACAAGACCAGCAGACAGGCCGCGGCGCCTGGTGAAGGCGCCGAATCGAACGAAGCCCCCACCGGCGAGCAGGCCGGCTCGGTGGTCACTTACTTTGACGCTAAAGGCTTCGGCTTCCTGCGCCCGGACGACGGCGGCAGGGACATCTTCTTCCATGTCTCGCGTCTGGCGGAAGGGTTGGCGACCGAGCTGCGGCCCGGTGCGCGCGTTCTCTACGAGCTGGGCATGGACCGGGCCGGCAAGATGGCGGCCAGCAGCGTCCGCATAGCGCCCAAGGAAACCACCGCGTAGCGCGCTGAGGAATAACGCTATAATGTAGAAAACCAGCCCCAGCGCCGGTATGTCCGGCCGGGCGCCGGTTTTTCGTCCCTGGCATTTCTCAATGTTCGACAATCTCTCGGAAAAACTGCAGCGGGTTTTCAAAAATCTCCGCGGCGAAGGCAAACTATCGGCCGAAAACATGGAAGCGGCGCTGCGGGAGATCCGCATGGCGCTGCTCGAGGCCGACGTCAATTTCCGGGTGGTCAAACAGCTCCTGGAAAACATCAAGCAGAAGGCGATGGGCGAGGAGGTGCTGGCGGCGCTTTCGCCCTCCCAGCAAGTGGTCAAGATCGTTCATGAAGAACTGATCAAGATTCTGGGCAGCCATGAATCGAAGCTGCGGTTTGCCAACGAGCCCCCCAGCGTGTTCCTCATGGTGGGCCTGCAGGGTTCCGGAAAAACCACCACCACGGGCAAGCTGGCGCGGTGGCTTTCGCGCAACGGGCATCGGCCGATGATGGTTTCGGTGGACGTTTACCGCCCGGCGGCGCGCGAGCAGCTCAAGGTGATTGCGCGCGATATCGGCCAGCCGGTTTACGAGGGCACGGCGGAAGAAAAGCTGCCGATGGAACTGGCGCGCGCGGCGCGGCGCGAAAGCGCCAACAGCGGCCGCGACGTGCTGCTGGTGGATACCGCCGGCCGCCTGCACATCGACGACCAGCTGATGGGAGAGCTGAGCGAACTCAAGCACCAACTGAACCCGGTCGAGATCCTGTTCGTGGCCGACGCCATGACCGGGCAGGACGCGGTGAAATCGGCCGATGAATTCCACAAGCGGCTGGGCATCACAGGCGTGATCCTGACCAAGATGGATGGCGACGCGCGCGGCGGGGGCGCGCTTTCCATTCGCCACGTCACCGGCCAGCCGTTGAAGTTCGTCGGTGTGGGCGAGAAATTCGACGCGCTCGAACCGTTCCACCCGGATCGCGCGGCCAACCGCATTCTGGGCATGGGCGACATCCTCTCCTTTATCGAAAAGGCCGGGGAGGCCATCGATCAGAAGCAAGCCGTGGAGATGCAGCGCAAGCTGATCGAGAACGAATTCACGCTGGAGGATTTTCGCGATCAGTTGCGCCAGATTCGCAAACTGGGCCCCCTCGGTTCGCTGCTCGACATGATGCCCAAGGTGGGGATGTTGAAGGATCTGAAAGACGTCAAAGTCGACGAAAAGGAAATCGAGCGCGTGGTGGCGATTATCGATTCGATGACGCCGCGCGAGCGCGACAACCACATGATCATCAACGGGAGCCGGCGCCGGCGCATTGCGCGGGGCAGCGGCACCAGCGTGCAGGAAGTCAACCAGTTGTTAAAGCAGTATGCGCAGGCGCGCAAGATGATGAAAGGCCTTTCCGGCGGTTTTATGGGGCGGAAACTCGGGAAGATGAAGATGCCCGCCGGATTCCCGTTTGGCAACATGCCCGGAATGTAGGAATTTTGAAAACAACCATGGAGTATCAATGCTGATGATTCGCCTGGCGCGGTTTGGCGCCAAGAAGAAGCCGTTTTATCGTGTCGTGGTGATCGAGAAGGAGCGCGCCGCGAGTGGACGCAACATCGAGGTGGTAGGCCAGTACAATCCGCGGACGTCGCCTGCCCAGGTAGCGCTCAAGCACGAGCGCATCGAACACTGGACGCGGCACGGCGCGCAGCTGTCGGACACGGTGAAGCGGTTGCTGGAACAGCATCCGGCGCCGGCCGCCCAGCCCGTCGCCTGAAGGCGGCTCGCTGCCCGATGTGTATGTCCCAGGACAGAGCCGTGGTCCGTTGGGGTAAGTACCGCATTACGCCCGGCCGCCTTCGGGTACCATGGCTATAGGAGCGGGATGCATGAAACAGTTGATTGAGGATATCGCGAAGGCTTTGGTTGACATCCCGGAAGAGGTTTCCGTCCGCGAGGTGCTGGGTGAGCAGGTGACCGTGCTGGAGTTGAAGGTGGCCGCCAGCGATCTGGGCAAGGTGATCGGCAAGCAAGGGCGCACCGCACGGTCGATCCGCACCATTTTAGGCGCGGCCGGCATGAAGCTGAACCGGCGCTTCACGCTGGAAATTCTGGAGTGACGGTGCCGGAAGATGCCTGGGTGACGGTGGCCAGGCTGGGAAAGACGCGAGGCAATCGCGGCGAAATCACCGCGCTGGCGCTGAGCGACCGGCCGGACCGCTACCAGGCGTTGGGCCAGGTGTACCTGTGCGGCGCCGGTCCGCCGTTGCCCCGCCAGGTGGAACACACCTGGTTTCACAACGGCGCACTGATCTTCAAATTCCAGGGTGTCGATACGATCTCCGATGCCGAACTGCTGGTGGGCATGGAGGTGCGGATTCCCATCGCCGAGCGGACCGAGCTCGATCCCGGCGAGTTCTTCCAATCCGATCTGGTGGGCTGCGAAGTGGTGGACCGGAAGTCCGGTGCCCGTCTGGGCCGCGTCGAGGCGTGGCAGGATGGCGGCGGCTCCGGACTGCTGCTGGTCGAGGGCGGCCTGCTGATTCCGTTCGCGCGGTCGATTTGCGTCGAGATCGACGTCCAGGCCCGGCGCATCGCGGTGGAATTGCCCGAGGGCCTGCGAGAATTGAACGCATCGTGATCTTCCACGTGCTGACGATCTTCCCCGAGTTCTTCGAGGGGCCGTTCGCGCATGGCGTGGTGAAGCGGGCCCAGGACGCGGGCCTGCTGCAAATCCGCATCCACAACCTGCGCGATTGGGCTTTCGACCGCCACAAGACGGTGGACGACCGGCCCTTCGGCGGCGGCGAAGGCATGGTGCTCAAGCCCGAGCCGATTTTCCTGGCAGTGGAATCCATCTGGCCGCAGCGCAGCGCCGGCCAGAGGGTGATTCTGCTCTCCGCCCAGGGCCGCCTGTTCGACCAGGCGACGGCCAACCGTTTCACCCAGGAAGCCGAGCTGCTGTTGATCTGCGGCCGCTACGAGGGCGTGGATGAGCGCGTGGCCGAGCGCCTGGCGGACGAGGAAATCTCGATTGGCAACTACGTGCTCAGCGGGGGCGAGCTAGCCGCGGCAGTGATGATCGACGCCACGGCGCGCCTGCTGCCCGGCGTGCTGGGCAATGAGAGTTCCGCAGCATTCGATAGCTTTCAGGAAACCGGCCACGGCGAAGGCCTGCTCGATTGCCCGCACTGGACGCGGCCTGCCGATTTTCGGGGCTGGAAGACGCCCGAGGTCTTGCTCAACGGCAATCACGAGGAGATCCGCCGCTTTCGGAAAGAGTCGGCGATCGAAAAGACAGCGAGGCTGCGGCGGGACTTGCTGAAAGGGGGGCCGGAGGGCGGGAAGTGACGCGGGTGCGAGATCTGGCTTTACATGGCGGCGGCAAGGGATCGGCGCCACGAGCAGGGCGCAGGCGCATTTCATCGGCAGAGTCCGCGGAGGCCATGTCGAGCCGAAGCGTGGCTACGTCTGAGGCCTGGAGGGCTCGTCCTGCCGTTCGAGCACGATGACCACGTGTCCTTTCTTGTGTCCGGCCTCCACGTACCGGTGAGCTTCGGCGATCTCGTCGAGTGGATAGCGCCTGTCTATCACCGTCCTGAGTTTTCCGGCCTCGATAAGCCCCTTGAGAAAGGACTGATCCTCGGGGGCGCCGCCTGCCACTCCGCCAATGACTTTCGCGACGCCCGTGACTGACACCCACATCCCTCGGAGCATCCCTAAGGGAAGCGACGACAGTCGTCCGGAATACCCCACCTGGACATAGAAACCGCCTCGCTTGAGGGATCTCAGGCTGCGCGAGAACCCGCTGTGGCCTACCGTATCCAAAATGATGTCATAGCCCCGGCCGTCTCTCGAGAAATCTTCCTTGGTGTAGTCGACCACCTGGTCGGCGCCGAGAGACTTCACCAGATCCAGATTGGCGGTGCTGCATACGCCCGTGACTTGCGCCCCGAAGTGCTTCGCCAGTTGAACTGCGAAAACGCCGACGCTCCCGGACGCTCCGTAGATGAGCACTCTCTGTCCGGCCCGGATCTTTGCTTTCCTCAGGAAATGCAACGCCGAGAATCCGCCAAACATGACCGCCGCGGCTTCCTCAAGTGTCATGTTGGCCGGCTTGATCGCCAGCATGCCATCCTCAGGCACACATACGTACTCGGCATGGGCGCCGAATTTAAACCCAGTCGACCCGAATACCTGGTCGCCGGCGGCGAACCGGGTCACGGCCTTGCCCACCGACTCGACTCTGCCGGCGAACTCCATCCCCAGTATGTTGACCTTCGTTGGCCTCCAAATGCCGTTCATCAACCTTATGAAGAACGGATCGGCCTTTCTGAGCCTCCAGTCCGCCGCGCAAACCGTCGTCGCATGTATGCGAACCAGGACTTCGTTGTCCCTGGGAACAGGCTTTTCGACGTCCTCGATTCGGAGAACGTCCGGGGGTCCGTATCTGCGATAGACGGCGGCTTTCATGCGCGGATGGACAACGTTGTTGCGCTGGCCTGCTGACATTGTAGCCTGCGAGTGCGGCTGCTAGCCCGATAATGGAGTTGTGTTGTTGGCCGTTCTTCTCGCGAGCAGCGCCCTGGCTCCGATTCGTATCGAGTATCCGGCGCCCGGCGCAATGTTCCCGCCGGAGATTAGCGCGCCCACGTTCCTGTGGCGCGATGGCGCGAAAACAGCCACCGCCTGGCGCGTAGACATTTCTTTCGACGACGGCTCCCCCGCGCTCCACGCCGCCGCCCAAGGCGGGCGCATGCGCCTGGGCCCCATCGATCCCGACTGCATCGCGCCCACCAACGAGCTGCCGAAGGCCCCCTCCTTCCGCGCCTGGGTTCCCGATTCGGCAACCTGGGAGGCCATCAAGAAGCATTCCGCCGCGACCGTGACTTTTACCGGACTGGGCGGCGGGCAACCGGTTTCGCGCGGTCACGTCTCGATCCGCACTTCGCGCGATCCGGTCGGCGCCCCCATCTTCTATCGCGACGTGCCGCTGATGCCCTCGGAAACTCAGACCGGCGTCATCAAGCCGATCGCGAGCGAGGCCGTGCGGTTGATCGCCTGGCGGATTCGCGATATCGCCGAACCGCGCAGTCGCGTGGTGCTGGAAGGCCTGCCCGTCTGCGCCAACTGCCACTCCTTCTCCGCCGATGGTTCCACGCTCGGAATGGACCTCGACGGCCTTCAGAACAACAGGGGCCTCTACACACTCACCCCTGTCGCGCGCCAGACCGTCATCGGCAGCGAGAATGTAATCCAGTGGAGCACAGCGAAGGGCAAGCTGAACGGCCCGCTGCGCGTCGGTTTCATGTCGCAGGTGTCCCCCCACGGCGACTTCGTGATCACCACGATTGATTCACCCGACCCGTCTTCAAAGTCCCCGAGCAACTACTATGTCGCCAATTTCAAGGACTATCGGTTTCTGCAGGTGTTCTTTCCCACCCGCGGCATCCTGGCATGGTATAGCCGCGCGACGGGCATCCTGCAGCCGCTTCCTGGCGCCGACGATCCTCGCTACGTCCAGACCAACGCCGTCTGGAGCCCCGATGGCCGGTACATGGTCTTTGCGCGCGCCCCGGCGAGAGACCCGAATCCGGTGGGCGCGCCCCTGGCCGCCTTCGCCAACGACCCCAACGAGCTTCAGGTCAAATACGACCTCTACCGGATTCCGTTCGACGGCGGCAAGGGTGGCACGCCCGAACCGGTCGCCGGCGCATCGGCGAACGGATTCAGCAACACGTTCCCCAAGATCTCTCCCGACGGCCGCTGGATCGTCTTCGTGCGCTGCCGCAACGGGTTGCTGATGCGGCCCGATAGCGAGCTCTATATCGTGCCGACCGATGGCGGCGCGGCTCGCCGCCTCTCCGCGAACACCCCGCGGATGAACTCCTGGCACAGCTTCTCACCGAACGGCCGCTGGCTGGTGTTCGCCTCGAAGGCCCGCTCGCCTTACACGCAGATGTACCTGACGCACATCGATGCCAGCGGCAATTCGAGCCCGCCCGTTCTCATCGAAAACACCACCGCGGTGAACCGCGCGGTAAATATCCCCGAATTCGTCAACAACGATATACGCTCGCTCGGCGGGCCTGCACTCGACTACTACAAGCTCTTCGACCGCGCCATGTACTTCCAGCGGCAGAAGCGCTTCGCCGAGTCCGAGGCCTGGTGGAAGAGGGTGCTCGAAGTCGCCCCCGGCGACGCGTTGGCGCACCGCAACCTCGCCTTGGTGCTGATGATGGAAGGCAAGCGCCAGGAGGCGGGTGAGCATTACCGGCAAGGCTCCGTCTCGCATTAGGGTTGCCCACGCTGCCGCCGGACGGCCAGCCACGCGTTTAGGGCAAAACAGGGACGGCCACTGCGTGATTTTTTCTGGATGGCCCCTACTTTGCGGGCGGATTCGGCCCTACAGCAAATTCGTCCATGCCCGCTACTCGCGGCCCGCGTAGAGCGCGTCGATATCTTCCTTGAAGTTCTCGATAGCCTTGGTGCGGCGGACCTTCATGGTTGCGGTGAGTTCGCCTTGCTCGATCGAAAAGTCGCGCGGGAGGATGCGGAACCGGCGCACCTGCTCGAAGGGTGCGAGCTGGCGGTTTACCTGGTTGACGATGCGCCGCACCTCCTTCTCCACCGGCGGCGCGCCGCAGATTTCGGCTGGCGAGCGGCCCTCGGAGCCGTTCATGCCTTTGAGCGTCTCGGCGACCGCGCTGTTGACGGTGAGCAGCGCGGTGAGGTACGGCAGGCGGTCACCGATCAAAAGCACCTGGCTGATGAGCGGTTCCATCTTAAACAGGCTCTCGACGCGGCTGGGGTGAATCTTCTTGCCGGTGGAGGAAACGATCAGTTCTTTCTTGCGGCCGGTGATGTAGATGTAGCCGTCGTCATCGATGAAGCCAAGGTCGCCGGTGTGCAGCCAGCCAGCGCGTAACACTTCGGCTGTGGTGGCGGGGTCGCCCCAGTATTCGGAAAACAGGCAGGGGCTTTTGATCAGCAGCTCATTGTCCTCGGAGGTCTTGATTTCGACTCCGGGCATCGCCTTGCCGATGCTGCCGGGCTTGGGAGCGTCGAGCGGATTGAGCGCCGCCACGCCGCCTTCAGTGAGGCCGTAGCCTTCGATCAGCGGCATGCCGACTGCCTCCCAAAACTCGGCCAACTCCTTGCTGAGCGGAGCGGCGCCGGAGGCCGCGACACGAAGGCGGCCGCCAAAGCGCGCGCGTACTTTGCGAAACAGCAGGCCGTCCGCCAGTGCCAGCGGCGCGCGGATGCGGATCGGCACCGGTTTGCCTTCGCGGCGATAGCGCGCGGCGGCCAGCGCCAGCGCCAGGCCGGTATAAAACGCTCTGCGGGAGACGGCGGAGCGCTTGCGCAGCTCCGTGCAGATGGAGGAGTAGACGCGCTCCCACATGCGCGGCGGGGCCAGGAAGATGGTGGGGCGCACCTTGCGGATATCCTGCGGCAGCTTCATCAGGCTTTCGAAGAAGTGAACCGGCATGCCGCAGCGCATCGGCAGAAACTCAATGACCACGCGCTGCGCGATGTGCGCGGAAGGCAGAAACGCAACCGTCGCATCTTGCGGCGCCATGGGAAACACCAGCGGCCCCATGTCGATGTTGGAGACGATGGACTGGTGTGTCACCAGCGCCATTTTCGGCTCGCCGGTGGCGCCGGAGGTCAGGTACAGCACGGCTGGATCGGACGGCTGTGTCTCGGAGCGCAGCCTGCCGGCCAATTCCGGGTCGCGCGCCAGCGCTTCGCGTCCCAGGGCGCGGAGATCGTCCAGCGCCAGGGCGCCCTCGGCCTGGCCCGTAAGCAGAATCCAGCGGCTGACGCGGGCGTGCCGCAGCGCGCGGAAGGTTTGCGCGTCCTCGACGAAGACCGCCGCGGCGCCGGTGGCCTCGATGGTGCGAATCAGGTCGGGCACCGGGTAGCTGGGGTACAGCGCGGCAGCGATAGCGCCGCAGGCCAAAATTCCCAGGTCCGCCAGGTAAAACTCCAGCCGCGTCTCCGAATCCAGGGCGACGACCTGCCCCTTCTCGACTCCCAGCGCCCGCAACCCGGCGGCAATCTCCTCCGCCGCGCGCCGGTACTCATTCCACGAATACGTAAGATAACCGCCGGAGGCTTGCGGCTGATGCAAAGCCGGCGCGTCGCCATAGCGCGCCGCGGTCTCTTCCAGGACCTGAAACAGGGTGCGTGGAGTCACTCCAAGCACTGTATCACGGAGGCAGGGCGGGCGCGGAAGGTGAGCTGAAGGGACGCTCCTTCGAGTCACCACAACCTTCAGGCCAGTGGAAATATCTCAAAATGAGGTGCGGGATACGCGACCTCAAGGCGGGCAAGCTGAAGCGTGCCCCACCGACGACACGCAAAGGATCGGTGGGGCACGCTTCAGCTTGCCTGCCTTGAGGTCCTATACGCTCACAACCGGGCAGGGCGCTTGGCGGATGATGGCGTAGGCATTAGTGCGCAGGCGGCCGAAGCCGGCGGCGGAGCCGCGCGCGATCACCAGCGCTCCGGCGTGGGTTAAAGAGGCGACGGCGCAGATGGCCTTGGCCGGATCGCCGGCCTGGAGCACCACCTCCGCTTGCGATCCCACCTTCGCCTGCAGCCGCTCGATCGCTTGCTCCGCCGTCCAGCGCAGCTTGGCGCGCCACGCATCGTCGCCGTGGTCCGGGGTCTCCGGAACGGCGGCTGAGACGTGCAGCAGGGTGAGCCGGGCTTCCAAGGAACGGCTCAGCCAGTGGGCCCACTGCAAAGCGCGCTCGCTTTGCCGGCCGAGGTCCACGGCGCAGAGCACGTTCCGGATCTGCGCCGGCCTGGCGGCGGCCTCCGCCACGTGCACGCCGGTCCACACGGGGCACTCCGCGTCGTGCAGCACCTTGGCCGTGTTGGAGCCGAGAATGAACCGCCGAAACAGTCCGCAACCGTGGGTGGGCATCATGATGAGGTCCACCTTTTCGGTATGCGCAAATTCGACGATCGAGGACGCCGGGTCGCCCTCCACCACCAGGCGGCGCACGTTGCAGCCGGCGAGCTCCGCCGTCTGAAACTGGTCCAGTTCGCGCGTCAGGCTCTCCCTCTGGGTGCGGTACAAGTCACCCAGCATGACGCCGCCCATCTCGGTGTCTCCGAGGTGGTACTGCATAGGCGCCAATACGTGCAGCAGGATGATTTCCGGGGAAAAACGCTGCGCCAGCCGGCTGGCGCAGTGGATAGCACCGACGGAGCGCTCCGAAAAGTCCACCGGCAGCAAGACCTTCGCGAGTGACACCATGGAATACTCCCTGGCGCCGGGCGGCCGCGACGCCGCACCGGCTTCCATCTATTAGGATAATCAGATGCGAAAGACCTGTCTAGGGGGGTTGGCGCCGCCTGCCGTTTCCATATCACGCCAGAGGTAGGACAGACGATCGGCTTTTGTCGTCTGTCGATTTGTCGTGGTTTAGCGAGGACTGGCAGACCACGAAAGGCGATGGTCTGTCCGGTCTGTCCGTGCTCCGCATCTGGCGCGCGGTCACCGCTCCCAAGCGTAGGCGGAGAACTGGCGGATGGTGCGGAAGCCCACGCGCTCATAAAGGGCCACCGCTCCCTGATTGGCTGCGGTGACGGTGAGGCCGGCGGAGCGGCACTCCATTTTGCGCAAGGCGAGGAGCGACTGGCGCAGGAGGGCATGGCCGATACCGGTTCCGCGCACGGCCGGCGACACGCAGATCTGGGTGATGTGGCCGGATTCAGGCGAGACCACGCTGGCCAGCGACAAGCCGCACAACCGGCCGCTGGCAGCCTCGAAAGCCAGGTACGAAGCGGGCTGCGCAAACGAGCCGCAGCCCGGATACGCCACGATATTGTGCAGAAAACGGCGCGCGCCGGCCGAGCTGCGGTACTGATCGTTGATCCAGCCATCCACGTGGCCCGCGTACGCCTCGGCAATCAGCGTGGCCGCGGCCTCGTTATAGTGGTCGGACCAGGTCTCCAGATAGATAGGCCGGCGCACTTTGCCTTCCCCGAGGTCGGCCGTATGCAGGTCCGCCCGCATGAAGTTGCGGCAGAAGGAGCGGGCCTGCGCCGCGCGCGGCAACTCGCGGGCGGGCGCATGGGGGAGCATCAACAGTTGCGCCTCGATGCGGGTGATGTGCGCGTTCGAGAGGATCTCATCCACCGCCGATCGCAGCAGCAGATCTTCCCGCTCCGGATTGCGCTGGGCGCGCAGGAGGTACAGATCGCCGATCAGGGCCTTGTGATCCTCGAGCACGAAATAGAGGTACCCGGCCACCTGGCCATCGACCGCCAGCACGCGTCCGCTCAAAGCGTGCACGCCGACGAAGCGGCGCACCAGATTGGCCGATTTGACGAAGTCCCACTCGAGTTCGCCGCGCCATGCGGCGACTTCTTCCTCAAGCAAGAGGTCCAGGTCTGCAGCGGCAACGAGCCGCAGGTCGACGATCTCTTCCGGCGGACGCGCGGCCACCGGGTTCAGCCGGGCTGCCATGGGGGGACGTCTGTTATTGTACCCCGTACAGAGCGGCGTAACTAAGCTGTAATTTCACATAGTCGCGCGGATAAGACAGCTCCACGCCAGTCAGTTTGCCCGCGGCATCGAATTTGGGTGCGAGCAGCGAGTTGACGCCGCACCAGTACCGCGGCAGGTCCAGTTTCTGGTAGCGCGTCACGACCTGGTCGCGCAGCTTGGGGTCGAAATGCACCGCGTATTTGTCCACCAGCGCCTTAATGGCGGCGTAATCGCCTTCGGCTTTGATGCGCATCAACTCGGCCTCCAGCATGCCGACGCCCTGATGCATCTTGTCGAAATCCTTGAGCACGAAGTAAGTCTTGCCGTCTCGCTCCACCTTTTCGATGGCGCCGGTCTTATCCATAACATAGTTGACGATAAGCTGGCGGTTTCGCTGGTGGTCTTCTTCAATGGTGTCGCCCTTGGGTATGCGGTTGAGCTGCGTCAAAGCCACGCGGACGGCGTTATAGTACATTGCCTTGCCGACTTCGGGGCCGGAGACCAGATGCAGTTCCTGGAGCTTGGGGTCGAAGATGTTCCAGAGCGCCATCAGGTCGGCGCGGGCCTCTTCGAGGGTGGAGAAATACTCCTTGAGGTACGATTCGGAGCCGCCGCTGAGGCGCGGGCTGAGCTTGCCCGAGCCGTGGCCGATGACTTCGTGCAGGCCCGTCATCAGGTCACTGGCCTCTTCCCCATATTTCTTGCAGATGGCAATCTCTTCCGGCGAGGCCGCGAACTCCTCCATGGCGCCGGTTCCGGCGGCTCGCGTCAGGGTGCGTGAACTTCCGGTGAACAGGAAGCTCTTGCTGCCGTATTTCTCGCGGATCTCGTTTTCGTTGGGCAGATTGTCGCCGATGGTGCTGACGTGGAAGTCGCCGGTTTCCGTCACCGTTTCCACCGCCTTCGCCAGCGGCGGCTTCACGCCCTGCTTCTTATACTGCGGCAGCCACGGAGCACGGTCTTCAAAATATTGCGCATTTTCCGCCAGCTTCACCATCAGCCCGGTTAGCTTGGCATCGGTAATGCTGACGAAAGCCTGCGAGGTTGCCTTGGCCGCGCGGGCGTCGCGGTAGACTTCGATGAACCCGTTGGCAAAGTCTACCGGCCGGTCGTTCCCAACCCAGGCGATACCGAAGCGGATCCAGTCGGCCGGGTCGCCTGTCTGGTAATAGCGAATGAGAGCGGCAATCACCGCGTCCTGGCCGGGTTCGGCATAGGCGCGGGCCTTCTCGAGATACTGGTTGGCCTTCTTGAGGAAGGGCGCGTAGTAGCCGGGCGGAATCTTGCCGTCGGGAGTTCCGGCGCGATATACCTCTTCCACCAGCTTGCCCGCGTCCGTTTTGACAAGGCGGGAATTCAGCGGGTGAGCGTCGTGAAAGTTCTGCAAATCCGCCATGCTCACGTGGTAGTAAAAATTGTTGGCGCTGGCCTGCAGGATGTCCTGGCCCCCGCGCGGGCTCTTGGCGGTAATGGTGGGCTCGAACGCGGGGTCGAACAGAGAGGCGCGCAGCGCCGCCAGTTCGCGATCCAAGTCGGCCGGCCCAGCAATCGTCTGGTTCCCATAGGGGTTGCCTTTGAAGCCGCCGGCGTGGAGCGCGGCGTTGGCCGCCGCCTGTAGTTCGTCGAAGGTGAACTCGGGCAGAAACTTCTGCGCCGTCAGCTCATTGTGGTTGCCGCGATTCGCCCAGAAGAGCTTGGTGAAGGCAGTGATCTTGGCGAACGCCTGCGGGTCCGCGCCCCTCGGATGCAGCAGAATTTCTTCCAGCATCCGCTTCTGACGCAGGCCGTAAATGGAGTTCTGGTCGCAGTTAATGGGATCGATGGCGATGGCCGCCTGGCTCAGCCAATAGGCGAGCGCCTGCTGGCGCGCGCTCAGCGAGCGGAAGCTTTCCGCCTCGAGTTGGACAAAACCGGTGGATCCAACGCGGTCCACCAGGGCGCTGTCGGCCGCAACCGCGGTCGCCGTCAGCGCGAGAATCAGCCACAAACGCTTGCTCATGCTCTTTCCAGTGTAGGCCCGATTGTATTCACATAAGCCGTGGCGCAGCCTGTCAAGGCTGCTGAGCCGAGAGTCCTCTCGGCTTTTCTTGACAACTACTCAGTAACACCACCGAGCGTCCACTGCGCGATCCGCACATGCGCACCGCGCGGCGCCCAAACCGCGGGGTCGGTAGGCCCGAAAATCGCCAGTACGGGTGTCCCCACGGCCGCCGCCAGATGGGTAATGCCGGAATCGTTGCCGACGTAGAGCGAGGCTTGCGCCAGCCAGCAGGCCAGTTCGTACAGGTTGTCGAAGCGCTGTGCGCCCGCGAGCGGCGGGTCGTCCGGGCCGGCGCACCAGCGGACCGTCATTCTGCGCTCCAGCCCGCGCGCCAGCTGGCGGAATTTGTCGAGCGGCCAGTTCTTGCGAGGGCTGCCCGAGTAGGGATGAATGACGGCGAAGTTCTCCCGTGCGACATCGCAGGGAATGCGGGGAACCGGGTCGCCGCGGCACTCCGCCAGATCGCTCACCTGTTCCAGGTAGAAGTCCGTGGCGTGCACGCTTGCACCCTGAGGCGGCAACGCAGGGAAGAATGTGAACGGCAGATCCAGTGAATGCACCAGCTCGCGAAATTCCGGCCGGTTGGCGCCGTACCAGGAAACAATCGAATCGAAGGTGCGCAGCTCGCCGATCAGACGCGGCGGCGGCTCCGTAATGCCCAACAGATCGAGGCCGGTTGAGGCTATCGGGCGCACCGTATGGGCGAATCGAACCAGGGGGGCGTTGGCGGATGAAGTCCAGACTTCCAGGTAATCGGCCCGCAGGCATTCCAGGGCAGGCAGGGAAACGATGAAATCGCCGATCGCCCCCGGCCGGATCACGAGCCTGCGCATCGTGCTCCAGTATCGCAAAAACAAGTTGGCCGGCGGGTGATTTATACACAGGTGTTACACGCTTGTTGCCTTGTAACCGTATAAAAACAAAGCGAATAAAACTTGAGGAAACAAGGGGTTGCAAGCCAAATAAAGATTGACCTAAATCGCCGGCGGGCGCATATTGGTTAAGGTTCCAAGAGGTTTGAGGAACAGCAAGCCATCGGAAACGTAGCGGACCGGGAACGGTGATCCGTAGCTAGCAAGTCTAGTTTACTAGTTTTGAGGCTGCGGGGAGCGAACGGAGATCGGGCGGGTTCGGAAGGCGGGCCGCCGGGTGACGAGGCCAGTCGAACGC
>Ga0209415_10005981_pt1 | contig 21749 bp, 15 predicted proteins | sample PeaSoiSIISIP2007_FD_187696 | JGI IMG/M metagenome (GOLD analysis project Ga0209415, IMG submission 187696) | Peat soil microbial communities from Weissenstadt, Germany - SII-SIP-2007 (SPAdes) (version 2) | ecosystem: Environmental > Terrestrial > Soil > Wetlands > Peat | place: Germany... | reverse complement strand
GGTAGCCCGCGCGCTACCGCTGCCTGACCGCACCCGACCGTCGGTAGCCCGCGCGCTACCGCTGCCTGACCGCACCCTACCGCCGGTTGGCCACGGACCACCGCCACCTGATCGCGCGCTACCGTCGACAACCCGCGGCCCGGTGTCGCCTGCCCGCGCGCTACCGCTCCACGCCCGCGCCCCGGCGTCTCGTGGACGCGCCCGCGTGACGCGGAGGCGCGCGCGACGGACCCGCGGGTGCATCCTGCGGCCCCCATCCCGCGTCTCGGCATCCCGCGCCCCCCCGCTACCGCCTCACGCCCGCGCCCGACCGCCTCGCTCCCGCGCCCTTCCTTCTCCCTTGCACGCCCTACCGGCTCGCTTCACCATCCGCGCCCCTCATGCCCGCGCCCCCGAGCGATCCTCCCGCGGCCGACGGCTCGTCGGACGTGGCCTCGCGCCGCCTGCCCACGGCCGTCGCGCTGCTGCTCGCGCTCCTCGCGCCCGGGTGCGGCACTTCGTCGCATGCGTCCGCGCCCCCGGGCGACGCAGGCGAGGACGCCCTCTCGTCGCGCGCGGCCAACGGCTCGCTCGGCGCATGGAGCACGCTCGCGCCCATGCCCGTCACGCGCGCGAACTTCTGCGCCGTGGTCGTCGGCCGCGCCGTCCTCGTCGTCGGGGGCAACTACCCGTCCGACGGCGGGTTCACGGCGCTCGACGAGATCGACCTGGCCGTCGCAGCGGACGACGGCACGCTCGGACCGTGGACGGTCGCCGGCAAGGCGCCCTCGCCCGTCACGCAGTGCACGGTCGCCGCCGGCGGCGGGACGATCTTCCTCATGGACGGCATCTACGAGGACGACTCGAAGGGCGGCCGCGTCTACACGGCGACCTTCGACGGGAGCACGCTCGGCGCGTGGGCGCCCGCCGCGGCGCTGCCGGGGACGACGCGCCTCATCTCGCAGGCCGCGTGGACGAACGGGGACGCGCTGCTCGCGCTCGACTCGGACGTCGACGGCACGACGTACGTCCTCTCCGGCTCGGTCGCGGCCGGCGCGACGCAGCTGGCGCAGACCCCCTGGGTGCCCCAGTTCCGCGGCGCTCCCCAGTGGGCCGTGACGCCGGCGGCCGCGTACATGCTCGGCGGCTACGCTGACGCGGACGCGGGCAACGCGGTCCTCGCCGACGGCTTCGGCGCGCTGGAGAGCACGATGCCGCTGGGCGCTGCGTTCGCGGTCGGTGCGCTGCCGGAGCCGACGACCTTCGGCGCGGGGGTTGGCGTGGACGACTGGGTGTTCGTGCTGGGCGGGCGCGACGGCGTCCTCTCCGGTGCCGCCCGGCCCGGCGTGGTCTCGGCGCAGGCTTCGGCGGACGGCACGCTCGGCCCGTGGGCCGCGCAGGCGCCGATGCCAGAGGGACGGACGAACTTCGTCGTCGTGTCGGCGGGCGACTACGTCTACGCGCTGGGCGGCGCAGGGACGCAGGCGACCGACACGGTCTTCGCGGCGCAGGCTCGCTTCTGAGCGCCGGCCATTGCGGTGCGGCCGGCCGGCTCCCAGAATGCACTCCCAGAATGCACGGGATGAGCCCGACTCTCCACGGCGGCTTCGTGGCGCTGCTCGTGTGCGCCGGCGCCTGCGCCACCGGGGGCGTCGGCAGCGGAACGGGAGAGTCGGGCGACGCCGGCGGGCAGGTCGAGTCGGGCCACGGGACGGGCGACGACTCCGGCGGGTCGACTCCCGACGCGGGCTCCTCGCCGCCGGTCGACGCGAGCGAGGCGGCTCCGCAGGACAGCGGCGGCCAGGTCGACACCGGCGGCGCCCAGGGCGACAGCGGCGCGTGCTCGCTGACCGACATGAGCCTCTGCGCGAACGGCGCCGCGTGCTGCTTCATGACCGGCGCCGTCGCGTGCGACTGCCAGGGGGGCACGGCGACCCAGGGCGCGACGTGCGGCTCCACCGTGTCCTGCGCCCCCGGCTACGTGTGCGGCGTCCCCAACGGGCAGACGACGGGGACCTGTCTCGAGTGGTGCGTACCGCCGTCGGGCACCTGCCCCACGGGCACCTCGTGCACGGCGCTCATCCAGCCCGCGCCCGTCGTGGGCGGAGTCACCTACGGCGAGTGCCATTGAATGCCTGGCGGCGTCCCGCGACCGTCGTGACCGTCGCGATGCTGGGATGCGCCTCGGGACACGTGACCCCACCGCCTTCGCCCGCCCCCGCGCCGTCGCCCACGCCCCCGCCCGCGCTCGCCCCCACGCCCACGCCCGCGCCCTCCTCCGCGCCCTCCCCTTCCCTCACCCTCCTCCTCGGCGGCGACGTCGAGCTCGCCCGCGCGACGGGCCGTCAGCTCCTTCGCGACCCCACCTACGACCCCTTCTCCACGCTCCACTCTTTCCTCGCCGGCGCGGACCTCCGCTTCGTCAACCTCGAGGGCCCGCTCTCCGAGCAGCACGGCGAGACGATGAGCCCGCGCAACCCCCTCGTCTTCACCGGCCCGCCCTCCGGGGCCGCGGCCCTCGCGCACGCCTCCATCGACGTCGTCTCCACCGCGAACAACCACGCCTGGGACTACGGCAAGGACGGCCTCCTCGAGACGCTCGCGAACCTCGATCGCGCGCACGTCGCGCACGCCGGCAGCGGCGCCGACCTCGACGCCGCGTACGCACCCGCCCTCGTCGAGTCCCACGGCTGGCGCGTCGCGTTCGTCGCCGTGACCGACGTGTTCAACTTCGGGCCGCTCGCGTCGCATCCGGCGAAGGACTACCTCGCGAGCGCCGACCCCGTGGCCGTCGCGAAGGCCATCGCCGCGGCGCGCGCGATGGGGGCCCGCGTCGTCGTCGTCAGCCACCACGGCGGCGACGAGTACGTGGATCAGCCGCTCGCCCGCGCGCGCACGCTCCTGCACGCCTACGTCGACGCCGGGGCCGACGTGGTCGTGGGGCACCACCCGCACGTCGTCCAGGGCGTGGAGTGGTACGCGGGCAAGCCCGTCTTCTACTCGCTCGGCAACGTCCTCATGCAGATGCACTCGTCGCATCCGTGGACGGGCTTCGGGCTCTTCGCGCGCGTGACGTTCCTCGCCGACGGCGCCCTGAAGGCGGAGGCCTGCCCGCACCGCATCCTGGGGCTGTCGGCGATCCCTCTGGCGGAGGACCCGCAGGCCACGGCCCTCGAGGGCATCTTCTTCGCACACCTGCGGGAGGTGGACGGCTGGCTGGGGGACACCGCCGCGCGCGTCGGCGATCGCGGACCGGACGGCTGTCGGGAGCTGTTGCCGCGTCCGCGCTGACGCCCGCCAAGCTGTCTCGATTCGCGACGCTGGATCCGGATCGAGACACCGCGGCCTGCGCCGCGCCCTCCCAAACGGGTGACGAGACGGAACGCCACCCCGGTTTTCCCGGGGTCCCGCGCACGGATGCGGCAGCAGGTCCCGGTGGCCGTGGCCGAGCGCCGATGGCCCCGCCGTTGCTCCTGGGGTGACCGAGAGAGAGGTCGCCATGACGCCGTCCAGGACATCGCGGATCACCGGCTTCGCCACCGTCGTCCTCGTGCTCGCCCACACCGCGTGCGGCGGAGCCGACCCGGGGACCGACCCGACGGCGTCCGGATCGGCCGCGACGACGGCGACGGCGACGGGGTCCTCGGCTCCCCCGCCGGCCTTCCTGACGCACGCTATGCGAGGGCGCGAGTTCAAGTGCGTCACGGCGTGTCAGGGCCGGGCATGCGGCGACGACGGCTGTGGCGAGTCGTGCGGCAAATGCGACGACGGCATGACGTGCAGCGGCGCTGGCCAGTGCGTGGGCGGGAGCGGGAGCGACGGCGGGAGCGACGGCGCGGGCGGGGGCGGGGGCGGGGGCGGAAGCGACGGCGTGAGCACGGTCGACAGCGGAGGCGGGAGCGGGAGCGCGGGCGGAGGCGTCGACACGACCGGCGGGGATGGCAGCTCGAGCGGCGGGTCCGCCGCGAGCGGATCGGGCGATGACTCGGGAACTGGCGACGACTCGGGGTCGACGGACAGCTCGAGTGATGGCTCGGGCGACGACTCGGGGTCGTGCAGTGGCGACTCCGGGGACGACTCCGGCTCGACGGGGGACGATTCGGGCGACGACTCCGGCGATACCGGCGGCGACAGCGGGGATGGCAGCGGCGACGACGGCTGCGACGGATGCATCGCCCCTCGCGCCGTGCATCAGCCCAGGGCGCACGCCTGCCGGAACGTCACCCGACCCGCCGCGACTACGCCGTCGCGACCTTGAGCGACCGCTTCGGGGCCGTCTTCACCAGCCCGGCGAACGCCTGCTTGTACGCCTGGAACGACCCGCCCGCCGCCACCGCGTCCACCACCGCCGCGCCCTCGGCCTCGCCGCCCTGCGCGAGGACGTACTCGACCCACGCCCACCTCGCGCTCGTCGCGCGCACGTCGACGCGCCCCTTCAGGCCGCGACGCAGGCGGTCGAGGCGCGCGTCGACGACGCCGATCCCGGCGAAGGGCTCGCCGTCGAGCGGCGTGTTGCGCTTGGCGCAAAAGGGCGCGATGCCGAGCGCCAGGGGGACGATGCGCGAGATCTGCGTCGCGAAGGCGACGCACTCGTCGACGTCGGCGTCGGTCTCGCCGGGGGTGCCGATCATCAGATAGAGCTTCAGCCGGTCCATGCCGTGCTTCTTCGCGAGCTCGGCGCAGCGGAGCAGGTGCGCCGGACGCGCGCGGCGGTCGAGCGACTCGCGGACGCGCTCGCTGGTGCCGTCCATCGCCGTCGTCAGCGTGCGGTAGCCGACGCGGGCCAGCGCCGCGACGAAGTCGTCGCCCCGCGCGAGCTTGTCGGGGCGGAGCGACGAGAGCCCGACCTCGCACCCGCGGTCGGCGAGGGCGTTCACGACCTCGACGATCTTCGGGTGGTCGCTCACGGCGGCGCCCACGAGGCCCACGCGCCGGGCGTCGCGCGGGATCGTCTCGAGCAGCACCTCGGCCGGCACGATGCGCATCCCGCCGTTGGTGGAGCGGCGCATCACGCAGTAGGTGCACCCGCGCGAGCAGCCGCGCTCCGTCTCGATGAGGAACATGTTCGAGAGCTCGGTGTGCGGCGTCCGGATGGCGGAGTACGCGGGCAGGACGGCGTCGTCCTCTGCGCCCACCGGCGGGCACACGGCGTGAAGAGCCGGCACGAAGACGTGAGGCATCCGCGCCAGCGCATCGAGCTGCGCCTGGCGCGTCGGGGCCGCCTCGACCGCGCGCGTGGCCTCGACCACCCGCCCCTCGGCCTCGCCGACCAGGATGGCGTCGACCACCGCGGCGAGCGGCGTCGGGTTGGAGAAGGTGAGCGGTCCGCCGGCGAGCACGAGGGGGTGGCGGTCGTCGCGATCGCGGCGCAAGGGTGGGATGCCGGCGGCCTTGAGCATGCGCACGAGGCCGGCGATCTCGAGCTCGTAGGCCACGCTGAACGCGAGCACCGGCAGCTCTTCGATGGGACGCATCGACTCGTAGGTGACCGGCCGCTCCGGCTCGCGGGCCGCGTCGGATTCGCACTCGTCGTCGAGGAACGCCCGCTCGCAGGCGAGGCCCGGGGTTTCCATCAGCGCGCGGTAGATGCGCTGATAGCCGAGGGAGCTCATCCCGACGCGGTAAGGCGACGGGTAGCAGAGCGCGACGGTGAACGGCGCCTGCTTGGCGATCCGTCCCGTCTCGTCGGCGAGGCGTCGCCGGATGCGCTCGCTGAGCTGGGGCGTGGGCAATCGGCGGTAGCCATGACGGCTTTTCGGGTGCCGCGCAAGGAAAGGGCGGCAGCGCGGAACAATCAGGAACAAAGGGTGCGGCCGGAGCGTCCCCCTCTCGATGAGCTGGACGGGCGGCGCCTCGGCCGTGAAGCGTATGCTTGCCGCGGCGTTGCTCGGGGCGACGGCGGTCGACATCGGCCTTCTGGCGCACGACGGGGGCTGGGACAAGGGGGTGCTCGGCGTCGCCGCGCTCGTGGGCGTGGGCGCCGTGGGTTTCGCTCGCCGCTCGGTGCTTGCGCAGGTGTTCGCGCGGGGGATCGCCTGGGTCGTGCTGACGCCGATGCTGGTGGGCCTGGCCGACGCGCTCGGACACGGCCGCACGCTCGACGCCCACACCGTGTTCTTCGCCACGACATCGGCCGGCGCCCTCCTGCTCGCCCGCCCCGCCCTCCACACCGACTCGGCCCGGGCCGAGTTCTCACCCGTGGCCTACCGCCGCATCTTCCTGGCCGGCTCGGTGGCGGCGGTGATGACCGGCGCCGTCGTCGCCTTCTTCGCCGCCGAGCAGCTCACCTGGCATCAACCGGGACCGGGGCTCGCCCTCGCCGCGTTCGGCTCGGCGCTCCTCGCGTCCGCGTTCGGCGTGATCCGCATGCGCTCCTGGGGGATCCTGCTCGGCATGCTGACCTCCGTGGCCGCTCTGGGAGCCGCCGTCCTCTCGGGCAACGAGCTCACGGCCGTGGGGCTCGCGCTGGCCGCGATCCCCGGGGCTCTCCTCGCCTCCCCCCTCCTCGCCGCCCGCCTGCGCCGCCCGGCCGCAACGGCTCCCGGAGCTCGCTCAGGCGCCGTTCGGCTTGCCGAGGTGACCGTCGAAGAAAGCCATGATGCGGCGCCACCCATCTTCGCGCGCGTCGGGATAGCTCCCGAGGCCGAGGGGCATGAGCTTGCCCAGCCAGTGAGGGTCGCCGTCGGTCAGAAATGAGTGCCCCGCGTCGAAGACGTGGACCTCGCTGTCGTCCTGCCCCACCGCCGCCAGCTTCTCGCGTAGCTGCTCGGCGCCCTTCTTGAGCGTCCCGTCGCGCGAGCCGTAGCAGCCGATGACCGGGCCGATGCCGCGCATCGCCTCGACCGACGGCGCGTGGCCGTAGTTGGCGGACACGGCCCCCCAGCCCGCGCCCGCCATCAGGGCGTAGCCGCCGCCGAAGCAGAAGCCGATGAGCCCCACCCGCGACGGCTCGAGCCCCGCCTCGGCGCACAGCCACGCGCGGGCGTTGCGGCCCTGGCGCACGCAGACCCCGTCGCCGGTCCTGGTCGACCTTCGGGAGACCGTGTCGCGTGATTCACGCGACGACATGGCGCGAAAGACGTCGCGCAAGCAGGCGAAGCGACCGTCGTGGAAGAGGTCCGGCGCGACGGCGGCGTAGCCGGCCGCGGCGAAGCGCTCGACGACGCGGTCGATCTCCGGGCGCCGGCCGAAGATCTCGTGGATGACGACGGCGCCGCGCGTGGCGCCGGCCGGGAGGATCGCAAAGGCCGGGAGCGCCGGCGCGTTCTCGCCGGCGGGGATGGTGACCTCGAGGCGCTTCATCGTGGGAAGGCTAGACGACGGGCCTCATCCGCGACAAATCGTGCTCCACTCGCCAGGATGCTCCGCGCACTCCTCGTGGCGACCGCGCTGGTCCTCGCGGTAGTCCTCGGAGTCGCCCCCATCGCGCCCATGACCCCGGTGCCGGCGTCGGCCCCGGCGACCGAGTTCTCGGCGGAGCGCGCGATGCGCACGCTGGCCGTCATCGCGGCGAAGCCGCACCCGACGGGCACGGCCGCGGACGACGAGGTGCGCGAGTACCTGGCCCACGAGCTGGAGGCGCTGGGGTTCGAGGTCGACGTCCAGGACGCGACGGCCCTGACGGAGGTGTACGCGAAGCGATGGGGCATCCCGGTCATCGCGGCTCACGTGCGCAACATCGTCGCGCGGCGGCGCGGCAAGGACAGCGGGCCCGCGCTGATGCTGATGGCCCACTACGACTCGCGGGAGCTGGCGCCGGGCGCGTCCGACGACGGGTACGGTACGGCGACGTTGCTCGAGACGGCCCGCGCGCTGGCCGCGTCGCCGCCGCTTCGGCACGACGTCCTCCTCCTCATCACGGAGGGCGAGGAAGAGGGGCTGCTCGGGGCGAGGGCCTTCCTCGACGAGAGCCCGATCGCGCACGAGGTCGGGCTGGTGCTCAACTTCGAGGCGCGCGGCGACCGCGGTCCGGTGATGATGTTCCAGGCGAGCGAGCGAGCCGGCGCGCTGGTCGACGTGCTGGCGAGCGCGGCGCCCCACGTCGCCGCGACGTCGCTCTCGCAAGAGGTCTACCGGCGGATGCCGAACGACACGGACCTCACGCCGTGGCTGCGCGCGGGCTACCCGGCGATGAACTTCGCGAACGTCGACGGGTTCGGACGCTACCACCAGCCCACCGACACCGTCGGCAACGCGGACGCGTCCACCCTGCAGCACCACGGCTCCTACGCGCTCTCGCTGACGCGCGCCTTCGCCGACCGCGATGTCCTCGTGCCGGCTGCCACCGGAGACGAGGTCTACTTCACCGCCGGGACGGCCTTCGTGCACTACGCCGCGCGCGAGGCGACGACGCTCGCCGGGCTCGCGGTCGGGCTGCTGGCCATCGCGATCTCGGTCGGGGCGTGGCGCCGCCGGCTCCCGGTCCGGGCCGTGCTGGCAGGGGCCGGGGTGTCGTTGCTGGCGCTCGTGGCGGCGGCGCTGGTGGCGAAGGGCGCGTGGTGGGCGGCGGACCAGGCGAGCGGCGGCGCGCTGGCGACGCAGCACGTGCGCGATGCGCTGAGAAAGATGATCGTCGCGGCGTTCGTTCTCCTCGGCGGCGGCGTGGCGTGGGCGGTGTTCGCCGTCGCCAGGCGTCGCGTGCGCACGGACTATCTCGCGGTGGGGGCGCTGCTGTGGTGGGCCGTGCTCGCCGCCGGGTCGGCCGTCGCGCTCCCCGGGGTCTCGTACCTCTTCGTCTGGCCGCTGATGGCCGCGGGCGTCGCCTGGTGCACGCGCGTCGCGGTCCGGTCCCTCGACGGCGAGCACCCGGCGGCGATCGCGGCTCATCTCGTCGCGGCGATGGCCGCGATCATCCTGCTCGTCCCGGTGGCGCTCCAGCTCGGCGTGGCCTTCGGCCCCTCCGTGGGGTCGGCGCTGGCGGGGCTGGGGGCGCTGGCGGCGACGGCGGCCGTCCCGGCGATGAAGAGCTTCGGCAGCCCGCGGCGGTGGATCATGCCGACGTTGCTGGTCGGCGGCGCCCTCGCGGGAATCGTGGTGCCGTGCCTCGTCCCGCCGTACGACGCCTCCTCGCCTCGCCCCGACTCGCTCCTCTACGTGCTGGACGCCGACCGCGGGACGGCATCGTGGGTGTCCTTCGACGCCGCGCCGGACGCGTGGACGGGACATGCCCTCTCCGGCGCGAAGCGACTGACGATGCCGGCGCTGCTCCCTCGCTCGAAGAGGGACCTCCTCCAGGCCGGGGCTGCCCTCGTTGCCATCGACCCGCCGCGGATCGGCGTCCTGGCGGACACCCGCACGGGCCCCACACGCTCGCTGCACCTGCGCGTCATGCTGCCGACGGGCACGGAGATCGTGGAGCTCGAGGTGCCCCCGGAGGCCCACGTGACCGACGCGAGCGTGCAGGGCAAGCGCTTCGGGGCAGAGACCGATGACGGGTGGCTCGACCTCGCGTTCTTCGGCCCTCCCGCGGCCGGCCTCGAGCTCGTCCTCGAGACCGTGTCGACCGGCCCCATCTCGCTCCGCATCATCGCGCAGACGCGGGGCCTGCCGGCGGCGCTGGCGGTGCCTTTCGGTCCCCGCCCGCCCGACCGCATGCCGGAGGTCAGCCAGTCGAACCATCTGGGGGCGAGCGACATGACGCTGGTGACGACGTCGTTCGACCTCTAGCCGACCTTATCGTGGTAAGAGCGGCGCATGTCGAAGCTATGGGTGAGAAAGCCTATCGACACGCTGCTCGCCGAGGCGGCCGAGTCGGACCAGGGGCTCAAGCGAACGCTGGGGAGCGGCTCGCTGATCGCCCTGGGCATCGGCGCGATCATCGGCGCGGGGCTCTTCGTGCGAACCGCCGCGGCGGCGTCCTACGCCGCGGGCCCGTCGGTCACCCTCGGCTTCGTGGTGGCGGCGATCGGCTGCGCGTTCGCGGGGCTCTGCTACGCGGAGCTGTCGTCGATGCTCCCCATCGCCGGGAGCGCGTACACCTACTCGTACGCGACGATGGGCGAGCTCGTCGCCTGGATCATCGGCTGGGATCTCGTGCTCGAGTACGCCATCGGCGCGGCGACGGTGGCCATCGCCTGGAGCGAGTACCTCAACAAGCTCCTCGGGCTCTTCGGCACGTCGATCCCCTACGCCTTCTGCCACTCGCCGTTCCAGTCCGACGAGGCGACGGGCGCTCACGGCATCATCAACATCCCCGCTCTCTTCATCCTGCTGGTGCTGACGCTCCTGCTCATCCGCGGCATGCGCGAGTCGGCCTGGGTGAACGGGGCCATCGTCGTGATGAAGGTCACCATCGTCATCCTCATCATCGTGCTGGGCTGGCACTTCGTGAACCCGGCCAACCACACCCCGTACATCCCGGACCCGACCAAGTACACCGACAAGCAGGGCGTCGTGCACGACTTCGGCGGCTGGAAGGGCATCATCAGCGCGGCGGGTATCGTCTTCTTCGCGTTCATCGGGTTCGACGCCGTCTCGACGGCCGCTCAGGAGGCGAAGAACCCCAAACGCGACATGCCCATCGGCATCCTCGGGTCGCTCGTCATCTGCACCGCGCTCTACATCCTCTTCGCGCACGTGCTCACGGGGCTCGCCCCGGTGGAGTTCTTCCGCACCGCCGGGAAAGAGGCGTCGGTCGCGCGGGCCATCGACGCGTCGATGCCGGGCTACGGGTGGCTCTCGGACCTGGTCACGGTGGCGATCCTCGGCGGGTTCTCGTCGGTCATCCTGGTCATGCTGATGGGCCAGTCGCGCGTCTTTTACTCGATGAGCCGCGACGGTCTCGTGCCGAAGGTCTTCTCGGACGTCCACCCGCGCTTTCGCACGCCCTACAAGAGTAACTGGCTCTTCTTCGCGTTCGTGGGCCTCTTCGCGGCGTTCGTGCCCGAGGACATCGTCGGCGACATGACGAGCATCGGGACGCTGTTCGCGTTCATGCTGGTGTGCATCGGCACCTGGGTCATGCGCGTGAAGGAGCCGGGCCTGAAGCGGCAGTTCCGCGTCCCGGCGGTCCCGGTCGTCTCGACGCTGGGCGTCCTCGTGTGCGGGGCGATGATCTTCGGCCTCGGGTGGCCCAACTGGACGCGCCTCGGGGTGTGGCTGGTCATCGGGCTCGCGATCTACTTCGGCTACGGCATCAAGCGGTCGAAGATGCGGGGCGCGTGAAGACGCGGACGAACTCCCGCGGCGCCCTGCGCTTGCGCGTGCAGCGCGTCGACGCCGGCATGTAGGAGACGGTGAAGGCGCGGCGCACGCGGCCGGAGGCGTTGTTGCCGGAGCGATGCCACAGGTAGTTGTGGATGAGGAGGACCTCGCCGGCCTTCGCGGGGAGGGCGAGCTTGCGCTCGTCGGCGCCGGCGCGCGCGACGGCGTCGGGCGGGATGGTGCCCCCCAGCTCCGTCGCCAGCCCCGCGCGGTGGCTCGCGTCGACGACCTCGACGCAGCCCGCCTCGACGGGGGCGTCGTCGAGCGCGGTCCAGATCTGCAGCTCGGGAGCCCGGTCGAGCCCCCAGAAGCTGCCGCCGTCCTGGTGCCAGGGGAGGTCGGTCCCGCCGCTCGCGCACTTCGTGAACAGCGTGGAGCGGTAGATGGCCACCTCCTCGCCCACCACGGCGCGCACGACGCGCTCGAAGGCGGGGTTCTCCAGCCAGGCGCGGAAGACCGGGTCGCGCTCGAGCTTCTCGATCTTGCGGTACGCGTCGCTGGGACCGACCCATCCTTCGCCGAAGCGGAGGTCCTCGTAGCGCCCGCTGGGCGAGTCGTGCTGGAAGAAGAGCCCCTCGTGGACGACGCGCCCGAGCATGATGTCCTCGGCGCGCGCGCGGAGCGCCTGCAGCTCGGCGTCGCTCGCCACGCGACCGAGCCGCGCCCAGCCGTGCTCGCGCCAGTGAGCGACGACGTCCTCCTCCGTCATCGGACGTAGCTCGTGTCGGTGCCGTTCCACTCGCGCGAGAGCTCGTCGATGCGTGCGAGTGCGCCTCCGGACAGAGTGCGACCGACGGCCTCGAGGGCGTCGTCGAGCTGCTGGACGGACGCGGGGCCGACGAGGATGGAGTCTACCCCCGCTCGCGCGGCCACCCAGGCGTACGCGAGCGCCACCATCGTCATCCCCTCGCTCTCCGCCACCCCCCGCAGCTGCTCCACGCGCCCGAACATCGCGGGCGTGTAGTAACGGCGCTGGTAGAGGGCGTTGTCGTCGAAGCGCGATCCCCGGCCCGGCGGCTCGCCCGCGCGGTGCTTGCCCGCGAGCAAGCCCCCCGCCAGCGGGTTGAAGACCGTGGTGTGAATCGGGCAGCGTCGCGCGAAGGCGAAGTACTCGATGTCGAGCTGGCGATGCAGCACGTTGTAGAGCACCTGCGACACGGCGGGCGGAGCCAGAGAACGCGCCGCGGCCAGGTGATTCATCTCGAGGATCTGCCACGCCGCGTAGTTCGAGACGCCCCAGGCGCGCACGCGGCCCGCGTCGACCTCTTGCTTCATCGCGTCGAGCGTCTGCTCGATGGGCGTCGCGTGATCGGGCACGTGCAGGTAGTAGACGTCGACCCGGTCCGTACCGAGCCGCTCGAGCGAGCCGCGGATGGCGCGCTCGATGGCCCCCGACGACAGCCCCTCCGGCTTGCCCGCGATGCGCCCGAAGCCCACCTTGGTGGCGACCACGACGCGGTCGCGGTCGCGGCCGAGGGCACGCCCGAGGATGCGCTCGGCCTCCCCGGCGTTGTATGCGTTGGCGGTGTCGAACACGCGGATCCCCCGTTCGAGCGCGCGCCTCACGATGCGCTCGCTCTCCTCGGCGGGGGTTCGCTTGCCGAAGTTCATCGTCCCGAGGGCCAGGGCTGGCGGCTGGCCGGGGGTCCTGATGGGCATGGGGCTGGTCGTCATGACTGGACTCTTTCTGCCACGCCAGGGCCGCGCGCACACCCCCGGTCTGAGCATGGCCCTCTTCGAGGTCGGGGCGGACGGTCACGTCGACGCACGCCTGACGTTCGCCAGCGCCGAGCCGCTGGGGAAGACGACGCTTCGCGAGGAGGACCTGCGGGCCTTCGTGCTGGACGGCGTGGACGTGACCGCGGACGGCGCGCGCTGCGAGCCGACCTACCGTGGCTCGTCGCTCACCGAAGGGGACGGCCTCCTGGTCGAGGCGAGCTACGCTTGCCCCCGCGACGCGACGGAGATCGGCGTCACGCTCTACTACCTGAGCGCCCTCCCGCGGGGCCACCGGGAGATCGCGCGCATCGTGGGCCCGCAGGGAACCGACGCCGGCGCCGAGGCCGTCCTCACCGGGGACCGCCGGGCGCTGTCGCTCCCGCTCCCCGGGGCTGCTGACCGTCGGCGAGCGGGCCTCGCCACGAAGCTCATCGCGCTCACGGCGGGCTTCGCCGTCCTGATGCTCTCGCTCTTCGTGTGGCGGTGGCGCGCCACGCGGAAGAGCCGGATCAAGACTTCTTGAACAGGCGGCCGAAGAGGCCACTCGTCTTGGTCTTCTCCCGCGCGTCGTCCGGCTTCGGCGGCAGGGGGCTCTTGCGCGCGAGCGACGGCGGGGGCGGTGGAGTGCTGCCTCGCCCGCCTCGCATCTGGTAGAGGCGCACCTCGCGCGCGGCGTCGATGTTCCGCGGGTTCAGATCGATGGCGCGCTTGAAGTCTTTGGCCGCCATGTCGGCCTTGCCGACGCGCTTGTAGAGCATTCCGCGCCAGTAATAGGCCTTCTCGCAGCGGTTGCTCAGCGACGTGGCCTTGTCGAGCAGCTTGATGCTCTCCGTCGTCTTCTCGGGCGACTGGTTCTCCGGCTTGAGGGCGGTGAGCCAGGCGAAGAGCGCAATGTAGTCGGCTTGCATGGGATCCGCGTCGAGGGCCTGACGGCAGTAGGCCTCGGCCTGCACCAGATCGTTGCGCTTCAGGAAGACCTCGGCCTTCTGGAAGTTCTGCGACGCCTCGATGACCTTGGCCACCGTCTCCTGCATCTCCGGCGAGCCGCTCCCTTCCGCCAGGAGCTTCATGTAGCGGCCACGCTGCTCCTCGTCGCCCAGCGTGGTGTGCGCCTCGCTCATTCGCGCGAAGACCCGCGAGCACGAGTCGCGTACGGGCGCGAGCTCCGCGGGGAGCCTGTCGGGGTGCCAGCGCTTGGCGAGCGCGAAGAACGCGGTCTCGATGTCGTCGTGGGTCGCGTCGCGCGGGATGTCGAGCATCATGAAGTAGTCGGCGCGATCGATCGTGGCGGCGCGGTCCGTGATTTCCTTCCACCTCGCCGCGAGCTCCGGCGTGAGCGTCGCCGGGACCGGAGGCGGGACGCTCTTGGCGGGCATGGGAGGCCCGGGGGGCCGCGAGGCCCGCGAGGCCGACGCCTTGAGGCCCATCGAGATGGGAGGGGGCGGGACGGAGGCCCGCCGGCTCGAGGGAGGGACCGAGTCGACGGCCGGAAGCACGTCGACCTGCTTGGTCACGAGCAGGAGGTACGCGAGAAGCTGCGCGGTGCGCTCGTTGAGCGACGCCACCTTGGCCAGCTCCGCGCCGCGCAGGGGGCGCAGGCGGAGCAGCTCCGCCGCAGCGGCCTCCTCCTGGGCGAGGCTCAGCCGGCCGACGTCCGCACCGCGCGCGAGACGTAGGGGCGACGCCGCGACCTTCGCGAGCGCCGCGTTGACGTGGTCCCAGGGGGTGTACTCGCGGAGCATTCCCCAGAGATACGGGACGGGGTCGACGCCCGCGGAGTCGCGCCCACCCCAGCTGCCGAGCGCGTCGAAGTCGTCGTAGTAGGCGTAGGCGGTGTCCCCCGGCATCCCCGCCGTGTGGCGCAGTTTGCGGCCGATCTGCTCGGCGAGCCCCGCGCGGAGCTTCGCCACGTCGATGGCGCCCGTCTCCATGAGGAGCGCCCCGTGGAGCTTGGCGCCGGCGCTCTTCAGCTTCGCCAGCTCCGCCAGCGACCGGGTGAGCCGCTCCTGGTCGAGGTGCCCGAGCTCGAGCAGGACCTGGCCGAGGTACGCGACCGGCTCGCTCGTGCGTACCTTCGTGGGCTCACCCTTGGCGAAGAGCACGACGGTGCTGCGCTTGTCCGGGGCGAAGAGCTCGATGGTCCCCGACAGCTTCTTGTCCATCGCGTAGAGCAGCAGATGGACGAATGGCGTCTTGGCGAGCGTGCCGCTCGCGGTGGGCGCGGGTCGGTTCGAGGTGAGGTCGCCCATGACGGCCGGCGGGAAGATCGAGTGTAGACTAGAAGCAACTTCCCGGCTCGCGATGTCCAAGTCCTCGCCCTCGCCTCCGCCGCCGAAGGAGATCGCCCAGTTCGAGGTCATGCGGCGCCTCGGCGCGGGCGGGATGGCGGAGGTCTTCCTCGCCAAGAAGCGCGGCGCGGAGGGGACGTACAAGGTCCTCGTCCTCAAGCGGATCCTCCCGACACATGGAGGCTCGCGACGCTTCCGGTCGATGTTCATCGAGGAGGCCCACCTCGCCACGCGCCTGAACCACCCCAACGTGGTGCAGGTCTACGAGTTCCAGGACTTCGGCGACGAGGGGCTGCTCCTCGCCATGGAGCACGTCGACGGGTGCGACCTCGGTCGGCTCATGTCCGCCGCGCGCGCCAAGGGGACGAACATCCCGCCTTGGGAGGGCGCGTGGATCATCGCCGAGGCGGCCAAGGGGCTGCACTACGCCCACGAGAAGAAGGACGAGGCCGGACAGCCGCTCGACATCGTTCACCGCGACGTCAGCCCGCAGAACATCCTCCTCTCCTTCGAGGGGGCCGTGAAGATCGCGGACTTCGGGATCGCCAGCGCGCGCCTCTTCGCCGACGAGCAAGGGGTCCTCAAGGGGAAGTTCGGCTACATGTCCCCCGAGCAGGCCCGCGGCGAGAGCGTCGACCGCCGCAGTGACCTCTACGCGCTCGGCGTCATCCTGTGGGAGATCCTCGCGGGGCGCCCGATCCACGGCGGACTGGGGGGGGAGGCGCTCCTCGACATCGTCCGGTCCGGGATCGTCGAGCCGCCGACGATGTACGCCAAGGACGTTCCTCCCGAGCTCGAGGAGATCGTGCTCCGCACCCTCGCCGCCGCGCGCGATGAGCGCTTTCCCAGCGGCCGCGAGCTGGCGGCCATGCTGGGCCGCGCCATCGTCAAGCAAGGGGAGCTCCTCGACGCGTCGACACTCGAGGCCTCGATCGCCCAGCTGGTGCCGAAGGACGCGCGCGGGGACGACGGCGAGCCCGGGTCGTCGCAGGACGGGGCGGCGGGGGGGATGCGCGGGGACGATGCGCGCACGCAGGCCGCGGTGCCGCTCGCGCGCAGCATGTCCGAGTCGCGGTCGAGCGCTCGCCTGGCGGCGGCGGCTCAGGTGGAGGCCGACGCGGAGATATCGTCGGCTGCGCACGAGACGCCGCTGCCGCGGCGCGCGGTCGCCCCCGACGGTCCGCGCGAAGTGCGGCACGTCGCGGTCGTGACCTTTCACCTGCACGGGCTCGAGGCCATCGTGCTGCCGCGCCGCACCCTCGACCGACTCCGCGGGATGCTCGACGACCTCGCCTTCAAGCGCGGGATGCGCTGGGTGTGGTCGAACGATGCCGACGCGCGCGCCATCGCGGGGCTCACCGCGAACCCGTCCCGCGCCGCGATCGACGCGACCCAGCTGGCGCTCGATGTCCACGAGACCATCGCCGGCTTCAAGGAGGATCTGCCCACGCCCGTGGCCACGTCGATCGGCATCGTGCGCGGCATCGCCAGCGGCACCCGCGACCCGCAGGGACACCTCGTCCGCTACGTGCTGCACGACCCGGCGACGTACATCGCCGATGTGCTCGGACACGCCACCCCGATGGGCCGCACCTGGGTCGCCGGGGGAGTCTATCGCCTGGTGCGACGCGATTTCCGCTGGGGGGACGCGCCGAGCCTCCTGCTCGACGTCACCGCGGCGACCGACGTGCCGCCCACCATGCGCATCTACGCGCTGGAACGGAGCCTGTCGCGCGAGGAGCGGCTCGCGGAGGTGCAGAGCACGTCCAGCGACCTCGTCGGGCGCGACGCCGAGAAGGCCGATCTGCACGCCGCGTATCACGAGGCGGTGAGCGGCGGCGGTGGCGTGGGACAGCTGGTCTCGCGCGCGGTCGTCGGCGAGATGGGGATCGGCAAGACGGCCCTCGTGGCGACGTTTCTCTCGGAGCTACCGCCCAACGCACGCCTCGTCCACGTGGAGTGCACTCCGGTGCAGATGGAGGTGCCCTACGCGGCCGTCGCCGAGCTCGTGCGGGCGGCCATCGGGACGACCGGCGAAGAACCGTTCGAGGAGGTGGCTAGCCTCATCGCCCGCGCGGGTGGCGGCGCAGCAGTGGGCGCAGACGCCACGAGCCCGATGGTCGCGCGCCTCGCCGAGCTGGCGACGAACCGGCAAGAGGGAGGTGGCGACGAGGACGCGCACGCGCGACGCAAGAATATCCTGGCGGGCGTGCGCAACTTGCTGGCGGCCATCGCGCTGGCGCAACCGCTGGTCCTGGTCATCGAGGGGATGCACTGGGGCGACAAGGCGAGCCTCGACGTACTGAGCGATATCGTGCACTCGAGCGATCCGCTCCCCATCTTCGTGCTGATGGTCACGCGGCCGGACGACCGAGTGCTGCATGTGCTCGAGGGCGTCATGCGGACCGAGCTGCGCGGCCTGTCGACCGAGGAGCAGGTGCGCCTCGTGGAGACGCGCCTCGGGGTGCGCGACGGGGCGCGGCAGATCTGCGGCGACTTGCTCCCGCGCGTCGGTGGCAACCCGTTCTTCCTGCTCGAGATGGTCGACGCGCTCCTCGAGCGGGGCGCCCTGGAGATCCAGGAGACGGACGGCGAGGGGGGTGAGCGCGTGGCGGTCCTGGTCCGCACCGATCGCGCCGACGCGGATTTCGGCACGCTCCCTTCCACACTGGAGCAGCTGCTGGGAGACCGCCTCCGCGAGCTCCCCACTGAGGAGCACGCGGTGGTGGACTGGCTGGCCATCGCCGGGGGACCGCTCTCGCTGGCCGACGTGATCAAGCTGACGGGCAAGGACGACGATGAGGCGGTGGTGCGTCTCTGCGCGCGCGGGCTGTGCGACCGCAAGGGCGAGCTCACGGACTTCCGGCACCCCCTGACCCGCGACGTCGCCTACGTGGAGCTCGACCCGGAGGACCGCGTTCGGATGCACCGGACCCTGGGCGAGCACCTGGCAAAGACGTCGCTCGCGCGCGGCGTCTCGGCGGCCATCGTAGCCAGGCACCTGGCTCGCGGCGAGAGCTACGACCGGGCAGCCGATTTCTACTTCGAGGCTGCCAACGCCGCCCGCACCAGCCACCAGACGCCGCTCGCCATCCGGTACTACCAGCGCGCTCTCTCCTACCTCGGACCCGAGGACAGGCGGCGCATCGCGGGGCACGAGGCGCTGGAGAGCGCCTACCGCATGCTGGGGCGACGTCGTGAGCGCCTCTGGCACCTCGAGGCCCTCCGTCGCATCGTTCGCCTCACCGGGTCTCCGAGGTCGGTGTGTCTGGGGCTTCTCCGCAGCGCGCGCTACGACTTCGACGAGGGCCACCTCGCACGGGGCTCGGTGGTCGCCCGGCGCGCCGCCGAGGTGGCGCACACCGCGCGGGTCCCCGGATACGAGGTCGAGGCCGAGGCGCTGGTGAGCGACTTCCTGCGCGAGCTGGGCGACGTGCAGGGGGCGCTGGCGGCGTGCGATCGCGCGCTGGCGGCGTTCGGTCCCTCGGCCGTGGGGACGCCCGTGCCGCCGAGGCTGCGGGGCGAGGTGCTGCGCTCGAGGGGCATCCTCCTGCGCCGCGTGGGTCGTGTGCGCGAGGCCGTCGACGCGTACGTGGACGCCATCGCCATCTTCCGCAAGTGCGGCGCACGCCGTGTAGAGGCGCGCGTGAAGAACGCCCTCGCTTACGCGATGTTCGTCCAGGGTCGATACGAGGACGCTGTCGCCCTCGCGCTCGAGTCGATCCAGATCGACCTCTCCATCGGGGGTCGCTTCCAGATCGCCAAGACGCTCACCAACATCGGTCACGCCTACTTTCGTATGGGAGACGTGGCGCGGGCGCTCGCCTACCTGAAGCGCGCGAGAGAGGCGCACGACCGTTACGGTGACCAGGACGGGTGGGCCGACACGCTCACCGTGAGCGCGATGGTGATGATCGAGCTGGGCGACGACACCTCCGCCGAGGTCTACCTGAGGGACGCGGGCGCGCTGAACGCCGCCACCGAGAACGCGTACGACCGCACCCACGAGACGGTCGTGCGGGCCCTCCTCGCACTCTCTCGGCGGGAGTCGCAGCAGGCAATCGAACACGCCCTCGCTGCCCGGCAAGCGGCGGAGAAGATGGCGCTCGTCGCGTTCCACTTCTACGCCATGGCCATCGAGGCGGCGGCGCGTGTCGATCTGGGCGAGATGCACACCGCCACTCTCGTGGCCACCACCGCCCTCGGCGCGGTCGAGAACCTCCAGGGCTGCGAGTACGGCCTGGAGATCCGCTCCCTCTGCGCCGACGCCCTCAAGCGCGCAGGCTCGCCGCAGGCTCCGAGCGCCCACCAGCGGGCGGTCGACTACGCCCGCGCTCTCATGAACAACGTTCGCGACTCGCGCATGCGCAAGCTCTTCACCGGGAGACCCATGAACGCTGCCCTCTTCGAGACGACGCCCGTCCCCTCAGCGCCCTCGAAGGATCCATCCCAGCCGGCCGCGGCGAGCCCGGGAGGCCCCGAGACTGCATGACGACGACGGCAGCGGGCGGCAAGCGCCGCGTGGCCATGATCCTGTCGGGGGGCGGAGCTCGCGGCGCGTACGAGGTGGGGGTCCTCTGGTACGTGTTCGACGAGCTGACGCGGATGCTCGGCGCGCCGCCCAGGGTCGACATCCTGTGCGGCACCAGCGTCGGCGCCATCAACGCCAGCTTCCTCGCAGCGCACCTGGGCGATCCCGTGCTGGGCATGAGGCGCCTGGTGGAGCTGTGGAGCGAGCTGGAGCTCACCCGCGTGCTCGGCTTCAGCCTCCGGCAGGTGGTGACGCTGCCGCGTGTCTTGCTGGGTGGCGGCGAGGGGTACGGCCTCTTCGACGTGCGACCCATGGCGGAGCTCGTGCAGCGGGAGATCAGCTGGCGGGCGGTGTCGCGCTGCCTGCGAAAGCACATGCTCCGCGCGCTGACGGTCTCGTGCACCGAGGTCTCCACGGGGCGCACCGTCGTCTTCATGCAGACGTCGCCGGACTTGACCATCCCCTCGGCCGCCCCGCCGCGCACACTGTTCTGCGCCGACCGAATCGGCCCGCAGCATGCGCTCGCCAGCGCCGCCATCCCGCTCCTCTTCCCGCCTGTGCGCATCGATGGAGAGCTCTACCTCGACGGCGGTCTGCGTCAGAACACACCCATCGCCCCCGCGCTGCGCCTAGGGGCTACCCACATCTTCGCGATCGGCAGCTCGCGCGAGATCGAAGGGCGCGTCGTGCGCGAGGCCGGGCACCACGAGCCGGCGCGGGCACCGGGAGCGGCGTTCCTCCTGGGCAAGGTGCTCAACGCGTTCCTGCTCGATCACGTCGACGTGGACATCGAGCTCCTCACGCGCATCAACAACGTCATCGTCGACGGGACACGGGCCTATGGGTCCGGGTTCGTCGACGCGCTCAGCTCCGAGGCCAAGAAGCGCAGCGCGCCAGCGTATCGCTACGTGAACTGCGTGCGGGTCCGACCCAGTGAGGACATAGGCAAGCTGGCCAACGACCACCTGAAGCGCGGCCGCCTTCGCGGCGATCCCATCCTCACCAAGCGTCTCTTCAGCGTGCTCGACCTGGGTGTCCAGGCCGAGGCCGATCTGGCGAGCTACTTGCTCTTCGACGGCCCCTTCTGCAGGCGCCTCATCGAGATGGGCCGGGCCGACGCGCAGGCGCGTCGCGACGAGCTCCTCGCGTTCTTCCGGGACGCCATGGACCGCGGCGGCGGCGCGGCGGAAGAGCCGCCCGACGAGACGGGGCGCTTCGACCGCGACTCGCTGACGCTGGGGACGTAGAAGGTCGCCTAGTAGGCCACGTAGGGCCCCTTGCCACCCGGAGTCGCCGCGCCGTCGACCGCGACGTAGACGCTGCGGCCGATGAAGAAAGGGAATCCCCACACGAACGTCGTGTTGTCCGCGGTGCCATACGGTGTCGCCAGATCGTCGAACGCCGTATCGGCGGCGTTGGCGAACAGCATGTCGGTGTTCGCGACGCTGAACGACACGGACGAGGTGACGCCGTTCAGCCCCTTGTTCTGCCCCGTGAGGCTCACCGTCGACGTCGGGCAAAAGAAGCCGGACGACTGGTTCGACGTGCATTGCGGGATCGCGCTGTCGTTGAACGACAGGGCATTGGTCCCCGAGTCGATGTAGCTGGTGTTCAGCGTCTGCCCGTTGAAGATGGTGGTGAGGTTTCCGTTCGCGTCGACGGTGAGGACGCTCGCGCTCCCGAGACCGTTGTTGGGGGCTGTCCCGATGCCGAAGATCAGCGAGCCGGCGAGCGTCTCGGCGCCCGTCGCGGCGACGGTGGGGAACTGGAGCACCGCGCCGTTGTTGTCCTTCTCGAAGAAGGCGATCGGATTCGACACCTGATCCGCGACGGCCACGGCGACGGCCGCGCACGTGCTGCCGGTGCACGAGTAGTAGGAGCCCGTCTGGACGGGGTTCATGCTGGCGCAGTAGGCGCCGCAGTCGGGGACGATCTGGTTGATGCCGATGATGCCCTTCGCTCCGAAGTCGACGACGGTATCCTCCGAGGGGCCGCTGCTCGAGCAGTCGCTCGGCACCGACGGGAACGCG
>Ga0209415_10005979_pt1 | contig 21750 bp, 11 predicted proteins | sample PeaSoiSIISIP2007_FD_187696 | JGI IMG/M metagenome (GOLD analysis project Ga0209415, IMG submission 187696) | Peat soil microbial communities from Weissenstadt, Germany - SII-SIP-2007 (SPAdes) (version 2) | ecosystem: Environmental > Terrestrial > Soil > Wetlands > Peat | place: Germany... | reverse complement strand
CCGCAAGGACTACGCCGAAAAAAATCGACGCTCCGCCAAATCCTGACGATGTTCCAGATAGGCCTAATGCAAGCAGGCAAGCGCCAGCGATGAGAGAAACAATTTTTATAGTTTCGCCGATGCGGGTAATGGCCCTAGCGAGACGGTAAGCATCCGTGTAGCGGGTCATCATCGGCGTCCAGTTCGCACTACGTTGTTGTGGCGACATAGATCTCCTTTCCTTTTGATCTCATCAATCCTAGCGCTACTTCTCCGCTGTGCATAGGGGGGAATTGATTGAATTCTCGGAAGTTATAGAATCTACAGTACATGGACTCTTTCAGAGCAGGTTGGGACCAAGGGGGAGCGCTTCAGTGATACGGTGGGCGACGGCCCTGCCGATGGCGAATCCAGGGAACTGGTGGATGCCGTCAGGCCGTCAAAAGGGGCACCGCCGCCCTCATGTGTGAAGCTCTTCTCGCTTCAAGATCCGATTGACGGCGAATCCGTGCCACCGCTTGCCGGGAGTACGTGTGGGAACGCCGTCGCAGTTAAACGTGGCCGCAATGCGATCATAAGCCATGCCAGCGGCCCGGAGTTCCTTCATGCGTGCAAGAATGGCCTGTTCGCCTTCGGTGGCACCATAGGGCTTGCGGCCTTCACAGCGGCCTGTTCTGCCCTTCATGCGCTGGCGTGCTCCACGGAGCTTGAGCACGATGTTGGCCTTTTCGCATTGTGCGAATAGCACCTTGAAATTGCCGGAACATGACCCGGTACGGATCATCCTTCAGTCTGGCACGCCTGTTGTCCGTCCAAGAGAGCATCATCGCAGAACTGAAACGGCACGGCTTTGAATTGACTTCCGTGAAAGAGCCGGATCTCCCGATTGTGTTACTGCACTATCCAAATTGCCGTCGCGTGCCAGAAGCTTGACCCGCGGGATGCCCGGAGATAGCATCAGGCCACGGCTGGCAATGGTGTGGGTTCTGCGAAGCGGCCGCGAAAGGATCGCCACGTGAACACGAGAGGACTGCTCCTGCTTGCCGGCGTCTGTTCCGCAATGCCCCTGCCGGCGGCGCCCGTGCCGGGCGGACGGATCACCGTTTCTCTGGACGGAATATGGCAGATCGACGAGAGCCTGGCCGATACCGATGTGCCTCGTGCATACCGGCATGAAGTGCCGGTTCCCGGCCTGGCCAACCTGGCCGCACCCCCGTTCATCGGCGTCGATCTGTTTGACAGCCGCGAGTCGCTCCGCAACCGCAGCCGCTTTGGGGAACTGCCTCAATCGGAGTTGACGGAGAAGGTAGGAATCCCACGCCAGAACCGAACGTACTTCTGGTATCACCGCACTTTCCAGGCGCCCGCCAGGAAGGCTGTCGCCATTCTGAAGATCAACAAGGCGCAGTTTGGAACGGCCGTTTGGTTAAACGGGAAGAAGATCGGTGAGCACCTCGGATGCTTCGATCCCGGCTATTTCGACCTTGGCTCTTCCATCGACTGGGCCGGCAGCAACGACTTGGTGATCCGCATCGGCGCGCATCCGGGCGCACTGCCGGAAACCGCTCCCGCGGGTACCGATCAGGAAAAGCGGCGCTGGACACCGGGCATTTACGACAGCGTCTCGTTGCTCCTCAGCGACAATCCGTTCATCGAGAGCACGCAGGTGGCGCCGCGCATCGCCGGCTCCGAGATCCTGGTGGAAACCCGCTTCAAGAACTACGGGCCGGCGGTCTCGTTCGAGCTTACCCACCGTGTGAAAAGCTGGAAGGAGGGGCGTGAGGCGGGGCGATCCAGGGGGCAGAAGCTGTCACTGAAGGCCGGTGAAGAGACGGTCCAAAGGACCGTCATCCGCATTCCCGGGGCTACGCTCTGGACCCCGGAGGACCCGTTCCTCTACGTGGTGGAGACGAGCACCGGCGGCGACAGCCTTTCTACGCGCTTCGGTATGCGGGAATTCCGTTTCGACACCGCCACCCAGCGGGCGTATCTCAACGGAAAGGTCTATTTCATGCGGGGCTCAAACATCACCCTGCACCGGTTTTTCGAAGACCCGAGTTGCGGCCGCCTGCCTTGGGACGAGCCATGGGTGCGTAAGCTCCTGATCGATATTCCGAAGAAGATGCACTGGAACAGCTTCCGCTTCTGCATCGGCCCGGTGCCCGACAAATGGCTGGACATCGCCGACGAAGCGGGCCTGCTGATCCAGAACGAATTCTTCATCTGGGGCTATCACAAGACCTGGGACGCGGAGGAGTTGGCGCGCCAGTTCAAAGGATGGATGCAGGATAACTGGAACCACCCGAGTGTAGCGATCTGGGACGCCAGCAACGAAACGCTCGAAGACACCATTGGCCAAAAAATCATTCCGGCCGTGAGGTCTCTCGATATTTCCGGCCGGCCGTGGGAGAACAGCTATAACCTGCCGTCCGGGCCGGACGATCCGGTCGAGAATCATCCGTATCTGTTCTCCGCCAAGCCGGGCTTCGAAATGACCGACCTGGAGACCATGGATGGCTTCGACCGGCCGAAGGCCAGGCACTCTTCCTCGCATGCCCGCATCCTGAACGAGTTCGACTGGCTGTGGCTGAACCGGGATGGCACACCCACGGTACTGACCCAGGGCGTTTACGACAAACTTCTGGGCGCGGATGCTACGCCGGAACAGCGCTTCTCACTGGGCGCCTACCTGTGGGCGGGTCTGACTGAGTTCTGGCGGGCCCACCGCAACTACGCCGCGGTCCTTCACTTCGTTTATTTGACGGCCAGCTATCCTGGCGCTTACACTTCCGATCACTTCCTGGACGTCAAGAACCTGAAACTGGAGCCGCACTTTGAAGACTACATGGCCGAAGTATTCAGCCCCCTCGGCGTGTATATCAACTTCTGGCAGCCGGCGCTGGCGGCGGATTCCGACCGGCGCTTTCTGGTGATGCTGATCAACGACGGCGAAGGGCCCGTGGAAGGAAAGCTGGCGCTCTCGCTGGAATCGGCCGGCCAAAAGGAGCTGGTGCGGCGCGAACTGCCTTTTGCCCTGGGGGCCTCGGGCCAGTTCAGTTACAACGTGGATTTGCACATCCCCAAAGCAAGCGGCGATTGCCTGCTGAAAGCCACGGCCACTCCGGAGGGCGCCAGGCGTTCCGTCCCGACGGTAAGCCGCCGGAGGGTTTCCATTCGATGATCTCTCAACGTGATTCTGTTGGAGGCCGGCCCGAGTTGGGACGCCGCCCGCCGCCGGCGGCCGCGAGCGCCACGCGCTTGTACACCTACCGCATCGCCGTGGTGGCCGCGCTGGGCGGCCTCCTTTTCGGATACGACACGGCCATCATCAACGGGGCCATCGTGTTTCTGAAGAAGCATTTTGTCTGGACGGAGGTCCAGACCGAGGTCGCGGCCAGCAGCCTGCTTCTGGGATGCGTCATCGGCGCCAGCGTGGCGGGCGCGCTGAGCGACTGGCTGGGCCGCCGGCGTCTTCTGCTGGCCGCCGCGGCGCTCTTCGGGCTCTCATCCCTCGCGACCGCGATCCCCGACACGTTGGCTCAGTTCTGCAGCGCCCGAATCGCGGCGGGGCTGGCGATCGGAGTGGCCTCCATGCTGTGCCCTCTCTACATCGCCGAGATCTCGCCCGCGGCCATTCGCGGCCGGCTGGTGAGCTTGAACCAGTTGGCCATCGTGACCGGCATTCTGATCTCCTATCTCATCGGGTGGTCGCTCTCGGGGATCGGGCCGGACAGTTGGCGGTGGATGTTCGCGACCGCCGCGGCCCCCTCGGTGCTGTTCTTCGGTGCCTTGTTCTTCGTGCCGGAGAGCCCGCGCTGGCTGGTCAGGGAAGGGCGCCGCCCGGAGGCGCTGAAAGTACTGGCTGACGTCGGAGAGGCGCAGCCCGCGGAACGCGTGGATGAGATCGAAGCAGCGGTTGCCGCGGAAAGCGGCAGATTCTCCGACTTACTCCAGCCGCGCATGCGGCGCCTGATCTGGATCGGCATTGTATTAGCCGTGTTGCAACAGGTCACCGGAATTAACACCATCATCTATTACGGTTCCATCATCTTTACCGAGCATGCGGGAGCGCAGAGCGCTTCGGCTGCCCTCAGGGCCAACGTCATTATCGGCTCGATCAACCTGGCGGGCACTGTCGCCGCCCTCTTTCTGATCGACACGCTTGGACGGAAGTCACTGCTGATGATCGCCTCCGCCGGGATGGGCGTGTCGCTTGCGGCTTTAGGGATACTGATGCGGGTCAGCCCTTCGGCCACCACACCGATTCTGATGCTGATCCTGTGCTATGTCGCCTTCTTCTCCACCGGAATGGGGCCCGGCGTGTGGGTCGTGCTGTCCGAGATTTTCCCGACCAGCATCCGGGGCCGCGCCATGTCGATTGCCACCATCAGTCTGTGGATCGCATGCCTGCTGATCACACTGACTTTTCTCTCGCTGGCGAAGGCCATATCGATAAGTGGGGCATTCTGGGTCTACGGCATCATGTGCGGCGCGACTCTCGTGTTCCTGCACAAGTTCACCGTCGAGACCAAGGGCAAGACCCTGGAACAGATCGAGAAAGAGTGGAGCAGTAAAGCCGGCGGATGAGGCAGCTCAATAGTCGACGCCGAAGCAGTAACTTTCGTTGGAATTCATGGGGCTGACCGCGTATTCGCCTGGATAGAGGGCGCGGGCGGGTGTAATTTCGTAAACCGAGTCGCCGATTTTATTGATGGTCACCGGCAGCGCCGGCGGCGCTCCGCCCATCGAAGGTTGCGTTTGCCGGTAACCCATTCTCGATTCCAGGCGGTAGAGTTGGAATTGACGCGGGTCGCCGCCGCGGTTCAATCGCACGACAAATACGAGCCGGTCTCCTTGCCTGACCCGCACGGGCGAGCGCGGACCTTGAACGCGGTAAACGCTTGCACCCATACCGTACATTCCGCCGCCGCGGGACATCGTCCCGATCTCTCTTTCGAGCGGGATGTATCCGGCGGAACCGCGCAGGAATGGCGCACCGGCGATGTCCGGCCCCATATCGATCCTGGGCGTCTCGGAATTGGCGGCGGGCGCATTGCTCGAACTGAAGACGATCTCCGCCACATCGGCGCGTGCATAGTGCTGCACCTCGTCGTTTACCGAAAAGCGAACGTCGTCCGCCGTGCCGCCCAAGTAAGTTCCGTTCACGATGGAACCGTTGCGCAGGCGCAGGGTATCTGCGTGGCTCGACAGCGCGAATACCACAGCAAGTAGTGTGAATCGTCCGATCATAGCTGCTCCAACGGTCAAGTGTACCCGCCCTTTGTTATTGTCCCACCAGTTGGCGCGCCGGACCGCGGCGGCAGTATACGTCAAATGGCGCAAAGGTCACCGGTCGCGAAACGGCCGCTCCGCTTCGTACAACGCGATCCGGGCCGCGATCTCGTCAGCCAGCGCGGTCTGCTTCTCTTGCACGGCCCGTGCCAGGGCTCTCCGCGCCGTCAGTACCGCGTCGGCGAACCGCCCCTTCGCGGCGTATGCGGCCGCGAGCGTGTCCAGAATCCGCGCATCGTTTCCGTGGGAGAGTTCCACTGCCCGGACCGCGTACGCCAGCGCCTCGACGCCATTTCGGAGGCTCCAGTCGGGCGAGGTTGCCAGTACCCAGGCCACCCGCCGCAGCACCGATGCGTTGTTCGGCTGCAGGTCGATACCGTCGCGCCAGTGCGCCAGGGCCTCCGCCGTCCTCCCTTGCGCGTCCAGCACATCGCCCAGGCTGAAGTGGGCCTCCGCGTATTTCGGATCGAGATCCAGCGCGCTTTGCCATTCCCGGATGGCGCCCTCGGCATCTCCCCGCTGGCTCAAGACGAGCCCCAGATGGCAATGCGCGGGCGCATACCCCGGGTCCGACTCCAGCGCTTTTCGCAATTGAACGAGGGCCTCGTCCAGCCTTCCCGCTTTCGCCAGCGCGCCACCCAGGTTGGCACGCGCCGCGGCGAAATCCGGCTTTAGCCCGACCGCTTTTTCGAACTGCGCGACGGCCTCCTTCACGCGACCCGTCTCCCGCAGCACCACGCCGAGGTCGTTGAATCCGCGCGCGGACGTGGGATCGGCATCCACCGCCGCGCGCAGCTTGAGCTCGGACACCTTCGTTAAATGACCCGCGCCTTCCTCCCGGTGGCCGGTCATCAACAGCACGTTGCCCAGATTGCGGTGCGCGATTTCGTCATCGGGACTCAGTTCCAGGACTTGCCTCCACTTCGCGGCGGACGCCTCGAACGATCTCGTCCTCTCGAGATACAACGCGCTGTTGATGAGCCGGTAATAGTCGACCACCGGCCCGCCGATTTGCCGCAAGCCGTCCGGCGCGACGTTCACGAACTCCGGAATGTTCACCGCGCGGTTGGCCGCGGTGGCGTTGTCGATCAGAATCGCGGGGCTGTCGTTGCCCTCCGAGTCAATGTGCGTGAGGTACATCTGCGTGTAGGGCGACCTCGCTTTTGACGAAAATACCAGCCACCTGCCGTTGGGGGAAAAGCTGTGCCACGAATTCATCCGCGGCGTGTTCGCGCGCATGCGACGCACCGTGCCGCCCGCCGCGGGAACGATGTACAACTGGCTGTCGGGGCGCATCAACTCCCCGTTGCGGCATTCCACGAACACGATCCATCGCCCGTCGGGCGACACCTTGGGAAACGTGTTGCTCATGCCGTTCCGCGATGCGCCGGCGATGGGCTCCGGCACGCCGCCCTGACCGTTGTGGAACGGAATGCGGTAGAGGTCGTACCGGATTTGGACTTCGTTCGGGTCGTTGGCGAATTTCGCGAGCGGCACGCCCGGCGGATTGGGGTCGGTGGCTGGGGCGCGGGCAAATACCAGGTACTGACTGTCGGGGCTCCAGACGGCGCCCATCTGCACGAACCGCGGGTCATCGGCCCCCGCGAGCGGCTGCAGCACTCCAGACTGGCGGCTGTACCAGCCCAGAATTCCGCGAGTGGGATAGAACACCTGGAGGAACCGGTAGTCCTTGAAATTGGCCACGTAGTAGTTGCTGGCAGGCTCTTCGGGAGCGGCAGCCATCGAAGCCGGGTTGACCGTGGTGACCACGTACTGCCCGTCCGGGGAGACCTGCGACATGAAGCCGATCCGCACGTTCCCCTTCAGCTTGCCTTCGTGCGAGCTCCACTGAATCACATCCTGCTTGCGGATCGCCATCTCGCGCGCAACCGGCGCCAGGATGTACATCCCGCGGTTGCCCTGCAGGCCATCCAGATCCATCCCCATGGTCTTGCCGTCGGCGGAGAACGAATGGCAGTTGGCGCATACCGGCAGGTTCTCCATCACCACTCGGCTGCGGGCTTCGCCCACGTTGCGAATTCTCCAGGCGACCAGCGGCACCGCCGCCGCAGCCAGGGGTTTGATCACGCCTTTCTCCAACTCCGAGGGCATCAGCGGCACGTCGCGATAGAAGATCGGTGCGCCCACCGCGTCCCGGGAAGTGCGGATGGCGACCTTGCCGCGGGAGACGGGCTGGTCCGGCGCGTCGGCGCGAAAACCGGTGATGGTCACAATCGCGGCGCTCGCGACCGATTGCCGCTTGATGGCCTGCCACGTGATCGGGTCCGGCGTCCAGGAATGCGCCGCTGCCAGTTCAGGCGTAAGGCTGGGCGGTTCGTTGGTGTCGGCGATGCAATCCGGATCGATGCGGCCAATGCGCAGGCGCTCGCCCTTGGAGGTCGCGTGAATCGAGGCCGGGCCGGCGCCGAACGAGACGTCGATCCGCCATCCCGTGACGCCTTTCGCGCCATCGCGCCAAAGGAACGTCGGGGGCGTGATCTCGGGCGGGAAGATCGAGCCTTCTTCCGGATAGTCGAGCGCGATCGCCGCCGCTGCGCCTGCCGCATCGGACGCGCTGGCCGCCAGCGCCATCAGAAGGCCGGGCAGAAGAATCACCCTGGACGACAAGCCGGCCATCAGGCCAATCCCACCATAAGATCAGCTTACAGCCCGGCGGGGTCCCTCGGGGATCCACCGGCGGGAGCGGGCGACAGGCAGACGGCGAGGCCCTTGGCTAGTTCTTCTTGGCGGGCGGGTCGTCTTTCCTGGCCGCGGGTTCCCGAAATCCGCGCTCCACCGTGTCATTCGGATCCGTCGAGACCGGGCCGTCGCGCCAGAGCCAGCGCATCATCTCGGGCAGAATGGCGCCGCCGAATTTCTGGCCGTGGAGGTTTACCCCCCACGAGTAATTCACGTCATAGCCCTTCTGCGTCAGGGCTTTCATCAGCCGCACATTCTGGTAAAACCAGTCGCGATTGGGATCGTATTGCCCGCCGCGGCCGGTTCCGCGATTATCGTTCCGTCCGTCGCACAGAAAGACCCGGATGGGTTTCTTCTCGGCTGCCAGGACCCTTTCCGGGTACACAAAGCCGCCGCGGAGATTGACGAAACTCCCGACGTTGCTCAGCACCTTTCGAAAGTCGTTGGGCCGCTCCCATGCCACCGCAAAGGCGGCAATCGCGCCCGAACTGGAGCCGCCGATTCCGTGCTGGTCGGGGTCTTTGGAGATGTTGTATTCCTTGTATAAGACCGGCATTAACTCATCTACGATGACCCGTGCGTACTTATCGTCCGGGGTATTGTACTCAGTCGGCCGGTTGGTGGTGCGGTCACCCCATTCCTGGGCATTGGGCTCGGGCTGCTCCGGAGTGCGGCCCGGGTTGATAAATACTCCGATCATCACCGGAATCTCGCGGCGATAAATCAGATTGTCCATCACGTTTTGGGCGCGCAGGTCGCCGTCTTCCTGCTTGAAGGCCTGTCCATCCTGAAAGACCATGAGACTGGCGGGGACCGCGGGATCGTATTGCGCCGGCACGTAGACCCAATAGGTATGCTGCGTTCCGGGAAAGACCTGGCTGGGCAGCGTAAACGGTCCACGAATCTCGCCTTTCGGAACTCCCTCCTGCGGCATCGAATCCGGCCCCAATCGATATTGGGAATTCATATCGGGGCCCTTTTTGCCCTGGGCTTTTTTCGCCGGCGCCGCCGGTGCCGGAGGCTGCTGCGCGGGTGCTTGCGCGATGGCCATCACGACAGCGCCGGCCATGGTTGCAGCTACAGCGAATGCGATCAGCTCCTTCATGGTTGACTCCCTCCCTCTGTCCTTTGCCAGACCGCAAATAGACTATCAGTTTAGAGCCGTGCTGTCACCAGCCTTCAATTGCCCGGCACGTTCCAGGCGCCCAGCGCCTGCCATCCGCTGGTCGCGGCGCCGCCGAGCGTCTGTGCCGCCATCCAAACGACCTTCGGGCCAACAAACGCCGCATTGAAACTGATGTTCAGGCTTACCGCGATTTGCGCGCCGCTCCGCACAACACTGCTGCCTTGCTCCGACACAGTGCACTGGCTATTAGCGAGCCTGTTCGCGCCGCTCAACCCCATGCTGGCAGCCTGGTTGCCCATTCCGTTGTCCGGGACAAGGAACACCTGGTTCCCGGGAGCGTAGTACGCCACGTAACAGGCGGCCCGGCCATCGAGCGCCGTGTTGATCAAGGCCCACGTGGTCTGCAGGTTGCCCGCCGAGTTCGCGTCCTGGTACGTGAACGTCAGCGTCGCGGCGGCCGCCGTGCCCGAGGACGGACTCATTCCGATCGGGCTCGGGAATGCCGCGGGCAACGGCGGCACGCCCAGCACGCCCATGGTTTGCCAGCCGGAGTTGTTCACCACATCCCGCGCAGCCATGTAGACCGCCTTGTTCCCGGCAAAGCCGGGGTTGAAGCTCAAGCTCAGGGTCAGGACCAAGGTGCTTCCACTCCCCGACGCAGACGAGCCCGCACCCGACACCGTGCACTGGCTGTTGCTAGTGGCGCCCGAGCCGTTCAGCGCCAAACCCGTCAACAAACCGGCGCCGCTGTCGGACACCAGGTAGACCACGTTGTTGGGAACTGAGTACGCCACATAGCAGGCTTGCCGACCGTCGAGGAAGTTGTTGATCAGGACGTTGACCACCGAGAGCGCCTGCCACCCGGCGGCGTCGGAAAACTGGAACACGTAGGACTGGCTCGCGCCGGCGCTTACCACCGGGCTCAACGAGGTCACCGTTGGCATTGGAGTCAATCCGCCCGAGATCGCCGTAGGATCGCTCGCCATGACGGAGGCCGCTCCTCCGCCCGAGATGGTGGCCTGGTTGGTCAGGCTGGCTGGAGCACTCGAAGCGACATTCACTGTGACGGTGATCGGAGGATAGGCCGCCGCAGGGCCCAGCGCGTCGCGCCGAGTGCAAGTGTTCGCCGAGCAGTTCCAGTTCGGCCCGGCCATGGAAGCCAGCGTCAGCCCGCTCGGTACGGTGTCGGTCACGGTGGCGGTCCCGCTGGTGGCCCCGGCGCCCGAGTTACTGACACTGATTGTGTAAGCCGCTCCATTCTGACCAGCGGCGAAGCTGCCGTTGTGGCTCTTCGTGATCGACCAGGCGCCCGGTGGGGTGCTCTGAAGCGCCTGCCCGGAATTCGGGTCGACCATCAGCGAAGAGACGTCCACCACCTCAAACGCCGAGCCGGTGATTTTGCCGAGGTTGTGCAGATCGTCGTTGTCCCAGCGGCTGTCCGGGGCCCCCGAGATATACCACGCAGAGCCGTTGTCAGCGAGCATCATCCCGTACTTTTTCAGGGCGAGCAGGATGATCTGGTTGGTCGCCGAGAACCCGGAAATATCAAAATCCGCTCGCAGTCTGACGCGCAGGCCCATCGGGGGATACTTGGGATCCGTGAGACTCGATGCATAGTGGCGCGCGGGCCAGACGTACGCGCGCTGTGTCTCGGGCACCGTAAACCTGACGGCATGGCGAATCTCGCCTGCCGCAATCTCGTCGTACCGCATGAGACCGGGCAGGATCGGCAAGCCGGCCGCGTCAGTCGAAGTCCACCCGGCAGGACGCAGAGCATCGGATAAGAGATTGAAGATGGCGCCGGAGCCCGCTTGCCAACTCGCGGCCTGGGGATAGGCACTGTAGAGTTCATAAAGGATGCAGTTGTCGATATCCACCGCGATGGTGTGGCGATCTCCAGTGGACTGACTGCCGCCTTCGATGGGCGCGTTGAGGGGGATCGCGTACGGGCCGGGATCGCTCTCGTCGGCGTACAGGAATGTCGCCGGGTACTTGGTTTGAGTTCCGGGAACCGTAATGAAAGGGATCCCGATCGGCCCGCCGTCATACAGACCCGCGCCAAAATCGGCATGCACGGGCGCCGTGGAGCTGATTGTATTGATATAGGCCGCCGAGTTCGCCGCCACCGGAAGCTGGTCCACGGGCGTGTTCCAGATGTTGTCGGCCGGAAGAACGGTACATTTGCCGATAGCCGGCGGTTGGGCTTCGGCAACCGTGAGAAAGGCCAGCGCTAGCACGCCGGACCAGGACCGATTTCGATGCACCGTGGCTCCATTCTCAACGATTCAACCACGCATGGCTTGTGACCGTCTCGCTGCCTTCGGTTAATCCAATGGTCCGATTCGCCGCCACGCCCGGCCACGCCTGCGTCTCGCCCGCCGGCCAGCGCACCTCGATGCGATCCGCCTTCTGCGATTTTCCAAGCCCGAAATACAGCGTGAACGAATTCTGCGAAAAGTAGCTTCCGCCGCTCACCACCTCCGCAATTTGCTTGCGGCCACCCGCTTCGACGGTACAGCGCGCGCCGATCGCGCTCCGGTTCGACCGCGTCCCCTTCAGTGTAACGGCAATCGCATTCTGCCGCGGCCCGACGTTCTTCAGCAGCGTGGGCTTGTCGTTCATGTTCACAATCACGATCTGCGGCCTGCCGCCGCCATCCAGATCGCCGATGGCAAGCCCGCGCGACGGCCGGGGCGGCGCGAATCCCGGTCCCGCCGATTCGGTGATATCGGCGAACCGCCCGTTGCCCAGATTCCGGTAAAGCAGCGTCTTCTGGCGATAGGTTTCGCCGATGGGCGACCGGTCGATCTCGGGATAGACGTGCCCATTCGCCATCACCAGGTCGGGCCACCCGTCTTCGTCTACATCGAGAAACGCAATGCCCCAGCCCAGCAGCAGATGGCGGCCAAGGCCCGCCATTTCGGAAACGTCCTCAAAGAACCTGCCATCCTCGCTCTTGTAAAGCGACGGCCGGTCGCCCGAGAAATTGGTCTTCGCGATATCCAGAAAACCGTTGCCATCGTAATCCGCCACCGCGATACCCATGCCGGCCTGCAATTGGCCATCGACATTGTAGGCGACGCCCGCCGCATCGCCAACCTCCTGGAAGGTCCCGTCGTGGTTATTGCGATACAGCAGGCTGGGGGTCTGGTCGCAGGCGACAAAGATGTCGGGCCAGCCGTCGTTGTCGAAATCCGCGGTCACCACCCCCAGGCCGTACCGCCCGCCGGGCGCGAGAATCCCGGCCTTCCCGGAAACGTCGGTGAAGGTTCCGTCTCCGTTGTTGTGGTAGAGCGCATTGTGCGCGGTGGGAAGGCCGTGCGGCCCGCACCACACCGCCAGCCCCTTCCATTCGCAGCTCTTGCTGCTGCCGGGTTTCGGAACGTTGGCCAGATCCAGATCCACGTAGTTGGCGACGAAGATGTCCAGCAGGCCATCGCGGTCGTAGTCGATAAAAGCGCAGCCGGACCCCCAGCGTGTGCCGGTCACGGGCAGCCCGGCGCGGGCGGTGATGTCCTGGAATTTGCCGTTTCCGAGGTTGCGGTAAAGGCTGTTGTGGCCGTAATAGGTCACCAAAAGATCGGGATGGCCATCGTTATCGAAATCGCCCACGCACGCGGCCTGCGCCCAGCCGGTGCGCGTCAGACCTGCCTGCTGGCCGACCTCGGTGAAGTGTCCGGTCCCGTCGTTTTTGTAGAGCTCCGAACGCGATGGCGGCCCGTTGGCGATGAAGATGTCGTTCGCGCCATCGCCATCGAAGTCGAAGATCGCCGCGCCGGTGCCCGTGCTCTCGAGGATGGAATCCTTTTTATCCTTGCCGCCGAAGGTATTGGGAACGGTCAGGCCCGATTGCGCGGCAATATCGATGAAGCGAACGGATGGGGCTTCCGCAGCAGCGGCAAGCATTACCGCGAGAATGAAGAACCGCATGGCTATCGGATTCCCATGTCCCGCAGGGCTTGCGCCGCCTGCCGGGCAACCGCGGCATCATTACCCCGTGCCGCCTCGCGGAATTGGGCCGCCGATCCCTCTCGATCCCCTTGGGCCGCGAGCACCGTTCCTAGGCGCAACTGGGCGCGCGCCAGATCGGGTTTCAGCGACAGCGCCGCCCGATACTCGCGGGCCGCTTCGGCCAATTCGTTCTTCCTCACGTGGAGGCCGCCGAGCAGCTCGTGCGCCTCGACCAGGCCCGAGTCCGCGCGCACGGCCATTTCGGCTTCCTTTTGCGCGTCGTCGAAACGGTCGGCGCGCACCAGCGCCAGGGCATAATCGTACAGGTACCGGCCGTCCGGATGAAGCTTGATGGCGCGCTCGAAGTCGAAAAATGCGTCCCGGAATTCTCCCTTCTCCGCCATGATCCGGCCGCCCAGATCCCACGCCGCGTCGTCGAAAGGATCGGTCCGCAGCGCATCTTTCAGCGCCGGCTCCGAATGGGTCACTTCCGCCAGCCGGCGGGATTGGTCCGGCAGCCACGGATCGAGCGTAATGGCCTTCTGAATTCTTTCCGCCGAGGAGGTCAGCACTCCATAGCGAAACCACGATTCCGGATCGTTGGGGGCGATCTCGACCGCACGCGCGAGAATCTGCTCTGCGTGCGGCGGGTCGACCGCCGCCAGGGCGCGCATAGCCCGCGCCGAATCGGGTCTGAGTTGCAACGCCCGCTGATAGGCGGCCGCGGCGTCCTGCGGCCTCCCTAAGAACTTCCATCCGTCGCCCAGGACCATGTAGAACTCCGCCTCTGGGGGTTTGATTTCGTCGATCAGCCTGGCCAATTCCGGCAACCCGGTCGCCACGTTGTTGCCCAGCCCCACCTGCGCCACCGCGCGGTACAGAGCGTTCTGCGGAGTCTCCGGTAGCGGGGAAGGATAGTAAGGCGCCACCGCGCCGCGATACTCTTCCGGCGGACGCTCCGCGAATTCGGTGAGCGCATTGGCAGGCGCGCGGCGCTGAATCAGATGATCGGTCATGATCACGTGCGGGGCATCATCCACGCGGCGTTTCGGCATATGACACGCAATGCAGCCGGCCGCCGTGGCCGTTACGCCCACCGGATGCGTTGACGTGTGGCACTGCAGGCAGACACTGGAATAATGCCGCACCGCCTCCTCGCCGCGAGGAATCCGATGCGGATCGTGGCACGTGGCGCATTCCAGTTTCCCGCCGCTTTCGAGGAAGCAGCGCGATTGCCGTAGCCGGTAAACCGAGCTGACCGCCTCGAATTTGCCTTCGTGCCCTGTGCCGGGGGCGTGGTCGAAATGAATCGCGAAGTCCGCCAATGGCTGTCCCGGAATATACGAAAACGTGCCGCGGTCGAATCGCTGGAGTACCGCCGGGATCCGCCCACTGGTGGTTTCGAGGTGGCATTGCATGCACACCTCCATGCGCCTCTCGGGACTCAGGGTCGCCGGATTGACCATGCTGGCGCGGCCAGCGGTTCGAACATGCTCGGCTCCCGGGCCGTGGCAACGCTGGCAATCGATGCCCTGTGGAAGCTCTCCGAGGAACACAGGATCGCTGCCGGGCGCCTGGTTGGCGGCCGGGATGTTCGGATAGCCGTTATGGCAGAACATGCACTTATAAGAGATGAACCTGCGGGTCTGCGGATGTGGCGTGTCGGACCCGGGCACCATGCCCCACTCCCCGCCTTTGTCGGGGTACCAGCCGAGTGGCAGTTCGATCAGCATGCCGCGCCCGGTCCGGTGCACATAGGAGCGGGCATGGTTTCCCGAGCCCATTACGTAATCGATCTTTAGCTCTTCGGTGTTGATCTCTTTGCCGCCCGCGTCCAGTTGCCAGCGGCGCTGGAAATACTGGCCGTTCCGGATGGTCATGGCGTAGTGGCTGTCAGAAAGAGCGTGGTAGTATTCGGGAGTCTTCGCATAGTCTTCAATCCTGTTCGCGGTTCCCGGTACAAAGAACGATCGGCCCATTCCGGTGCGCGCGTAGCTGGCGGCGATGTCCCGATGGCACCTGGCGCAGATCTTCGAATCTACGTAGATTCCAGGATCGGTTTGCGCCGCCAACGCGGGCAAGCCCAGCAACAGGACTACCGCAAACGGGGGGAAAAGCGCCATTAAGCCTTGATTCTACAACGCTTCCGAGTCCGCTCGTCGAAAGGCTTTCGGCGATGCCTCAGGCTTCCAAAATTCATAGCTTGCAGGCTCACCGTTTCACAATTGTGACGGAACACGAAAGCGTTTACTTTTTAACGCTAAAACTATTGATTCCCGCTTACGATCGTGGTAGTATCCCTCCCAGTCCGTCCTGCCCAGGTAGGAATTAGGAGGGGAAATGTATCGTTGCTTCACGGGGCTCCGAGTTGCCCTGCTGTCTCTGATTTGTGCGTGCGCTCTGTTGGCGCAACGCGATCTTTCAACCCTTGCCGGTACCATTACCGACTCTTCTGGCGGCGCCGTCGCCAATGCAAGCGTGACGATAACCGAAGTCGCCACAGGCCAGGTGTATACAATCCTCACCAACAGCTTGGGTGAATTCGTTCGCCCAGCGTTGAAACCATCCACATACATGGTCAGCGTCACCGCGCCAGGGTTCAAGAAGTCCGAACAGAAGGACGTACTCCTGACCGCCGGTGAACGTACCGGTATCACCATCACTCTCACGGTCGGCGATATCAACCAAACCGTCGAAGTGGCTGCGTCGGCGCCCCTGCTCCAGACGGAAAGCACGCAGATCGGCGCGGATCTGAACACCAAAATGGTTACCGACGTCCCCTTGGGTGGGACGCGCAATTTAACCTATCTCGCGCGTCTCTCGCCGGGCGTTGTCCCCGCCGAACAGGGTGCGCGCGATTCCGCTAACGGCGGATTCTCGGCCAACGGCGTTCGTTCGAATGGCCAGAACAACTTCCTGCTGAACGGAGTCGACAACAACATCAACACCATCGACTTCCTGAATCAGACTGCCTATGCGATCGCACCTTCGATCGACGCGATCAGCGAAATCAGCATTCAGACCAACGGCTACAGCGCGGAATATGGCCGCGCGGCGGGCGGCGTGATCAACGTGACCCTGAAGTCCGGCACCAATCAACTCCACGGCAGCCTCTTCGAATACTTGCAGAACCGGGATCTGGACGCGAATACGTGGACCAACAACCGGGCGGGGCAGCCTCGCGGACCCTTCCGGCAGAATCAGTTTGGCGCCGCGGCCGGAGGGCCGATCAAGAAGAACAAGCTCTTTATGTTCGGCAACTACCAGGGAACGCGCATCGCCGATTCCGGCGGTTCGGTCCCCAATCTCGGCTACTCGAGTTACACGACGCTTCCCACGGCAGCGATGAAAGCCGGCAATTTCTCCAGCATTCTGGGGCCATCCTATACCGGGACCGATGTCAACGGCAATCCGATCACCATCGGCAAGGGCATGATTTACGATCCGTCGTCGACCACCTACCAGACGAATTCCGCCGGTTTCCAGATCCCCGTGTCGCGGACGCCTTTCCCTGGAAATATCATTCCCACCAGCAGAATTGATCCGGCGTGGTCTAAGATCATGGCGCTCTACCCCAATCCCAATCAGGCGATCCTGACGGGCAATCAGCCGACCAACGATTATTACTACAACACTGCCGGAGGTCTGACCACCGATCAGGGAGACGGCCGCGTGGACTATCGCCTCAGCGATAAGGACAGCCTCTTCGGATCTTTGAGCTGGTCGAATACTTCCAAGACGGACGGTGCTCCCCTTCCCGGCGCTCTCGACGATACGGGCTTCAACGGCGCCGGTGAAATCGACCTCAGCCGCAACGCGCAGATCAGTTATACCCGCGTCTGGAGCCCGACCCTGGTGACGGAAAGCCGCGTCGGTTTCACGCGCCTGGTGACGTCGCGCATCGGGGCGAACCCGGGCACCGACCTCTTCACGCAATTCGGTATCGGCGGCTACGACCCCACCACGGCCACGGCCAACAACGGCGGACTTCCGCAGATCGGTTTCTCCAACGGCTATCCGACTGTGGGCGCCGTGGACTGGGTTCCGACCAAGGAATACAACAACGTTTGGGACTTAGTGCAGAATGTTGCGATCAGCAAGGGCGCGCACGCGTATAAGTTCGGCGTCGAATTCCGCTCGGTGAAGTTCCCGTTCTTCCAGGTCCCCGATCCTCACGGCAATCTCGGTTTCAGCAGCAACGAGACCGCGTTCCCGTCGGGCAACGGTGCCTCGAATGGTTCGAGTATCAGCAGTCTGACCGGCGATGCAATGGCTTCGGCCTTGTTGGGAGTACTCGACAGCGGCAACATTTCGACCACCAACTTCGTTTCGTCGCAGAAGGTGGCCTACGCGGGTTACGCTCAGGACGACTGGAAAGTAAACTCGAGACTGACACTGAACCTGGGTGTCCGTTATGAGTTGTGGTCGCCGATCGGCGAGCAATTTGGCCGGCAGGCGAACTTCGAAGTGCAGAGCAACACTCTCTTCATCCCGCAAGGCAATAACTGCAACGCGGCTCTGCCTCCCAACTTCGGGGCTCTGTTCCCGACCGTGACTGTCGACCGCTGCCACGTTTCGAACTATCTGACCCCTTGGGACAAGTTCGATTTCGGACCGCGCGTCGGCATCGCATACCGGCTTGCCAACAAGACCGTGGTTCGCATTGGATACGGAATCTTCTACGGCGGTGAAGAAAACCAGGGCGGCAGCCCCAACCGCGGCGAGGGCGTGCCGTTCAACGAAACCGTGAACATGACGCGCTACCAGGGCAACAGCACCTTTGTCGGTGTAGGCCAGTCGCAGTGCTTCAACTGCGATTTCTTCCCGAACGGCTTTGCGGGTGGATATCCGGCCAGTCCGTTCACACTCAACGCGGGCGTTTCGATGCGTGGCGTGCAACTGGATTTCCGGAATCCGCTGGTGCACAAGTGGAATATCGTCATTCAGCGCGAGTTGCCAGGTGATATGGCTCTCGAAGTGGGCTACGAGGGCAACCACCAGGCGCACCAGGTGATTCTCTGGAACTCCGACCCGTACCCGAACCTCGGCACTTTCAACACGGCGATCAGCGGGGCAAATTTACAGGAGATCCAGCCGGCCTGCTCGACTTGCCAGTCGATCGGCAACGGCCTTTCGATGACTTCGTCCTTCGGCTACGGCAACTATGCCGCAGGTTCGGTGAAGTTGGAGAAGCGCTTCTCCCGCGGGGTGCAGTTCCTGGCATCCTATGTCTGGAGCCACACACTCGCGGACAGCGGCACTCCGCTGAGCGGTTCGAGCAACCTGTCGCCGATTTCTCAGACCAACTATGGAACTGCGTACTCCAGCGCAGCATGGGATATCCGGCATAGCTTTACCACTAGCTTCAACTACGAATTGCCGTTCGGCAGGGGCAAACAGTTTGGCAGCAGCATGAGCCGTGTTGCCGACATGATCGTCGGCGGTTGGCAAGCCAATGGCATCCTGACACTTCGGACCGGCCAGCCGCTCACCGTGGCCGGCGCCAGTTGTCACGGCGTCTGGAACCGTTGCTTGCCGGATTACGCTGCCGGCTACACCGGCAATGGCAACACTCCACCTCCCGGCGGACGCACTCCCAACGAGTATTTCGATACCAGCGCGTATGTGGTCGCATACTCCAACCAGGCAGCCGGCATCGCCACCGGCGGCGACGTTGGCCTGCAGAGCATGACTGGCCCGCCCACGGAGACTCTGGATTTCTCGTTATTCAAGCGCATCCAAGTTAAGGAGCGATTTAGTCTGCAGTTCCGTGCGGAAGCCATCAATATGACCAACTTCGCGGTTCTTAGCGCACCTGACGTGAGCTTGGGCGACTCCAAGGCTCTGGGAGGAAACGGCAACTTCGGAGTCATCACCAGCGGCGTGACGGGAACCGAACGCCACATTCAGTTCTCACTCCGGCTGATTTTCTAACCGGCTCGAAAACCGACTGCAAAAACCGCTCCCTCACGGTCGCGGCTCCGATCAGAGCCGCGACCGTGAGGGAGCGGTTTTATAGGTGGGCTACCGTTCGCGAATAGCGACGATTCGGTCGGCCGCCAGAGCGGTCTCGACCTGCCTTCCACCGCCTGGCCAGGCGATCTCGACCTTGTCTACCTTAACCGCTCCGCCCACTCCGAAGTGCAAACGCAGATCGCTCTGCGACAGATAGCTTCCTCCGCTTCTTACTTCCGCCGTCTGCACGATCCCGCCCGCCGTCACCCGCACCCGTGCCCCGATCGCGCTACGATTCGATTTCACGCCTTCGAGCTTCAGCTCGATCCAGTGATTGGGTGACTTACTCGCAAGCCGCAGCAGCGATGGCGGCTCGTTCTGGTTGTTCACCAGAGCTTTAACCGACCCATCGTTGTCGTAGTCTGCGAAAGCCAGCCCGCGCGAGGAATGCCTCTCCAGGATGCCAGGGCCGGCGGATTCCGAAATATCGACAAACTTGCCGCGATCGTTGCGATAGAGAATCGCGCGGTCCCGGTAATGGATATCGATCTTCAAGCCGTCGACCTCCGGGAACGCGTGGCCGTTCACCAGCAGCAAATCGGGCCAGCCGTCGTTGTCGAAATCGAAGAAGCCGCATCCCCAGCCGACGAAGCGCGTGTTCCGGCCCATGCCGGCTTCCAAGGTGACTTCCTGGAACTCACCCTTCCCCAGGTTGCGATACAGGGTTTCCAACTCATCCGAGAAGTTGGTCCGGAAAATCGAGGGAATCCCCTCGTGCAGGTAGTCCGCCGCAGTCACTCCCATGCCGGACAGCGCCTTGCCGTCATCGTCCAGCGCGACGCCTCGAATCAAAGCCTCGTCCACGAACCTACCGTTTCCCTGGTTGATATACAGGATCGAAGGAGTCTGATCGCTCGCCACATAGATATCAGTCAGTCCGTCGCCGTTGAAATCGCCTGTGAGGACACCGAGTGAGTAGTTGCCATCGGGCTTCGAGACGCCGCTTTCATCGGAGACGTCGCGGAAGACGCCGCCCTCGTTGTGGTAGAGGATGTTGCGGTCAAAGGGAAGTCCGCGCGGGCCGCAATTCACGGCCAGCCCGCGATAGAAACAATAGGGATTGGCGCCCGGCTTCGGCGCGGTATTGAAATCGAACTTCAGATAATTCGCGACGAAGAGGTCGAGCTTCCCGTCATTGTCGTAATCGATGAATGCGCAGCCGGTATTATAGCGAACGCGATCCTGGGTGAGATGGACCTTCGCAGTGACGTCTTCGAACCGGCGCCCGCCCACGTTGCGATAGAGCGCGTTCTGACCCCAGTAAGTGACGAACAGATCGGTATAGCCGTCATTATCGTAGTCGCCGGCACAGACTCCCTGCGCCCAGCCTTCGCGAGTGAACCCCAGGGATTGGGACACGTCGCGAAACTTGCCGCCGCCTTCGTTGTGGTACATACGGCTGGGAGAGCCGGGGCCCGAGGCGATGAAGATGTCCGCCAGACCGTCGTTGTCGTAGTCGATGAACGCCACGCCGCTTCCGGTGGTCTCGATGATGAACTGCTTCGAAGCGCTGCCGCCGTTGGGGATCGGCGTGGTCAATCCGGCTTGCCGCGCCACGTTGCGGAAGTCGGGATTCTGCGCAGCGGCGATTCCCACCGAGAGCAGCGCGAGAGTTTTTTTCACTTCTTATCGCCCAGCCGCTTCAGGAAATCCGTGAACTCGCCTTCCGGAGGTTTCTGCAGTTTGTCGAGCTCGGCTTTTTCGCGCTGCGCATCGGCCGCCCGGCCCGCATTGCGGAAGGCCATCATGAGGTTGTAATGCGCGGTCTCGTTGCGCGGCTGGAGTTTCACGGCGCGTTCCAGGAGCGCGATGGCGTCGGAATACCGCTTCGCGTCCGCACGCAGCTTCGCCACCGCAATCAGGGCCTCGGGAAAATCCGGACGCAATTCCGCCACCCGCTCGAAGTGCGCCGCGGCTTCGGGATTCTTTTGCTCGGCGTTGAGGATCTGCGCCACCTGATACTCGGCTACCGCATCGGAAGGGTTCAACAATAATTCCGCCTCGAATTCCTTGCGGGCCTGGTCGAGAACCGCGGGATCGTGCGATTGCTGCAGCAGCGCGCGTCCGAGGCGATAGTGGAGATTGATCGCTTTCGGATTTTTCTCGATGGCTTTGCGGTATTCGGCGATGGCTTCGGTGTACTTGCCCTGAGTTTCGAAGACTTCCGCCGAGAGCTGGTCGACGCGATACGAGGACGGAGCTTTCTGGTACATGCGGTAGATAGCGTCGTTCCAGGCTTTCATGTGGTAGTCCGCGGATACATAGAGGACGTCGGCATCGGCGGGGAATTCCTTTTCGAGCTGCGCAATAATCGCGCCGGCTTCGGCGAAGCGTTTGGCGGTGATGTGGCATTGGGCCAAGGCAAGGCCCGCCAGGCGCCGGTTTTCGCCTTGGGAAAATCCTTTTGCCAGGTCGGGAACGGCGGCTTCGCACTCCCCTGTTGCGGCCCTGATGAATGCAAGGAACAGCCGGGCTTGCGGATCGGCGGGGGCCCGCTCGAGATTGAGGCGGGCAGCCTTGTAATCTCCGCGATGAAACGCCGCGATTCCGTCGGCGACGGGGTTTGTCTGGGCGGAGAGTAGCGCGGCGGCGAAAGCAGAAAGAACGGACAGGCGGAGATACGCAGGCGAAACCGCCTGCGCCACCAAACCAAATCGTGTGCCTGCAATGGTGGGGCAGGCGGTTTC
>Ga0209415_10005978_pt1 | contig 21757 bp, 20 predicted proteins | sample PeaSoiSIISIP2007_FD_187696 | JGI IMG/M metagenome (GOLD analysis project Ga0209415, IMG submission 187696) | Peat soil microbial communities from Weissenstadt, Germany - SII-SIP-2007 (SPAdes) (version 2) | ecosystem: Environmental > Terrestrial > Soil > Wetlands > Peat | place: Germany... | reverse complement strand
CATCAGGCGACTTGCGATGTCTCGGCTAGATCGCCCGGCTCCGGGACCTCGGCCAGGAAGTTTTCGATCGCCCGGGCCTTGCGCGCCAATTTCTCGAGCTCGGGCGGGACGTCGCTCGTCTCGCACACCAGCGCGAGCACCTCGCGAGCGATCTGGCGGAGCGCCGGGGTGCAGGCGATCAGGCGCGCCTGCCACTCGATCCGGTGCGGATCGCGGTCGTATTCGGCGCCCGGCACGCGCCAACCGCCCCAGTCGCCGAGGTCCGTCACCACGACAGGATAAGTGCCGGGGTAGGGATGGGCGGCGCACTCCTCCGGCGTCTGCCACTTGTTGCGGGCCCGCATCAGCCGCCAGCCGGACGCGGCGGCGGCGTCCTCTGGCGCATCGCCGGTCGGATCTTCGGCGCGCAGCTCGTGGGCCTGGAACGGCCGGCCGAGGCCGACGTCGTAGGTGACGCGCACCGGCTCGTCGAAACCCTTGGCCCAGACCGCGTCGATCCGCTCGACGATGGCCCAGGCGCCGACACTCTCGACCCAGACCTTCTGGTTACGCTGGTAGACCGCCTTGGCCATCTGATCTCGCCTCGCTTGAGCGGGCCACTAAAACTCGAAATCATTGACGCGCAGTCAATCTTCCGTCCCGCGAGAAGCTGGTTCATGGTTGCCGCAAAGACCTTGGGAAACGCGCCATGAACTTCGATTTCTCCGACGACCAGAAGTTCCTCAAGAACGAGGCGCGGCGGTTCCTGGAAGGGCGTTGCCCGACCTCGAAGGTGCGCGCGGTGCTGGACGATCCGGCCAAGTCCTATGACGCCGATCTGTGGAAGGAAGTGGCCGGCCAGGGCTGGCTCGGGACCGCGATCCCGGAAGCCTATGGCGGGCTTGGACTTGGGCATCTGGAACTGTGCGTGATCGCCGAGGAGCTGGGGCGGGCGTTGGCGCCGATCCCGTTCGCCTCCACCGTCTACTTCCTGGCCGAGGCGCTGCTGCTGGCCGGCTCGGAGGCGCAAAAGCAGGCCTGGCTGCCGAAAATTGCCGCCGGCGAAGTGATCGGCTGCTTCGCCAGTGTCGAGCGGCCGGGCGTGCTGACCGAGGCGCAGGTGCAGGCCAAGGTCGAGGGCGGCAAGCTCAGCGGGACCAAGCTGCCGGTCACCGACGGCGACATCGCCGACGTTGCGGTCGTCCTGGCGCGGGAGGGCGGACGGCTGAGCCTGTTCCTGGTCGAGCTCGGCGGCGCCGGCGTGGCGCGCGAGACCCTGCAGACGCTCGATCCCACCCGCGGCGTGGCCAAACTGACCTTCTCCGGCGCGGCGGCCGAGCGGCTGGGCGAGGCCGGCGAGGGCCTGGCGCTGGCCGAGGCGCTGCTGGAGCGCGCGGCGGTGCTGCTGGCGTTCGAGCAGGTCGGCGGCGCCGACCGGGCGCTGGAGATGGCCAAGGGCTATGCGATCGAGCGCTACGCCTTCGGCCGGCCGATCGGCAGCTACCAGGCGATCAAGCACAAGCTCGCCGACATCTATGTCAAAAACGAACTCGCCCGCTCCAGCGCCTATTACGGCGCCTGGGCGCTGGAGACCGGCGCCTCCGAGCTGCCACTGGCGGCGGCTTCGGCGCGGGTTTCGGCGTCGGAGGCGTACTGGAACGCCGCCAAGGAGAACCTGCAGACCCACGGCGGGATCGGCTTCACTTGGCAGATGGACTGCCACCTGTTCTACCGCCGCGCCCAGCAGCTCGGTCTCGTCGCCGGCGGGGCCAAGGCCTGGAAAGAGCGGCTGGTGCAGCAGCTCGAACGTCGCAACGCCGCTTAGGCTGGGAGCGAGAGTCATGGACTTCAACGACACGCCCGAGGAAGCCGCCTACCGCGCAAAGGCGCGCTCGTGGCTCGAAGCCAACGCCCCCAAGCGCCAGGGGCGCGACGAGGAGGACCCCGCCGGGCTGAAGGACGCCAAGGCCTGGCAGCTCAAGAAGGCCGCGGCCGGCTACTCCTGCATCACCTGGCCCAAGGAGTGGGGCGGGGTGGGCGGGGCCAACTGGCAGGCGCAGGTGTTCGCCCAGGAGGAATCCAACTACCCGACCCCGGGCAACCCGTTCCAGATCGGCCTTGGCATGTGCGTGCCGACGATCATGACCTCGGGCAACGAGGCGGACAAACAGCGCTTTGTCGGCCCGGCCATGCGCGGCGAGGAGATCTGGTGCCAGCTGTTCTCGGAGCCGTCGGGCGGATCGGATGTCGCCGCGGCCCGCACCCGCGCCGTCCGCGCCCCTGATGGGTCGGGCGACTGGATCATCAACGGCCAGAAGGTCTGGACCTCGGGCGCCCAGTTCTCCGACTTCGGCATCCTGGTCACCCGCACCGATCCCGACGTGCCCAAGCACAAGGGCCTGACCATGTTCTGGGTCGACATGCACGATGCGGCCATCGACGTGCGCCCGATCCACCAGATGTCGGGCGCCTCGGGGTTCAACGAGGTCTATTTCACCGACCTGAGGGTGAAGGACAGCCAGCGCGTCGGCGCGGTCGGTGACGGTTGGCGGGTCTCGCTGGTCACGCTGATGAACGAGCGCAACGCCATCGGCGGCGGCGCCAGCTACCACCGCCAGGTGATGGACCTGGCCTCCAGCATCGCCACCCTGGCCGGCTCCGGCATCAAGGACGCGGCCCTGCGCGAAAAGGTCGCGGACTGGTACGTCCAGGCCGAGGGCCTGCGGCTGACGCGGCTGCGCACCCAGACGGCGCTATCGCGCGGCCAGACCCCGGGACCGGAGGCCTCGATCGGCAAGGTCGTGACCGCCCCGCTGATGCAGGATGTCGCCAACACGGCGGTCGAACTGGAGGATCAGTTCGGCATTATCGTCGATCCCGCCCTCGCGCCGCTCTCGGCGATGTTCCAGGCGACGCTGATGAGCGCGCCGGGCATGCGCATCGCCGGCGGCACCGACGAGATCCTGAAGAACATCATCGCCGAGCGGGTGCTCGGCCTGCCGCAGGACGTGCGGGTGGACAAGGATGTGGCGTTCAAGGACATCCCGACCGGCCGCTAACCGTGTAGATTTTTCACAGCCGCCTACCCCAATTCGGGGTACTCGCGGGGAAGTTTAACCTCTTCGCAAGCCGGCGTGGCCATGGTGTGCGCCAAGTTAGGCATCCCTCGGCGGCCATGGACACTATCGGCGACACGATCGACCGGCGTACGGGCCTGCCCGCCGATAGCCTTTGCGAGGCCGCGCTCGCGATCTTCATTCACGACCTCGACTGCCGCGCCGTCGCGGTCGTCGACGGCGATCGCCCGGTCGGCATCGTCCATCGCGAGGCGTTCCTGGCCCGCATGGAGCGCAACGGCGCGGCGGTCAGGCCGATCCTCGAGGTCACCGAGCCGGACACTCTGATCGTCGAGGCCGGCGAGCATGTCGGGCCGTTCGTGGAGCGCATGGCGCTCGAGCGCCCAGCCGCGCTGCTTGGCGGTTTCATCGTCTGCCGCGGCGGCGCCTTCGCCGGCGTCAGCGACCTTGCCCGCCTGTTGCCGGCCCTGGCCCGCCCGCGGGCGGACGTCGGACTGATCGAACGGATCTGCACCGAGGTGCGCGAGCCGGTCGCCCATGCGCTGGCCGCCGCCGACGGCCTGAAGCGTCTGCGCCTGCCCGAGGGCGCTTCCCAGCACATCGAGACGATCACCGAGGCCGCCCACTCCACCCTTTCCCTGCTCGACGTCGCCGCCGAGCTGCAGCGGGCCGACGCCGGCCGGCTCGAGATCGCCGCCGCGCCGCGCCGCCTGCAGGAGCTGATGGACGACATCGCCGCCCGCTGGCGCATCCAGGCCGAAACCGCGGGCGTCACCCTGCTGGTCTCCTACGACGGCGCGCCGGACTGTGCGGCGATCATCGACGCGGCGCGGCTGATGCAGGTGTTCGACGCCCTGATCGGCCACGCCATGGCCCACTCGAGCCGCGGCGTGATCGAAGCGAGTTTGCAAGTCCGCCCGCTCGAGGCCGGCTTCGCCCTCATCGGCCGCGTACGCGACAACGGCGCCACCTACGCGCCGCGCTACCTGGCCGGCATGTTCCAAGGCGTCGGCGAAGTGGCGCAGGCCGCCGGCATGGGCGTGCAGCTCGAGCTGATGCTGGCCGAGCGGGCGATCGCGGCGATGGACGGCTCGCTCCAGGCCAAGGCCAATCCGGGACCCGGCGCGACGGTCGCCTTCGAGATCGCGGCGCCGGCCGCCGACGGGGTCGGCATGCAGGACGCCGCGATCGAGGAACTGGCGCCGACTAGGTCCGCGCACATCCTGGTGGTCGATGACAACGCCACCAACCGCATGGTGGTCGAGGCGCTGTGCGAGATGTTCGACTGCTCCACCGAGTCGGTGGTCGACGGGGTCGAGGCCGTCGAGGCCGCGAGGGCCGGCCGCTACGACGTGATCCTGATGGACATCAAGATGCCGCGCATGGACGGCGTCACCGCCGCCCGGGAGATCCGCAAGCTCGGCGCGCCCGCCGGCAAGGTGCCGATTATCGCGCTCACCGCCAACGCCGACACCGACGAAGTCGCCCAGTATCTCGCCGCCGGCATGCGCTGCGTGGTCGAAAAACCGATCAAGCCGGAGCGTCTGCTCGAGGCGCTCGACGGCGCCCTGGCAGAGCGTGTCATGCCGGGCGCTGCCGCCGCCTGACCCGGTCTCGCCGGGTTGACCGTCGGTCCCTTCGCCGCCACGCTGCGGCGTGATCAATGCGCGTCCGCCAACCCCTCAAGCGCTGCTGGCCGCTGGACTGGCGGGCGCGGCGCTACTCTCAGCCCACGCCGCCGCCGCGCCGCGGAACCTCTCGGACGCCGACCTGGTCGCCTACGCCGCTGCGCCGTTCGATCACGCGGCGATGATGTTCAAGCGCATCACACTCGGCCTGCATCACGGCGCGCCGGTGGTGGTGGAGTTTCCCTGCAGCGACATCTGTCCGCAGTACACCACCCAGATCATCCACTACGACCTCGCGCCCGGCGCAGCCTGCGCGGCCGCCGGCGGCGTGACGGTGACCCGGCGCGTGCCGTTCAGCATCGCCATGGTCGACAAGGCGTTCTGCGTCCCCAAACCGCTGGCGGCCGGGCGCTGAGTGCGCCGCCACGCGATCCTGCTGATGGCCGCCTCGGCCTCGGTCCTGGCGGGATGCGCGCCCAGGCTCGGCGCGAGCGACATGCCGCGCCCGCGACCCGGCCTCTGGCGCCGCGTCGGGGTCCTGAACGGAACCCCGAGCGCCGGTGACGCCTGTCTGTCGGGGGCGCCGGTGCACATTCCGTTGCAGGCGACCGCCTGCCAGCAGATCGCCTGGTCTAGCCCATCGAATGGCGTGTTCCAGATCGACGCCAGGTGCGGTCTTCCGCCCGGACCTGGTTCGCAGGTGCGAGCGCGGTATTCCGGCGATTTCCAATCCAGCTATGCCGTGGACGGACAGAATGTGCTCAATGTCCCCGGCCAACCGCTGATCGTGAACAACTACAGCAACACCTATCGCTACGCCGGGCCGTGCCCGCCTGGGCGCGGCGCGGACGATCTGCAATGAGCCGCTGCGGCGCGTGAAAACCTCGGCGCGGAGGTCGCGGATCGCCCCGGCGATGTGTAGAGACTGAGCGCGACTGGGGCCAGCTACGGGATTGGATTGCATGGATTGGAAGTGTCTTGTCGGCGTCGCCGCGGCGGTGCTGGTTCCCGCCTGCGCGCTGCCCGCGCTGGCCTTGGCCGACGACGATCAGGCCGCGCCGCGCGAATGGCCGCATCCGCCCGGTGGCTGGCTGCACCCCTATGTCGCGCTCGATCTCGGCTACCACTGGCCGCTGGCGATCGATGCGACATCGCTCGACCCCGCGCCGGACGGCCAGCCGTACCGCTGGCGCTACCAGCTGAACGGCGACTGGAACGCGTTCCTGAGGGTGGGCTACCGCATCACCCCGCACGTGCGGGTGGAGTTCGACGGCGGCCTGCGCGAGGGCAACATCCACTCGATCCACTCGACTCTAGCGATGGATCCGAACGGCTTCACGGCGGGCCGTCCCGGCCAGCCGTGGGGCCTGTGCGAGAAGACCAACGTCCCGCCGCCCTGCACCGCGGTATACGGCCACCCGCACACCAACTGGGCCTACGCCGACAACGGCATGATCAACGCGGTCTACGACTTCGCGCCGCAGCAGCGCTTCACGCCGTTCCTGGGCGTCGGGGTCGGCATCTACCACCTGCAGTTCGACTCCCACTTCTACTTCAGCGGCGTGCCGGGTCCGATTTCGCCACAGAATCCGGCGATCCAGACGCTGCAGCTGGGCGGCTCGATCCTGCGCCCGACCCAGTTCGCCTTCCAGGGCATCGGCGGCGTCTCGTACAAGCTGAAGCGCAAGCTGACCTTGGACGTCACCTATCGCTATATCGACGCGCCATTCCTGCGCTGGAACACGGTCAACGACACCCCCGGCGTCGCCCGCCCGATCGGGCTGCACCCAGGCGACTTCCACGGCGCCTCGCAGGACGTGTCGGTGGACGTGGGTCTGCGCTACCAGCTCTGAGGAAATGGAAGCAGGGGGCCGCTTCCGCCGTTCGCCCCCTGCGCTAGCGCCCGTGGAATTTCGCCGGTCTCTTTGAGAAAAACGCGTCGGCGCCTTCGCGAAAATCCGCGGTCCGGGCAGTAGCAGCGATCGCCCGGCGCTCGTGCTCCATCTGCGTCTCGAGACTATTTTGCGCACTGAGCGTCAGGAGCCTCTTGGCGTAGCCGAGCGCGGCCGTCGGTCCCTGGGCGAGCCGTACGGCGTACTCCCTCACCTGTTCGACGAACTGCGCCGCTGGAAACACCTGGTTGACGAGGCCGAGCTCCCTGGCTTCGTCGGCCGACAGCGCTCGGTTCGTGTGCATGAGCTCGAATGCCCGCTTGGCGCCGATCAGGCGCGGTAACGTGAACGTCGAGCTTCCGTCCGGCGCCAGCCCGATCGCGGTATACGCCAGGGTGAAGCGCGCGTTGTCCGCCGCCAGCACGAGATCTCCTGCAAGCGCCAGACTGAACCCGGCGCCCGCCGCGGCGCCGTGGACCGCCATGACGACCGGTTTGCTCATGTGAGCCATGGTTGCGATCGCTTCGTGCAGGCTGACGGTCAGTGTCTTGATGAACACCGCCGCGTGTCCGTCGCGCGCGGCGGCATCCATCATCGTCCGGATGTCGCCGCCAGCGCAGAACGAGGGGCCTTTGCCGATGATGACGAGCGCCCGGACCTTCTCGTCTTCGTCACAGCGGATGACGGCGTCCAGCAGCCCCTCGGCTAGATCCAGATTGAGCGCGTTGTAGGCCTTTGGACGATTAAGGGTGATCCAGCCAACGCCTTCGGTCACATCGAACAAAACTGCCGGCTCGTCTTGCGTGGTCATTGCTCACCCCTCTCATCGGCTGGATCGAACCGGCAGGTGAGAGCATTTCATGACGAGTCTCCGGCGTGCTTGATTTGCCGCGCCATTTTCTTAAGATTCCGCGCCAAGCTTGTCTGCGGCGCCAGAGGAAGATGCGATCCTTCCCGCAAGATCCGATGACCGACGGCATGGCATGGTCGGGATTCGACAGGGCGGCCACCGGTGTCGCCGGCGGCGCCGCCGCGGTATTTCGTGCGATCGGGGTTTCGCAAGCGATCGTCGACCGGCCCGGCATGCAGGCGCCCTTCCGCCAATACGTCGCCTATTTCGAGACCATGGCGCGGCTCGGCGGAGACCTCGACTTCGGACACCGCTTCGGTCTGCGATCGCGTGCGGATCGATCGGGGATTCCCGGACATCTGATTCGGAATGCCCGGCAGTTTCGCGACGGCTTGCGCGACCTCGCGCGCACCCTTCCCACGCTGGCGGAAGGCCTGGGCGTCGAGTTGGTCGAGGACCGCAATCCGCCGGCGTTGATCTGGTCGATCGCCCCGAACGTGGGAAACGCCACCCAGTTCATGCGCTTCATCCCGGCCTACGTGATGCGCATGGCCCAGGGGCATCGCGGCGCTCAATGGCGCCCGAAGCAGATACTCTCGACCTTGCCTCCGCCTCACAATCCCAAACTATATGCTTCGCAGCTGGGCTGCCCGCTCGTGTTCCACGCACCGATAAACGGGATCGAAATCGAGCGTCGCGACCTTTATGCGGTGAAGCGCGGCGTCGACCGGCATCTTCATGCACTGCTGGCGACCTACGCTGAATACTTGCTGGCCAAGGCGCCTCGTTCCGACAGCATACGCGACGCTGTCGCGGATGCGATCCGAGATGGGTTGACCCAAGGCCACCACGATTTCGACTTCGTGGTGCGGCGGCTCGGCATGTCCCGACGGACATTGCAGCGCAGAATCACGGCCTCGAATACGACCTTCAGCATCATTCGCGACGACGTCTGCTTCGAGCTGGCGACCTCCATGCTTGCCACCGGCGACCTTTCCATAGGCGAAATCGCCTCCAGGCTCGGCTACTCGGAGATCGCATCGTTTTCACATGCCTTCACCAAGCGGTTTGGGCGAAGTCCGCGGCAGGTTCGCTCACGGGGCAAGCGCACCACATCGTGACCGACGACCATCTCGCGAGCGATGATCTGGCAACCTCGCGCACTTCCTAAACTCCCCCTTGCCGGGCCGATGACCAAGGGAGGAGGGGGAGAGCAGTGGTAGCTGGGGGCGGGCTTGAACCGCCGACCTGCGGGTTATGAATCCGCCGCTCTAACCAACTGAGCTACCCAGCCCCACGACATCGCGTTTTGGGCGAGCCGCGGCTTATAGGCGAAGGGCCCGGTCGCTTCAAGAAGCGGTGAGCCGCGCGGCGACCGCTTCGCCGATCGCCAGCGAGGAGGTGAGGCCGGGGCTTTCGATGCCAAACAGCGCCATGAGGCCGGCAAGGCCGTGGACCTCGGGACCGTCGAGCTGAAAGTCGGGCTGCGGTTCGCCAGGGCCGTGCAGCTTGGGGCGGATACCGGCGTAGTCGGGGGTGAGCGCGCCGTCGGGCAGGCCGGGCCAGAAGTGGCGCACGTAGTCGTAGAAGCCGGCCGCGCGGGCCGGGTCGACCGTGTAGTCCTCGGTCTCGACGTAGGCGAGGTCCGGGCCGAACACCGCCTGGCCGCCGAGGTCCTTGCGGTAGTGGGTGCCGAGCGCCCCGGGGATCGGCGGCGGATAGATCAGGTGCTCGAACGGCGCACGGCCGGTCAGACGGAAGTAGACGCCTTTGCCGAGGTGGCGCGTGGGAATGTCCTTCGGCGGGAACCCATCGATGGTCGCGGCGACGGCCTGTGCGGAGAGTCCGGTCGCGGTGACCAGCAAACGCACGCTCATCGTCGTCGCCGCCTCGCCGCCGGCGCGGACCATGAAGCCGCCGCCGGCGATCGGCGTTGCCCCTTCGAACGGCGTCGCCAGCACCACGGCCCCGCTCCGGTCCTCGATCTCGCCCTTCAGCGCCCACATATAGCCATGGCTGTCGAACACGCCGCTCTGGGGCGAGACGATCGCGCCGACACAGCGCAGGCTGGGCTCCATCGCTACGGCCGCCGCGCCGTCGATCTCGGCGATGCCCTCGACGTCGTTCTCCCGCGCCTGCCGGGCGATGGCTTCGATCCGCGGCAGCTCGGCAGGCTCGGTCGCCACCACCAGCTTGCCGCACTTGCGGTAGTCGACATGGTGCGCGTCCAGGAAGGCATAGAGCGCGCGCCGCCCCTGCACGCAGAACCGCGCCTTCAGCGAGCCGGTCGGATAGTAGAGCCCGCCGTGGACGACCTCGGAGTTGCGCGAGGAGACGCCCTGGCCGATCGCCCGCTCGCGCTCCAGCACCGCCACGGAGAGCCCGCGCTTGGCCAGCCCATAGCCGCACGCCAGCCCCACCGCGCCCGCGCCGACCACGCAGGCGTCGAAGTCGAATTCGGTCATGCGGGGGCTATAGCTGGGCGGAAGCGCAAGACGAAGCCCCCCTCCCCCTTGAGGGGAGGGGTCGGGGGTGGGGGTCTGCATCAACCGTCCGGGTGGCGGAAAGAGCCCCCCACCCGGTCCTTCGGACCACCCTCCCCTCAGGGGGGAGGGGGCTCAGTCGTCCCACTCCGCCCACAGCTTCGCCTCATCCGCCCTTGCCGTCGCCATCGCCGCTTCCTTGACGTGGCCGAAGCCGCGGATGGCGTCGGGGACCGACGCGATCTTCACCGCCAGCGGCAGGCGCTCAGATGTCAGGCCGGCTAGCAGGCGACCCAGGCCGGCTTCGTAGTCAGCCAGCAGCTGGCGCTCGGCTCGGCGCTCGGCGGTCATCCCGAAGACGTCGAGTGGGCCGCCGCGCAGGCCCTTCAGCTTCGCCAGCGTCGGGAAGCCCCAGCGCAGCATCCAGCCGCCGAACGCGCGCTTCTTCAGGTGGCCGGCGTCGTCCTTGGCGCTGAGCAGCGGCGGCGCCAGCAGCACCTTGGCCTTGCCGCCGGCGAAGGTGTCCTGCAGCGTCGCGGCGAAGCGGCCGTCGGAATAGAGCCGGGCGACCTCGTACTCGTCCTTCACCGCCATCAGCTTGTAGAGATTGATCGCCACCGCGCGGGTCAGGGTCTCGGATCCCAGCGGGGCCTCGGCCGCGCGCACGGCGGCGACGCGGCTGGCGTAACGCTCGGCGTAGGCTTGGTTCTGGTAGGCGGCCAGCTCTCCCGTTCGGTGGGCGACCAGCTCGTCCAGCGGACGGGACTGCGGTGACGGCGCGGCCTGGCGTGCGGGCTTGCGCTGCGCTGGGTCGAAGGCGGCGATGCGGCCGATCTCGAACGCCTGCAGGTTGGTCTCGACCTCGACGCCGTTGAGGTTGATCGCGCGGTAGAGCGCCCGGGCCGAGACCGGGATCAGCCCCTTCTGCCAGGCGAAGCCGAGCATGATGGTGTTGGCGTAGATGGCGTCGCCCAGCTTCTCCTCGGCGAGCTCCACGGCGGGGCAGCTGTCGTAACTCTTGGTGGCGCCCTTGATGCGCCGCTCCATCGCCGGTCCGTCGAACCTGGCATCACGATCGAAGATCAAATCAGCCGTAGGCTGAAAATCTCCGTTGCCGACCGCGTCGGTGCGGTCCTTGGCGTAGAGCGCCAGCGCCTCGGGGCCGGCGGCGACCAGCAGGTCGCAGGCGATCAACGCGTGGGTGCTGGCGGCGGGCACGCGCCCGCCGATCGGGGTCGCCTCGTCCGCGCCTATCCGTACGTGGCTGAAGACGGCGCCGCCTTTCTGCGCCAGGCCGGTCATGTCGACCGACGAGGCGGCAAGGCCGTCGACGTGCGCCGCCATGGCCAGGATCGAGGCGGTGGTGGTGACGCCGGTGCCGCCGATGCCGGTGAAGATGATGTTCTTCACGCCCGCGAAAGCCGGGATGGTCGGCAGCGGCGTCGAGTCGGCGGTCAGCGCCGGCAGATGGTGGGCGTGGGCGTTCTCGGCGCCCTCCAGCGTCACGAACGACGGGCAGAAGCCGTCCAGGCACGAATAGTCCTGGTTGCAGGTCGACTGGTCGATCCTGCGCTTGCGGCCGAACTCGCTCTCCAGCGGCTCGATCGAGACGCAGTTGGAGGCTCTGGAGCAGTCGCCGCAGCCTTCGCAGACCAGGGGGTTGATGAAGACGCGCCTGGGGGCCTGGGCCATGGTCCCCCGCTTGCGCCGGCGGCGCTTTTCGGTGGCGCAGGTCTGGTCGTAGATCAAGACCGAGACGCCGGGCTGTTTGCGCAGCATCCGCTGCACCGCCATCAGCTCGCCCCGCGGCTTCACCTCGACGCCCGGCGCCAGGTCGGTGACCTTCAGGTAGCGTTCGGGCTCGTCGGCGACGACGACGGTCCTGGCCACGCCTTCGGCCGCGAGCTGGCGGGTGATCTGGGCGACCGAGAAGCCGCTCTCGGGGTGCTGGCCGCCGGTCATGGCGACGGCGTCGTTGTAGAGCAGCTTGTAGGTGATGTGGCTGCCCATAGCGATCGAGGCGCGGATCGCCAGCGATCCGGAGTGGTTGTAGGTGCCGTCGCCCAGGTTGGCGAACACGTGGTCCTCGGTGGTGAACGGCGAGGCGCCGGCCCAGGTCAGACCCTCGCCGCCCATGTGACTGGTGAGGTCGGTCGCCGGGTCGGAGAAGCTGGCCATGTAGTGACAGCCGATGCCGGCCAGCGCCCGCGAGCCCTCCGGCAGCCGGGTCGAGGTGTTGTGCGGGCAGCCGGAGCAGAAGAACGGCTTGCGCACCTGCTCGGCGCCCAGCGTCACCGCCGCCATGCCGGAGGCGGAAACGCGGGAGATGAAGTCGTGCACCCGGTCCATGTGGGGGCCCGGCGGCAGGCGGTCGGCGATCGCCAGCGCCACTTCGGCCACCGACAGCGAGCTCAGCTGCGAGAGCAGTGGGTGGCCCTGCTCGTCGACCTTGCCGATCACCTTCGGTTGGGCGTGGGCGGGCAGGTCGTAGAGCGCGGCGCGGGCCTGGCTCTCCAGCAGCGGGCGCTTGTGCTCGACCACCATCAGGGTGTCGAGGCCGCGGGCGAAGGCGCGCAGGCCGGTGGGCTCCAGCGGCCAGGGCATGCCGACCTTGTAGATCGCCAGACCGAGATCGGCGGCTTCCGCCAAACCGATCCCCATGGCCGCCAGCGCCTCCATCACGTCCTTGAAGGCCTGGCCGTGGGCGGCGATGCCGAGCCGCCGGCGCGGACCCGCGAGCACCGTGCGGTCGATGCCGTTGGCCTTGGCGAACGCCAGCGCGGCGGGGATCTTGTACAGCCGCAGCCGCCGTTCCTTGTCGAGCGGCTGGTCCTTGAGCCGGATGCCAAGGCCGCCCGCGGGCAGCTGGAACGCCTCCGGCACGCGGTGCTGGTGGCGGCCGAGGCCGACGTCGATGGTGACGCCGCTGTCCATCATGTCGGCCAGCGCGATCATGCCGACCCAAAGGCCGCTGAAGCGCGACATCGCATAGCCGAGCAGACCGTAGTCCAGCACCTCCTGCACGTCGGCCGGCGCCAGCACGGGCATCTCGAAGTCCTGGAACGCGAACTCGGACTGGGAGGGCAGGGTGGAGGACTTGCAGGCGTGGTCGTCGCCGGCCACCGCCAGCACGCCGCCCTTCGGCCAGGTCCCGGCGAAGTTGGCGTGCTTGAATGCATCGCCGGTGCGGTCGACGCCGGGCGCCTTGCCGTACCACATGCCGAACACGCCATCGAACTTGGCGCCGGGGAACAGGTTGGCCTGCTGCGAGCCCCAGACTGCGGTGGCGGCGAGGTCCTCGTTGAGGCCCTCCTTGAATACGATGTCGCTGGCGGCGAGGAACCTGCCGGCGCGGTGGGCCTGCTGGTCAAGCCCGCCGAGCGGCGAGCCGCGATAGCCGGAAAGGAAGCCGGCGGTGTTCAGTCCCTCCCGTAAGTCGAGCCGCTTGCGGTCCAGCAGGATGCGGATCAGCGCCTGGACGCCGGTGATGAAAACTCGCCCATCTTCGAGCATAAACTTGTCGTCGAGCGTGACTTCGGCGTGTCGCATGGCAATTTCTTTCCCACCGCCCTTTCGGAGCGGCTCGCAAGAACATATAAGGCGGGCGTGAGCCCTGCCAAAGCCATGCCCGTAAATGAGTTGGCTGCGGCATTTTCCATATGGGATAACATGGAAAGGAGGGAAAAACTTGTCTGAAGTCCTGGACTCCGTGGATGCCCGCATCCTCGATTTGATCCAGCACGACGCCAGCCTCTCGGTCGCCGAGATCGCCGAGCGCGTCGGGCTGTCCTCCAGCCCCTGCTGGCGGCGGATCAAGCGGCTGGAGGACGAGGGGATCGTCCAGCGCCGCGTCACCATCCTCGACCGCGAGAAGCTGGGCCTCAGCTTCGAGGTCTACTGCACGGTCAAACTCTCGCTGCCGACCAAGGACAACCTCGAGACTTTCGAAACCTCGGTGCAGCGCTGGCCGGAGGTGGTGCAGTGCGCGACGGTGACTGGCGCGGCCGACTACGAGCTCCGCATCGTCACCCGCGACATGCATGCGTTCGATGACTTCCTGCGCGAGAAGATCCTCTCGCTCGGCCTGGTCTCTAACATCGAGAGCCGCATCGTGGTGCGCTCGGTGAAGAACTCGACCACGGTTCCGCTCGGCCTGATCAGCAACCATATCCCGGCCAGAGTCTAACGCCGGAGCCTGGATATGATCGAACTCGTCATCGACTCCCGTCGCCGCGATCTCGGCGGGTTCGAGGTGGGGCGCGTGCTGCCCTTCGCCCAGCACCGGATGGTAGGCCCGTTCGTGTTCTTCGACCACATGGGGCCGATCGATTTCGCGCCCGGCATCCCGCGCAGCGTCGACGTGCGCCCGCACCCGCACATCGGCCTTTCCACCGTCACCTACCTGTTCGACGGCGAGATCACCCACCGCGACAGCGTCGGGTCCGAGATCGCCATCACGCCCGGCGAAATGAACTGGATGACCGCGGGGCGCGGCATCACCCACTCCGAACGGTTCGATCGGCTCCGACGAACCGGCGGGGCGATGCACGGCATCCAGGCCTGGGTCGGCCTGCCGGTGGCGGACGAGGAGACCGATCCGGCCTTCGCGCACCACGGGCTTGAGGACCTGCCGACCTATGAGGCGGACGGGATGTGGGCGCGGCTGATCGCCGGCGAGGCGTTCGGGGCCAAGGCCAACGTCAAGATCCATTCGCCGATGTTCTATGTCCATTGGCGGCTGCAGCCCGGCGCCAGGGCGCAGCTGCCGGCGGAATACCCCGAGCGCGCCGCCTTCGTGGTCTCTGGCGAGGTCGAGGTCGACGGCCACGCCTACCACGATGGCCAGATGCTGGTGTTCGCGCCCGGCCAACCGGTGCTGTTCGAGGCGAGGACCGAAGCGATCGTCATGCTGCTGGGCGGCGAGCCGATCGGCGAGCGGTTCATCGAGTGGAACTTCGTCTCGTCGTCGAAGGACCGCATTGAACAGGCCAAGGCCGACTGGCGCGCCGGCCGCATGAAGCTGCCCGACCTCGACCACGACGAGTTCATCCCCCTGCCGGGGTAAGCTGGGCGCGAGGGCCCTGACCGCAGAGACGGTCGCACCGTCATGTCGGCGGTCGCGCCATCGCAGCATCCGTGCGCACGCTTGTGTGGGTTGTGGTATCGTCGCGTTCGCGAGTGACGCTAAGTACGGCAAGGAGGCGCCTGCGATGTCAGCTTTACTCAGGCTCTGCGCGGCGATCGCCGTGGCGCTGGTCTTCGCCGCTGGCGCAACGCCCGCAGCGGCCGCGCAGTGCAAGGCGGCTTCCGACTGCAGAGGACCACTGCCCCAGATCTGCCGGCAATGCGGCGGCGGCCATTCGGCGTGCGCGCATTGGGCGTGCGTCTCGGGCTCCTGCGAGATTCAGACCTGCCCTCCCGGCGGGCCGCGATGCCGCACAGCTTCCGACTGCAGAGGCCCGCTGCCTCAAATCTGCGAGCGTTGCAGCAATGGCCGCCAGGAGTGCGCGCACCACACCTGCGTTGCGGGCAAGTGCGAGACCCAGATCTGTCCGCGCTTGTGACCATGGCGCACGTCGCCGGCGAATCCGATTGCGTGAGTGAACCCCTCCGGTGCGTGCCGTCGCCAAGCTGCTTGGCTAATTGCCCTTAGGGGCGCGGCCGCGCGAGATAGACGCTGTCGCTGATCTCGCCCTCGATCTCGTAGGTCGCGGCGGCGCGGCTGGTCTCGACGAAGCCGAGCCGGCCCAGCAGGCGCAGCGAGGCCTCGTTGCGCGGATCGACGTCGGCGGTGATGGCGGCGAGGTGGTAGGTCGCGAAGACGTGGGCGATGACCGCGTTGCAGGCCTCGGCGGCGAGGCCCTGGCCCCAGCAGTGCGGGTGCAGGATGAAGCCGATCTCGGGCAGGCGCCAGCAACCGGCCTTGCCGATGACGCGGCCGTCTTGTTCGATCACGAAGTCGTCGCTGAGCGGCGGCCCGTCGGCGATCATCGCGTCCAGCCATATCCTGGTCTGCTCCAGGTCGCGGTGCGGCGGGCTCGACCAGAAGCGCATCGCGACCGGGTCGGACAGGATCTCGTGCAGCGCCGCCAGGTCGCCGATCGCCGCGCGGCGCAGCTTCAGGCGGGCGGTGACGAGCGCCACTAGCCCGCGGCCAACGCCTTGCGCGCCTGCCAGAGGTATTGCGCGCCGGTGATCAGCGTCACCGCGGCGGCGAGCCACAGCAGCGTGTGGGCCAACCACGCTGCCACCAGCATCGGGCCGGGATCGGCCGGCAGCCCCAGGGCGCTCCAGGTCGCGACCACCAGTTCGGCGCCGAGCGCGATGAGCTGCAGCGTGGTCTTCCACTTCGCCAGCAGGGTGACGGGCAGTGCGACGCGGCCGGCGGTGGCTTCGCGCAGCGCGCTGATGGTGAACTCGCGGAACAGGATCAGCGCGGCCGGGATCACCACCGGCGGGCTGGCGGCCAGCGCCAGCAGCCCCAGCACGGTGGCGCAGACCAGCACCTTGTCGGCGATCGGGTCGAGGATCGCGCCCCAGACCGAGGCAGCGTCCAGCCGGCGCGCGAGCCAGCCGTCGAAGAAGTCGGTCACCGCGGCGATCACGAAGGCGAACACCGCCCAGCGGTCCAGCGCGTAGACTGCGCCGCCCGAGACCTCCAGGTAGGGCGTGTCGCCCGCCGCCGTGGCCAGCGCGAAGAACACGAACAGGGCCAGCGCCAGGCGAAGGCCGGTCAGCAGGTTGGGCAGCGCCTTCATGCGGCAGGCTTAGCAGCTTGGCGCGGCTTGCCAACGTCGTCCGCCGCGCACAGGTTCGCCGGCGATGACCCAAGAAACCGCCATCCGCGTCCACCTGGAGACGCCGGGCTGGGCGATCGCGGTTGGACTGACGGTTCCCCGCGAGCCGGCGCCATTGCAGCTCTGGCTTCCGTTCCTGCAGGCGCTCGCGAGCGAAGTGTCCCGCCAGGCGGGCGAATCCGCCGCGGCCGCCGGGCGCCCGGTCTCCTGCGCGAAGGGCTGCGGCGCCTGCTGCCGGCAACTGGTGGCGATCTCCCTGGTCGAGGCGCGGGCGCTGGCGCAGCTGGTGGCGGCCATGCCGCAGCCGCGCCAGGACCTGATCCGCCACCGGTTCGCGGCGGCGCTGGCCCGGCTGTCCGAGAGCGGCGTGCTCACGCGCGACTACGCCGATCCAGACCTGGAATTCCCGCTCGCCGAGACGCCGCAGCAGCGGCTGGCTGCGGCCTGGTTCTCGCTGCAGATCGCCTGCCCGTTCCTCGAGGATGAGTCCTGCAGCATCTATGAGGACCGCCCGCTGGTCTGCCGCGAACACCAGGTAACCAGCCCCGCCGCCGCGTGTTCGCGGCTGTTCCGCGAGCCGGTGGACCGGATCGAGCTGCCGCAGCGCCTCGGCGCCGCGCTGGCGCGGGCGGCCACGCAAGTCGCCGGCGTCTCGACCGCGACGATCCCGCTGCTGCAGTCGCTGGAACTGCCGGCAGACGTCGATGCGGCGCTGGCCCAGCCCCGCGATCCGCGCCAGATGTTGGAGACGCTGCTGGGCGAGATCGGCGAGTGGCGGATCGAGCCGGCGGCGTGAAACGACAAACTGTTGCGATCGGCCGATAGGATTGCCGGATGGACGCCGCCAAGTCTCACCCGCTGCTGATCGCCGGCGCCACCGGATACGGCGCGTGGCCGGCCAACACGCTGGAGGGGGCGCTCCGCTGCCTCGAGGCGCCCGTCGACGGGATCGAGATCGACGTACAGATCACCAGCGACGGCCATGTGGTGGCGCACCACGACTATCGCCTGGCGTCCGACCAGACGCGGCTGGACAGGGCCTGGCTCGAGGCGCCCGGCGCACCGATCAAGGCGATGACGCTGGCGGAGCTGCGTCGCTACGATGTCGGGCGGGCGCGGCCGGGCTCGGAGACCGCGGCGCGCTATCCGGCGAAGACCGAGATGGACGGCGTGCGCGTCCCGACGCTGCCGGAGCTGCTCAAGGCGCTGAACGCGGCGCCAGGTCCGCACCGAATGATCTACGTCGAGATCAAGACCGATCCGCGCGAGGGCCGCGACGACGCGCCGGCGCCAGGGCTGGTTGTCGACGCCGTGCTGCGCGACCTGACCGCCGCCGACTATCTCGAGCCGGCCAAGATCATCGCCTTCGACTGGCAGGTGCTGCGCCTGACCCGCGAACGGGCGCCCGGCCTGCGCACCGCGCACCTGACCATCACCACGCCGGCGACGCGCGATCCCGGCCGACCAACATCCCCCTGGAACGACGGCGCCGATCCGCGCGACCATGGCGGCTCCGACCTCGCGGCGATCAAGGCGCACGGCGGCGTCGAGTGGTCGCCCTACTTCACCGACGTCACGCCCGAGCGCATCGCCGAGGCCCGCGAGCTTGGCCTGCTGGTGGGTCCCTGGGGGCTGTCGGACGGAGACGACGTCCGCCGCATGGCCGAGCTCGGCGTCTACAGCTCCACCGTTTCCGGCGCCGACTGGGGTTTTTGAACCGCCGCCAGGGACGTCCACTTCCGGCTTAACGCCAACTGGCATTCTCGGCCCATTGTCGCCGTTCGACCCAAGTGGCGGTTGCGCCGGGAGCCGAGCGGCGCCACGAATCGCCGTCATGACCTCGTCCCTCTACGCGCAGGGCCGCCGCGCCCTCGTCATCCACGAAGACGACGTCGGCATGACCCACGGGTCCAACGTCGCCTTCCAAGAGCTGTCGGCGCGGGGCGTGGTGAGCTCGGGCTCGGTGATGGCGCCCTGCCCGTGGTTCCCCGAGACGCTGGCGATGGCGGCGGCCGATCCGACCCTCGACCTCGGCGTGCACCTGACGCTGAACGCCGAGAAGCAGCCTTACAAGTGGCGCCCGCTCACCCGCCCTCCCGCCTCGGCGGGGCTCACCGACGAATTCGGCTACCTCTGGGAGGACGTGCGCTCGGTCCGCCACAAGGCCGCGCCCGAGGCGGTCGAGGCGGAGTTGCGCGCCCAGATCGACGCCGCGATCGCCGGCGGCGTCGATGTCACCCACCTCGATGCGCACTGCGGCGCGGTGATGTCGGCGGAGTTTCTCGACATCTATCGCCGGCTGGGCGCCGCCTACGATCTGCCGATCGTGCTGATGCACCGGTTCGAAGGTGGCAATCCCCGGCCGGCCGGCCGTCCTGCGTTACCGGACCCGCTGGTCCAGGCGGCGCAGCAGGCCGCGGCGCAGGGCGAGCCGGTGTTTGACCTGTTCTACGAGACGCCGTGGGACCGCGCCGCCGAGGCGGAAGGCGTCTACCGCGACATCCTAGCCTGCGCCGTCGACGGCCTTTCCTTCTGCGCCTTCCATTTCAACGCGCCGGGCGACTTCGAGGCGGTCGAGCCGCAGTTCGCCCGCTACCGAACCGACGAATACGCGCTGTTCAGCTCCGGCAAGATCGAGCCGTTGCTGGCCGAGTTCGGGATCGAGCTCATCGGCATGCGCGAGATCCGCGACCGCCGCCGCGAGCTTCGAGCCCAGCATTGACGGTCTCGTCGCCGCCGCTCGAGACCCCGAGTGTTTTGTGGCCCGCCCTCAACGCCCCGAGAACACCGGCTTGCGCTTCTCGAAGAACGCCTTGCGCGCCTCCTTGGCGTCCTCGCTGGCGAACGCCATGCGGATGTTGCCGACCTCGTAGCGCAGCTGCTGCTCCATGTCGGTGCTCTCCAGCGACTTGACCATGCCGCGCTTCAAGAGCCGCAGCGTAATCGGCGACCATTCGCACAGCTGAGCGCAGTAGGCGGCCAGCCGCTCGCCCAGCTTGTCGTCGTCAACGACCTCGCCGGCCATGCCCAGCGCCACAGCCTCGTCGCCATTCGCGGTGCGGTTCTCCATCATGAAGCGCATGGCGCGCTCGTAGCCCATCGCCTGCGGCAGGGTGATGGTGAGGCCGGCGTCGGGCGAACCGCCGATGCGGGTGTAGCCGGCCATCAGCCGCGCGCTCCTGGCGACGATGCGCACGTCCGTCGCCATCGCCAGGCCCAGCCCTGCGCCGACCGCGACGCCGTTGATCCCGCCCACCACCGGCTTGTCGCAGCGCTTGCGGATCGCCAGCAGGAAGTTGCCGACCCAGGAGATGTCGTCCAGCTGCGCCGACTGCGCCGACAGCGGGTGAAACCGCTCGCCGCCGGAAAGGTCGAGCCCGGCGCAGAAGGAATCGCCGCTGCCGGTCAGGGCCACCACCCAGACGTTGTCGTCGCGCGCCGCGTCCTCCACCGCCCCGACCACGCCCCAGGCCAGCTCGTTGCTGAGCGCGTTCTTCTTCTCCGGCCGGTTCAGGGTGATGGTCCGCACGTGACCGGAGTCGGCCACCTTCACCAGTTCGGTCATCTCGTTCTCCCGCGCCTCTCGTTGGTCGATGTGTCGATCGCTTCTACGCCGACGTCAGCGCCGCGGGCCAGACCTGCGGCAGCTGCGTCGCCAGCCAGCGGGCGACGGCTGCGTTGACGAAGGCCGGGTTCTCCTGCGCCATCCAGTGGCCGGTGTTGGTCGTCGCCTCGGTGAGGTTGCCGCAGCTCGCCCGCATCGGCTCGGCCAGGCGCGAGGTGGTGGTCTGGCAGACCCAATCGTAGGCGCCGTGCAGGAACAGCACCGGTAGGTCGATCCGCCCGCCGTTCGCCGCTTCCTTGGCGAAGGCGATGTTGCGCTCGGCGTTCATGTACCAGCTGTCCGGCCCGAAGAAGCCGTTGCGCTGCAGCGCGGCGGCGTACTGGCGGAAATCCTCCTCGGTCAGCACGCTCTCGTCCCGCGGCAGGTCTGGCGCGCCGGGCAGGGGGCCGAACCAGCCGCCGTTCATGCGCACGCTGGCGGTCACCGCCGGCTGACCCTTGCCCGCCTCGCTGCCGGCGCGGAACAGCAGCTTCACCGTCGCCGGCACATCAGCCTCGAAGGTGGACCGCGCCTTCTCGAAGTTCTCCTCGTAGAAGCGCATGTAGTCCCACTGCGCGGCCGGGAACTCGGCCTCGGGATAGACCGTGCGGTCGGCCAGCTTGATGATGTTCTCCGGAGCGAAACCCTCGGGAATGTAGGGCACGCAGAGGTTGGCGACGCCATGGCAGCGGTCCGGGTGGTGGCTGCCAAGGCTCCAGACCACCGGGCTGCCCCAGTCGTGGCCGACGAACACCGCCTTTTCGCGCCCGAGGCTGTCCAGCAGCTCGATCATGTCGCGGGTGCTCTGGCGCAGCGCGTAGTCCTCGTGCCGTGGATAGACGCTGGAGCAACCGTAGCCGCGCATGTCCGGGGCGACGGCGCGAAAGCCCATCGCGCCGAAGCACGGCAGCTGGTGTCGCCAGCTGATCGACAGCTCCGGCCAGCCGTGCACGAAGATGATCAGCGGCCCGTCTTCAGGTCCGCAGGCGAGGTAGGCGGTGGTGTGCCGCGCCGACTTGGCGACATGCTCGGTGACCGGGAACTGCATCGACATCCTCGCGCTAGCGGCTGCGCCAGAAGCCTAGCGGCAACCCGCTCGTCAATCCAGAATCGAAACCCGCGCGGGCGCCACCCTTGTCCGCAGCATGCCGCGCCTGTAGGCTCTGCGACGCCGCGCCGGGAGATCCCAGATGAAAACCGCCATGTCCAACCAGAAAGGAGACACCGATCATCTCAAGGACATGAGGATTCATGACCACGCTCGAGGCGCCAGCGCGCGTAGACGCCGCTAAACCCGCCAAACCGGCCCGTTCCAGCCACCCTCATCCAGGGCGGTGGCGCAAATTCCTATCCTACTATCGGCCCCACCTCGGCCTGCTGGCCGCTGACCTGGCGTGCGCGGTGCTGGTCTCGGCCACCGCGCTCGCCCTGCCGCTGCTCGCCAACT
>Ga0209415_10005977_pt1 | contig 21759 bp, 16 predicted proteins | sample PeaSoiSIISIP2007_FD_187696 | JGI IMG/M metagenome (GOLD analysis project Ga0209415, IMG submission 187696) | Peat soil microbial communities from Weissenstadt, Germany - SII-SIP-2007 (SPAdes) (version 2) | ecosystem: Environmental > Terrestrial > Soil > Wetlands > Peat | place: Germany... | reverse complement strand
GCGATGATGGCCATCGGCACGCTCTCGAGGATGTTCCCGCTGAGGACGCGCAGCGATTCCACCTGCGCGTCCTTCTTGATTTCGCTGTCGCTGGAGGACTTGAAGGCGCCCAGGAGCCGCTCGCTGAAGCGCCGCAACTCCGAGAGCACGCTCAGCGGCCGGATGGCGCTCGCGAGCTTCTGCGAGAGCGCCTGCGCCAGGCGCAGCTCCTCCGCATCGAACGGCTCGTTGTCCTTCGGCATGGTCAGGCAGACGATGCCGAACAACTGCCCGCCGTGGATGATCGGCGCCGCGATGCAACTGAAATTGCTGTAGCGGCTGCTGACCCGGCCCTGGAGCTTGTGCACCTTGCGCGAGTCGGTGACGAGGATCGGTTCGCCGACCTCCGCCACCCAGCCGGCCAGCCCTTCGCCGAGTTTCTGGCGCAGGCCCACCCGCTGGCGCTCGTCGGCCCCGTGCGCCGCCTCCAGGATCAGCGTCTCCGTGTTCTCGTCCCAGAGATAGATGCTGCCGGCGTCGCATTGCAGAATGTCCAGGTAGCGCTTCAGCGCCTCCTGCAGCATCGGCTGGAGTTCGGTGTACCGCGAAAGCTCGCTGGCGAACCGATGGATGCTGCGCAGCTTGTCCTGCCCGCCCGCCGGGAGGCTGCCGGTCGCCGCCAGCAGCGAGTCGTCCCGGTCGCCCATCCCGGTCAGGTCGCTGGCCCAGCTATATCCTTCGCCCCGGAGGAAACGGCGGACCTTCTCGATGTTCGTCGAGAGCGCGATTTCGCCCTCGAGCCGCAGCAGCCGGCCCGCGAGCGCCTTCTCCAGGTCGCTCGGGATCGCTCTGAGCGCGCCATTCTCCATGGCGACGAGGAACTTCGCCGCCGGAAGCTGCTCGGTGGCCTCGCGCAGGAGCGCTTCGATCTGTTCGCCTTCCGGCCGCCCGGCCAGGAAAACCACCGCGCTGCAGGCTTTCGGGCCGTGTTTCGTCAAGCCCTCCTGCAAAGTCGGGATGTGCGTGACTTTGTACCCTTCCGCCGCGATGGTCTCCTCGAGCATGGCGTCCGACGGGCGGCCCATGGAAATGACGAAGATATGCTCAGCCGTGCTCATAAGAGCCAAAGTCTCCGCGCTGGAAACCGGTATTTGTACGTCGCAGCACCACGGCGGTTCGTCCCATTCCGCCTGGCGGCTCTGCCCCTGCATCGTGTTGCAGATACGCAACTGGTGCGATCAGCGAGTATACTATGCGTCCCGACTCGTGTCAAGAAATATCCACATGTTGATTTTTCGAGATATGTCAGGCGAGCAGGGCAATTTCAGCACAATTTGCGCTAAAATCGGTTTCTTGACTTGAAAATCAAAGTTGCACGAACTACGCGGCGCGCCGGAACACTAACCCATCGTCCTCGTCCTCGAACTCGTCCTCGTCCTCGGCCGTTGGGACCGTCAGTTCGAGGACGAGGACGACGACGAGGACGAGTACGATACGTTCATCGCTCGGGAGGCTGTTCGGCCGAGGCCGGGCCGACCGCGCCGGGGCCGATCCTCGCCCAGACGTCGTCCATGACCTCCATTACGCGCAGGCCCTCTTCGGCGGTGACCGGCGGCGGGCGCTTTTCCTGGAGCGAGGCGTAAAACTCGCGGATGAGCAGGTCCATCCCCTCGTACTCGGACCAGCTTCTCTGGAGAATCCGGAGCGCGCCGCCGAAGGTGCCGCCGAGGACCGCGCGCCCGTGCTGGAGGTTCATCATCGCCCGCGAGATCGGCCGCGGGATGCCGCGCGCGGCGCGTTGCGGAATGATCCACTTGTTCAACAGGTCCACGAAGAGCGCCATCTTCGTGCCGAAGATGTTCAGGTACATGAAGCGCGGGCTGGCGGCGACAGAGACGGCGGCGATGCCGCCGGCGCGCGGCGTCTCGAGGAGGATGCGCAGTTCGTCGGTCGAGGCGTGCGGCAGCACACGCCCGTAGCGGGCGTGCGCCTGCACTTGGTCGGGCGGCCCGAGCACGTCCAGCGCCAGCGAAAGCGGGTGCGGCGCCAGGTTCTGATACATCCCGCCGGGAAGCTGGAACGTCCAGTGCTTCTCGCCGCCGGGCAGCAGGTAGCGGTTCGCCGGGCTCGATCCCAAGTCGAAGCCGTAATAGCTCTCCACCCAGAGGATGTCGCCGAACTCCTTCTGCTCGATGAGCCGCCGCGCCCGGACCATCACCGGCTCATACAGCAGGTTGTGGTCCACGCAGAGTGTCACGCCGCGATCCTTGGCGGCGGCGGCCATGAGCCGGGCCTCGGCGGCGTTCACGGCCATCGGTTTTTCGACGAGCACGTGGCAACCGTGCCGGGTGGCCAGGTCGGTCAGCGCCGCGTGCGACTGCGGCGGCGTGACGATGTGCACGACCTGCGGCCTCTCCTTGATCAGCATCTCCTCCGGGTCCGCATAGGAGCGCAGGAGCATGAACTTCTGCGCCGTCCTGCGCGCGACCTCCGGGTTGGAATCGCACACGCCGCGCACCTTCACGCAGTCGAGCCGGTTCAGGATGCCCAGGTGCACGTCCGCGATCGCGCCGCAGCCGATCACGCAGGCGGTCATGGGCCTTTCGAGGCTCGGCGGCGAACTCCGCAGCAGCGCCAGGTCCGCGCGCCGGCTGACGCGGTCTCCTTGCGCGAGGAACCGCATCGTCCGCGCGAGCGCCTCCTCCTTCGAGATCTCCGGCCGCCAGCCCAGCAGCTTTCTCGCGCGCTCGTTCGAGTACTTCACGCGCCAGTGGCAGATCGTCAGGTACGTCGTGCGGATCGGGAAGGGCAGCTTGAGCCGCTGGCCGAGCGCCTCGCCGATCGTCGCCATGCCGTAAGCGAGCGTGTACGGGAAGCTCACGATCTTCAGCCGGGGCCGCGCCTCCTTTCTGAGCCGGCCCAGGAACTCGATCGCCGTGAACGGCTCGTCGTCCACGATATTGAAAACCCCTTCGGGCAGGTCCTCCTTCTCCGCCGCCAGCGCCGCCGCCTGCGCGCAGTTCTCCACGTAACAGACCGGCAGCGGGTTGCGCCCGCGGCCGATGACGACGTACCGGTTCCGGCCGAGCGGATAACCCATCCGCGGCAGCGTCCACTTTCCGCCGGGGCCGTAGAGGATTCCCGAGCGGAGGACAATCATCTGCATCTTGCCGCGCCGGCCGAACTCGACCGCCGCGCGGTCCGACTCGAGCTTCGACCGGACGTAGACGCTCAGGAATCGCGGGGCGTCCTCGAGCGGCGAATCCTCGCTGATCTGCGCGGTCCCACGGCGCGGCCGGACCGCGTAGATGCCGACCGAGCTGATGTGGACGAAGCGGCGGACGCCGGCGGCCTCTGCGGCCTCGAGCAGCGCGCGCGTGCCCTGGATCGTCGCCGCCTCGAATTCCTGCGCAGGCGCGTCCACGCTCGCCGCGGCGTTGATCACCGCCTCGATACCGGCGACGGCGCGCTGAAGCGATTCGGCGTCCTTCAGGTCGCCGCGGAGGATTTCCACCCCGAGCTTCTCCAGGCGGTCCGTCCGGCTGGTGTTCCGGACCAGGGCGCGCACGGTGTGCCCGGCGCCGACCATCCTCTCCGCGACGTAGCCGCCGAGGAAGCCGCTCGCTCCGGTGATCAGGACCTTCATCAGTCACTCTCTCTATTTGGCAGACGATGGTGACCAGGAGATTGGGTGATTAGGAGATTGGGCGCCTTGCCGAAGACCCAATCTCCCAATTTCCCAATCACCCAATCACCTATTGCGTTCCGCGACCGCCTGTAACACCCGCCGCGCGTTTGCCGACCAAGTGTGCCGTTCGAGCGCATCCTGCCGCGCGCGCGCTCCGAGCCGGCGGCGGAACGGCTCGTCCTCGATGAGTTTCACGAGCGCGGCGCCGAGCGCCGTGGCGTTCTCCGCGCGGAAGAGCATCCCGTTCACGCCGTCGGCGATGACCTCCGCGATCGGCGGCACGTCCGGCATCACGACCGGCCGGCCCATCGCCATGTACTCGAAGAGCTTCATCGGCGAGCCGAACCGGTTCGAGTGCGGCATCACCGCCGCGTCCATCGCCATCAGGTACGACGGGATCAGCGCGTGCTTCACCGCCCCGGGCAGCCAGAACCTGTCCGCCAGCCCGGAGTCGGCCAGCATCTTCTCGATCCGGGGCCGTTCGACGCCGTCGCCGACCAGCAGCCAGCGCAGCTGCGGGTACCGCGGCGCCAGCTCGCGCGCCGAGACGACCATCAGGTCCACGCGGTGCCACGGCACGAACGCGCCGACGTAACCGGCGATGAAGGCGTCCTCCATCCCCGCCGGGCGTGCGGCGGGCTGGACCGCGCCCGGGTCAAACTCCGCCGGGTCAATCGCGTTCTGGCAGACCAGCATCTTACCCGCCGAGAAGCCGTCGTCGAGCAGCATGCGCTCGAACGCGCGCGAGACGGTCACGATCACCGTCGCGCGCCGCGCCACCCAGCGCTCGATGCGCTCCGTCGTCCCGCGCAGGACCAGCGGCCGCAGCCGTCCGATCCGCGTCGTTACGTTCACTTCCTGAACGATCGGGACCTTCCAGCGAGCCGCCAGCCACGTCGGCGCGAAACTGTTCGACGTCGTCCGCTCGAGGATCAGTTCCGGCCGGCCTGCGGAGAACCGGCGCCGCAGCATGTCGCCGAGCGAGTAGACATTGTACCCCAGTTCGGCGATCTCGAAAACCCACAGCGGCGCCTTCCGCGCGAATCCCTTCAGGCCGCCGCGCAGCGCCCCTTCGTGCGGCGCCGCGGTATCCGGACGCGCCGGGCCCGCCGCCTTGCGCTCCGGATCGCAGCCGGGCGGGCTGGAAATCTCGACGGTGTGCCCCATCGCGCGCAGCGCGCGCACGATCCCGAGGATGTGCACCGCCTCCACGCGGTCGCCGGCCGTACGATGGTGATACAGTATGCGCATGCTGTTGCCAGAACAAAAGGGACATTGGGTGATTAGGAGATTAGGTACCGCGATTGTCCAAGAACCAATCTCCCCATTTCCCAATCACCCAATTTCCTAATCTCCCGCGCCGCGTACCCTTACAACGCGCGCGGGGATGCCGACCGCCGTCGCGCCGTCGGGCACGTCCTCCACGACCACTGCGTTTGCGCCGATGCGCGCTCGGCTCCCGATGCGAACGCCTCCGATCACTTTTGCGCCGCCTCCGATGAAGACGTTGTCGCCCAAGGTCGGAGACTGCTTCTTCTCCGCGCCGAGGGTCACGCCGCCCTCGAGGATGGCGTTTCCGCCGGCGCGCACCGACGTGTTGACGATGACGCCGACGCTGTGCAGGATGATCAGCCCCGGCCCGAACTCCGCGCCGCGCCCGATCACCGCCCGCGTCAGGAACGCGTTCAGCTTGTACACCACCGCGGCCAGCGGGCCGAGATGCCACCGCCGGAGCGCGCGCATCAGCCGGTACAGCACGGTGCAGAGGCTCCCGTCGCTCATCAGCATCCGCAGGCAATCGCCCCGGCCCTGGCGCTGCGCTCCATAATACCAGACGGCCTTCGCGAGCATGTCGGCGCGCAGGTCGGAAAAGAGCCACGGCCGCCGGCTGCTCTCGATCTGCACTTCCTCGAACTGGTCCGTCAGGAATTTCATCCGCAGACTTCTCCGTATCGTTCGTGCGTTCTCACCACCAAGACACCAAGGCACCAAGAACGGCAATCAGGCCTGATCCAAAGAACTTTCGTTCTTGGTGCCTTGGTGTCTTGGTGGTAAACGCGGTCACCGTCTGCAAGAAGATCTCGTACAGCGCCCGCGCGTTCGCCTCCCAGGACATTCCTTCCACGCGCCGCCGCAGCGCCGCGCGGTCCCATGGCCTCGCCAGCGCCTGCTCCATCGCCGCGGCGAATTGCGCCGGGTCCTCCGGCGGCACGAGGATCCCGCTACTCTCGTCCAGCAGGTCCGGCGCCGCGCCGACGCGCGCCGCGACGACCGGCGTGCCGCAGGAGAGCGCCTCAAGCACCACATTCGGGCAGCCCTCGTTCCGGCTCGGCAGCGCGAGGAGGTCCGTCGCGCTCATCAGCCGGGCGACCTTCTCGCGCCCGACCTGGCCAAGCAGTTTCACCGAGCCGCCCAATCCTTCCTCGGCCACGCGACGGACGACCCAGCTCCGCTTCGGCCCTTCGCCGGCGATCAGCAACTGCGCTTGCGCGAAAAGCGCCGGATTTCGGGCGCGCAGCGCCAGGAACGCATCCACCAGCACGTCAATCCCTTTCACCGGCAGCAGACTTCCTACGAAGAGCACATATTTGCCGCTCTCCGGCAGGCCGAGTTCCCGCCGCGCGCTCGCGCGGTCGAGCACCTGGAACGCGCCCGCGTCAATGCCGTTCGTGAGCACGCGTACGCCGTCCGGTTTCGCGCCGAGCTGCAGTGCGATGTCGGCCAGGTTCCGGCTGACGGCGACGACGCCCGCCGCGCCGCGCAGCGCCTCGGCGGTCAACTCGCGTCGCGCGCCGGAGGCCGGCAGCGAATGCAGGTCGCTCCCGCGCGCCTTAATCAGGTACGGCACGCCCATCCGCTCCGCCAACCGCTTGGCGGCCAGGCCGTGCGGATAGGCGAACGTCGCCAGGATCGCGTCCCAGCGCGCGCCCGGCTCGCGCTTCAGGGCGCGTTCGGCGGCGGAAGCCAGTCCGCGCCACGTCCACCCGCGGCCGAGCACCGGCAGATACCAGAAGACCGGGTGGTGGATCGTCATCCCGTCCAGCACGCCGTCCGGCCGCGCCGCGAGCGCCCACGCGCGCGGGCCTCGCAGGAGGCGCGGCCAGGGCATCGGGTCAATCGCCGTCACGCGACAGAGCCGAGCGAGGCACTCGATCTGCCGCCGGTTGTACGGCCCGCGCCAGGGCTCGAGCGCGCTGGGGAACGTGTCCGCCAGGACCAGGCAGCGGAGCGAATGTTCGGTTGCATCGCCCATCGAAAGACCTTACAGACGGCCGATTTCTGATTTGTGATTACTGACATCTGATTTCTGATTGAACAGCTCGGCGCGCGATTGTCGCCAATCAGAAATCAGTAATCAGAAATCAGATATCAGAAATCGCCTTTTCGCCCGTCTTCTTCTCAAGCAGCCTCACGTAAAGCTCCTCGTAGTTGCGCACCGTGTCGGCGATGTCGAACTTCTCCTCGGCCACGCGCCGGTTTGCCGCGCCGATGCGGCGGAGCAGGTCGCGGTCCTGGATCAGCCGCGCCAGCGCCTGCGCGAGCGCCTCCGCGTCGCCGACCGGGACCAGGAAGCCGTTCTCACCGTCCTTGACCAGTTCGAGGAACCCGCCGACCGCCGTCGCCACGATCGGCAAGGCGCAGGCCATGGCCTCGATGACGGTCATCGGCATTCCCTCCGTGGCCGACGGCATCGCGAAGAGGTCGGCCGCCCGCAGGAGTTCGGCGACATCGTCGCGCATTCCGAGCAGACGGACGGCGCCTTCCAGGCGCAGTTCGGCGATCTGCTTCTCCAGCGCCGGGCGCATCGGCCCGTCGCCGACGACGGCCAACTCGAGCGCGAGTCCGGAATCCAGCAGCCGCCGCACCGCCGCGAGCAGCACGTCGTGCCGTTTCTCGGGCGAGAGCCGAGCGACGCAGATCAGCGCGGCCTTTCCCGCGGGCCTCTGCGGCTCCGCCGGACGGAACCGCTGCATGTCCGCGCCGTTGTAAATCACGCTGGAGCGCTTCGCGGGAAGCCTTCCGAATCGCGCAGCGGTCTCGCGGACCTCGTTCGACACGGCGGCGAAATGGTCCACGAACGGGATGGCCATCCGTTCGAGCAGCGTCGGCCGCCCGCGGCTGCGATAGATCGTCGGCGCGGCGTGGCGCGTACAGACGATGACCGGCACGCCCGCCAGCCGCGCGGCCGGCACACCGTAGACCGTCGCCATGCGATTGTGGCAGTGCAGCACTTTCACGCGCCGCCGCCGGAGCGCCCGGGCGAGGCGGGCGACGCCGCCGAGGTCCAGCCCGCGCTCCTCCGCGCAACCGACCACGAGCGTCTCGATCCCGGCCCGCCGGAAGCGCGGCTCCATCTCGCCGGTCCGCCTCAGCGCGATCGCGATCGGCTCGAACCGGTCGCGGCGCACGCGAGAGGCCAGCTCGAGCGCGAGGGACTCGGCGCCTCCGACATTGAATGTGCTGATGACCTGGGCGACGACGGCTTTCAACCCAGCGCTCCTCTCAAGCGACGGCTACGGATGAACGCCGAACACCGAACATCGAACTTCGAACGTCGAAGTACGGTCAACATCGCTGGCGCGCACTTCGAAGTTCGGCGTTCGATGTTCGATGTTCGAAGTTCATCCGTTCGGTCCTTGCTGTTGGATCTTGGAGACGACCATCTTGTACTTCCCGGACATCAGCGTTTCCAGCTCGTCCACGAACTCGAACTCGATCTTCATCGTCGGGCCGACGTACCGGCGCAGTTGTTCCTCCATGAACCCGAGGCCGCCCTTGTCGAATCCCTTTTCCGGCACGATCCGCAGCCGCACGCGCCCGAGCTCCTCCTGCACGAACTGGAAGCCGCCGATATGCGCGAATTCCTTCATGAAATGCGGTATCATGATCCCCGCGCAGATGTTCCCCTCGGGCGTGTGGATCATGTCCATCTCGCGCCCGAGCACCTCGCCGATCCGCGGCAGGCCGCGCCCGCAGGGGCACGGTTTTTCGATCAGGCTGCCGAGATCGCCCATCTTATAGCGGATGAACGGCATGGCCATCGAGTCGAAACTGGTCACCACGACCTGGCCGACCTCGCCCGGACGCACCGGCGCGCCCTGGTCGTCAGTGATCTCGACGTAGAGGCCGTCCGCGTTGATGTGCATGCCGTCGTGCCGGTCGCACTCTTCGCCGATGTTCGTGAATTCCTGGCAGCCGTATCGCTCGAAGACGGGCGACCGGAACACCTTCGCAATGCGCTCCTTCTGATGAGCAAAGATCTTCTCCCCGGAAACGATGATCCCGCGGACGGGCGGCGGCTCCAGTCCCGCATCTTCCAGGAGCGTGGCCACGGTAAACATGGCGTTGGCAATGCCGTAGATCGAGCGCGGCCGATACTTGAGCAACTCCTGGTGGTACAGACGAATGCGGTCCCGGCCCAGGCGGGTGACGGTGAGCGTCTTCCAGCGAAGGAGCCGCCAGTGCAGATGCTCCTTCCAGACTTCGGCTTTCCGGCGCTTTCCGACGCCGCTGCCGACGCCCAGCCAGAACAGGATGTGCCGCTCGCCGAGGTCCCATCCGGCCCAGCGGTCCGCGCGATACCAGCCGGCCATGCGGTGATCGTAGTAATCGCGGTCAATGCGGAACTCGACGGGCGCGCCGGTCGAGCCGCCGGAGTGCGATACGATGAGCGGCTTCCCGCGGAAGCATTCGGCGATGAGCGCCTCCTGGTGTTGCCGCAGGTCCGACTTCGTCAAGAGCGGGATCCGCCGCCAGGTGTCCGGTTCAAGGCAGCGCGCCGGATCAATCCCCAGCGCGTCGAGCCGCTGACGGTAGAACGGCACTTCACGGTGCGCGTACTCCACGATGCGCTTGCGCCGCTCGGACTGCCGCGCCTGGACCTCCTGCATCGGAAGCCACTGGGTCCGTTCGAGTTCCGCCAGGTAGCCGGGCGTCTTCCGGCCGTGGAGCCCGCGCTCCCAGACCGGCCAGAGCCAGTTGCGAAAGATCGGGCCGTACAGGTTCATGCTAAGGGCTCCCTCGGCTTGCGCCGGAGGCCGCGGACCGGTCGAGCACGGCCACTTCCCCGGCGCCGTAGATTCCCCCGGCGCGGAATGTGATCGTGTAGTTCGGGCGGACGAGGTCAAGCATCTGCTCCCGTTTCTCCTTCAGTCCGAATTCGTCCATGCAGTCGCTCACGTAGACCGCGCCGGCGCCGAGACCGTTGCGCCAGGCATCCGGCTGCCGGAGCAGGTGGTTGACCGGGTCGGCGAAGACAAGCGTCTCGTCCGGCACGTGGAGGAACACCCTCGGGAAGAAGCCTCGGACCGGGTCATCACAGAGGAGGCGGTCATGGCTTGCGAACATGGCCGCCGGGTCGGCGTCCGGCGACCACTCCCAGAGATCGGCCGCCGCCCAGAGGCTCTGCACCGCCAGCGCCGCGAGGAACACCGCCGCGACGACCGCTTTGCGCCGCGTGAGCAGCCGCAGCAGCAGCGCCGGAATGAACGCGCAGAACGGCCACGCGGCCGATAGGTACTTGTCCCGCATCGCGAAAGGATGGCTGAAGAATGACATGTAGAGCAGGATCACCAGGCCGCCGACGAACGCGAAGTAGTAGACCGGAATCAGCGCCACGGCGTTGGCCCGGTAGAGCGCGAGGGCCTTCTCTCGGTGTCGCGCGACCCAGACGGCCGCCGCGCCGAAGCCGACGACCAGCGCCAGGAGAAGCGCCACCTTGACCGATTTGTGGTACGCCGCGAACTCGAGCAGCGTGGTGCCCACGCGATAGGCCCGCGTGGGCAGGTTCTCGGCCTTGAAGGGGGCGACCGTTCTCTGCTGTCGCGCAATGGCGCCGCGCGCGCCAGGATGGAACACGAAGAGGAGCATGCACCCGACGCCGGCCAGCGCAATCCAGGCCGCCAGCCGCCGCCGGTCGCGGCGCGCGAGCAGAACAAGCGCGTAGAGCCCGGTCGCCGCCACCACGAATGAGAAATAATAATGCGTGAGCATCCCGCCCGTCGCCGTAAGGAGTATCGCCGCGCGATTGCCCCAGCCTGCGGTCGGGTCGTTCCGGATCATCCGCAGCGACTGCCACGTGAAGAGGACCGTGAACAGCGCCCAGAGCTCATATTGACGCGCCTCGAACGTGACCGCCACCACCACCGGGCTCAGCACCCACACCGCGGTGACGAAGGCGGCCTCCCAGTGACTCTGCGTCAGAAAGCGCGCGAAGCCGTACAGCGCCGCGGTGGTCGCCGCGACGATCAGCACGTTGAGCAGCACGCCGGACCAGGGCGCCACGCCCGTCACCAGCACCCACAGATGCAGCAGCCAGAAATAGAGCGGCGGGTGGTTATCGAAGAGGGCGTTCCCGTAGCGGATGCGGTCGAAGCAGAAGCGCTGGTCCACGCGCAGGAAGTCCTTCCAGACCCTCGCCGGCACCCACTGGCCGGAAGGGTACGCGCCCTGCTCGACCTGGAAGTATTGCGGCGCATGACCCAGGGCCAGCAGATACGATGCGCATTCGTCATGACGGATCTGGGCCTTGCCGGCCACCAGTACCATGCGCACCGCGGCGCCGGCCAGGATGATGGCCAGAACGATCAGGACGCGCGTCGCGGGACGCGGCGTCGCTTTCCGCTTTTCCTCTCCGTTCATCTTGCGTTCCTCTCCGCTCATCCTGCGTCCTCTCCTTTCAGGCGGCCTCTTGCGTGATTTTCGAGGGCGGCGTCCATCAGTTTCGCCAGCCGGCCCGTGAGCGCGCGCCGCTCGAACTGCCCGATATAGTCCCAGTCCGGCGCGACGCGAATACCGCCGCCGGCCTGCTCGCGCCGCAGCCTCAGCAGCGCCTCAGCGAAATCCTCGGCGGAATCCGGCCGGACGAAGATGCCCGTGCCGGCGCGTTCAAGCGTGTCCTTCAGGTCGCCGTCGGAGACGGCGGCGAGGACCGGGTTTCCGGTCGCCAGGTACTCGTAGAGCTTCAGCGGCAACACGCCCATGCGCGAGCCGTCGCGCCATCGGAAGAGCGGCAGGAAAAGCGCGGCCGCCTGGAAGAGCTTTCGCACGCATTGGTCGTGCGGCATCGCGCCGGGCAGGCTGACCAGGCCGTCCAGGCCAAGATCGTCCACCTGCCGGCGAACTCCCGGGTGTACGCGGCCGATGAAGTCCAGCCGGATTCTCTGCGCGGCGGCGGCGTCGCGTCGCCGCGCGAGGGCGAGACCTTCCAGAAGGAAGCGCGGCCCGGCGATGGCCGTGTCGAGCGCGCGCGGCGAGTACCGCAGCCGGCCGAGGGTGGCGTCGTAAGCTCCCTTGAGCGCGGCGCTGAGCGCGGTGCGCTCCGACCGGCCCCACGTGTCGTAGAATTTTCCGGCGTGGACGACGCGGAGCAGGCCGTCGGCGGGGCGGCCGCGCAGCAGTTCCTCGCGCGGCGGCAACCGGTCCGAATCGTAGCCGTTCGGCACCACCGCCACTTTCGCCGGATCGAGGTCCGGGTGCGCCTGGAGCAGCTCCGCGCGGTAGGTCTCCCCGAGCATGCTGATGCCGTCCGCTCTGGCCAGGACGCGCGATTCGATCCGGCGCTCCAGCGCGAAGTGCAGCGGCGTCGGCCAGGCGCCCATCGCCCATTGCGTCCACGGGTCGCGGATGTCGTACACGAGCGGCTTCTGCAGGACGGATTTCAGCACATAGCCCACCGGCGAGGTGCTCCACGGACCGAGGTTCTGGTAGATCAGGTCCACGCGCTCGCGCCGCGCGACGTCGAGTCCTTGGGCGATCGCCGCGAGCGACCAGGTCAACCGTTCGTCGGGCCGCACGAAGAAGTGGAACACCCAGAGCAGCTTCAGCTTCTTCAACAGCCGCAGCAGCTCGAACGGCTGGCACGGCGGCACGCGATAGACGCGGAGATCGCGCGGGATCTCGTCGTCGAACGAATGATCCACGCCCATCGAGAGCGGGTCCTCGACGAACGTCCGCGGCTCCGGCGCCAGGACGATCGGCTCGTACCCGAACTCGCGCAGGTACTTGGCGTAGCGCGCCGTGCGCTGCACGCCGGCGCCGGCGGCGGGCGGGAAGAAATAGGAGATGAAGAGCACTTTCCGCACGTCCGGGTCACTCCGTTCCCAGGAGACTTTCGTACACGTTTTCGTACCGGCGCACCATCCCCTCGAGCGAGAAGCGCTCCTCGGCGTCCTCGCGGCCTCGGCGGCCGAACCGTTGACGCAGCTCGGGCTGTCCGGCCAGTTGGACGATGGCCGCGGCGAAGGCGTCCGCGTCGCCGGAATCCACGAGATAGCCGGTCTGATCGTGCAGGACTACATCTCGCAGCCCTTCCACGCGCGTGGCGACGACGGGCTTGCTCGAGGCCAGCGCTTCGACGGCGGCGCAGCCGAGGCCCTCGTATTGGCTGGCCATCAGGAAGATGTCCGCTGCGCGCAACAGATCGGGCACGTCGTCGCGCAGCCCGAGCAGGGTCGCCCGGCCGCCCAGGTCCAGTTCCCGGATCAGCGCCTCCAGTGCGGCGCGCTCCGGGCCTTCGCCGGCGATGACAAGCCGCAGCCCGCTCGCCTGCCGGCGGGCCGCATCGAACGAACGGAGGAGCATGGGATAATTCTTCTGCGGGAAGAGCCGGCCGACCGCCAGACACAGGATGGACTCCGGCTCCAGCCCGAGCGCGGCGCGCGCTTTCCTGCGCTCCTCCGGTTCGCCCTTTCGAAAGAGGCTCAGGTCACTGCCGTTCAGGATGGTCACGATTTTTCCCGGTTTGATGCCCCACTGTTTCATGTAGTCCGCCACGGAGGGTCCGACGGCCGTCCATCGGTCCGTGAAGAGCTCCATGAGCCGGGTGCCCAGGCCGGAGCGGGTCGCGGCTCGCGGCACGTTGTGCATGGTTCGAACCACCTTGACGCCGGCCATGTGGGCCAGGGCTAATGCCAGTCGGTCCGCCGACCTCGCGTGGCTGTGCACCACTTGAATCCGATGGCGCCGCAATGCCGCGGCCAGGCGCACGGCGAAACGCGACTGCGCCCACCATCCCTTTCCGCCGGGCGTCAGGCCGACTTCGATGACCCGGATGCCGTCCAGGTCGTGCTCGGGGAACGAGCGGGCCATCATGACCAGGAAGGGCGAAAAGCGGCTCTTGTCGAGCCGGCGGAGGATGTCGCACAGCCGCGATTCCGTCCCGCCGCCTCTCCTCATGTGCTGGATGATGTGCACTACGCCAATGGCGCGCATCCTCTTCCCTCCCTGCTTTCCGGCAGGCGTCCGTGGTGAAGCATTACACACGCAGTGCTCACTGCGGCCTCGCGCTCTGTTTCAGCGCATCGGATGCAGCGAAAGAGCCGGAACTACGGCGGCCCTTTGTCGCGCCGCCGCCAGCCCTCGATTCGCCTGGTAGATGTACTGAATCCGGCGGCCATACACGCGCTGCCGTTCGCGAGTGTCGTCGGTGGACCCGTCATCCAGGACGATAATCTCGATCGGGCGATGCGTCTGGGCCAGCGCGCTCTCCACCGAGGCGCAGACGTACTCGCCGCAGTGGTAGGTCGGGATCACTACACTTACAAGACGGTTCCCTACGTCGGACATGGCTCTCTTCTCCTTCCATGCCACCGAGGCGCATCGGCCGTCCATCTGCCTTCTGCTTTCATCCTTCATCCTTGCGTTCAAACCGGCTCGCCAGTTGTTCGAGCCTTGAGCCGGGACAGGCCAGGATGTTGAGCTGGTCCTCGAAGAGAAATCGAGCTTCTTTGCGGAGCCGGAACAGACCGAGGTCCAGGGCGGCATACTTGCGCTCGCCAAGACCGGAGGGCAGCGCGCAAACGACGCCGTCCTTCTGCGCGAGGAGGGCGGGCACAAAGAAGACATAGCCCAGCGCCTCGAGGACCTTCAGGGGCTGAACGGCGGCGGCCGGGTCCTCGTAGGTGGCCAGGCTCTCGAAGACGATGAAAGGCGCGGCGGCGGCCAGGAGTTTCCGTCCGCCTTCAAACACCTGGGCTTCATGCCCTTCCACGTCCACCTTCATGACGGCCGGCGGAGGCAGATTCAGGTCGTCCAGTCTGAACGTGGTCACGGGGACGCCGCCGGGCGAGCGGGTCAAAGTCGCAAACCCCGATCGGACGCCATCGGGCAGCGTCATCGCGCTCTCAGCGCGCGCATTCGACAGGGCAAAGTTGTGGCAGGTCACGGTATCCTGCAGGCCCGCCTGGCGGATCGTTTCCTCGAGGTCCTTGAAACTCGAGGGGAACGGCTCGAAGGAGTGGATCTTCCCTTGGAATCCCGGTCGGCTCGCGACATGGAGCGTATAGTGGCCCCAGTTGCTGCCGATGTCGTAGAAAACGTCCTGCGCGCCGACCAAGGCATCCAGCAACGCGAAGGTTTCCGGTTCGTATCCTCCTGCGTAGTGCGGCATGTAGAGGCTTTCGAACTGGCTGTTGCGCGCGTTGAAGAGGAACGGGCGAACCTCGCCGCCGCGGCGATAAAGCGCCCGGCCGCGGCCGCCTATGCCGGCGGAACGAAGGGTCTTGTAGAGCGCGCGGAACGCGCGTTTGCGGAGAGCGATAGCCAGGCTTCGCTGCGGGTACCGGCGATATCCCCGCACAAAGGTCGCCGCGAGCAGCGGCAGCGACTCGACTTCAAAAGGGTTCCACAATTGAACGTTGGACCGCTTCAGGAATTCCATGCCCGCCCTCTTTCCTGATGAGCCATCGGCCGCCGCATTCCGGCGATCAGCCGCCACATTTTCGAAGCCTGGCCGCCATGGGAGAACTCCTCCACCGCTCTGCGCCGTCCGGCCAGGCCCATCCCGCGCCGAAGCGCCGAATCGCCCAGGAGTTTCCGCAGCGTTTGAACGAGCCCGTGCAAATCGTCCGGCTCGACGAGAAACCCGGTCGCGCCGTGGAGGACGGCTTCGGCGGCGCCGCCGGACCGGCCGCCGACCACCGGTTTGCCGCACGAGTTCGCTTCGAGAAAGACCAGCCCGAATCCCTCGACGTCATTCTCCAGCGTCCGGTTGGGCATGACGAAGACGTCGCAGGCGCGGTAGTACGCCGGAAGCCGCTCATCCGGCTGAAACCCCTCGAAGCGCACGCGCCCGGCGACGTCTTTCTCGCGCGCGAGCGCCCCGAGTTTCTCGCGTTCCGGCCCTTCGCCGACGATCACGTACCGGACGGCCGGGAACTCGCTGAGAAGCAGCGGCAACGCGGCGATGACCCGGTCGTGGCCCTTGCGGAAATCGAGGCGGCCGACGGTCAGCAGCACCGGATCGTCCGCGCCGAAGCCCAGATCCCGCTTCATTTCGGCGCCGTCTCCGGGCGTGAATAATTCCGTCCCGACGCCGGCCGAAATCACCTTGGCCTTCCCGGCGCCGCCGCCGAGCGCTTCGAGCCGCCGCCGGGAGAATTCCGAGTTGGTCAGGATCAAGTCCGCGCGGCGCAGCAGCGGCAAACGCAGACGGTCTTTCTTAAGAAGCCGGCCCGGCTCCGGCAGGTCTTCTCCATGGATGTAAACGACGTACGGAATCCGCGACAGCCTTCGCAGCGCTGCGCCGGAAGCGACGTGCTGCAGCCCGCAGTTGAACGAGAAGATCACCTCCGGCCTGACGAGCCGCACGACGCGAATGAGGAACCCGAAATAGCGGACGAGTCCCCAGCCCAGCCGCAGCGGGTCGCCCGAGGACAGGTCCGCGCGGATCGCCCGGTCGTGCCGGAAGACCGGATACGGCAACGACCGGTCCACCTCCGCGTCGCCGGGATCGTGGCACGCGAGCACGGCGATTCGCGCCGGGTCGAAATACCGGCAGAGCGCCGCCAGCGACTGCGGCACACCGCCGCGCCGCGGCGGAAACGAGCCGGCCAGGATGAGCACCCTTGCGGACTTCGCTTTCACTCTTTCAGCCCCTCGGGCGCGGAGGCGCAGGCAACGGCCATTCAGGTCGCATTACCATTTACCAGTTCCTGCCCACCGAGCCGCCGAAGCGATACCGGAGCTTGCCAGAAAGATTGGCCATAAGCATGAGGATATTCATGCCGGTGAAGAGAAGCTTCCGGCGCAACGAACCGCGCCAGAAGAAGACGAGCACCATCGCGGCCGCGCCGAAATGGCGGACGAGCCTGGCGAGCGTTTGCCACAGGATCAGCGCCAGGGGCCGCCGACGGTCCCGGCGAACCCATTCACCCGCCCACCCGTTGCGCGCTTCGTGCCTCAGCAGTTTCCGGAGCGACGTGCGCGGCCGGTGAAAAACGACCGCGTCAGGCGTGAAGCGCAATTTCAATCCCAGCTCGGAATGCACGCGGCGGCTCAGCTCGAGGTCGGCGCCCGTGGCCACCTCGCGGTTGAACCCGCCCAGCTTTTCGTACACCTCGCGGCGGAACATCACATTGCCGCCGGCGGCCAAGTCTATGTCGCCGGCCTCGGTGTAATTATTGCCGTTGTTGTCCAAGGCGGCGTATATCCTGAACAGGGTTTTTTCCTGCGGCGGGGGAAGCATCGGCCCGGCGACCGCGCCGCACCCGGCGCCAAGTTCCCTGACGAGCGTCCGGATCCACGACGGAGCGGCCGTTTCGTCCGAATCGCAGAACGCCAGCAGTTCGCCGCGCGACGCCCGGGCGCCGGTGTCCTCGGCGGCGAAGCAGTTGTGCTGCTTCCGCTCCTCCATGTACTTCACCGGGTGGCGCTTGATCGCCGCGGCCGTGCCGTCGGTGCTGTCGTTGTCCACCACGATGATCTCGTACCGGTCCTTCGGGTAGTCCTGGTTGAGCAGCGACTCGATGCAGTCGCCCACGATGTCCTGGGCGTTATAGACCGGCACGATCACGGAGACGAACGGCAGCGTTTCTTCCACGGGACGTCCCTCTCAAGCGGGCCCCTTCGGGCCCAATCGCCGCTCACCAGTCCCGGGGCACCGGGCGGCCCAGGCGATAGCGGAGCTTGCCGTAAAGATTGGCCATGAGCATGAGGATGTTCATGCCGATGAAGAAGAGCCTTCGACGCAGCGAGCCGCGCCAGAAAGAGAGTAGCGCCATCGCGGCGGCGCCCAGATGACGGGCGAGCCGGGCGAGCGCTTGCCACAGGATCAGCGCCAGCGGCCGCAATTGACGGCGGTGAAACCATTCTCCGCCGTAGCCGGCGCGCGCTTCGTGTCTGAGCAGCTTCACAAGCGTCGTCCGCGGTTTGTGATAGACGACCGCTTCCGGCGTGAACCGCAATTTCAATCCCAGCTCCGATCCGACGCGGTGTGAGAATTGGAGGTCGCCGCCAGCGATCCCGCCCGGGGTCGTTCCAGCGGCAAACCCGCCGAGCTTTTCGAAGACGTGCCGGGGATACATGACATTGCCGGTAACGGCGACGAGAATGTCGCACGGCGCAGCGAAGTCGTGCGGATTGGCGTCGGAGGCGGCGAATAGAGAGAACATGTCCGTATCGTGCGGGGCGGGCAGCATGGGGCCGGCGCTTCCGCCGTAGCCTTCGCCGAGCGCGGCGACCAGCGACCGAATCCACGCGGGCGAGGCGACCTCGTCCGCGTCGCAGAAAGCCAGCAGCTCGCCGCGCGCCTTGCGCGCGCCGGTGTTCCGGGCGGCGTAGGACGTGAGCGTCGCCGTTTCCTGGAGGTATTGCACCGGATAACGCCGGATGACTTCGGCCGTGCCGTCGGTGCTGTCGTTGTCCGCCACGATGACCTCGTATCGGTCCTTCGGGTAGTCCTGGTTGAGCAGCGACTCGATGCAGTCGCCCACGACGTCCTGGGCGTTATAGACCGGCACGATCACGGAGACGAACGGCAGCGTTTTTTCCACGGTGGGTCCTCCTCAAGTGGCTGCCTTGGAGACCAGCCGCCGCATGCCGGACACGGTGCCCGGCGAGACGAAACAGAGCAGCGCGAAATAGGCTCCGGCGCCCGCCAGCGCCGTGGCGAGGAAGCCCAGCGGCAGCTTGCCGACCAGGCCGGCCCCTTGTTTGCAGACGCCGGCCAGCACAAGGGCCTGCGTCACTGCAGACATGCCGGCGCAGCAAACCAGGATTCGTCCGACGGTCCGCATCCAGCGCCAGAACGCGGCGCCGCCCAGGACCCGCGCCATCATCGAGTACGACCAGAGGGCGCAGCCGCCGATCGAAATCACCTGGGCGAGGGCCGCGCCGACGATCCCGCCGTACCGGCCCAGCGGGTAAATGAGCGCCGCCAGCAGCGCGAGCCGGACCAGGTGCATCCCCAGCCGCAGGTTCAGCCGGCCCGTGTAGATGAAGAACGGCTCGCACGATTCGGCCAGCGCGTTCAGCGCCCCGTAAAGGGTCAACACCTGGAAGCAGGCGACCATCGGCAGCTTCTTCGCCCCATACGCCACCCCCACGAGACTCGGCGCGAGCAGGCACATGCCCAGGCTCGCCGGGATCGCCACCGCCGCCACTTGCTCGACCACGGTGTAGAAAACCTTTCGCAGCCGTTCGGGGTCGCCTTGCAGCTTGGCATAGGTTGAGCCGATCACGCCCCTGATCACATTGGAAACGTAAGACACCGGCAGGTTGCTCAGCAGAAAGGCCAGGAAGAACAGGCCGAGCTTGTCGAAGTCCAGGACTTTGGGCAGCACGAAGTTGGGCGCGTTGCACGTGAACATGAACAGCATGCCGCTGGCGGTCAGGTTCACGCCAAACCGGATGAGGGCCCAGGCGCGGTCCCGGTGGATGCGGAACGCCGGCCGGTACGGATGGACGATGTAGCTTCCGACGGTGTACGCGGTCTGCTGGACCAGTTGCCCGATGACCAGCGCCCAGACGTTGCGCAGCACCACGCCGCAGACGATGGTGGTGGTGATGCTGATTGTCTGAGTGACGATCCCGAGCGTCTCGACCCGCCTGAAGCGCAGGTCTTTTCGGAGGAGGTGGATCCCCACGCTGGTGAAGCCGCTGACGAGGAAGCGCAGCCCGATGAGCCGCAGGATCGGCGTGATCAGCGCGATCCGCGCCTGCTCCTCGGCCGGGGCGCTGCTGCGATAGAACTCCGTGACATAAGGCGCCGCGAAGAATATGGCCGCGCACAGGATCAGGTTCCGGACGACCTGGATGCTCCAGACCGTATCGAGCGTCTCCCGGCTGATGTCTTTGCCCTGAATCAGCGCGGTACCCATGGCGAGGTCGGTCAGCCCGTCGAGGAGTTCCATCACGGAGCCGGCCAGCGCCATCAGCCCGAAGTCCGCCGAGAGCAGCAGCCGCGCCAGGATCATGTACTGAATGAACCCGAGGCCGCGGCGCACCATCGTCGAGCTGAAGGTCCAGAGACCTCCTCGCACGGTCTTCTGTCCGAGCGAGCCGTCGTCGCGCCACATGCCCTTCAGCACGGCAGCGGCATATCGCGCCGGATGGGTCAGCGGGTTGCCCAACGGTTCCCTGTCCACACGAAGCGCAGCCTCATAACGCGAGCCGGATCCAGACATATAAGATCGGGATGCTGGCCAGCTCGATCAGCAGCACCCACTTGCAGTCGCGTTTCACGAATGCGTTCGGCATCGGCTCGGTGGCGCGCTCGCGAATGATGCGCAGCGCCGCGAACAGCCCGAACAGCATGAACAGCAGCGGCGTGTATGTTCGACTCAAGAATACGGCCGAGGCCATGAACCCGATCAACGCCGGGAGCAGGGCTTTGGCCAGGCGACCGACCTCGCGCCGGTCGGGATCACTTTCCGAGGGGGCCGTTTTCCACAGCGCGTAGCCGTCCTTCAACGAGGCAAACAGCAGGCCCATCCAGAAAAAGTACCCGAACAGGCCCAGTTCGGCGTAACAGTGCACGAATGAATTGTGCGCCACCAGGCCGGTTTCGGAGTAATCCACGAACCGGCCCTTGCCGACGCCGAAAATCGGCGATAGCTTCAGCATGCGGTTGCCGTCGGCCCACGCGACCAGGCGCCCCCGCGAGGATTCGTCTTGCCCGCTCATCGAGACCGAGCTTACGCGCCCGGGGGCCAGTACCATCAGCGCGGCCATCAGCAGGATTCCCGCCACGACCGCGGACTTCTTCAGGCGGAAGTTCAAGAGCAAATAGCTCATCGACATGACCGCCAGCGCCAGCCAGCCTCCGCGCGAGTTGGTGAGGAAGATTCCATAACCGAGGACGCCGGCCACCCCGAGGTTGAGCAGCCGTCCCGGCGCGGAGGCCCCCGGCCGGTGAATGCCGCTGATCACAAACGGCAGCGCCACGACCAGCGCCAGCGCCAGGTCGTTCGGATCGTTGAAGAACCCGAAAGCGACGATGCGGTAGGCGTTCTCCTGCGGGACGAACAACGGCGGCATGCCCCCGAAACCGACCATGGCGTCGGTCTTCATCTGCAATATCCCGTGGACCGACATGAACAGGCAACCGGCGATGATCGCCAGCATGAAACCTCTCACCCGGCGCGCCGTCGTCAGGTGGATCGAGATGAGATAGTAGAGCAGGGCGATCTTCCAGAACGACGTGAAGGCGTCCGCGGTGCCTCGAAGATAGAAGAGCTGTGCGAAGCTGAATGCGTTGCTCACGACTACGGCGACGAAGAAGCCCAGGACCAGCCAGTTCTGGGGCGCGTCCTTGAAGCGCCACTTGTTGTTGCCCATCTCCAGCAGGGTCGCGAAAATCGTCGCGCCGACCACGTACTTCACGATGCTCACGTTCAGCATCCCCGGCACCCACTCTTGCGGGCGGAGGAAGAGAACCAGAACGTAGATGATCAGCGAGATGTACGCCAATAAGATCCCTCTGCCAAGAAGGAACAGAACGTCAGCCGACTGCGCGCCGGCTGAGTACTTGCAGACTAAGCAAAAGTTGTGCCCCGAAAAAGCGAAAATGTATAATACGCGAGAATTCGCAACATACTTTGTAACAAGGCTTTACAGCTTCAGACTGTCCTAATCACGCCATGCTATGTCCTAAAAAATATACACTCTTGTTGCGTTTTATCAACTTCACTTGAGAAGTGCCCGAAAGAAACAGAATCGGCAATTCGCCATGCGCCCGGAATATTGCCCCGCCTGGCCTCTTGCCGACCGGTCAAACTGGAATCGAGGAAGAGAGCCGATCAGGCTTCGAGCCGCGCCTCAGTGCCACCATCACGCATACCCCGACGACCCAGGCCAGCAGCCCGATGACCAGC
>Ga0209415_10005976_pt1 | contig 21759 bp, 18 predicted proteins | sample PeaSoiSIISIP2007_FD_187696 | JGI IMG/M metagenome (GOLD analysis project Ga0209415, IMG submission 187696) | Peat soil microbial communities from Weissenstadt, Germany - SII-SIP-2007 (SPAdes) (version 2) | ecosystem: Environmental > Terrestrial > Soil > Wetlands > Peat | place: Germany... | reverse complement strand
TCTGCACCGTCGCCGCCCCGGCGTTCGCGCCGCCGATGTTGTCCGGCCAGCCGATGCCCACGTTGTAGCTCGACGTGCGGTCGTACGAGATGAAGAAGAAGTCGATGCGGACCAGTGTCTTGCGATCGGCCGCCCCCGAGCCGAGCGTCACCAGCGGCTCGACCTGCCCCGGGTAGAGCGCGGCGATCTGCTGGACACGCTTCAGCTCACCGTCGGTCGCGACGCCTCCCTCGATGAAGATGCGCGCCCCGACTTGCCGCAGGCGAAGGCCGGGCGTCCCCTCGATGAGCTGCTGCAGCTCGCGCGACACGACGGGAATCGGTCGCTGAGTGACGGTGATCTCGTAGGTGACCTGCGTGCCATCGTTCTTGATGAGGAGGAGCGTGGTCGTCCCAGCCTTCCTCCCGACGATGACGAACTGAGCGCCGTCTGGGGTCAGCTTGATCTCGATGATCCCCTGACCGCTGTCGTTGTAGTTCCGGACGTCCCTCGAAGAGATCGTCTTCGTCTCGCCCACCGCGAGCGTGAGATCTTCCGTCTTGTCCCGCGTGGCGCCCGTCCGCCCCTGAGCGTAGGCGACGCCCGACGAGAGGACGAGCGCGCCCGCGGCGCTCATTGCGAGAATCACGGCTGCGAACGACGCAACACGTCGAAGTGTCATGGACCGCCTCATGGAGTGATCGCCCTGATTTCCTGCGGGCCCGTCGCGCCGCCGTGCGGCATCCCCGACTTTTGGCGCGACGTGGCGTCGAAGAGGACCGCCGAGTTCAGGTCTGGGATGCTCTGAGCCGTGCGCTGGTCCTCCGGGTTACGCAGGGCGACGGCGATCTTCCCCTTCTCCTGCGCGAGCGCGAGGAGCTGCGCCTCGGTCACCGGCAGGCTCAACGTGAGGAGTGAGCCGTACTCGCCGCCCATGGGGGCGCCGCTCCGCAGCTGGACCGCGTCCGGCGACGTGTCGAGTCCGGTCGCGAGGACGAGCACGCGCTGCAGGAGGACGACGGCAATTTTTTGTTCCGAGTTCTGCTGGTTCACGACGGCAAAGACGTCGACGTAGTCACCGGGCCGGATGAGGGCGACGCTCGAAGCCTCCTTCGCCATCTGGATGGAGACGGCCCGGCTGCCGGGCTGCACGAGGGAGCTCAGGTCGCGCCGGTCTTCGTTCGCCGTCACGAGGTCCGTCCACATCAAGGTCTGCTGCGCTTCGACCGTGTTGCCGACGCGAAGCCCGAGGATCTTCGCCTTCTCGACGTCCTTGATCGCGCGGTCCTCCACGTACGCGAGGGGGACTTCGCGTGTCGCGAGCATCTCCTCGGTGATGATCTTCCCATGCTCGATGGGCTTGACCGCAATGATCAGTTTTATCTTCTCGCCACCGGAAGCCTCCGCCACGAACCTCTGCTGATAGAGGACGAGGAGGACGATGCCGAGAATGGCGAAGACGAGGGCGATGAGGAGGGCACGCCGGTTCATTCGAGAGACGGACGATAACTGGGAACGGACGAATGTGGAAGGACGGTCGTGGGCGGCGCTCGCCGACGCTCAAACCGTCGCAGAATCGGGGCTCTCGGCTACGACTTCGCGTGCAAATAGGCCGTCCAGAGCGTCCCGACGAGGATGGCGGGGCCCATCCGGAACCACGACACGTTTTCACGGTCGAGCTCTCTTCGGCGCGCCTTCGGGAGAAACGGGTTCGCGATGAGATAGGCGGCGTTCCCAACCGTCTGGAACAGCTTTCCGTCCCACGCGAGCCGCACGGGTGCGATCACCGCAGCCGCGACGAAGCTCCATAGCTCGGCCTCCAGACCGTACTGCCAGCCCAGGATCGCTCCGAGCGCGACGAAGAGCTTGGCGTCGCCGCCTCCGAGACCCTCGGCGCGGTAGAGTGACAGCGGGATGATCGCACAGAGGAGCGCTCCGACGACCGCAAGCCCACCGTCCGCGCCCGCTTCGCCCCGGTGCCCCGTCCGCGCGAGGGTCACGAAGATGTGCGCGAGGGGCCCGGCCCCGAGGGCGCCGAACGTCAGCCAGTTCGGGATGCTCCCCGTCCGCCAGTCCTCCTCGGCGGCGACCGCCGCGACCACGATCGCTCCCAGCAGGAACCAGTGCATCGCTTCGCCTCTCGACACAAAATAGACGAGAGCCGCGAGCGGAGGAAGCCCTCTGCTCGCGGCTCGGAGTGAGATTTCGCCTTTGGATTCAGCTACCGAACGCGGTCGACGCCGAGCCGACGGCCGTCTGGACCTTCGAGCCGAGGGTCTTCACCGCTACGGCGGCGACGACGAGGATCAAGAACAGCATGAGAGCGTACTCCACCATCGTGGCGCCCTTGGTGTCCTTCGCGAGCTGACGAATCGTGCTGATCTTGGCGAGCTTCTTCATGGCGAAATCTCCTCGTGGAGTGGATGCAGGATGGGGTGGGAGCTGCCGGTCCGACGTGTGCTGCTTCGTTGCCGTCCGTGATAACCTCTAATCCACGACTCGTGCCAGCATCGAGGCCCCGCGACGTTGGACGCCCTTGATGCGGGAAACCCTTGTTTTGCAGCTTCGAGAGCGATCGAGCGAGGTTTGGACGCCGGTCGCCTACCGCGCGCACCCCCCCGATGTGGATCCTTCATCGCCCACCGGTGGTTGCGCGAGGATCCACCACACATCGAGCCACGCGAGCCTTCCACCCGTCGCGACGCCTGACCTTGCTCGTCCCTGTCTTTTCGCGTGTTATCGCCCGACGACATGCCCCTTCGGATCAAGCTGCTGCCCGGCGAGTGGGTCCTCGGGACGTTCATGCTGTACGCGATCGCACGACTGGTCGCCGCGCGCGACTTCACGCTCGACCAGCGGTCGGTGCCGCGGTCGGACTTCCTGCTCGTCTTCCTCCTTGTTCTGGGGATCCGGTTGTTCCTCGAGTACCGCCGGACGCCGTGGCCTGAGGAGCGGCGGACCCAGCGGCTTCTTCACCTCGTCTTTCTGTTCCTCTTCCTCGCCATCGTGCCCGTAACCTTCCCGAAGTTTCCGAGCCTGCACCCCGAGGGCGGCTGGGAGGGGGCGACCTCCGAGGTCTTTCTCGCCGTCTACCGGTGGGTGCAGGTGGTCCTGCTGGTGCTGATTCCGTTCAGCCTGTTCTGGCTCGCCTCGGCCCAGCACATCAAGGCCCATGGGCGCCTCGACACCGTGGGGATGGTGAAGGCTCGCTGGAGAGGCGCGGTCGGCTCGCTACGCGACTGGATTCCGCTGATCGCGCTCATCTACTTCTACGGGCTGATGGGCCCCGTGATCGGCCGTGGGCTCTTCGGCGACCAGGACGCCCCACTCGCGCGCATCGACCGCGTCATGTTCCTGGGGCACGACCCCCGCGTCCTCTGCGAGGCGATCATCTCGCGTCCGCTCTCGGAGTGGCTGTGCGCTTGCTACGTCTTCTACCTACCGCTCTACCCGATCGTGCTCGGCTGGGTGTTCGCCAAGCGCGAGGCGGCGCCGTTCCGTGAGCTCGGCTTCGCGCTCACCCTCACGCTCGCCATCGGCTACGTGTTTTACACGATCGTTCCCGCGCAAGGCCCGCTCTTCCTCGACCACTTCGACGTCAGCCTCGACGCGTACCTCGGCGCGCGCCTCAAGGCGCAGCTCATGGACCGCACGCGGGTGCCGCGTGATTGCTTCCCGAGCCTGCACACGGGCGTCTCTCTTACCCTCCTCTGGGGCGCGTTCCGCCACGTGCGGCCGCTCTTCTGGGTCCTCGCGCCCATCGTGCTGTCGATCCCCTTCGCGTGCGTCTACCTGCGCTATCACTACGTCATCGACGTCATCGCCGGGATCGCCCTCTTCGTGGGGATCGCCCTCCTCACCGCCCGGTCGACCCGCCTGCAGGCGGCCTTCCGCCGCGAAACGACCGGTTGATTCAGCACGCGGCCGGAGCGGATGATTGCGTCGCGACCGCAATCCGCCCCCAAGATCGCGGATCTCGCTTGCTTCCATGTCTTGCTGGACGCACGACTCCTGCGGGGAGACGTCCGACATGCGACCGCCGAAGCTCGACACCGCCGCACTCTTTCGCGCCTTCACCCTCCCCGCGTGCATGCTCGCCCTGGCCGCGTGCGGCGAGACCCTCGCGGGAGGCCCCGGGGGCGACGACGCGGCCACAGACGTGCGCGCGTCGAAGGCTTCGGGTGACGCCGGCGCGCGGACGTCGCGTGACGCGGGAGCGGCGGACGGCAGCCGGTCCCCCGACGCAGCGCGCGGCGACGCGAGGAGCGATGCTCACGAGGTCACGACCAGGGACGCCGCGAGCGACACGGCCATCGAAGCCGAGGCCCAGGCGCCGCGCAACCACGGCGACGCGAGCTCGGTCTACCCCGCGTTCCCGCCCGACATCCCGCAGGTCCAGTATCAAGGTGGCCCGACGCTCCGCGCACCCGAGGTCGTGACGATCACCTGGCCCGGGGAGGAGAACGCGCAGGCGCTCGAGTCGTTCGGCGACGACATCGGCCTCGGCGTCTACTGGTCGGACACGACCGCGGAGTACAACGTCGGCATGGCCACGAGCGGCCCACAGGACCACGTGCGCTTGACCGAGCAGCCCATCGTCTCATGGAGTGACTCGGCCCTCGTGACGTGGCTCAGCGACCACGTCGCCAACTACGCCCAATACGGGATGCCTGCGCCGAACCCGAACTCGATCTACACGCTGTACCTCTCCACCGCGACGGCGCTCAGCCTCCAAGGTTCCGACGCGTGCCAGTCCGGGGTCGGCGGCTACCACGACAGCTTCGTCCTCAACGGCCAGGACGTCACCTACGCCGTGATCCTCCAGTGCAACGGAGATTCGCTGCAGCAGGCGACGTCGTCGGCGTCGCACGAGCTCATCGAGGCGTCGACCGACCCTCACCCGAGCGACATCCCCGGCTACGAGACCTTCGACAACGCACACTTCGCTTGGCACGTCTTCGGGGGCTTGCAAGCGGACGAAGTCGCCGACGCGTGCGAGATCTACTATGGGCCGACGGGCTCGTTCTACACGCAGGCCTTCCCCGTGTTCGATCCCGCCGACGCCGGGGTCGACGGTGGTGGCCTCGCGCTGCTCGACGGTGGGCTGACGTCGTACAACGTCCAGCGCTCGTGGTCGAACGCGAACGCCGCCGCGGGACATGCCCCCTGCGTGCCCGCGGTCGCCGGCCCCTACTACGCCGTCGCGCCTCTCGAGATGGAGAACATCACGCTCAATCTCACCCAGCTCGGAGGCCCCTCGAGCGTGCAGACGCTCGGCTACCGCATCGCGAAGGGGGCCACGAAGACCTTCGGCGTCGGCTTCCACAGCGACGCCCCGACGAGCGGCCCCTGGACGATCAGCGTCGTGGAGGGGAGCCCGATGATGGGGGGCGTGTCCACCCCTCACGTCACGACGAGCATCGACGTGCCCACGGGGGTCAACGGCGACATCTCGTACATCACCGTCACGGTCACCGCGGTCGACCCCACGATGAACGGCGAGCTCTTGACCATCGTCTCTCGCCTCGGCACGGGCATGCGCACCTACGTGCCGCTGCTCATCAGCAACGAGTAGCCGCCGCGCTCGCCACGCCGCGCGGCGTGCGGTAAGGGCTGCGCCATGTCCGCGGTCCGCGTCGCTCGCCCCGTCGTCCGGTCGTTCCGGCCCCCCTATCTGAAGGAGGCGGCGGCCCACGTCCGCGCCGGGGGGCACGCGCTCGTCTGGGAGTCCCGCGGTCGCGTGTGCCTCGTTTTCCGCGAGCCGTCCGGCGACAAGCTGGAGGACCTCGGGTACTGGTCGCTCCTCGACCTCGGCCAGGAGCGCTGGAGGCGAAACACCCGGGGACCGTTCCGCGGCCTCGCCGTCGCGACCATTGCGAAGGCCTCGATCGCGCTCGTGAAGCGGCGCGCCGACCGCGACGCGATCCACCTGCGCTCCACGCGCGTCATGACGCTCGACTGCGCGAAGTGCGCCGCGTGCTGCCGCGACAACGAGGTCGTCCTGGAGCCCGAAGACTTCAAGCGCTTCGAGAAGGGTGGGCGACCGGAGCTCGCGAAGCGACCGTACGCGCGAAAGGACGGCGACAGGGTAGTCCTGCGTCTCTTGCGGTCGCGCGACTGCCGCCACCTCTCGCCCGACCTCCTGTGTGGAATTTACGCGCTCCGGCCGAACTCCTGCCGCGAGTTCCCGGCCGGGAGCGAGTGCTGCCTCTACTCGCGTGAGGTCGAGCTCGGCTTGATCGACGGCGCGGCGCGCTGAACGCTGGCGGCCTCGAGAAGCGCGGTCAATTTGGCGCGGACGGTCGCGTTCGTCGCGGGCTGTCGGATGGCCGCGTCGATCGCCGCTCGACCTGGCGCGCCGCCGAGTCGCACGATCGCTTCGGCCACCGCGCCGACGGCCTGCGGGATCGCCTCGGGGGCTTCCGGTGCATCGCGGTAGAGCGCGAAGAACCGGAGGAGGTCGGGGACTTCGCTCGGTCCGGCCAGCGTCGCGAGCGCGAGCGCCACGTCCCGCACATCCTCGTCGGTGTCCGCCGGATCGAAGAGGTGCCGCGCGAGCGCCGGCGCCGCGCTCGGGATGTTCATCGCCAGGAGCGCGCGGGCGAGCGGTGCGACGGGGGGCGGCACGAGGACGTCGTGGAGAAAGTCGTAGTGCTTGCCGAGCGCAGCGATCATCGCAGGCGCACCCGAGCGACGGGTCGCGAGCGCCGCGCGCACGTCCTCGCGGACGGTCGCGGCGAGGTGAGGGTCGGTCGCGAGGCCGAGGAGCACGGCCGTCCCCGCTTCGTCCGGCAGCTCGCCCAGCTCGCGTAGCAAGAGCGCCTGACCCGCCCCGAGCTCGAGGTCGCGATCGGCCAGCGCCACGCGGATCTGCTCGACGAGGGGGAGCGCGTCGTGCGGCGCGCCCGTGGCGCGGAGCCCATCGGCCGAGACGACGCAGCTCTCGACCGGCTCACCCAGGTCGATCACGCCGCCCAGCGTGGCCCCCGTGCCCGCGTCGAACGTCGTCACCTTCCCCGCCTCGTCGCACGCGATGAACCCGCCCGCGGCGGCCGCACCGCCGACGATCGCGTCCGCGTGCGTGTGCACCCACGAGAGCGCGGCGCGCGGGCTGACCGTCAGGCCGTAGAGGAGCCTGAAGTAGGTCGCGTAGAAGCGCCCGTCCGCGATCGCGAGCACCTCGGTCGGTGCCGTCGGCCGCGCGTAGAGCCGCACCTTGTCCGCCGCCCCCGACGAGGCAGCCACGGCCCGATCGCCGGGCTGGAAGAGGACCGGGTGCCCCGGGAGAGCCTTCGCGGGAAGCGCGACGTGGTCGGCGCCGCCTCGTGAAGCATTCTTGATCTTCGCGTCGAAGCGGAAGAGGCCCAGCTCGCCGAAGTAGAGCGCCCCTCCCGACGTCCACGCGTGGCTCGTCTTCTCGCGGAGCAAGAGGCGCCCGACCTCCGCGCCGTCGGTGACGTCGAGCGCCGAGACGTACTGGTTGTCCCACGGGACGAACGCGATGCGGTTCACGACCGCCGGCGCGCCGAGCGACACGGACGGATCGATCTGGCGGAGCACCATCCCGTCGTGGGCGACCGCGAGGAGGGTCGACCCTCGCCCCGCCGCACGCGACATCGTCACCACGCTCACCGTCCCGTCGTCGCCCGCGCCGTGGAGCGCGAGCCCGCCCGTGGGCAGGTGCCACAGAAGCTTCCCCGTGAGCGCGTCCACGGCGAAGACCTCGTTGCCGCCGCTCCCCACGACGACGCCCCCTGCGACCACGGGCCGCGCGTCGATCGCGTGCGCGAAGCTCCAGCGCGAGCCGCCTGCGAGCGGCGCTCCGACGAGCCGGGAGCCGTGACCCGCGACGCCGACAGCCACGTCGGCGCCGAGCGGGATCGGCACGCCCGCTAGCTTCTTCTCTACCTCGTCGATGGACTTTCCGTCGTCGTCGTTCCAGTTGGTCGAGAAGACCCCGTACCCCGTCCCGCCGCCGCCGCACGCGACCAACGCCGCAAGGCCGACGACCGCGAGCCCGCGGCGCGTCATGCCCCCCCCGGCGACGAGCTCGTCGCGATCACGCCGGCGTCGAGAGCGCGCTTGACGGCGGCGGACCCCGTCTTCGACCAGCGCCGCTGGAGGTTGGCGAGGAACTTGTTGGCCTCGCGCGTGCCGACGTCGCGCACCTTCGTGACGATCGCGACCTTCACGTCCTCGCGGACCTGGGCGTCGGGGCGGAAGAGCATGGGCTCGAGGCCGGTCGTGATGACGTCGAACGGGACGCTGCCGATGCGCGCGGTGAGCATGGCGCACTCGGCCGGGTTGCACAGCTCACCGATCGAGGACGCGGCCTCGTAGACGTGGCGGTCGAGCGCGAGGAAGAGGTCGGGGACGGCCGCGATTGCCTTGAGGGCGCCGAGACCGGTGGCCGCGGTCCCGCGAACCAAGACGTCGGGATCGCGGAGCGCCGCCTGGAGCACGGACGCGGCGGTCGCCATCCCGGGGCCGCTCGGCGTCTTCGCGAGCGCGCGGATCGCGGCGACGCGGACCTTCGGGACCCGGTGGAGCGCGTACGGCACGAAGGGGCTGTTGTCCCGCGGCTCGAGCTCCGCGAGCGTGTCGATGGCGGCCTCGGCGAGCGGGTACGAGAGACCGGACTTCAAGAGCGCGCCAATCGCCGGGATCGCGGCGGAGGCGCCCACGCCCGCGAGGCGCGCGTCATCGAGCGCCGCGCGTACGACGGCCGGGTCGTCCGATTTCAGCTTCGCCAGCGACGCCGCGGGGAACACGCCTCCCCCCTTCGCCTCCCCTGCCGCCCGCGCGTCGCTCACGCTCGCGACCACACCCGCTAGGATCGCCGCCCCCCCAAGCTTCCACACCGCTCGACGCATCGCTTCCCCTGCTCCACGACGACCTACCACGCTCCCGTCATCGTCGCCCAGTTCGTGCTATTCCGCCCTGCGATGGGTCCTTCGTTCCCCCCCTCTGGCGCGAGCGTCCCGCCGAAGAGCCTTCGCCCGCGGCGCCCTTGGTACCTCACGGTCGCGCTCGCCCTCGCGTGGCTCGTCGGGGCCGTGGCGATCCTCATGAGCGTGGCGACCCTCTCGCTCGTGCACATGACCCCCGACCAGGTCAGCCTCCGCATCGACGAGAAGTCCGATCTCACGCCCACCGAGCGCGATCGCCAGCGCGAGGCGTTCCAGGCGTACGTCACCGCCCTCGGCGCGGCCAATCGGCGCGTCGTTCCGCTCGCGGTCGCCGAGCTCGTCCTCGGCGGGGCGATGGTGGTCTTCGCCCAGCGCGCGACGGCGGGGCGCCCGTGGGCGCGCAAGGCGCTCGTCCAGCTCACGCTGGCGCACGTGGCCCTCTCGGGGCTCGAGTGGCTCTTGACGCCGGACCTGCGGGCGCCCGAGGAGGACTTCCAGCTCGCGTTCGACAACCTCGAGCGGAAGGAGAAGGACGACGGGACGTCCAAGCTCCTGCGAATGGGCTTCGGGCTCGGCCTCAGCGTGATCACCGTGGTCGGGCTGACGCTGCGAGGCTCGCGCGCCTACTACGGCGCGACGCAGGAGCTCCCGGAGTCGTAGCGTGACCGCATGGCCGTAGTCCGAAGGCTCCCGAACGACCTCGCCAACCAGATCGCGGCCGGCGAGGTGGTGGAGCGCCCCGCCAGCGTGGTGAAGGAGCTGGTCGAGAACGCGATGGACGCGGGGGCGACGAGGGTGCGCGTCGACATCGAGAGCGGAGGGGTCGCGCGCATCCGCGTGGCCGACGACGGCACGGGGATGGCCGAGGAAGACGCGCGTCTCGCGCTCGAGCGGCACGCGACGAGCAAGATCGCCGCGCTCGAGGATCTCGGACGCATCACCTCGTTCGGCTTTCGCGGCGAGGCGCTCCCCAGCATCGCGTCCGTTTCGCGCTTCACGATGGCCACGCGCCTCCGCGGCGCCGACGAGGGGGTCGAGCTCACCGTCAAGGGGGGCGGAGAGGCGAAGGTGCGCCCCGTCGGGTGCGCCGTCGGGACGCAGGTCGACGTGAGCGACCTCTTCTTCAACGTGCCCGCGCGCCGCAAGTTCCTCAAGGCGACGTCGACCGAGAGCGGCCACGTCGGAGAGGTCATCGCGCTGGCCGCGCTCGCCTCGCCTGCGGTCGCGTTCACGCTCGTCCGCGACGGCCGCGTCGCCCGCGAGATCAACCGCGCCGGCTCTCGGGAAGAGCGCGTCCGACAGGTCGTCTCGGAGGACCGCCTCGAGGCGTGCACCCGCGAGCGCGGCCCGCTCCGCATCGAAGCTTACCTCGCCCCCCCCGAGCGCGCGCGCGCCGGTGCCGTCGCCCTCTACGTCTTCGTCAACGGGAGGCCCGTCAAGGACCGCCTCCTCACCCGGTCCATCGCGCAGGCCTACGGCTCGGTTCTCGAGCCCGGCCGCTACCCGGTCGGCGTCGTCTACCTCGAGCTCCCCCCCGACCTCGTCGACGTGAACGTCCACCCGCAGAAGGCCGAGGTCCGCTTCGCCGACGCGCGCGGCATCATGGACGCCCTCACGCGCGAGCTCCACACCGCCCTCGCGCAGGCGTTCTCCCTCCCCGCCTTCGCGACGGGCCCGTCTTGGCGGAACCCTGGATGGAGCCCCGCGAGCGCCCCGGGGCAAGGGCCGCTCCCCGAGCCCAGCCGCGTACACGGCGCCATGGACGACCGCGGCGCCGACCCGTGGCAGCTCCGCGCCCCCGCGAGCCCGACGGCTCCCCAAGCGTACGCCATCCCAGAGGCCGTCGCCTCGAGCCTCGGCGACAGCGCGGGCGACCCTCTCTTCGGTCGCGCGAGCTTCTACGGGCAGCTGCGGTTCGTCGGGCAGATCCGCGCGACGTTCCTCGTCGCCGAGGGGCCCGATGGCCTCTACATCCTCGACCAGCACGCGGCGGCCGAGCGCGTCACGTTCGAGCGCTTCCGCGCCGACTACACGAACCGCCGCGTCGCGTCGCAGCGCCTCCTCATCCCCGAAGTCGTCACGCTCACCCCGACCGAGCACGCGCTGCTCGAGGAGCACGAGGCCGACGCGCTGAGCCTCGGGCTCGAGGTGCGCATCCTGTCGGGAAACGCGGTCGCGGTGCACGGCGTCCCGAAAATCCTGACGCGCGCCCACCCCGAGCGCATCGTTCGCGATCTCGTCGCCGAAGTCGGACGCGCGGCCAAGCGCCCTTTCCAGGACGCGGTCGACCTCGTCCTCGCGACGATGGCGTGCCACGGCTCGGTGCGCGCGGGCGACGTGCTCTCTCTCGACGAGGCGAGGGCGCTGCTCATCGCGCTCGACGCGGCCGACTTCGCAGGCCATTGCCCGCACGGGCGCCCGGTCGTCATGCGCCTCGCGTTCGACGAGCTGGAGCGCCGCGTTGGAAGGTGACGCGGGCGACGCCGCGCTCCCGGCGCTGGCGAGGATCGCGGAGGAGGGGTCGATCGTGGCCATCGTCGGGCCGACGGCGAGCGGGAAGACCGATCTCGCGTGCCGACTCGCCGAGGCGATCGGAGGGGAGGTCGTCAGCGCCGACAGCGTCCAGGTCTACCGTCGCTTCGACGTCGGCTCGGGCAAACCGACACGCGCGGAGCTCTCGCGCGCCCCGCACCACATGGTCGACGTCCTCGCCCCCGACGAGCCGATCGACGCCGCGCGCTATGCCGAGCTCGCTTCGCGCGCCATTCTCGGCATCCGCTCCCGCGGAAAGCACCCCATCGTCGCGGGCGGCACGTTCCTCTGGGTCAAGGCGCTGCTTTTCGGCCTCGCCGACGCCCCTCCGGCCGACGCCGGCGTCCGCGAGCGCCACAAGGCCCTCGCCGCGGAGAAGGGGCGCCCCGAGCTCCACCGCCTCCTCGCCGAGAAGGATCCCGCGTCGGCCGCTCGCCTCCACCCGAACGATCTCGTGCGCGTCAGCCGGGCGCTCGAGGTCTTCGAGCTGACCGGTGAGCCGCTGAGCGCGCGCCAGGAAGGCCACGCCTTCCGCGACGCGAAGCACGCCGCTCGGCTCGTCGCGAGGCGCGTCGACCCCACCGAGCTCACCGCGCGCATCACGCGTCGCGTGGGAGACTGGCTCGACGCGGGGTGGATCGACGAGGTCGAAGCGCTCGCGAAGGACGGCCACGGCGAGGCGAGGGCGATGGGCTCGGTCGGCTACCGGGAGGTGTACGCGCACGTCCGGGGCGAGCTCGCGCGAGACGAGCTCGAGGAGCGCATCGTCCGCGCAACGCGGGTGTTCGCGCGCAGGCAACGGACGTGGCTCGGGCGCGAGGAGGTGCTCTGGGTCGACGGCTGAGATGGTTCGTCCGCCCCGCAAGCGCGCATCCGCGGCCGTGACCCCTGCGTGCCCGTGCCCATGCCCGAGGTCCACATCGTCGAGGAGCTCGTTCGAGAACCCCACGATCTCGTTCGAGAACCCCACGATCTCGTTCGAGAACCCCACGATCTCGTTCGAGAACCCCGCGATGTGGTCCACATCGTCGACGTTCTCCTTCACATCGTTGAAGAGGTCGATGACAAACCGCGTCACTCGGTCGAGATCCCTCGCGAGCTCGATGAGAATCCTCGCGACTCGGTCGAGCACCCGACCGCGGTCGGTGCGGGACCCGGTTCCTCTCCCTAACTAGCCGCCGCCCCGGGCACGAAACACCGCCACGCGGGCCAGCTCTACGGGCCGGTCGCTCCCCCTCGCGACGCCTTCGCGAACAGAGTGAGCGCCGCGCCACCGTCTACGCGCTCCCACGTGGACGACCCTTCGAGCGAGCGAGCGAGCGCGTCGCCCGTACGGACGAGCGCGCGCGTCACGCCCCTCTGATCGAGGAGCGCGGCCCCCTTCGCGCGCGTGTCGGCGTCGAGCTCGAGTCCGAAGGCCAGCTCCGCGGTTTCCTTCGAATAGCAGTCGTTGCGGGCGTCGTAGAGCACACGGATTCCGCGAGGGGCGCCGAGCCAGATGACCTCGGACGAGACGGCGAATGGGGCGTAGACGCGGGCGCCGTCGGGGATCTTCGGTAGGAGCGCGAGGAGATCCGGGCCGCCGAGCGCGGGGCCGATCCACGCGGAAGGGGGGCGCGTCACGAAGAGATGGGTGAAGAGCGCGGCGGCGGCGAGCGTGCCCGGCACGACGAGGAGAGGCGCGCGCGCGACGAACGAGCCGGGGAGCGCCTCGGCGGGGAGCCCGAGCGTGCGATCGAGCTCGGGCGACAGGAGCAGCACCGCGAGGAGGAGGGCGAGGTCGAGGTTCCGCACCTCGTGGGCCCCGATGAGCGCGAACGCGAGCACGAGGCCCGAGCGCGCTGGCGAGCGCCCCTTCACGGCGCACGCGCCCGCGCCGAGCGTGACGAGCGCGAGGAGGGGGACGTCGAACGGGCTGTACGCGGTCGGCGCGCGCCAGATCGGGAGAAACTCCAGGATGTGGGCGTGGATGAGGGCCGAGATGTCGTCGCCGCCAACGAGGTAACGCGAGACGAGGCCGTGGAGGCGGAGGCCGTAAGGGTTGGCGAGCGTGACGAGGGCGGCGAGGAGCGCCGCCACGAGCCGCGCCCGGCGGTGCTCGCGAGCGTCGAGGGCGCCCACGACGAGGAGCGCGACGCCCAGCGGGAAGCTGCCGTGGAGCATCGTCCAGAGCCACTCGAGCGCCACCGCGAGCGCGAGGCTTCGTCCGCCGAAGCGTGGCGCGAACGCGAGCATCGTCATGAGCACGACGACGCCGAACGACGCGAACGCGGGGCGCGGATGGAAGAGCGGCGCCGCGGCGATGAGCGCGAGAGAGGAGAGCGCGAGCACGGCGGGGCGTCGGACGGTGCGCGCGAGGTGGGCGACGGTGAGCGACAGCGTCACGGCGCCCGCGGCGAGGCTCACGAGGTCGAGGAACGCGGGGCCGAGCGCGGCGAGCCCCTTGGCGTAGAGGAGGCCGAAGCCGATCTCGTGGAAGACCCACGCGTGCTCGGGATCGGTGAAGGAGAAGAGGTTCTCGCGAGGCGCGGCGTGCGAGGCCCACATCGCGCGACCCGCCGCCGCGATCCAGAAGGAGTCGGGGTCGGTCACGGGGAGTCCGGCGCAGGCGAGCGCGACGACCGCGAAGGCAGCGCCGACGAGCACCGCGGCCTCGACGGGCGAGAGCGTGTCGAGGAGGGGCCGACGCGCGCTCATCGGTGCCGAGGACTCTACAACACCTGCTTCTTGAAGTTCCGTACGCTCATCGCGACCATCACCACGCTGATGGCGACGAGCGCGGCCACGTTCGGCCAGAGCTCCCATGGTCCCGCGCCCCGGAGCACGACCCCGCGGAGGATCTCGATCATGTGGGTCGCCGGCAAGACTCGGCCTATCCACCGGAGCACGAAGGGGAGCCCGTTCTGCGGGAAGATGTAGCCGGAGAGGAAGATCGACGGCAGAAGGAACATCTGCGCCGACTGCTGCGCCTGCGCCTGCGTCTGGGCGCGCGTCGAGATCGCGAGGCCGATCGACAGGAGCGCGAAGAGGTACACGAGCGCCATCGCGAAGAGGAAGACGAGGCTGCCGCGGATGGGGACGCCGAAACCGAACCTCATCGCGAACAGGATCATGGCCATCTCGAGGATGCCGACGAAGAGGTAGGGGGAGAGCTTGCCGAGCATGAGCCCGAGCGGGTCGATGGGAGTGACGAGGAGCTGCTCGAGCGTCCCCTTCTCGCGCTCGCGGACGATGGAAATCGCGGTGAGGACGATGGCGACGATCTGGAGGAGGATGGCGATGAGGCCGGGGATGATGAAGTTCGCGGTGCGGCCGTCGGGGTTGAAGAGGACGATCGGCTGGACGGAGAGCGCCTGCGCAGGCGGCGTGACGCCGACCTGGATCTTCTCGGTGGTCGCCTCGAGGTTCGTGTCCGCGGCGATGCCGTTGACGCAGGCGAGCGCCTGGGCGCTCACGTTCGAGTCGCTCCCGTCGATGAGGACGAGGATCTTCGAGCCGGTGCCGCGGGCGCGCGTGTCGTGGAAATCGGGCGGGATCATGACGGCGACGCGCGCGCGGCCGGCTTCGATGTCCTCGCGCGCGGCGTGCGGGTCGGGTGTGACGCGCTTGACCTTGAACGTGTGGCTCGCGCGAAGTTTGTCCTCGAGCTCGCGCGCGTAGTGCGTGTGGTCCTCGTCGACGACGACGGTCGGCAGATCGGAGACGGTCTGGTCGATGAATCCGAAGAGGATGAGTTGGAAGAGCGGAATCGTGAGGGCGAGAATGAAGGTGCTGCGGTCGCGGCGCATGTGGACGAACTCCTTCTGGAAGATCGCCACGAACGAGTCCCAGAACCGGCCACGCATCACGCCCAGGCTCCCGTCTCGCCGCGCGCCGCCACGGCCTCTTCGGTCAACGTGACGAACACGTCCTCGAGCGACGGCTCGATCTCGCGCGCCTCGGCCCCGGGGAAGCCGGCGCGCGCGAGGCGCTGGAGGATCTCCTCGTCGCGGGAGCCCGCGTCGACGAGCGCGTGGATGCTCGTCCCGAAGATCGTCGTCGACCGGACGTACGGCTCCTCCTTCATCCACAGCATGGCCCTCGCCGCGTCCGAGGTCGTGATCTCCACCCGGCGCGTGCCGGCACGATTGACGGCGGGGAGCGCCTTCAGGGCCTTGGGCGTGCCGGTCACGATCATCCGCGATGCGTAGAGGTAGCCGACCTCGCCGCACCGCTCGGCCTCGTCCATGTAGTGCGTCGTGACGAGGAGCGTGATCCCCTCGGCCGCGAGCTTGAAGAGCAGGTCCCAGAGCTCGCGACGCGCGACCGGGTCGATCCCCGCCGTGGGCTCGTCGAGGAAGACGACGCGCGGCTCGTGCATGAGCGCCGTTCCGAGCGCGAGGCGCTGCTTCCACCCGCCCGAGAGGAGCCCGGCGCGGCGCTCGTAGTACGGGCCGATGTGCGTGAGCGCGATCGCGGCCTCGCGGCGCGCCTTGAGGCGGGCCCCGGAGAGGCCGTAGACGCGCGCATAGAAGTCGAGGTTCTCGTGGACGGTGAGGTCGTCGTAGAGCGCGAACTTCTGGCTCATGTACCCGATGCGCTGGCGAATCGCGTCCCCCTCCGTCGCGACGTCGAGGCCGAGGACGCTCGCCTTGCCGCGGGTCGGGGCGAGGAGGCCGCACAGGATGCGAATGAGCGTCGACTTGCCGGCGCCGTTCGGCCCGAGGAGGCCGTAGATCGTCCCCCGGTGGACGGAGAGGTCGACGTCGTCGAGCGCCGTGAAGTCGCCGAAGAGCCGCGTGACGCCGCGCACCGCGATGGCGATCGACGCGTCGCTCGAGACCGAAGCGCTCATTTCGGGACGTGGATGAACGCGGCCATCCCCGCGCGGAGGTCGCCCGCGCCGTCGTGCAGCCCGACGCGCGTCGCGAAGACCTGGTTCGCCCGCTCGTCGGCCGTCTCGAGGTTCCGCGGCGAGTACTCCCCCACCGAGTTGATGTGCTCGACGACCCCCTTGAACGTGCGGTTCGGGAACGAGTCGACGCTCACGGGGACCTCCTGGCCGACGTGGACGTGGCCGAGCTGGGTCTCGGGGACGTAGATGCGAACGTAGAGCTGATCGTCCTCGATGAGGGTGGCGGCGGTCGCGTTCGGCGAGAGGATGTCGCCCGGGCGGAGATCCAGCGACTCGACGCGCGACGGGCGGGGCGCGTGGATCGACAGCTCGTCGATCAGCGTATGGATCTGCTCGAGCTTCCCCTTGGCGACCTCGACCTGCCCCTCGGCCACCTTGATGTCTTCGACCCGCGTCCCCGCGAGCACGAGCTTCGCACTCGCCCGCGCCTCGGTCGCGCGCGCCTGGGCCTGCGCGACGTCCTCCCGTCGCGAGCCGTTCACGAGCTCGTCCATTGCCTGCTTCGCGGCGTCGCGCTGGGCGATCGCAGCGCTCAAGGCGGACTCCGCGTCGTCGAACTGCGACTGGGGGATGGCGCCGGAGGTGATCAGTTTGTGCGCGCGCTCGTCGTCGAGCTTCGCCTTGTCCACCGCGACCTGCGCCGCAGCGAGGCGCGCCTTCGTTGCAGCGATCTGCTCGGCCCGAGCCCCCACGCGGGTCTCCTCGAGCGCGGCGACGGCGTTCTCCGCCCGCGCCTTGGCCTCGTCGATCTCCTCCGGCCTCGCGCCCGTCTTGAGCTTCTCGAGGTTCGCCTCCGCCTGGACCAGCTCCCCCTCCGCGACGAGCTTCTGCGCCAGGAGATCGCCTGGCTCGAGCGTCAGGATGGCGACCCCCGCGGCGAGGCTATCCCCCTCGCGCGAGAGGACGTCCTTGATACGGCCGCCCACGCGAGAGCCGACCGAGATGGTGCGCGCCTCGACCGTCCCGCTCCACTCGTAGGGCCGCGACTCCTCCCAGACGTGGAACCCGCCGAAGCCCAGCGCCCCCGCGAGGACGAGCGCGACGGGGATGAGCCAGCGCGGCGACGCTGCCGGCCGCGGAGCGTCGGCTGCGAGAGTACTGGGCGAGGTCTCGCTGGCCACGGGTTCCGGGAGAATAGATGAGCCGCGGCGGCCGCGCGTTCCGAACCTCCGCGGCTCAGAGGGCGAGCGTCGCGTCGAGCAGCTCGCCGAACGTCGCGGGCTGGAACGCGGGGGCGGCGCCACGGAAGACCGCGGGGGCCTCGGTCAGGGCTGCCGGGCGCGTCACCTCCGCGTGGAGGGCGGCGGGGGCTGCCTGGGCCGCGGCGGGTGGCGGCGCGGGCTCGGCCGCGGGCGCGGAGCGCACCCCGCTGAGATCGCCGTCGAACTCCGCAACCGCTACCTGCCGCCCGGACTCTGGCGGGACGGGATGCGGCGGCGGCGCGCTGTCGCTGAAGGCCCGCTCGGCGAGCGGGGGCTCGAGCTGGATGGGGCGCCGCGACGAGGCGGGCACCTCCTCCTCGAGCGGTCCGGCGACCTGGTCCAGATCCGCGACGCTGTCGCTCAGCAGAGCGTCGACCCCTTCGGCCTCGTCGATCCCTTCGAGATCGACCTCCGCCTCCCCTTCCTCGACCTCCACCTCGACATCGACCGTGGAGGTGACGGCGTGCGGCGGCGGGGACGTCTGGGCGGCCGGTCGCGCGGCCGCCTCGACGACGGGTGGTGCTGGCGATTTCGCCGCCGCGGGAGCGGGCCGCGCTTCGACCGGTGAGGGCTTCGGAGTCGGGGGCGCAGGCGGGGCCGGCGCGGGCTTCGCGACCGTGGGCGCGAGCCTCGCCTCCACCGGCGCGGGCGGCGGGGTGATCGGCGCTGGCTTCGCCTCCACCGGCGCGGGCTTCGGGGTCGCGGGATGGACCAAAGGAGGGGCGACCGCGGCGTGCGCAGGCTCTCGCGTCGAGTAGAGGGTGGGCTCGGAGTCGGACGCGACGGGGACGCGCGGGGCGCCGCGCCGCCCGTTCACGCGAGCGAGGAGCGCCTCGAGCTTCGCGACGTGCTCGTTCGTGTTCACGCGGCACCGCCATTCTGCTTGGACTCATCGTGCAACCGCTTGATCACCTCGGCTTCGCCAGCCCCCTCGACGAGCCAGCGGCGCGCGTGCTCCGCGCTCTTCTTCGACGCGATGAGCACCCGCGCGGTCGTCCCACCTCCGGACGCAGGCGTCGCCCCCGCGAGCGCGACGGCATGGACCTCGCGTGCCGCGGCCGCCTCGACGGCCCCCTCGAGGAGCGCCGCGAACGCGCCGCTCGGCAGCGCCGGTGCGTGCTCGACGACGAGAACCATGGCGCGCCCCCACCGCTCGAGGTGGAGCGCCCCCCACCCCGAAACCGCGATTTCCCCGGCGAGCGCCGAGACGAACGATTCCATCGTCGCCTTCGCGACGCCGTCGGCCGAACCGAGCTTCGCCGCGACGCGGCGCCCGACCGAGACGCCGATCGAGCGCGCGAACTGCCTCGTGAGTTCCAGTCCCGCAAGCTTCTCGAGGCCCGCGAGAGAGGAGACGGGGACGAGGACGACCTGCTCGTCGTGCGCCCCTTTGGCCCCGGCGTCGACGCGACGATCGACGCGGCCCCGGCTAAGGTCGAAATCGACGGGACCAGGCGCGGATTGCGAATTCATCGAGGATGCCTCGTTTTATAGAGGTGTAGGAAACAGGGTGTCAATTCTGGGCCATTGTCCGCTCGCCAAGCTTCGCGCGCGCATCATCGCGGCCGGGGCGTTCGCCGGGGTGCTTTCGGCGGCGGTCACGACGCCCGGAGAGCCCGCGCGACCGACGCGCCCCAGCGACGCCCGCCGTGGCGCCCTCATCGACTACGAACCGCGGCCGCTCTTGCCGCGAGAGCTGCGCGCGTGCTCGCTTCGACGTCCGCTGTGCGTCCACGAGGCCGGAGCCGCCCACCCTTACGCGGAGGTGCTCGCCTGGGTCGACGCCATGGAGCGCGCGTGGGACCTCGCGACGGGGGCGCTCGACCTCCCCCCGCCCGACACCGCGCTCGCGAGCACGGGCGCGCTCGACGTCTACGTCGTGGACGGGGACGCGTATGCCACGCGCGTGGAGGTCGATCGGCGCGATCCCCGCGGCGGGTTCGACCGCGCGGGTTCGTTCGCGCTCGTCGGACGCGGGGCGGTCCGCGGATGCCGGCTCGACATCGCCGCGGCTCGCGTGGTGACGCGCGCGACCCTGTTCGGCGTATCCCCCGCGACGGACGACGGCAGCGCGCTCGCGGAGACCGCCTACGTCTCCCGCCTGATGGTCCCGTGCGCGGCCGCGCTCGCCGAGGAGCTCGCGCTCTTCCAGGATCGCCCCGAGCTCGGGCTGGCCGACACCCTCGCGCCCCCCGACGACGCGATCCGCGCGTCTCCTGCCCGCCTCGCTCCCACCTCGGGCGAGACGTACTCGGCCGGTGCGTCGCTGTTCTACGACTGGGTAGAGGACGCCTACGGGGGCTATCCAGGCGCGATCGTGCGGGCGATGTGGGCGCTCAGCCCGACCGTGACCCCCGTCGGCGCCGCGCGCTGGAACGACGAGCCGGACGGCTTCGAGGTGCTCCGCACGAGCTTCAAGAACGCGTTGACGACCGGATCCACGGTCGACGACCTGTGGCTCGAGTTCGCGGTCGCGCGGGCCTTCGTGCCGCAATACCCGGTGAGGCGCGCCTGGACGATCGACTGGCCCCTGGCGCCGCGAAACCTGACATCGGCGGCCGGCGTCGCGCCGACGGGGGCGAGCTACATCGCCATCGACTGTCGGGCGCGGCCGAAGGGCGCGCGCTTGCGGTTCGAAGCGCGATGGGAGGAGCACGCGCGGATGCTCTGGACGCTCGTCCGAGTCGACTCGGACGGGCGCGAGCTCGGCTGGGTCAACGTCCCCGGTCCGAATCGCGGCACGGAGGCGCAGACGACGCTCGTCGACCTCGACGGAAGCGCGACCGTGCTCGCCGTCGGGACCAACTCCGGCGACACGATGACCCCGTTCGATCCCGATGACTACGTCTGGGAGCCCCACGGGTGGGTCGTCTCGCTCGCGGCCGAGTGACGCCGGCGGCGCAGCCCGAGAGCCACGGCGATCCCCGCGAGAAGAAGGCCACCGGACGGCGACCCGGGCTCACGCGACGCGCCGGCGGCGCAGCTCCCCTCGACGCTGGAAGGGTAATTCGCCGTCCACACGTCGGTCGCGATGGGGACGGACAGCGGTGCGACGATGGGCTCACCGTCGAAGGTCGCGCCGAGCGTGAGCGCGTGCCCGCCGAGTCCCGGAGGGACGGTGACCGTGAAGAGCCACACGCCCGGTGCGCGACGCTGCAGGGTCGGCGGCACAGCGACGGGCGCGCCGTCGATCTCCTCCACGCCAGCGAGCCGTGACGCCGCGAAGAAATCGGCGCGGTGCGCGCCGTCGGCCGTGCGGAGCTCGACGATGGCCGTCATCGGCGTCGATCCGTCCGCCGTCGCCTCATCGGCGGAGAGCGTGAGCCAGCTCGCCGCGCGGCTCGGGACTGCGAGCGCGGGGTTGCCCGTCATCTGTTCGAGCGCGTCGAGCGCGCCCTGCACGTCGAGCTCGCCAGGCCCTCCCTGATCCTCGAAGCGCGGCGGTCCCGTCCGGAACGGATGGGCGCCAGCCTGGAGCAGGCCGAGGATCTTGTCCTGGGTGAGCGTCGGGTCGCGCTGGAGGAGAAGCGCCGCGGCGCCCGCCGCCTGCGGTGCGGACATCGACGTTCCCGCGGACACCGCGTGCGTGGGGTCGACCTGCTGGCACAAGGGATCGGAGACACCGCCATCCGTCGCGGACGGACACTGGGGGTCGTTGAAGATGCTGTTCAGGCTCGTGGGAGGCGCCCACTGGCTCATCGCGGCGATGACGATGCCGCCAGGCGCGGAGATCTCGGGCTTCGGAACCCCCGTGACCGTCGGTCCGGCGCTCGAGAACCAGCACACGTCCCCGCTCCGCGGAGGCAGGTATATCCCCGAGTCCGCCTCGGAGTACCCGCCACGGGGATCGAGCGGCGCGACGGTCAGAGAGAGCGGCGCGTCGTCGATGCTCGTCCAGCTCGCGCGGTTGACCGTGCACCCGACACCGATGAGGCCGGGGCTGGTGGCGGGGATGTTGATCGTTCCCTCCCGCACGCCGTAGGCAAACCCGACACCGTTGCCGTTCGCGTCGAGCGCGCCCCCGATCCCTTCGACGTAGAGGTCGGCCACCCCTTCCCCCGTCAGCGTGATCGCGTAGGTTCCGGCGGGCCAGATCCCCTGCCAGACGACGATCGCCGAGTGCGAGGCGCTCGAGATGATGCCGTTCGAGACCGAGCTGCCGTTGTAGATGCCCGCCTCGGCGGCGCCGGTCGAGCCCGACTGGTTGGCGGGCACGGGCGCGATCCAGGTCCCGTCAGGCCCA
>Ga0209415_10005975_pt1 | contig 21763 bp, 21 predicted proteins | sample PeaSoiSIISIP2007_FD_187696 | JGI IMG/M metagenome (GOLD analysis project Ga0209415, IMG submission 187696) | Peat soil microbial communities from Weissenstadt, Germany - SII-SIP-2007 (SPAdes) (version 2) | ecosystem: Environmental > Terrestrial > Soil > Wetlands > Peat | place: Germany... | reverse complement strand
CACCGGGCACCCCATCCCGGTGGTGGAAGAGCCCCGGCGGGCCGGGGATCCGGCCATCCTGGTGGCCTCCAGCGCCAAGATCCGGGCCGAGCTGGGCTGGCAGCCCCAGGTGCCCGAACTGGAAGCCATCATCCGCAGCGCCTGGGCCTGGAAGCAGCGCTTCCCCCAGGGCTACGCCACGCCCGGGCAGACCCCGCGCTGGTGAACCGGACGCCGCCCGCGGCCGGCCAATTTCAAGTCCTGGCCGGCCGGTCCCGATGAAAGGGAAGACGAGGGCCGAACATGCAGTGTTCTCCCGATCTTCCGGATCCCAGCTCCCCCACCCACCTTCTGCTGGAGACGGTACTGGAAGGCATGGACGCCTGCTTGGCGGTCACCGATCCCCGGGGCGTCATCGTGTGCGCCAACCAGATGTGGCAGGCCTTCGCCGGCGACAACCCGCTCCTGGCCGGGTGCGGGGTGGGCACCGACTACCTGGAGGTGTGTGAGCGGGTGATCAAGGGGCCGTCGGGGGACCTGTCCATCGTCGCCCTGGGGATCCGCAGCGTGCTCACCGGCAAGGTGCCGCGGCTGAGCCTGGACTATCCGCACCGGACCGGGGCGGGCACGGCCTGGTTCGCCATGCTGGGCGGGCGCGCCCTGCACGCCGGCCTGGGGGCGGTGATCCGGCACCGGGACATCACCGAGCGCATGACCATGGAGCAGCGGCTGCGGCGCAGCGAAAGCCTGTTCCACCTCACCACCGAGAACGCCCGCGATCTGATCACCATCCTGGGCACCAACGGCAAGGTCCACTACCGCAGTCCCTCGTACCGCAAGACCCTGGGCTACGCCGAAAAGGAGTTCAACCTCATTCCGGTGTTCGAGCTGGTCCATCCGGACGACCGGGCCCTGTTCCAGAACGCCCTGCGCCAGGCCGCCAAGCAGGGCCTCACCGGGCTGTTCGAGTTCCGCCTGGGCCACCGGGACGGCTCCTTCGGCCTGTTCGAATCCCAGGCCTCGGTGGTGGACACCGGTGGCGGCGAAGAGACGGTGCTGCTCATCAGCCGGGACATCACCGCGCGCAAGGCGGTGGAGGAGGAGCAGGCCCGGATGGAGATCCAGCTCCGGCACGCCCAGAAGATGGAGGCCGTGGGCCAGCTGGCCGCGGGCATCGCCCACGAGATCAACACGCCGATCCAGTTCGTGGGCGACAACCTGCGCTTCCTGGACGGCTCCTTCCAGAGCCTGCTGCGGGTGGCCCGGGCCGGGGCCGAGCTGGGCGAGCGGGTGGGCGAAGACAGCGAATTCCGGGCGGCGGCGGCCGAACTGGCCCAGCAGGTGCGCGAGGAGGAGCTGGACTACCTGGCCGAGGAGGTGCCCAGCGCCATCCGGCAGTCCCTGGACGGCATCGCCCGGGTCTCGACCATCGTCAAGGCCATGAAGGTGTTCACCCACCCCAGCTCCGAGGGCATGATGGCGGTGGACATCAACCAGGCCATCGAGAACACCCTGATCGTCAGCCGCAACGAGTGGAAGTACGTGAGCGAGGTGGAGCGCGGCTTCCAGGAGGACCTGGCGGACGTGGTCTGCTCGCCGGGCGAGTTCAACCAGGTGGTGCTGAACATCATCGTCAACGCCGCCCACGCCATCGCCGAACGGCAGGTGAGCGAGCCCGAGCACAAGGGGCTGATCCGGGTGGAGACCCGGGCCAGCGGCGAATGGGCGGAGATCCGGGTGAGCGACAACGGCTGCGGCATCCCCGAACACCAGCAGCCGCAGATCTGGCTGCCGTTCTTCACCACCAAGCCGGTGGGCAAGGGCACCGGACAGGGGCTGTCCATCGTCCACTCCATCATCGCCCGGCACCGGGGCACCGTGGCGGTGACCAGCACCGTGGGGCAGGGCAGCTGCTTCCTGCTGCGGCTGCCCTTCGATCCCGCCCGCGGGCAGGAGGCCTCATGAAGCGGCAGATCCTGTTCGTGGATGACGAGCCCCTGGTGCTGCGGGCCATGGAACGCGGGCTGCGCTCGGCCCGGGCCGAATGGGACATGCGCTTCGCCGAAAGCGGCGCCCAGGCCCTGGAGCTGATGGCGGCCCAGCCCTGCGACGTGATCGTCACCGACATGCGCATGCCGCGCATGAACGGCGTCGCCCTGCTCAAGGAGGTGTGCCGGCTGCATCCGGCCACCATCCGCCTGGTGCTGTCCGGCCACGCGGACCAGGAGATGGTCGCCCAGTGCGTGGGGGTGGCCCACCAGTACCTGTCCAAGCCCTGCGACACGGAGCGGCTGAAGCTGGCCGTCCAGAACGCCCTGGCGGTGGCCGAAAGCTCCGGAGACCTGGCCACCCGCAGCCTGGTCGGCAGCATCGACACCCTGCCCAGCCTGCCGGAGCTGTATTTCCAGATCATCAAGGCCCTGGAGCGGGAATCGGTCAGCACCCAGGATCTGGCCCGGATCATCCAGCGGGATATCGCCATGACGGCCAAGATCCTCAAGCTGGTCAACAGCACGTACTTCGGGCTTCGGCGGGCCATCGAGACGCCGGCCGAGGCGATCACCTACCTGGGGGTGGAAACGGTCAAGGCGCTGGTGATGGTCAACGGCATCTTCGAGCAGGCCACCGCCTTCCGGGTGCCCGGCTTCACCCTGGACGATCTGTGGACCCACACCCTGCGGGTGGCCAGCGGCGCCTTCCGGGTCACCCAGCTGGAGCACGCCGGGCACGCCCTGCAGGAGGAGGCCTTCGTGGGCGGGGTCCTGCACGATCTGGGCATCCTCATCCTGGCCAACGCCCACCCGGAGGCATACGGGCGGGTGGTCCAGGCCGTGCGCGGCGGCGCCCTGCTGCTGGAGTGCGAGCGGGACGCGTTCCGGACCAGCCACCCGGAGGTGGGCGCCTACCTGCTGGGGCTGTGGGGCATCCCCGCCCCCATCCAGGACATCGTCCGGCACCACCACCAGCCGAACGGGAGCGGGGCCGCCCCCAGCCTGCCGCTCCTGGCGGTGCACGCCGCCGATCTGATCGCCGGCCACGGCCAGCATCCCCTGTTCACCTCGGTCCTGGACCCGATCCAGGAGCTGGGCCGAAGCCTGGATCCGGCCCGGCTGAATGCCTGGCAGTCCCTGCTGGACGTGGCCGACGACCAGGCCGGCCTATGGTCGGCCGGCCATTGAGCCCGGCCCCGGGAGCCGTCCCCGTGAACCCAGCCCCGCGTGCCGACCCGAACCCATTTTGGAACCCCCCGCGTCCGTCCGAAGGAGCCCCATGACCGCCCGGATCCTGCTTGTCGATGACGACGAGAACATCCTGCACGCCTATACCCGCAACCTGCGCAAGCGGTTCGATCTGGACACCGCCTCCAGCGGGTTCGCGGCCCTGGAGATGCTGGCGTCCCAGGGCCCCTATCAGGTCATCGTGGCGGACATGCGCATGCCGGGCATGGACGGCATCCAGCTGCTGGCCCGGGTCAAGGCCGCCCATCCGCATCTGGTGCGGATCATGCTCACCGGCAACGCCGACCAGACCACCGCCAAGGAGGCGGTGAACCAGGGCGCCATCTTCCGGTTCCTGACCAAGCCGTGCGAGCCGGACCTGCTCGCCGTGTCCCTGGACGCGGCCGTGGACCACTACGCCCGGGCCGCCGCCGAGCGGGAACTGCTGGAGCAGACCCTGCAAGGGGCCATCCGCATGCTCATGGATCTGCTGAGCGTGCTGGCACCGGCCTCCCTGGGCCGCTCCAACCGGATGGGCGACCTGGCCGTGAAGGTGGGCAACCAGCTGGCCATGGCCGAGACCTGGCACCTGGGCGTGGCCGCGCTGCTGTCCCAGGTGGGGCTGCTGACCCTGCCATACTCGCTCGCCACCAAGCTGCAGGCCTCCGAGCGCCTGGACGAGAACGAGGAGGCGCTGCTGCACCGGGTGCCGGAGATCGGCGCCCAGCTGATCCGCAACATCCCGCGCCTGGAGCCGGTGGCCGAGATCCTGCTCTATTCGCAGAAGCGTTTCGACGGCGGCGGCTTCCCCGAAGACGCGCTGGCGGGCGAGGCGATCCCCATCGGCGCCCGGGTGGTGCATGTGCTGGCCGACTACATGCGCCAGCCCCCGGACCGGGACGCCCGGACCGCCCTGGGGCGGATGGCCCAGGATCCGGCCCGCTACGATCCCGCGGTGGTGGCGGCCCTGCAGGTGGTGCTGGCGGAAGAGGCCGTCGCCCAGGCCGGCATGGTCCGGGGCCTGCTGGTCAGTGAACTGCGGGCCGGACAGACCCTGGTGCAAGCGGTGGAGACCCTGGACGGCTGGCTGGTGGCCCCGGAAGGCACGGTGCTGGGCCACCACCACCTGGAGCTGATCCGCAACTTCCACCGGGTGAACGGGGTGCGTGAACCGGTGCAGGTGATCGGGACGCCCTGACCGGGGAGGCCCCCGAGGCCCGTGGCCCGATTCGACCGCTCTTTGGCCGCCCGGCGTATGGGCGCCGGCGCCGGCCGGGTCCATGCTGGCGGTGGGAATGTTCCCGCCGCGGAGTGCAGATGCCCATCCCCCCCTCGACCCTCGCCGCTTCGGCCCTCCTGGTCATCGATGTCCAGGACTCCTTCAAGGTCCTGCCCCGCTGGGAGCGGCGCAGCAACCCCGACTTCGAGGTCCACGTGGACCGGCTGCTGCAGGCCTACCGCACTGCCGGACTGCCGGTCTACTTCGTCCTGCACGCGGACGCCGACGAAGCCTTCCAGACCAGCAGCCCGCACTACCGGCTCATGGACTTCCTGGCGCCCTTGCCCGGTGAACCGCTGCTGCACAAGATCACCCGCAACTGCTTCACCAGCACCCCGCTGCAGCGCCTGCTGCAGCGGCAGGGGGTGCGCCGGCTGGCCATCACCGGCATCCAGACCGAGCAGTGCTGCGAAACCACCGCCCGGCTGGCGGCGGATCTGGGCTACGACGTGGACTTCGTGCTGGACGCCACCCGCACCTTCCCCATCCAGCACCACGTGGACGGGCGCCTGGTGGGCGAGCTGGGGGTGGCCGAGATCGCCGAACGGACCGCCTACGCGCTGCGGGACCGGTTCGCCCGGATCGTGGCCACGGACCAGCTGGTCCGGGAACTGGCGGCCCTGTGAGCCGGGTCCTGTTCCTGCTGCTGCCCGGGGTGGAACTGCTGGATTTCGCCGGGCCGCTCCAGGCGCTCCACGAGGCGGTCCAGTTCGGCTGCGCCTACCAGCTGCGATTCTGCTCCCCCGATCCGGAGCTGGCCACCGACCAGGGCCCGGGCCTGAGCCGCCTGGAGCCCCTGCCGGCGCCGGAACCGGGCGATCTGGTGTTCATTCCCGGTAGCCCGGCCTTCCACCAGTCCCGGCCGGCGCCCGGGGTGCTGGAATGGCTGTGGCAGGCCGACCGGGTGGGGGTGCGCTTCTTTTCCATCTGCACCGGGGCCTTCCTGCTGGCCGAAGCCGGCCTTCTGGACGGGCGGGAGTGCACCACCCACTGGGCCTACGTGGAAAAACTGCAGCAGCGCCGGCCCCAGGCCCGGGTGCTGGGCAACCGCCTGTTCGTGTCCAGCGGCCCGGTCACCAGCAGCGCCGGCATCGTCGCCGGGGTGGACATGACCCTGGATCTGCTGGAGCTGGAACACGGGCCGGTGCTGGCGGCCCGGGTGGCCCGGGAGCTGGTGGTCTACCTGCGCCGGGACGGCGCCCACGGCCAGCACAGCGTCTACCTGGACTACCGCGGGCACCTGCACCAGGGCATCCACCAGCTCCAGGACTGGCTGGTGGCGCACCCGGCCGAGGACCGGCCGCTGGCCGAGCTGGCCCGGATGGCCGGCATGAGCGTGCGCAACTTCACCCGGCAGTTCCGCGCCTGCACCGGGATCCCGGTCCAGGAGTACCGCACCCGGCTGCGGCTGGAGCGGGCCCGGGACCTGATGCGCGACCCGGCCCTGACCCTGGAGGCGGTGGCCGGGCAGTGCGGCTTCGGCGAGGCCCGGCGCCTGCGCCGGCTGTGGCGGCAGACCTTCGGCACGTCCCCGTCCGCGGCCCGGGGGCAGCGGAACGGGTAGCCGTGTTCGGGACCGAAGGCTAGCGATCCGGCTTGCTGACCGGGGATTGGGCCAGACCGCAATGGGGGCAGGACCGGTTCGGGGCGAACAGGACGCGCAAAGAAAACACGATCAGGAACGCAAACAGCATTTCCCGGGAGGCGGGATCGGGCGCCAGGCGGAACAGGGCCGACAGGGCGGCAAAGACAGCAAGGCGGGCCAGGAAGGCGGGGATGCTCATCTACCGCCCCGGATGGCCTCCAACTGAGGATCTGAGAAAGGCGAGAGGTTGGGCTTGGATGAACGCATGAATGACTTCTGCGTATGGGCTTCACGGAAGCCGGGGTTCCATTCGCGAACATGCCCGGAAGGTGGGCCCGGGTTCCCCACTCGCCGCATTTCCTCGGCCAGACCCCTGGTTCGAGGGTGCCGGCCCCGCGGCCCAGGACCCGGCCTTCTACCTGGTGGACCCCACCCCGGACTGTGACGGGTGCGTGATCCTGTAGCGCGTCCCGGGCCCTGTCACAGGGTCCGGGTCTGGCCGCCGTCGATGTCCAGGATCGCGCCCTGGCAGTAGCCGGCCCGGGCCGAGGCCAGGAAGGCGACCGCGGCGGCGATCTCGGCCGGGTCGCCGAAGCGCGCCACGCCCGCTTCGGCGGCCATCTGCCGGCCGGCCTGGGCCGGGTCCAGGCCGCGCTGTTCCGCCAGCCGGGCGATGCGCAGGGTCAGGCGGTCGGTGGCGATGGAACCGGGGTTGATGGCGTTCACCCGCACCCCATCGGCCACCCCGCGGTCGGCCAGCACCTTGGTCAGGTTCATGAGGGCGGCGTTGACCGCGCCGCCGATGGCGAATTCGGCGCTGCCGGTGCGGCCGCCGATCCCGATGATGTTGACGATGGCGCCCCGGCGCTGGGCCAGGTGCGGCCAGGCGGCCCGGGCGCAGCGCATGGCGCCGAAGAACTTCAGGGCGAAACCGTCCTGCCAGGCCGCTTCGTCCAGGCGCAGGAAATCGCCGCGCTGGGTGGCGCCGGCGTTGTTCACCAGCAGGTCCAGGGCGCCGAACTGGGCCAGGGCGAAATCCACCAGCCGGGCCGGGGCGTCCGGTTCGCGCAGATCGCAGGGCAGGCAGCGGGCTGGGCCGCCGCACAGGCCGGCGGTCTCCTCCAGCTGCGCCTGGGAGCGGGCGGCCAGGACCAGGCGCATGCCTTCGCCGGCCAGCTGGATGGCGATGGCCCGGCCCAGCCCCCGGCTGGCACCGGTGACGATGGCGACGTTGTCCGTGAGTTCCAGTTCCATGGCCAGCCTCCGGGGACGATCCGCGTCCCGGGCTCCATTCTGCGGCAACTCCCCCGCCATGAAGCCGGCCGGTTATGCCTCGGCCGGCAGCGCGGCGCCGGCGGGCGCCGGTCCGGGCGCCGCCGGCGCCCCCTGGGCCCAGCGCCAGGTGGTGAGGATGGCCAGTAGCAGCAGGCCGCTGGACAGCAGCACGGCGGCATGGAAGCCGGCCAGGAAATGGCTGTCCGAGCCCAGGAAGGCGCCCAGCACGGCGACCCCGAGCAGGGACCCCACCTGCCGGCCGGTGTTGAAGATGCCCGCGGCCACCCCGGAGCTTTCCCGGGGGACCGCCCGGAGCATGGACACCAGGGCCGGCGAGATGCCCAGGGATACGCCCAGGCCGATGGGCATCATGATGACGGCCAGCCACAGCCGGGGCGTGTCGGCGCCCATGAAGCTGGCCAGGAACAGGCCCAGGGCGCCCAGGGCCAGGGCCAGGGCCATGGGGGTGCGGGGGCCGACCCGGGCCACCCAGCGGCCCAGGAACGGGTGCAGGAACGGCTGCAGCAGGGTCATGGGCAGGAAGGTGAGCCCGGTGAGCATGGGCGAGAAGTGGCGGAAGCTCTGGAAGTAGAAACTGGCCATGAACACGAAGCCGTAGTAGACGAAGCAGGCCAGGAAGGCGACGAAATTGGCGTTGAGCCAGGCCGGGATCCGGGCCAGGTCCCGGGGCACCATGGGGCTGGGGCTGCGCCGCTGGCGCAGGCCGAAGCCCAGGGCGCCGGCCGTGAGCAGGCCCATCGGCAGCAGCACCGCCCGCAGGCCCCGGGCCGGGCCTTCGATCAGGGTGTAGGTGAGGCTGGCCAGGGCCACCAGGGCCAGGGCCTGGCTGGTCCAGTCGAAGGGCCGGGGGGGCTCCGCGTCCCGCTCTTCCTGGGCCGGAGCCCGCAGGAGCAGCTGGGCGAGGATGCCGAAGGGCAGGTTGATGAAGAAGATGCTCCGCCAGCCGAAGGTGCCCACCAGGCACCCGCCGATGACCGGTCCGGCCGATGCGCCGGCGGAACTGCAGCAGGCCCAGATGCCCACCGCCCTGGCCTTGGCGGCCGGATCGTCGTAGCTGCGGTTCAGGAGCGACAGGGCGTTGGGCAGCAGCAGCGCGGCGCCCACGCCCTGGATGGCCCGGGCCGCCACCAGGAAGCCCAGGTCCGGGGCCAGCCCGCAGGCCGCGGAGGCCAGGGTGAACAGCAGCAGCCCGCTGCTGAACAGGCGCCGGTGGCCCAGGCGGTCGCCCAGGGCGCCGGCCATGAGCAGGCAGCTGGCGAAGCTCAGGGTGTAGGCGTCCACCACCCATTGCAGGTGGGAGAGGTTGGCGCCCAGCGCCTGGGCCATGGACTTCAGGGCCACGTTCACGATCAGGCAGTCCATGACCGTCATGAACACGGCGCAGCAGTTGGCGAGCAGGCTCCATGTGGCCTGGCGACGGGCGGGCAGGGGGGACATGGGTGGCAACCTCCGTGGGCCGGCCGGACCGAAGCCGGGGCCAACTCCATCATCCAGGGCCGATCATAGACCGTCCAAACGCATTTTGTGGTCAATACCATCACGTTTTGCTATGAATGATCCCGGGGGCCCGTCCATGGAACTTCGGCATCTTCGCTATTTCGTGGCCATCGCCGAGCTGGAGAACTTTTCCCGGGCCGCCCGGGCGCTGCGCATCGCCCAGCCGGCCCTGTCCCAGCGCATGCGCGACCTGGAGGGCGAACTGGGGCTGGTGCTGTTCGAGCACCGGGGCCGCGGGGTCCGGCTAAGCCCGGCCGGCCGCTACTACCTGGAGGAGATCCGCCAGGTCCTGGCGCGCATCGATGCGGCCGGGGAGCAGGCCCGGCAGATCGAACGGGGGGAGCTGGGCTCCCTGCGCCTGGGCATGCTGGAGGCCCTGGCCCTGGCCGGACCGATCCCGGGGCTGCTGCGGGCGCTGCGCACCCAGCATCCGGGGCTGCGCCTGAAGCTGGTGGGCACGCCCTCCCTGGGCCAGTACGAGGCGATCCACGCCGGCAGCCTGGACGCGGGTTTCGTGGCGCACCGGGCCCGGCAGGACCAGGACATCCGCGGCCTGCCGGTGATGACCATCCCCATCCACGCCATGGTGCCCGGCGACCATCCCCTGGCCACCCGGACCTCGGTCCACATGAAGGACCTGGAGGACCTGGACTTCATCTGGCCCGAAGTGGAAGCCCGGACCTCGTACTGGACGGTGTTCCAGGAGGCCTTCGCGGGCAAGGCCTGGCAGCCGCGGGTGGTGCAGGAGGCTTCCAGCTACATGACCACCACCAGCCTGGTGGCCGCGGGCTACGGCTGCGCCCTGGGCATCCTGGTGCCAGGGATGCCCGGGATGGACGGCGGCTCCGGGATGCCCGGGATCGTCCAGATCCCCATCCTGGATCTGGATCTGCACCTGCGCGTGGAGCTGGTCTGGCACAAGGACAACCCCTCGCCGGCGCTGCAGCGGTTCCTGGACCTGGCCCGCTCGGTGCTGCCGGCCCCCGAGGCCGCGTCCTGACCCGGGTCAGCCGCCCAGCCCCAGGGCCGCCAGCTGGCTGCGCAGCTCCCTCAGGCCGAAGGGCTTGGGCAGCAGGGTGACCCCGGGGTGGGCGGCGGCCAGGGTCAGGGCGCTCTGGTCGGTGCGGCCGGTGGCCAGCAGCACCGGCAGATCCGGGCGCAGGGCCCGGAGCCGGGGCAGGGTGCCGGCTCCGCCCAGTCCGGGCATGTTCATGTCCAGGATCACCAGGTCGGGCTGGAACCCCGCCTCCAGCTGGGCCAGGGCCGCCTCCCCGCTCTGGGCGGTGCTGGGGGCGTGGCCCAGGACCTCCAGGATGGACCGGATGGAGTGCTGCACCAGATCGTCGTCGTCCACCAGCAGCACCCGCAGGGGACCCCGGACCCCCGGGGCGGCGTCGGCGGGGACCGGCGGCTCGAGGCTCGGGCCGACCGCGCAGGCCGGGAAGCGCAGGGTCACACAGGTGCCCGCCGCGGGTTCGCTTTGCAGGGTGATCTGGCCCCGGTGGGCCTTCACGGTGCTGTACACCAGGGACAGGCCCAGGCCGGTGCCCTTGCCCGTATCCTTGGTGGTGAAAAAGGGATCCATGGCCTTGTCCAGGACCTCCCTGGGCATGCCAATCCCGGTGTCCTGCACCCGCACCTCGACCCGGTCGCGCCCCAGGTTGCGGGTCTGGAGCGACAGGGTGCCGCCGTCCGGCATGGCGTCCACGGCGTTGACGCAGAGGTTCATGAGCGCGTGGGTCAGGGCGCCGGCGTCCCCGCGGATGGGCCGCAGGTCCTCGGCCAGGCGCATCTCCAGGCGGATCCGGGACAGGGTGGTGCGTTCCAGCAGATGGATCTCCTCCTGGACGATCTCGTTCAGGTCCAGCTCCCGTTCCTCGGCCGGGGCCTGGCGGGCGAAGCTGAGCAGGCTCTTCACCATCCGGCCGCCGCGTTCGGTGGCCTTGCAGATGGTTTCCAGGGCCTGGCGCACGGGGCTGCCCGGAGGCTGGGCACCCAGGTGCGCCGAGGCGAGCCCGAGGATGGCGCCCAGGATGTTGTTCATGTCGTGGGCCACGCCCCCGGCCAGGAGCCCGAGGCTTTCCATCTTTTGGGCCTGCTGAAGCTGGGACTGGAGCTGGCGGCGCTCGGCCTCCATGGCCCGGGACTGGGTGACGTCCCGCCAGACGCAGTGGCAGGCGGCGGCCCCGCCCACCTGGATGGCCTGCGCGGTGACGTGGACTTCGTGCAGCTCGCCCAGACGGTCCCGGTGCCGGGTCATGAAGTCGTCCGCGCCGAGGCTCATGATGCTCTGGATGTGCTGGAGGGTGTCCGCTTCGGTCTCGTTGGCCTCCAGATCCCTGATCGTCAGCCGCTGGAAGGCCTCCCGGCTGTAGCCCAGCTGCCGGCAGGCCTGGTCGTTGAATTCCAGGACCCGGGCGGTCCCGGGCTCCAGGACCACCACCCCGTCCGGTCCGTGCTCGAAGAAGGTGCGGTAGCGCTCTTCCCGCTCCTGCAGGGCGGCCTCCGAACGCTCGCGGGCGGCCAGGTCCCGCTTCAGCAGCTCGAAGGTCCGGAGCAGCGACTGGCGGACCGAGGCGAACTCCCCGAAATAGGTGGCGCGGGAGGGCAGGAGGGCCACGTCCGCGCCGGAACTGACCAGCCCGGCCAGTTGCCGGAGCTCCCGCAGGGGCCGGAGCACCACCCGCCACAGCAGCAGGAACAGGCTGGCCACCAGCAGCAGGTCCAGCCCCAGCAGGGACCACAGGCTGTGCCGGAGGAACCTGCGCAGGGAGGCCTCGGTGAACGTGGTGGTGTAGGCCAGGCGGACCCGGCCCAGATGCTGGCCGGCCAGGTTGATGCTGCGTTCGCTCTGGACCACGCCGGCGCCGCCGGCCCCCCGCGAGCGGACGATGGGCTCCAGTTCGCCGCCCTGGAAGGTGACCGCCACCTCCTGGACCATCGGGTTCTCCATGAGCCGGTCCAGGGTCTGGGCGATCCCCAGCTGGTCCAGGTTCCACATGGGCAAGGTCAGGGCGATGGCCAGCTGGTCGGTCGAGGTCATCACCTGCCTTCGCAGATCCTCCATCCGGGCCTGGGATTCCGTCCGGTAGGCCAGCAGGGTGCCGCCCGCGAACAGCAGCGTGGCCAGGGGCACCAGCATGCCGATGAAGACCGCCGGAACCGGGATCCGTCCCAGTCCGCGTGGACCTCCATGCCCCGCCTGATGTGCACCCCTCATAGCCGCCGGTCACCTTCGCTGAGCTGGAACCTCCCAGGGTATCCCGATCCCCTGGGCTTGTCGCCTGTTTCATGGCCTACCCGGGGCCGTTTCCAGCGCGGGCAGGAACAGCTTGAAGGAGGAGCCGTGTCCCGGCCGACTGCGCACCTGCAGCCCGCCGCCCTGGCCGCGCAGCACGCCCATGAGGGCGGCCAGGCCCAGTCCGCGGCCGGCGAACTTGGTGGAAAAGAACGGCTCGAAGATCCGCGGCAGGATCTCGGGCGGGATGCCCGAGCCGGTGTCGGTCACCTCCAGGGTCGCGCAGGGTCCCGCCGCCGTGGCCAGCGCCCAGGTGGCAGTGGCCAGGTCGGCCGGATCCACCCGCTCGGCCCGGGTCCGGATCCGGACCCGGCCGTCCTGCTCCGGGGGACAGGCCTCCACGGCGTTGGTGACCAGGTTCAGGATGATCTGGAACAGCTGGGTGGCGTCGCCCGCCACCTGCGGCAGCGGCTCGCCCAGATCGCACTGGAGGTCCACCCGCGCGGGCCGGGCCGGCGAGCCGATCTGCACCAGTTCGTGGACGAGCATGTTCAGGTCCACCTCGGTGGTCAGGTACTTGCCCTTGCCGGCGTAGGCCAGCAGCTGGCGGGTGAGGTCGGCGGCGCGCAGGGCGGCCGTGTTGATGGCCCGCAGGTAGGGCGTGGGATCCTCCCGCTCCGTCACCGCGAGGCAGCCCAGCTCGGCGTTGCCCATGATGGCGGTGAGCAGGTTGTTGAAGTCGTGGGCGACCCCGCCGGCCAGCACGGACAGGGTCTCCAGCTGCCGCGACTCCAGCAGCAGGGTCTCCTGCCGGGCCGTTTCCGCCAGCTGGGCAGCAGCCTGTTCGGCCGCATCGCGCCGGGTATGGGCCTCCACCGCGGCCAGGACCAGGCTTTCGTTCGCTTCGCGCAGAGCCGCGCCGTCCGGTCCCGGGGGGGCCATGGCGGGCCGATCGGCCCGGTTCATCGCCGGCCATCCGGTAGCTCAGCCATCCGGTCGTCGATCTCCGGCTTGTGGGTGGGGTGACCGCCCAGCAGCCCCTCGTAGTCGGGCATCGGCCCGCCGATCAGGATCCCCAGATCGGAGATGGCGTACTGGTGGAGCTCGTCGCTGTGGGCGCTGGCCCGGACCTTGACCACCGCCAGGACCCGTTTCAGGCAGCTCCCGACCTCGATATAGCGCTGGACGATGATCGCGTCGGTGAGGAAGGCCGAACCGTAGCTGCTGAAGCGCAGATCGGTGTAGCGGTCCTCCAGCTCCGAGGTCATCAGCACCGTCACGCCGAGGCCGGCCAGCACGGACACCATGCGGAACAGCTGCTCCCGGAAGTCCTCCCGGAACGTGGGCGCCACGGCCAGCTCGAACCCGGACAGGGAATCGATCACCACCCGGGTGGCCCGCATGCGCCGGATCAGGTCGGTCAACTGCTGGACGATCTCGTCGATGGACAGATCCAGCAGCCGGGTGTTGATCAGGCCCAGCTGGCCGCTTTCCACCAGCCGGTGGATGGTGGGGTCCCAGGACTGGCTGGGGGTCTGTTCGAACGCCACCAGGATGCCTGGCTCGCCCCGGCGCACGCCTTCGGCCAGGAAGGCCGTGGCCAGGAGGGTCTTGCCCGATCCGGAGGGGCCCGCCACCAGCAGGGAATAGCCAGCGGGCAGACCACCGCCAAGCATCGCATCCAGGCCCGGGATGCCCATGGCCAGCCGCTGCCCCAGCTCGGGGAGCGCCGCGGCCACGCCGGCCGGGCCGGAGGGCGCCGTGGCCGGGAACACCTGGAGGCCCTCCCCGGTGATCCGGAAGGTGTGGATCCCCGGGCTGCTGGCCTGGCCGCGCAGCTTGAGCACCTGGAGCTTGCGCACCATGGCATTGCGGTACACGCTCTGGCTGAGGTTCAGCAGACCGTCGGCGATGGACGCGATGGGGTGCGGTTCCCGCTCGGACGACCACTCGCCGATCAGGAACGAGGTGATCCGCCAGCTGCTGAGGAGGACCCCCAGCTGCTGGATGAACTGGTGCGCGTCCAGCGCCTGGGCGGAAGGGGCGCCGGGTCCGGGCATGATGGACAGGAACGAATCGACGAACACCAGCGCCGGCGAGCTGGCTTCCACCGCCTGCATGATGCCCGCCAGCACCTGGTCGAAGCGGCCGGTGGCGGCCTCCTCGCCCAGGTTCACGTAGCGGATCCCCGCGTTGATCCGGTCCGGGTCGTAGAAGGCGAACTGCTGCTGGTAGCGCAGCACCTTCAGGGGCGGTTCGCCCAGCATGGTGAAGAACAACGCCGGCCGGTCCGGGCCGGCCAGGGCGAACATCAGCTGGTGCGCCAGGGTGGTCTTGCCGGAGCCCGGCGGCCCGGTGATGAGGTTGAAGGAGAACTCCGGCAGCCCGCCGCCGAGGATCGAATCCAGCCCGGGCACGCCCGTGGCCAGCCGATGGATGAGGACCTTGTCGTTCATGACGCGTGCTCCGCTTCCGCGACGGGGGCCAGCAGTCGCTCGCACAGGGTGGTGCCGATGAGGGTGGCCAGCAGATCGGTGAAGGTGCCCAGCAGGGCCATGGCCGCTTCCAGGGCGGCCGTGCCGTCGCGAACCTGCAGGCGGCCGCAGCCGCTGGCCATGGGGTCGGCGCGCGGCTCGTCGGCCAGGGGCTGGGCCAGCCAGGGGTACTCGCGGCTGGCCAGGTGCAGGGCCCGGCCGAACAGGGCGTCCACGCCGCGGACACCGATGACCGGCGCCAGCTGGGCCGCGATCCGCCGCCAGAGGACCAGGCTGACCTCCGCCACCGCCCAGGCGTCCGGGGGCTGTCCCACCCGACGGGCCAGGGTGCTGCGGAAGGCCTCCTGCGGGCTGGGACTGCCTGCGTTCGTCGGCATGGCTGAACCTGGGAAGGGGGTGCCGTGGCCGGCACAAGGGGGGGGCGTGAACCGGCCGGGCCCGTCCCGGAGGCTGCCCATGCTGTATGCAAGGTTGGTACCCGTTTAATAAACTGTTATTTCGGCCGGCCCCGGTCCGGGACCCGCGGATGGCCGATCGGCGCCGGCCATCAAGTTGATGCACCTGGGCGATCAGGTTGATGGGCCCGTCGGGCCCGACCGGACGCCGGGGGCCCGGCGTCCGGAAGGACCGGAATGGGGCCAGGGCCGGGCCAGCGTGGGGAATGCGCCCGGCCCCGGGTCGGTGGGTACATTTCATGCTTGAGGCATCGGGGCCGTTGGGTCCCCCGGATCGCTCCGTTCCCGAGACGCCCCCATGCCCGCTTCCACCCCTCCGTCCCTGCTGGACGATTTCAAGGCTTTCATGCGGCGCGGCAACGTCGTCGATCTGGCTGTGGCCGTGGCGCTGGGCGCGGCCTTCGGCGACCTGGTGAAGGCCTTCGTGAACGGCATCGTCATGCCGCTGGTGGGCTATGTGCTGCCCACGCGCATGGCCTGGGACGAGTGGACCCTGGGCAAGGTGCGCATCGGCCTGGTGGTGGGCGCGACGGTGCACTTCGCCATCGTCTCCTCGGTGGTATTCCTGCTGTGCGTCAAGCTGCTGGACACCCTGCTGCTGGAAGAGGAGGAGGTGGTCCATGCCACCAAGCCCACCCGACGGTGCCCCGAATGCCTGAGCCTGATCCCGCTCGCGGCCACCCGCTGCCGGTTCTGTGCGATCCCGCTGCCGCGCCTGGGTCCGCTACCGGGGCCGGATCCGTCGCCGGGACCGGGCGCGCCCGGAATCGGGCCGGGTACTCCTTCATCCTGAACGGATCCGGTCGGACCGCTTGGGTCATTGTTGGCTAACTGATTGATAAACAACGAAATGGAATCGTGGAACGGATAGTGCTATCGGTTCCGCGGCCGCGCCTTCCGGCGCAGGCACCACTTCGCCCCGGCCTGCACCAGGCCGCCACCAGGAAAGGGAAACCATGTCCCAGAACCATTCCGCCATCGCCATCTACCCATCGCATCTGGCCGCCGAGGAGGCCATCAAGGAACTGCAGCGTTCCGGCTACGAAATGAAGAAACTGTCCATCATCGGCCGGGACTTCCAGCAGGAAGAACATGTGGTGGGCTACTACAACCTGGATGACCGCATGAAAGCCTGGGGCAAGACCGGCGCCTTCTGGGGCGGGATCTGGGGCTTCCTGTTCGGTTCGGCGATGTTCTTCGTTCCGGGCCTGGGCCCCCTGCTGGTGGCCGGGCACCTGGTGGGCTGGATCGTCGGCGCCCTGGAAGGCGCTGTGGTGGTGGGCGGACTGAGCATCGTCGGGGCCGCCCTGTACAACCTGGGGATCCCCAAGGACAGCATCGTCCGCTACGAATCGGCCCTGAAGGCCGGCAAGTTCGTCCTGATCGCCCACGGCAGCCTGTTCGACACCACCCTGGCCCGGGAGATCCTGGACCGTACCCAGCCGGAACTCCTGGAACTGCATGAGCATGCCACCTCCGAACTGCGCACCGAGGTTACGGCGTGATGGAACGGACCCTGGTCCGCAGCACCGACAGGGTCCCGGTCGCCGCCGCCTTCGCCAGCGCTCTGGAAGAGGCCTGTTCCAGCGCCGTGACGGACCTGTGTCCCGCAGCAGATCCCGCCTGGGGATCCCGAACCGGCCCTTGGGGGCGCTTGTGTCCGGGGCTATCCTGAGTCCACCATGATCAGCCACTGGGACATGCTGCTGCGACTGTGCGTGGGCGCCCTGCTGGGGGGCGCCATCGGCTTCGAGCGGGACCGCCACCGGCGCCAGGCCGGACTGCGGACCCACTTCCTGGTGGGGCTGGCCTCGGCGACGTTCATGGTGGTCTCGGCGCATTTCGCGTTCTTCCAGCACTACGGGGGCGCCCCAGGGATCGCGGTGGATCCCTCCCGGATCGCCGCGTCGGTGGTCTCCGGCATCGGCTTCCTGGCCGGCGGTGCCATCCTGAAGACAGGGCTGACCATCCAGGGGCTGACCACCGCCGCGGGGCTGTGGCTGGTGGCCAGCATCGGCCTGTGCGCCGGCGCCGGCATGTATCCCGAGGCCGTGCTGGTGACCGTTCTGGGCCTCCTGGCCCTGACCCTGCTCCGGGTGTTCGAGTCCAAGGGCAGCGATGGCCTGCGCCGGGAGGTGACCGTGACCCTGGCCGAAACCCCGGGCATCGTGCCGGAATTCTTCGGCAAGCTGGCCGAAGTCGGGGCCCAGGTGACGGACCTGGCCATCGACCGCGCCCTGGAGGCGCACCGGGTGACGATCACCTTCGAGGCCCAGCTCCCGGCGGGACTGGGCTTTTCGCCCTTCCTGGACCTGCTGGAGGCCGCGCCGGGGGTGCTGGAGCTGCATGTGCGGCGGCTGTAGCCAGATCGAGGCCCGGGGTGAGCAGAGTCTGCCACCCCGGGCTTTTCGCACGGAACAAGGGCGCCGCGGGCCCGGGTCAGGGGCGGGCGGTCATGGGCGGGGCGGCGGCCAGCTGGGTGAGGATCCAGTCCCAGGTGCGCGTCTGCACCGCCTTGCGGGGCAGGATCTGGCCCATGGCCGGGGCCTGACCTTGGGCGGCGGTGAGCACCCCCAGCTCCAGCTGCTCCAGATCCAGGTACAGATCGCCTTCGACCAGGTTGGCCTTGGTTTCCGCCAGGCTCACGCGGGCCACTTCGTCGTCGGAAAGGTGTTTTATGAGACTTTCGCGAGTGATGAGTTCATTGCGGTTCTGCTCGTTCATGGGAGCTCCTGGGGGCCGGCGCCATTGGCGCCGGGAGGATGTGGAAAGGAACGGCGCGGGCCTGAGGTCTCAGGCCAGCGCAGGCGCCGGAGCCAGGCTGGCCCGGTCGGCGGTGGGGTAGTCGCTGTACCCGGATGGGCCCGGGGTGTGGAACGTGCTGGGGTCGGGTGCTTCCAGGGGGGCGCCGGCGCGCAGCCGGGCCGGAAGATCCGGATTGGCGATGAACGGCCGGCCGAAGGCGATCAGATCGGCGCGACCGGCCTCCAGATCGGCCTCGGCCCGGGACCGGTCGTAGCCGCCGCAGCGGATCAGGCTGCCCACGTAGGCGTCGCGCACGGCGGCCTGGGTGGCTTCCGGGACGGGGGGGGCCCCCATGCTGCTGTGATCCAGCAGGTGCAGGTAGGCGACCCCCAGATCTGATAAGCGGCTGGACAACCAGGCATACTCGGCCGCCACCTGCGGGAAGGGCGGCTGGTCGTTGAACACGCCGTGCGGACTGAGCCGGACCCCCACCCGCTCGGCACCGATGGCCTTGACCACGGCCCGGGTGACCGATTGCAGCAGCCGGGTGCGGTTTTCCAGCGGCGCGCCGCCCCAGCGATCCTCGCGGCGGTTCACATGCGGGTTCAGGAACTGCTCCAGCAGGCAGCCGTTGGCCGCGTGCAGCTCGACCCCGTCGAACCCCGCTTCGCGGGCATTCCAGGCGGCCTGCACGTACTCGGCGATCACCCGCACCAGATCGTCCTCGGTCATGGCCAGGGGGACCGGGTGGGGCCGCGGCCCGAAGGCGTCGGTCCAGATCTCGCCGGCGGCGGCTTCGGCCATGGGGCCCAGCAGCTGGGCGCCCTTGGGCAGGTTGGCCGGATGGCCGATCCGCCCGGTGTGCATGAGCTGGAGGAAGATCCGCGCCCCGCCCTGGTGGGCCACCTGGACCACCCGGGTCCAGCCGAGGATCTGGTCCAGCCCGAACATCCCGGGCATGCGCGCGCAGCCCAGGCCGTTGGGGGACGGCGAGGTGCCTTCGGTGATGATCAGGCCGGCGCTGCCGCGCTGGCGGTAGTACTCGGCCGCCTGGGGGCCGGGGCAGTTGCCCACGCAGCGGTTGCGGGTCATGGGGGCCATCACCACGCGGTTCTGGAGGATCAGGCTGCCCAGCCGGGTCGGCTGGAATAGCAGGGAGTCCATGGCATTCCTTTCGGGCTGGGGCGTGGGCCGCCGGCCTTTCCATGCAGCTTCCGTGCCGATGGGCAAATGGCTATATACAAAGAAACTTGCCGTTTCCTGTCCGCGGCTGCCGGGTCCCCTCCGCTCAGGATGATGGGCCGGTCCCTCGAAGTGAGGGAGCCCGGGGAACCGCTCCGGGCCGGGACCTCCAGGAGCGCCGCGCCCGCCGGGGCTTGGCGGCCCCCGGGGGGGCGATGGCTTGGGAATTGCTGAGTCATGGCGGTCAGGGCTGCGCGGTCCCGTCCGTCCAGCCCCGGCCCAACCAGGAGCACGCCATGCATGCCTTCCACGATCCGAACCCCCAGCACCGGCCCGAGCCGTTCTCGGCCTCCAAGAAGGTGGATGACCTCGGCCACCACGAGTCGCACCACACGGATGATCCCAAACGGAATCCGCACTTGGCGCCCAGGCCCTCGACCGAACCCGAGGCGCCCCCCGCGGGTGGCCGCAAGCGCGGGATCCCGGTGCCGTCCGGGACCGAGCCGAAACCGACGGCCAACATCGTGCTGTGACGGCCGCTGTCCCGACCGGGGCGCTGCAGGGAGGGAACATGGGACATCTTGCGATCATGGCGAAGCTGGCGTTCGGCGCCCTGCGTGGCCACCTGGCGCTGGGCGGCGCCTCCCTGCTGGTGCTGGGGGCCGGCCCGGGCCTGACCTGGGGATCCAGCTCCTTCCCGCTGATGCTGGGCTGGAGCCTAGGCGCCCTGGCCTGCCTGGCCTTGCTGAGCCTGGCCATCACCCATCCGGCGCTGGCCTGCGGCGATCCCTGGAAGGCCGCAGGTCCGGTGCTGGAAGCCCTCCGGGCCGTCGACCGCGACCAGCCGGGCCGGATCCGGGTGGTGACCGCCCCGTTCTTCTGGGGCGATGTGGAGAAGGTGGCGGGCCGGGCCTTCCGGGACCCGGAGCAGGAAGGCGGCGCCGGCGGGGTGATGATCTTCCTGGTGCCCAGCCGCGGGCGCTGCGCGGTGCTGGGCGACGCGGAGGCCCAGGCCCGGGTCGGTCCGGTGCGCTGGGAGGCCCTGGGCGCCCGCCTGACCCGCGACAGCCGACGCCACGCCGGCACCGAAGGGGTGGCGGCGGGGGTGCGGATGCTGGGGGCGGCCGCTATCCCAGGGTGATCGTGATGCCGCCGCCGAGCAGCCCCAGCACGCCACCCCAGGCCACGTGCGTGACTTCCCGGTACTGGCCCGCTTCCAGGCGGAGCAGCGCCGCGACGCGCTCGTCCGGATCCACGATCAGGTATTCCGGGATGCCTGCGGCCTGGTAAGCCCATCGCTTGTGCGTCCAGTCCTTCTGGGCGGTGCCGGGGCTCAGGATCTCCGCCACCAGGTCGGGAGCGCCTTCGATGCCCCGGGACGTCTGCTTGGCCGGGTCGCATACGATCATGAGGTCCGGGATGAAGACCCCGCTGTCCAGGTACAGATCGATCGGGGCGTGGAACAGGTCGCATGTTCCTCCCCCGGTCTTCCGCCTGGCTTCATCCAAGGCCGCATCGATGGCGCGTTCCAGACCATGGCTCACCCGGTAGTGCTCCAGGGAAGGGGAAGGTGTCATGTCATGGGCCACGCCGTCGATCAGTTCCCAGCGTCCCGCCCAGGTCTTCCAGTCCTCCAGGGTGTAGCCAGGATGCTTCAGCAGAGGCAGGGGCATGCGAGAACTCCGGGTTCCGGGATGGGCGGGCAGGTGAAAAAGGGGACCCAGCCTCCATTCTACGGGCAAATTCCGCCCCGGGATCAGGCCGCGGGCACCGGCGCCGGCCCCCGGTCGGGCCAGTGCCAGTCCCGGATTTCCGGCAGGTCCTGGCCGTGCTTGCGGATGTAGATCCGGTGCGCCACCAGCTTGTCCTGGAGCAGCAGCTTCAGCTGGTCGCCGCGGAAGCCGGTCTGGGGCAGCCGGTCGACGGCGTCCATCACCAGGTGGAAGCGGTCCAGCTCGTTCAGCACGGTCATGTCGAACGGCGTGGTGATGGTGCCTTCCTCCTTGTAGCCGCGGACATGGATATTGGCGTGGTTGGTGCGGCGGTAGGTCAGCCGGTGGATGGTCCACGGATAGGCGTGGAAGGCGAAGATCACCGGCTTGTCCCGGGTGAACAGGGCGTCGAAATCCGGGTCGCTGAGGCCGTGCGGGTGCTCGCTCCGGGGCTGCAGCTTCATCAGGTCGACCACGTTCACCACCCGGACGTGCAGGTCCGGCAGGTGCTCGCGCAGGATGGCGACGGCGGCGAGGGTCTCCAGGGTCGGCACGTCGCCGCAGCAGGCCATCACCAGGTCCGGGGCCGCTTCCTGGTCGTTGCCGGCCCAGGTCCAGGTGCCGATGCCCTTGGTGCAGTGCCGGACCGCGGCGTCCATGTCCAGCCACTGGGGCGCGGGGTGCTTGCCGGCGACCACCACGTTGACGTAGTCCCGGCTGCGCAGGCAGTGGTCCATGACCGAAAGCAGGCAGTTGGCGTCGGGCGGCAGGTAGACCCGCACGATCTCGGCCTTCTTGTTCAGGACATGGTCGATGAACCCGGGGTCCTGGTGGGTGAAGCCGTTGTGGTCCTGGCGCCAGACATGGGAGGCGAGCAGGTAGTTCAGGGAGGCGATGGGCCGCCGCCAGGGCAGGGCGTTGGCCACCTTCAGCCACTTGGCGTGCTGGTTGAACATGGAGTCGACGATGTGGATGAAAGCCTCGTAGCAGTTGAACAGGCCGTGGCGGCCGGTGAGCAGGTAGCCTTCCAGCCAGCCCTCGCACTGGTGTTCGCTGACCATCTCCATGACCCGGCCGGTGGG